>Ga0247841_10013720_pt1 | contig 10295 bp, 9 predicted proteins | sample LaCruzMarch2015__2_FD_192410 | JGI IMG/M metagenome (GOLD analysis project Ga0247841, IMG submission 192410) | Freshwater microbial communities from meromictic Lake La Cruz, Castile-La Mancha, Spain - LaCruzMarch2015_18m | ecosystem: Environmental > Aquatic > Freshwater > Lake | place: Spain...
GCTTCGATGCGCGTATCTAAATCTTTTGTCTGACCGATATATATCTTGTCGTGTTTTTGATTATATATTGCGTAAATATAAAACATTGATGTAAGCGCTCTGCCATCCGCCATCCGCCAGCCGGCGGAGGCGGAGAGCTATCGGGGAATAAAATCAAAAGCATCTTTTGAATCAAGACAGTCAAATTCTATCAAAAAAAGACGGTTATGTAAATATTTCAGAGATATTTCAAAATTTGACTTGAAGGCAGATTAAAAGCCTAAAAAGTTGAACGAATCACCAAATTTGTTTATGATTAAACAGACCTATTAATATTAAATTAATTGGAGGATAGAATGTTAGAAGCAAACAAGCAGGAATTAAGCAAATTGATGAATTTGTATCAAGGTGACCAATCCGGTTTGGTGGCAAAAAAGGAAGCAGAGAAATCTGCCCAGGCGCTATTTATAAAAGATTTTGAGAAATTAAAGCATGAAATAATCTGGCCGGTTATCGTTGATGTTGGGAATGAGCTTACTGAATACGGCAACGATTATCATGTTTCGGAAGAGAAAGAATACGTCGATGCTACTGCTTCTTTTCATCCGGCAAATATGACTTTCAACATATATCCCGCGAAACTCACTGAAGAATTTCGCAAACCAGAATCCGCTCCCTATATTTCTTTTGTAGCCAACAATTATGCTAAAAAAGTTGGCATAATGGTTTCGACAATGATGCCGGGAGAAGGTGGAAGCATTGGCTCTCACGGCGAATACAACCTTGCCCAAATTACCAAAGAATTTGTCGAGAGTGAATTGGTAAATGTTTTAAAGAACACCCTAATTTTTCATACTGAATAGAAACACCGGTTCATCTTTTGTTTAAATAATTTCTAAGGTAAAAATATAATAAGATTGACAAAAGAATGATGCCGAGTAGGTAGCCGGCGATCACATCGGTTAGCCAATGGGCTCCCAAATAGATTCGCGACACAGAAACCAATATAATTAAAGCGAAAGACAGAAGTCCTATTATTAACCTAATGATTTTTGGGATTTTTGTGGCAAAAAACATTGCCGCGATCAAGTATCCGAAAAATACAGTAAAGAAAACTACATGACCGGAGGGATAGCTCGGGCTTATTTCGTGATCCAAAATGTAAACCAAATTTTGGTCGGGTCTCGGTCTGTTAATTAACAATTTTATACTTGAGTTTACTAAGGCAGAAATCGGGGTAATCAGACAAAAAAGTGTTTCCCAGTAATACTTTAACACCCAAAACAAAAACGAAAAAAAGAGTACAATCCAGATGGCGACGGTGGTTTTGCCTATAAAACTAATGAATGTTAAAACAGCTAGAACAATATTTTTAACAAAGGGAATGTCGCCTTCAGACTGTAGGTCGCGTGAGAAATCGACATCAAATCTCAGTACCGGATGATAATGAACCAAGATAGAAAGTCCGATAATGAGCGCTGTAGCGACAAATAATAAGATCAGCGTAATTTTTTTGAGTAAAGATTTTTTCATAACAGTTAAATATTACAGCATTTTTCACGAATTTTGAAATTTTAAGTTGCAAATTAGACAATTTTCAGCTAATCTGGCAATGAGATGAGGCATCGTATGGCAGGGGATCAGCAATAATGATCTTTTTACTATGCCGCCTCATTTTGCACACAGTCGAAAAGGTCTAATAGGCCGGAAAGAGGGATAATGAATGGCAGTATTACCACGGGGATTAGCTGATACAGAGTGGTATGATCAACTGATCAAAGCAGGTCTAAATCGAGATAGTGTCGGGAAAGTTCGGGAGGGTTATAGCGATCCATCTGATCTTGATCGACTTCTGGTTCTCGCGAGCGACCGCATCAGCATCTTCAATTTCGTCTTGCCGGCGTCCGTGCCACGCAAAGGCGAAGTCCTGACTGCTCTTTCGCACTTTGTAATAACTAAGGTGCTCGACGGTTTCAAGAGCGACATGGTATTGCCAGATCAAGACGTGGCAAGCGCCGAGATTTGGCAGAGATGGCATTGGCTCTATCCGCAGATACCATGGGAGCGCTGCACACTTGTCAACAAGCACGCGGTGGAACCATTTGAGGCCATCTTTAGGCGCCATCCAGGCGGGAGTATCTGGTCTGACTATCTGAGAGATGGCATCGTTGCCGGTCAGCAACTCCCTGCTGGGCTCATGAAATGGGCATGTCTCGATAAGGCCCTCTTCACACCGACCGAGAAGTCGGATGAAGACGATCCACTCACTCTCCAGCAGTTTCTGGAGAAGAACCCGTTATACGGCCAGCGGGTGATCGATGTTCTGAGTGGGGCTTATGACCGAATCTACGAGTACTTCCGTGCCCTCGGCATCCTCATTCTCGACACCAAGTTCGAGTACACGATCGACGAAAACGGCAATGTTGTTCTTCTTGACGAGAAGTCCACGCCTGATAGTTCGCGCTTCGTCGACGAAACCAATTGGAGGGCGACGCTTGGCAGTGGCAATGACCCTGCTTTCCAAGACAAGGAAGTTGTTCGTGCATACGGCAAGAAGATCAAAACGCCGTTCTGCGACACAGGCGGCAAGCAGATCATTGGCCTGCACAAACTTAAGGGATCCAATCCCGAGCATATCAAGTTTGTGCATAGCCTGACTGTCCCCAAGGATCTCCTTGAGGAGACGAGCCAGATCTACCTCGTCGTCTTCAAGCAGGCGACAGGTAGAGACATCGATACCTATCAGCACGAGGAGATGGGTATTGCTACCAAGTGAGGGGAAACAATCCCTTCACGCCAGACGATTCTGGCACGACTAACTGATGGCGCCGGGTCTTTATGACCGGTGCCGTATTTTTGAAATTTACTATACTCTATAGAGTGATCAATTATTACATTGTTCTAATAGCATCAAATTGCTATCTTTTTATTATGAAAAATAGTGATGCAAAAAAGAGGCCAAAACGTGCGGAAAGACAAAGAAAAATTGCCGGTCGTTTTCCTTTTCACCGCGCCGCCAAATTTAAGCACATGATAAATAGATTTTTATTTTGGCGAAAATAGATTTAATCCTCTGTCATTGCGAGATCGCTACGGCTTTAGCCTCGCGATGACAGCATGGGATTTATTTCAGTTCAGATTATTGTTATACTAAAATCAATGAATACAGAGCTAAAAAATAAGCCCATAATAGCAATATCTGGTGTTGGCGGTGCTGGCAAAAATTCTGTTATGGATATTTTTAAAAAATATCCAGACAGGTTTTCTTTTTTTGTTTCATATACAGATCGACTGCAAAGAGAAGACGATGTTCCAGGGGGGACATATCATTTTATAAGCAAAGAAGAATTTTCAAAAGCCATAGAAGATGGTGAATTTATGGAGTGGGAAAAGGTCAGGGGAGAATACCGTTATGGTAGAAAAAAAGAAGATTTGGAAAAAATTATTCAATCTGGAAAAATTCCGGTCATGCAAATTGATGTTAAGGGCGTAGTAAAATTTAAAAAAGATTATAACATTTTATCATTTTTTATCGTGCCTCCAAGCAAAGAAGATGCGCTAGCAAGAATGAGAAAAAGAGGAACAGATTCAGAGGAAGCAATACAAGATAGGATAAATAGATATGATTTAGAAATGGGCTACAAGGATCAGTATGATCACGTAATCATAAATGACGATTTGGAAAAAGCGCAGCAGGAACTATTGAAAACTGTTGATTCAAGAATAAAATAAGTTCAGGATGACGATTCAGCTGGAGGGAAGATTGAAGAGCAATCGGTTCGATAAGAAAATAGCCATATTCTTAATAGCTTTTGTATTTATTACAACGGCTGTTTCCGCAGTCTTTTATTTTGATCGTGATCTTTGGAATTCTGTAAAGGCTGCATTCGGGCAAAATCAAAAGAGCGAAGAAGCAATAAAAGTAGCAGAGACGATTAAACCTGCGGTAGAAACTACAGATGAAAATAGCATTCCTGCAACGACAAGCACTATAAAAAAAGAACCTCCAAAGCATGCAGCTTCAAGCAAGATCACAGGAAGCACGACGACCAATTCTGATGGAAGTAAAACCACAATTGTTTCAGACGGTGGAGGGGATTCATCTGAATTAAGCAATATCGCGAGTCTTAGCCCAACCGGAGCGTCACCTTATGATATTAGGTATTCTGATGAGACTGGTGTTTATCCAACACTTGAAAAAACGCTAAAAGATTATTTAAGCTCTCAGCTTAAATGGAGTGATGAAATAAGCTATATGTATCAAATAATTGTTAGAAACGCCGGTGATACTGGGTGGGAAGGGCAATATCAAGCATCTTATTCTACAAATGCTAACGGGGATGTTGTTTCGGCTTTCGGCTATATTGTATTAAACGTATACTATCACAAAGATTCACCACAATTTAATGATTATATGAAGTTGGTACTTTCTCATGAATATGGACATCATTATACTCTTTATCATAAGTGGATCGATTTGAATCTACCGGCCGGTATTAGATTCCCTGATAGTTATTACACTACTCGTCCTCTTTCCAAGGTGACCACGGCTACTGATTATTCGCTTGGATGGGGCAATTGCGAGGTTGAAATTATTGCTGAAGACTATTCCTACCTTTATTCTGGTTACGGCTATCATGCCATGAGCGGGACCTATGGCTATCCGTCGGCAGCAACCAAGACTTGGTTGAACAATCTTGCTGCATCTGGACAGAACGAAAGTGTTCCTGTTCCTACTCCTGACACAACTCCACCAACTATTTCCATAACATTGCCCACAGCCGGTTCTTCTTTGGCGGGCACTATCTCTTTGACAGCTTCAGCTTCAGATAACGTTGGTATAACGAAAGTTGGATTTTATATTAATAATAATTTAATCATCGAAGACATGACTGCACCATATGAAACTGCAATTAATACTGAAACCTATGCTGACGGCAATTATACATTGACAGCTGTCGCTTATGATAGCATGCAATATGCTGATACTTCTGTTTCTGTGATTTTTAATAATAACCAAGTCGATACCGAAAATCCAGTCACAACAATTTTTAATCCAACTGACAATCCTCATGTTTGGACTAGCGGAGAACTAATTCTTGAAGCGCGCGCGACCGACAATAAAAGCGTGGTTAAAATGGAGTTTTATGCAGGAACTCAGCTTTTGGCGACTCAAAATGATGACTATATTGGGATAAGATTAGCATGGTTTGATGGCCATCCAGGGGACTATATTTTTAAAGCCAAAGCCTATGATGCAGCCGGAAATGTAAGTGAAGCTACCATCACTATTAGCAAACAGTAGTAATATCGTTCTATTAATTTATTAATTCGCCTGTGCGAGTTTTTTTGTTGCTAAGAGCTTGTAATTTAATGCTTATCAGCTTATTGCTTACTTTATACCTTGAGGGTTTTAATATTTTTTTACAAAGCCTTTAATAATATTATTTTAAATAATTAAAATATTTAGTCTGGGGTTAGTTAATTTTACTTGTTGATAAGATTATCAACAATAGTACCACATGTAGTATTTTTAGGTATACTATCTATACTACATATAGTATTTAATCCAATTTGGAAAGTTGACCGAACATAAAGCGAAAGATATAATTGGAACTACCCGATCATTTGAATCATGAATCTAGAAGCATGAATCATGAAAAGGAGAAACAATATATTGAAACTATGTGAGTAAATGAGTTTTAAATCATGGAGACAAAATCCAAAATCCATAATTCTTAATTCATAATTCGTAATTCTAACTTACAGGAGGGCGTTATGTACACGAAAATCAGAAAACGAGATGGAAAACTTGTTAATTTTGATTTAGAGAAACTAGTTACTGCTATTGGCAAAGCTGGCAAAGCAACTGGTGAATTTGACGAAAAAATTGCTCGCAAGCTTGCCGAAAAAGTTTTAGAAAAGGCTCCGGAAAAAATCAGAAGAAGAATTCCTACTGTTGAAGAAATGCAAGATGTCGTAGAGGAAGTTTTGCTTGCTTCAAAATACAGAAGTACTGCAAAAAGTTACATTATTTATCGCCAAAAGCATTCCGAGCTTCGAGATTTAGCTGAGGCGCAAAAAGTTGATCTGATGGATCAATATCTTGAAAATATCGACTGGCAGGTCAAGGAGAATTCCAACATGGCCTATTCGCTTCAGGGCTTGAATAACTATATTGCTTCTGAAGTTTCAAAAAGTTACTGGCTTCATAAAATTTACAGCCAAGAAATTAGCCGAGCAAACTCTGAAGGCGATATGCACATTCATGATTTAAATATTCTTTCTACTTACTGTGTTGGTTGGGATTTACAAGACTTGCTTCAAGAAGGCTTCACCGGTGCAGCTGGAAAAATTGAATGCAAACCAGCCAAGCATTTTGGCACGGCTCTTGGACAGCTTGTTAACTTTTTCTACACACTTCAAGGTGAATCTGCTGGCGCGCAGGCAATTTCTAACTTCGATACTTTAATGGCTCCGTTTATCCGCTACGACAAGTTATCTCGCGAGGAAGTAAAGCAGGAGCTCCAGACTTTTATGTTTGGCATGAATGTGCCAACTCGTGTCGGCTTCCAGACTCCTTTTACTAACGTTACTTTGGATTTGCTTTGCCCCTCAACTTTAGCTGATTCTCCCGCCATTATCGGCGGCAAACCGCAGAAGGAAACCTACAAAGATTTCCAGAAAGAAATGAATATATTTAATGAAGTTTTCGCTGAGGTTATCTCAGAGGGTGACGCTAAGGGACGAGTTTTTACTTTCCCGATCCCAACTTACAACATTACTAAAGATTTTGACTGGGACAACAAGGATTTAGATCCGGTTTGGAGAATGACAGCTAAATACGGTATTCCATACTTTTCAAATTTTGTTAATTCAGATATGAATCCAGAGGATGCAAGAAGTATGTGCTGTCGATTGCGTCTTGATAATCGCGAACTGCGAAAACGCGGCGGCGGACTCTTTGGCGCCAATCCGTTGACTGGTTCAATCGGTGTTGTGACTATTAATTTGCCGCGGCTTGGTTATAGGTCTCGTGACAGAAGAGAATTTTTCTACAATCTTGGCTACTTAATGGATTTAGCAAAAGAAAGTTTAGAGATGAAGAGAAAAGTTCTCGAAAATATGACTGACGCCGGACTTTATCCCTATACTAAGTTTTATTTAAGAAATATTAAAAAGCGCGATAAGCAGTACTGGTCCAACCACTTTTCAACTATTGGCCTTCTTGGTATGAATGAAGCTGTATTAAACCTTCTGGGAAGAGATATCACAACGGCTGAAGGTCAACAGTTTGCTCGGGAAGTTCTAGACTTTATGCGTGAGAGAATGGCGAGTTATCAGACTGAAACAGGCAACAACTACAACTTGGAAGCAACACCAGCTGAAGGCACTTCTTTCCGTTTGGCAAAAATAGACAAGGAACTTTATCCTGACATAATGGTTGCTAATGAAGATAATTATCAGGAAACAAAAGCTTCTCCTTATTACACCAACTCTTCACATCTTCCTGTAGATTATACCGACGATGTATTCGAAGTTCTTGATTTGCAGGACAATCTTCAAACCAAATATACAGGGGGCACAGTCGTTCATTTATTCATCGGCGAAGAAATCAATGACATTAATTCTGTTAAGTCTCTTATAAGAACGATTTGTGAAAAATATCATCTTCCTTATTTCACTATCACTCCTACCTTTTCTGTTTGTCCAAATCACGGTTACATAGCTGGTAGAGTTGATACATGTAAAAAGTGTGGATCTGCCACTGAAGTTTACTCTCGAATTGTTGGTTACATTCGACCAGTTCAGCAATGGAATCAGGGTAAGCGTGCTGAGTTTGAAGACAGAAAAACTTATAAAATGACAAATAATAAAGTAGTTAAAGTTAGTAAAAGTGAAACGGTTGTAGTGCCAATGATTGAAGTGAACCCCGAAGGGGGCCCTTTGGGCCAAGCAGCACTGGTTTAGGCCAGAATCATGAAGCATGAATCACGAATCATGGATAGAACAGGAGCTTTCTAATCTAGAATAAAATAATTTCCCTAAAAGCTTAATTCATAATTCTTAATTCGTAATTCTAATAAGAAGCATTTGAAAACAAATATATGCAGATTGCTGGAATACAAAAGACAACTCTGGTAGATTACCCCGGAAAAGTGGCAGCCACGATATTCACTCGTGGCTGTTCTTTTCGTTGTGGTTTTTGTCATAATCCGGAACTGGTAATACCGGAGAAATTTAGCGGGATATTGTTCGACGAAGGAGAACTCTTTTCGTTCTTAGAAAGCCGTATCGGCAAACTGGAAGCAGTCTGCATTACTGGTGGAGAGCCAATGATCCAGCCTGACATTGGCGAATTCATCCGCAAGATTAAGGAAATGGGATTTTTAGTTAAACTTGATACTAACGGTTCGAGACCTGAGCCGTTGAAAGAATTGATAGAATCAGGCAATCTCGATTACATTGCAATGGACGTCAAGTCATCACCAAATAAATACTCAGAAACTACTAGTTTGTCATTTCGACCCCGTGAAGTCCGCCAGCTGGCGGATCGAACGGTTGGAGAAATCTTATCAGAAGATCCCTCCGCTTCGGTCGGGATGACAGATAACAAAGACACCTTGACTCAAAACATCAAAGAATCCATCAATCTAATCATGAACTCCGGCATCGATTACGAATTCCGCACCACCGTCTGTCATCCTCTGCACGAAGTTGAAGACTTTGAAGAAATCGGAAAGTTGATCAAAGGCGCAAAGCGCTATTACATTCAGAACTTCGTTGAAAGCAAACAGATTGACGAAAATATTAAATACGAAGAGTTTACAGATGAAGAATTAGAAAAGGCCAAAGAGATTATGGGAAAATATGTCAAAGAAGCAAAGATCAGATAATAAAGAGAAGCCGCTCGAACTGGGTGTTTGAGCGGCATATTTTAACTGGTGCATGTTAGCGGTGGACTTTGGCCCCGGCGACTTTCAGGGCCAAATATAGGCTGGGATTGTTCAGAAATATAATAGTTTCGATTCTGGTCAAACCTTGTGCCACGTAATGATTAAGATCTTTAATCAGAGTCTTTCGTCCCTTACCCCAACGGTTAAGCAGGAACTGGATCTTTTGGGCTATTGCGATGGTCACATTGGCAGCCCCGTTTATGCTGTTAGTCTTGACGTCGAAATCGTCAACTTTCGCGAAGTGGCTAGGAGGACCATCTGCGATAATGAGTCCCTTAAAGCCGTTTATTCTTAAATCGGTGATTGCTTTGGTCTCGTACTTCACATGCAAGATGATGATGTCGGGGGTATCTTTCTTGATGGCTTCCAAAGCATCATCCATGAAGTAGACTCGATCCATCTTAACCTTCCGAAGCAACTTGGAGATTTGGTCAATGTAGTCCTCAGAACTACTGAAAACCAAGACTCTTGTTTTCATGGTTCCTACCCTCCCTCTCAGTGTTCTTGGAATATCAGTACTATACAACATATTAAGATTTTTAGCAATATAGTTTTATAATAATTAATAAATAAAAAAACGGTCCACCCGATGACGATGCAGTGGGTGAACCTATGATTTATGATGATTGCATATCATCAAGCTAATAGCGGCGCCAACTTTTCTGAGACTTCTTTGGTCGACAGGTCAGGATATTCTCTTGCTTCGGGAACTTCCCAAACAGATGAATTTCCCAATTCCTTTACAATATTGATATTGCTGTGCGGATTATTTGCACAGGCTTCAATTGTTCCTGTGTAGCCTTTCTCACGCAGCCATTTTATTGCTGATCCGATGTTGGCAATGTTCCTGCTTTCATACAGCCAGAACAAGTCAATAAGTACAATTCTGACCTTTTTGAGCTCGATCTTTTCCAGCTCTGTTCTTGTCTGTGCGAAGATTACTTCATCGTCGCGCAAATGAAGCGCCGTTGCTACTTTTTTCAGGTAATCTAACTTGTTTCCGATCAGTAAAACTATCATAGTCCCAATCCTCCTGTTCAGACGCGATATTGAGTTTATGCTATACTATTTTTGTAAATTAGGCAATGAATATAAAAATGATTCACCCAAATCCGCCAATTTTTTTTAATCCATTAGAAGTGGTTGGTTGCTCCGTTGAATGTGACGGAGAAATTTTGTTGCTTCTTCGGCAGGATCATAAGTCAGCAGGAAATCAGTGGGGGAGCCGGCCGGAAAAGTTGAGAAAGGTGAGGATAAATTCGATGCGATGGCAAGAGAATTATTTGAGGAAACGGGGATATTGAAAAATAAAGAAGAGTTAACTTTCAGGGAGACATTTAATTTTGTAAACATTAATGA
>Ga0247841_10013721_pt1 | contig 10295 bp, 7 predicted proteins | sample LaCruzMarch2015__2_FD_192410 | JGI IMG/M metagenome (GOLD analysis project Ga0247841, IMG submission 192410) | Freshwater microbial communities from meromictic Lake La Cruz, Castile-La Mancha, Spain - LaCruzMarch2015_18m | ecosystem: Environmental > Aquatic > Freshwater > Lake | place: Spain...
CTTTTCATTTTTTTAGTTAATATTTCTCACGAGACGAACAAAGTTTAACACCCTTTCTTCTCCTTGGCCTGTTCCTACTGTCTTCTTGTCGAAACGCACTGCACCGGCACCGTGAAGATCTTCGCCATTTCCGTCTTCTGCCCTGCCAAAAGCGACATACCATGCAGAAGGATAGGAGCCATTTGCTATAGAAATAGCCGAGGTACTTGTCCAGTAATAGGGATAGTCAGCCTTTCCACCATCGTTTATGATACCGGTACAACTGAACAGTGCATTTATTGCCGGTCCTACATTGGCTGCGTTTGTTGCACCTGGCGAACGTGTGTAATCTACGAAACTTTGAAGTTCCTTTGTATTGGGAAGGCGCCAATCGTTGTGTCCCAGATAATTTGCGTTATTCTGCGTTTGAGCATAAGCTAATGCGTGTTCCCAATTCATACCCGAACCGTTGTCGGTTTGTTGCCACATTAGGCCGGTAGCCAAATCGGAAATAGTTCCGTCGTTGTTGTTTTGAAATAAATTGACGCCATACGCAAGATTACCACGTACACAACGAACAAAGTGCCTCGGCCCTTCAGCAATACTATATGCTTTTATATGCCCGGTGCCAAAATTCACGCCAAAGGCAAGTTCAGCACCTGGCGTATTCCCGCTGATATTGCCCAATACTCCGGTATATTTGTCGCTGCTCCAGAAAATGGCGTGGCTGAGTTCATCCTGACTGCTGTAACTGATTGTGAAATATTTTGTATCAATATAAGGCCAGCCCATACTTACATTCCATAAAGAGTATAGCTCCTTAATGGTTGGCACGCGCCAGTCTTTGTAGCCGCCGTAGTTTTGTTCGTTCAGATTGTCGACTACAGTTTGAGTTTCTGCCCAATAATATATTCCGGTGTCATGGCTTTGCTGCCAGGTTAAACCGCTAACCTCATCCTTTACAGTAAGTCCATCGCTACTTTTAGTGTAAACAGGAGTTATATGTTCAAACTGGGAATCCTGTCCGAAAAAGGCTTCGCCCAAAACAGGGGTGATGATGTTACCTGCACTGTCCCAGCATTTAATTTGACTTGTGCCGACAACCGGGTAGCAACCAGCATAGGCCGGTTCACGCGGTACTACCTGCAAATCTCCGCTAACGGTTGTTTTATCTTTTTTACACCCGCAGGAGGTGAAAATAATTCCGGCGATCATGATCATGGTTGTAAAACCGGGAAACGAAATTGGTTTTTTCATGGCTGAATTTTTTACTTATTGTGAGAGCAAAAGTATCATTCAGGTAATCTTTAAAAAAATGCAATCACCAGAAAGCAGGGATACATCACCCAATAATGGTTTTTTGTCACTGAATGGTTTTGTAAAATTGGTAATGAAACTTTGCATCGGCTATGAGAATGTGTACCTGAAAACCATTCACCCTGAAGATATAACAGCTTGTGCAATCTTATCATCAGTATCAGAACCGGTATCCGACGATATTTTTGCATATTTTTGTCATAGGTTATAAAATTAAGAAACCCGGGTTAGTTATCCCGGGAACAGGTTATGAAGAAACTGTTTTTTTTGTTCTTGGTTGTTTTATATTCTGCTTCTGCAGTTTCACAAATTGATTCTGTAACCTATGGAATTTCAGCTTTAACCCAAGGTTCAGGACTTTATCTTTCTAAAATCGGTGTTTCTGACGGAAGTGTCACAAAAATATCCGCTTATGCTGTTGTTCAGGTTCCTGGCGGACATGGCAGAACTATTGATCCCCTGAATAATGTTTTTTACTATGCACCTGGTTCCGATTTGCTGGCTTTTGATCTTTATACGGGAGAATTGATCAGAACGATTTCAATCACAAACTATTTAACTTCAACCTTCCATGGCATCAATTATAATTCCCGTGATTCGACACTTTACGGTATTGCAGTGGATGCTGCGGGTTTGAACATTAAACTGGCAAAAATAGATCCGTATTCCGGATCGGTTACACCCATTTCTGACAGCTCTCTGGCAGCAAGTTACAGTGTATTAACAGGTACTGCTCTGGATCCTGTTCACGGTATTTATTATTTTGAGACCATCAGAAACCCCGCAAATCATATGATCGGAGTAGATCTTCATTCAGGAGACCTGGTTTCCGACGTGTCCATAGGAATTGACTCAGGAGACAGGTTTGGTCCGATGGAATATAATTGCCATGATTCGACCCTTTACGGACTGGCAGGCAATTTTACGCATGGAAGAAAACTTGCCACAATCAACCCTTACAATGGCGCTGTTACTGTCCTTTCAAAATTAATTGTTGCAGATACAATTCTTAACGAACAGGTAACAATTGATCCGTTTCAACAGTTTTTTTATTTTGAGGCAATATTCGAAAAAACAGATCATACCTACAGGGGAGTAAACATAAATTCAGGTGATCTTGAAGTATTTTCTTACATTTCCCCGCTTCCTGGTACATACTTTACAGGATTCCTTTTTAATCACACCTGCTATTTCCCGTCACCCTCTTTTATCGGTGAAAATAAAATAAGTCCGGAATTGACAATATTTCCAAATCCCGTTTTTGATAAATTAAATATCAGGTCATCGACGCCTTTATTTAAAGTTGAGATCTTCGATTTTACAGGAAAATCAGTACTTACTGAAAATTTTCGCGGATTAAATGAAATTCAGGCAGATCTTGCAAGTTTTCCGGAAGGTATCTATGTTATTCGTATAAATAATGAAAGCACAATCGTGTCGTCTAAATTTGTCGTTGGAAAAAATTAATTATGTGCAGGCCGGTTCTTGTTTTTATTTTATCACTAATGATCTTTGATACGATCCGTTCGCAGGACAATAACTCTGTGAACTGTGATGTATACATAGATATCCCGGTGTGTCCGACAAACACTGTCGATAAGCCTGGTTACTATATCATGCTTAATCAGACATTTCAAAACCCTGCAAATTACTGGAATGTCAGTAAGCCTTATGACGATAAAGGCTGCGATTTTAATTTTATGAGAAATCAGGAGAATGTTTCCTTCCCCTGTATGAAGAGTTCAGGATCTGATCCATCAGGGAATTCTAAGGATCCGCTTATTGATAACCCGCAGGATACCTGTTATGCATATCTCTGGAACACAAACATTCCTTTAGATAGTTGTCCTTATTCCATGGGTGAGATCAAAACGATGACGGTTGACCCATCCAATCAAACGTTTAAAAGTTACTATTTTTACGGAACCGGGTATATTGAAGCAAAAATCCGGCAACTTTACTGTTCCCCTGGGCAGGGTAGCGCCATGTGGCTTTGGTGCGTGCTGGATTCCGACGACACCTCCATTGTTCGTCCGAATATTCTGGACGATAATGAGATCGATGTGTTCGAAACCCAGCCGGATGATTCCAACAGTTTCAATTTAGGATATCACTGGAGGATGAATGAAGGGTTGCAAGGTGTGCATAATTATTATAGAATTCACAATAGTTCTAACAGTTTTACTGACTGGACCGTTTTCGCTGTTCAATGGAGCCAGGATCGTATAACCTGGTACGTTAATAATAAACAGGTTTGTAATATGGAAATGACTGATAAACCGTCAGGTTGCACATTGGGAAATCCAAAATCATTCTTTCCTCCAAATGGCCCTTTTTGCCTCAGGTTCAATTCAGGCCCGAATACTGTTGGTGATCACAATCCGGTTCTGCCGGAAACGCTTCCAGCCCATCTCGAGATCGAATATGTGAGGGTTTACAAACCCGAAGGGGAAAAGGCAGCTCCTATTACTTTTTTTTCAGGCACCAAAAATCAGATCTGTAATTCAGAGACTTCCTTCAAGTCCTCAAATACCATTTTAACTGCCAATTACTATCCTGATGCCACTTATTCATGGTCATCACCAGCATTTGAAATTGAGCCTTTTGATTTTCCGGGACATCAGCCCCAGCATCATAGTGGTAAAGTGAAGATCTGGGTAAAACCTTCTGTTCAGGGGAACCAATCTTATCCGATTATTCTCTCCACCAACCTTCTGTCTCATACGGAACAGGATACTGCCTGGTATTTTATTACCACTTCGGTCCCTCCAATACCACCGGATACATTTCAGGTATCCCGGATAGAAGGACCATTATGTTTCTATGAAATCATTCATCCGATTGAGAATTCTACCACCGCATGTTGCGAATTTTTTAATGAAGATACCCATTCCTGGGAGGAAGCATCCATCCGGACAACTAATGACAGCAGGTATGCTTTTTATGGCCGTTTTGAACCTCTGACTTATATCCAGATACAATACCGGGAGAAAAATGCCTGCGGCTATTCAGAAATACGACACTCAAGCCTCACGGTACCTGTTCCGCTTCCGGGAACCTGTGGATGGTAATCACATTGTCTCAAAAGAAGGCTGAGTTGATTTTATTGACGATATGGAAACGATGCTGTTATTCTAAGTCAAGGTTTGTTTTAATTCGTTTCCAACAGAGAACGCATCGCCGAGTTTGTTCCCGATGTTATAGTACGCCATACTGCCGAATGAACCAAACAGCATCGGTCTGACCTTCTCGATGTCAGGAAGTTGTTTTGGATTCACAACCTCACTATCGGCAACCATTCCGACAATTTCCCCAATGAACATCGTATGCGAGCCAAGATCGATCTGTCTTACCAGAATGCATTCAAGGGCATAGGGAAATTCTTTGACGTTAGGGGCATTGACCAGTTTGCTCCTTTCCGGAGTGAGTCCGGTCTTTTTGAATTTGTCGAATTCTCTTCCCGACACCATGCCGACAAAATCAGCCTCTTTAAGATACTTTTCAGAGGGAATATTTACAGTGAATGCCTCTGTTTGTTTGATGTTATGATAACTAAGCGTCGCCTCTCTCAGAGACACACTGATACATGGTGGTTTGCTTGAGACGATTCCTCCCCATGCGGCATTCATTATATTTGGCCTGCCATCGGAGCCATAGGTTCCGATGATGAGTACCGGAGAAGGGAGCAAGATCGTTTTTGGTGGAAGGGAAAGTTTCATAATCAGTTGACTTTTGATTAATTTCAGATTATCTGAGAGTGGTTTATTTTATTGAGGAAATAAGGGATTGAATGAAAAATAAATGTTTGAACTAACTTAATTTTACAATACAAAAGTAAGTATGTTTGCTTTCTGTTTTATGGTACTATCCCGATTGATAGCATTATCTCTCCGGAAAGTAATTAAGAATACAATGATAAAGGCAACAGATAACGACAGGTTGAAATAATGAAAACACCAGCAAATACAAAAAACGGGACATCCGGAGCTCTTCAGTCTTATGAAGTGGAAAAAAGTACTCCGCAGAAAAATGAAATATATGAAGCATTTGCAGAGTTGGAACGAGGGGTGTATGCAGCGTTAGAGACTTATTCAAATGTTCACCGTGGTAGCGGGCACAACTCAATGGTATCCACCCATTTATACGAGAAGGCCAGGGAAATTGTCCTGGAATACCTGGGTTTGAAGAAAGGCAAATATATTGTCATCTTTTGCACGCCAGGCAGAGCAGTAGCTCTCCTAGCGCACCTTGAGCCAAACAGTTATCAAATTATCTCAAGCCAGGACATCGGCTTGTCATTAGGTTTAAGGGCATTGGTTGTTGAAAGAGCAGCGTTGCCCAAAGGCACCCCTTTTCAGACCGGTGGAGGAACAACAAAGCTCATTTCACCCGATTGGGTCATCTGGGCCGATGCACCGGACAAGTTCGAGGCCGGCACGCCCGCCATCGTCAACGTCATCGCGTTTGCCAGGGCACTGCTTCTGATACGGAAATTCGGAAAAGACATCTTTAGGGGTTCGACCGCTGAAAAGCTGACTGCCGCCGAAATTCTGTACCATGACGAACTGGACAAGTACTCCGGAAGAGAATTGTTGGATGAACTCAGGAAAAACCTGATAGGTCGTAATATTCTTGTCCCGACTGTCGAAGGTACCAGGCCTTATATCAACCTTGACAACAGTGCAAGCACCCGCACGTTCAAGCCGATATGGAACACTTTCAGACAAACATGCCGCCAGCCGGGACAATTACAGCAGGAAGTTATACAGGAGGTCCGGTCCATTTGTGCCGGAGTATTGGATGCACCCCTGGCAAATTATGAGGTGATATTTACCTCCAATACTACCGAAGCCATCAACCTTGCTGCCGAGAATCTGGGCCTTGGATCCGAAGAGGGCACCTTGCATGTGGTGCTCAATACTATCCTTGAGCATTCCTCGAACGATCTGCCGTGGCGCATGGTCCCCGGTCATTCATTGATCCGGCTGCCGGCAGACGCAGAAGGCTTTATTGATCTGGCAGAACTGGATTCGATGTTGTGTGCGTACAACCAGGAGAACAGGTACGGAAAGAAGCGAATCAAGCTTGTAGCCGTGAGCGGCGCTTCGAATGTCCTCGGTGTATGCAATAACCTGGCGGAGATCAGCCGTACGGTGCACAAATATGGAGCACACCTGCTGGTGGATGCGGCACAATTAGTCGCTCACCGTAAGGTATGGATGGAAAAATGCGGAATTGACTATCTTGCCTTCTCTGCCCATAAGGTTTACGCACCATTCGGCTGCGGAGTACTGGTGGTAAAAAAGGGGCTCCTTCATTTCAGCTCTGCAGAACTTGAACTGATCAGGTCATCCGGAGAAGAAAATGCAGGGGGTATCGCCGCCCTGGGCAAGGCGCTTGTGCTTTTGCAACGCATCGGCATGGATGTGATCAGGGAGGAAGAACAGTCATTGACCACGCGGACCCTGCGCGGCCTGGCGCAGATGCCCGGTCTCAGGATTTTCGGGATACAGGATCCGGATTCATCCAGGTTCGCCCAAAAGGTCGGTGTCATCGTTTTTAGTCTTAAAGGCATCATGCCCGACCGTTTAGCCAAAGAACTGGCCCTGCAGGGCGGAATCGGTGTGCGGTACGGTTGTCATTGCGCTCATCTACTGGTCAAGAGGTTGGTCGGTGTTGGTCCCCGGCTGGAGCGTTTCCAACGCCTTATCCTGACCCTTTTTCCCGGGTTAAATCTGCCCGGACTCGTCCGGGTGAGCCTTGGCATTGAAAACAGTGAAGCTGATGTTGACACTTTAATACACATGCTGAGTAAAATCTCGGGGAAGCCTCATGGTTTGATGGATAGTAACACCGCTCGCAACCTACCTGAAACGCCTGATCTGCCAAAGAAGGATGTAAAACAGCAGATGAAAGATTTTGCAAAGGCTTCGGCCCTGAGAGTATATTCTCAACTCTAATGTAAAATCTGATCCGGCATGGAAACAATCAAAATAAATTTCAGGAATGTCCAAGACCTTAAATGAAGTCTCAACAGATGTGCTCGCATTGCTGCTTGATAAAAAGGAGACCAGGATCATTGATACGAGGTCCGTTGATGCTTATAATGGCTGGCAGTTGCAGAACGAAGCCCGTGGTGGGCATATTAAGAATGCACGGAGCTTGCCTGTTAAATGGACGAAATATATTGACTGGATAGAAATGGTGAGGCATAAACAAATTTACCCCGAACATCATTTAATTGTTTATGGATATAATGATGCTGAAGCTGTTAAGGTTGCCACAAATTTTTTAATATCAGGGTATAACAATGTTTCTGTTTACAACCGGTTTATTAAGGAATGGTCGGGTAATCCCGACCTGCCTATGCAATATCTGGAACGCTTTCAGAAACTGGTTCCTGCACAGTGGATAAACATGCTGATTTCAGGTATCAGACCCCCTTATTTTGAAAACGATAAATTTGTTGTGGTTCATGCTCATTATCGCAACCGTGATGCCTATCTGTCCGGACATATTCCCGGTGCAATTGACATGGATACACTGGCCCTGGAAGAGCCGGAAACATGGAACAGGAGGAGTTCGCATGAACTTAAAAAAGCATTGGAGGAACATGGAATTACAGCAGACACTACGGTGATAATGTATGGTAAATTCATGTCGCCCGACAACAAAGATCCGTTCCCCGGCAGCGCGGCAGGCGATATAGGAGCTCTCAGATGCGCTTTTATTATGATGTATGCAGGTGTGAAAGACGTAAGAGTTCTCAATGGAGGGTTTCAATCCTGGCAGGATGAGGGTTATGAAATTTCTTATGCGGATGAGCCAAAATCACTGGTTCCCGGATTTGGTGCGGAAATACCTGTTCATCCTGAATTTGTAGTCGATACTCCGGAAGCAAAACAAATCATCTCCTCATCCGGGGCTGAACTGGTTTGTGTGCGCAGCTGGCCTGAATTCATCGGCGAAGTGAGCGGGTATAACTATATCAGTAAAAAAGGCAGGATCCCCGGGGCAATATTTGCAGACTGTGGTTCAGATGCCTACCACATGGAGAATTACAGGAATTTTGACCAGACAGTCCGCGAATATAATGAAATAGCGGAAAACTGGATTAAAAATGGGATCACACCGGATAAACACCTGGCATTTTATTGCGGTACCGGATGGCGTGGAAGCGAAGCCTGGTTTAATGCACGGCTGATGGGGTGGCCAGGGGTATCGGTTTACGACGGAGGCTGGTTCGAATGGAGCAACGACCCCGATAACCCGGTTGAAACCGGTATCCCTGAATTTGCTATCCGTGATTTCCTGATTCATGAAAACGACACGGATATTATATCTGAGATCTTTACTGGTCTTTCAGCTCCCCAAAAATATATATCGAGCTGTTTTTTTTACGACAACGCAGGTTCGGCGCTCTTCGAAGAGATTACAGGGTTGCCTGAATATTACCTGGCACGAACCGAGAAATCCATCCTGGAGGAAGCAGCTCCCCGGATTGTGGATGGTACATTTGTAAAGAATATTGTTGAACTTGGCAGCGGAGATTGCTCGAAAATTTCAATTCTCCTGGATGCCGTACCCCGTAAAATTATCGAAGAGATCGTCTACTTCCCGGTTGATTTAAACAAAAGCTCTATTGTAAAATCAGCCGAAATGCTTTCAAGTAAATTTCCCGGGATCAGGATTCGCGGTGTGCTTGCCGATATCATGAAGGATTTCAAAGTAAATACAGGTGACGGGACCAAGCTGGTCTGCTTTTTTGGGAGTACCCTGGGAAATCTTACAAGAGCACAGGGAATATCTTACCTGCAAAAATTAAAATCATGGATGAATCCGGGTGATCAATTACTTATTGGTCTTGACATGGTGAAGGATATTAGAATCCTGGAGAATGCATATAATGACAAACAGGGTATAACTGCTGCATTTAACAAAAATATACTGAATGTTGTAAATCATTATGCTAAAACCAATTTTGATCCCGGGCAGTTTGAGCACTTTTCTTTTTATAATATTGCAGAAGCCCGGATAGAAATGCACCTCAGGGCCCTTGCAGATATTGAAATCAGCAGTCCCTTTTGGAATAGTAAAATCTTTATCAAGAATGGCGAAACCATACATTCCGAGAACTCACATAAATACGATCCTGGCCATATTAACCAATTGGCGGAAATCACAGGTTTGAAGATAAAAGATATTTATACTGACATGAACCAATGGTTTTCGCTGGTGCATTTTCATTAAAGAAACATAGTTGTTTATCATGCGAAACAAAAGAATTAACTGGCATATTATCCGGTTTAACAAACGATATCAAGCATTATCATATGAATAAACAGGAAGAATTAAAGGGCCTGAAAATAATTAGTGAATTGAGTTTTTATTCTTCGCTAATCATTACTCCCTTATCTGTCATCTTCTCAAAGATCACAGGTTCAAGTACGCTGGTCGTGTACAATATCTGGACAGCTGCAGCTATTGGTGTTAAGATTTTTTCACTGATCTCCATACGGATCATGATGAAGGAAAATCGATTCATGTTTCCCTTACATCGGACTCATTCCTGTTCCTGGCATTCTTGTTGGGATTCATCTTATCGAAGGCCGGTTTTGATTATCTCAGTGTTCGTGTTGACCCGGTTTTGTCGATCATACTGTCATTGTATATGCTCAGGGTTGGCCTGCCACTCATCATCGATAACTTTCGTTCGCTAATCGATCTTCCCCTACCTGAAAAAGATATGCTTAAAATACTTAAAGTAGCCACGGAGTTTTATTCGGAATATTCAGGTTTTGGCATAATATTTTCAAGACGGAGTGGAAAGCAAAAGATCATCGAGGTCGAGTTGATTTTCGAAAAGGAAATTTCGCTTGAAAGAATAAGCCAGATTGAAAATGATATGTCGCTGAGAATAAACCAGGATATACCTGATGTCCGGTTCAGGTTGATACCAAAATTATTGACTTAGATAACAGAGTGAAACGAGATCTTAT
>Ga0247841_10013722_pt1 | contig 10295 bp, 13 predicted proteins | sample LaCruzMarch2015__2_FD_192410 | JGI IMG/M metagenome (GOLD analysis project Ga0247841, IMG submission 192410) | Freshwater microbial communities from meromictic Lake La Cruz, Castile-La Mancha, Spain - LaCruzMarch2015_18m | ecosystem: Environmental > Aquatic > Freshwater > Lake | place: Spain...
AAATTGCTGCAACAACTCTATTCATCTCAGCATATTTTCTTGCTAAACCAATAGCCTCGGCATCAGAAAAATATTGCTCCGCCCCCGAACCACCTACAAAAATAATCGCATCAAATCCATTATCCACTTGACTTAGAGTAATTGTTGATTCAACAATGTTTCCTTTCATTCCTTTTAATGCAGCAATGTGTTTTGAAGCAACAACACATTCAATTTCTTTTTTAGCAATTATTTCACGAGGAATAAAAAATTCTTCATCTCGAAAATCATTTTTTGCAACAATAAAAACTACTCTCATAAAATCCACCTTATTAAACTTGTCCAATATGATGAGTTTATTATAATTAGGGTTTTAACTCTCGTTCCCAAGTATCAATAAAATTATCAACAAGAACATCAAGGAAACTCTTTTGGTATTGAACCAACAGCCCAAGAACGCCTTCTTTATCTTTTAAATAAAAGAATAATTTTCCATTAGTATTTTTTTGTAAAACTACTTCAGCCAAAAGTAACTTTTGCATATGAAAACTAGTTGTTGATAAACCCAAACCAACATTTTTTGATATTATTGGAAGAGTGGCTCTTCGTTTATTCATTAAAAATATTACAATTTTTCTGACAGATTCTTGTCTTAGTAAATTCATTAACGTTGAGTCAACTTGCTCATTTTGAAGAGCATAAAAGTGAGAAAATTTGCCTTGTTTTTCTTCTCTAACCAAATTTTTCTTTTTCAAATAATCCAAATGATATTGTAGTGCCCCAGTTGCAATAGTTGTTCTTCTTTGAATCTCCCTAAAATGAAGCCCTGGATTTTTCACTATAGTTGAATAAATTTTATCCCTCGGCGTAAGTGCCATTGCTTCTTCTAAATTTTTTAACATCAAATTCACCAAAAAACTTGCTAAAATTTACTTTCTAAATAATGCAATAAAGAAAGTTACCATTATACACAAATCAAAAAACCCGATTATGGATTTATTCATAAAATCTCCAGGGGAGAAATAATAATCTGTTACAAGCAAAGCAGATTTAATAAAAAATAAACCAAATGCGCCTGCAACCCATTTTAATTTAGGAGAAGGTTTTTTCTTCAAAGCTAAAATCGCAATTCCAACCATTGCAATTGAAACGATTAAAAGAACCCACAAAGTTAACGGTTCAATTACTCCTACAAAACTAGCTGGTTCTCTTAAAAAATCCCAAGGGGCTGACATTACAAATCACCAATGGATAATAGAAACAAAGAGCTTAAAATCCTGTATTTTTGATTAAAGCTACTCTTGAATTACTTTAACCAAAACTTTTCTTTCCCTTGGACCGTCAAACTCTGCAAAAAATAGTCCTTGCCAAGTGCCAAGCACTAATGCCCCATTTTCAATAATAAAATGTTTTTCACACCCAACAAGAGTGGATTTTAAGTGAGCATCAGAATTACCTTCCGCATGTTTAAACTTAATACTGGGAACCAGTTTATCAAAGGCATTAATTAAATCAGAAACTACATCAGGATCCGAGTTTTCATTAACAATAATTCCTGCAGTAGTATGCGGACAATAAACAATACAAAAGCCATTTTTTACTTTTGAATCAGAAACAATTTTTTCAATTCTTGAGGTTATATTAACTAATTCGTTTCTTTTAGAAGTTTTGACTTTAAATTCAATTAACATACTCTAACCTGAACAAGTTTTAGTTTTAACACTTCTTGAACTTTTTGCGGGCTCACAGTACCTTTAGTTTCTCGCATTACTAGTCCTGCTAAGAAGTTTAATGATTTTTCATTTCCTGCTTTGAAATCAAGAACAGCTTTATCATTTGCACAAATTATTTTATCCACAATCGCATCAAGATCAATTGTTTCGGAGATTAGCAGATTATTTTTCTTCAAATACTCGACAGGAACTAATTTGTCTCCAGAAATATAATTGATTATGGATTGCTTTGAATTCTTATCAGAAACTTTTCCAGATTTTATTAATTCAACTAATCCCACTAAGTCTTCTGCTTTAATTACAACATCAGTAAAAGATAAAGCATCGTGGTTTAAAACTGCTAATACTTCTCTTGTTAAAATTCTTGCAGAAATTGTTGGGTCCGCTTTCTTTTCAATTAAACTATCAAATATTTTTCCTAAATTAAAATCTCCACAAAGTACTCTTGCATCGTACTCTGAAAACCCAAACTGTTGCATTAACCTTTTTGCTTTTTGTTCAGGCAACTCAGGCATTTCCGTTCTAATTTTTATTAAGTAATCTTTTGATAAAGAAACTTTTACTAAATCCGGATCAAAGATATAACCGTAATCATCTTCCGTTTCTTTTTTTCTTAATGGAACAGTAGTGTTTGTTTCTGCATTAAACGCTCTTGTGTGTTGTTCAATTACTCGACCTGCTTTAACTTCCATTTTTTGTCTAGCAAGTTCGTAAGTAAGAGCTTTTTCTGCAGCAGCATAACCTGAAACATTTTTAATTTCAGTTCTTAGCCCACCATTAATTGAAATATTGCAATCCACTTTGAGAGTTGTATCAGGTCGTAAAACATGTAAGTAACTCAAAATATTTTCCAAATTATTCATGAATTCTCTTGCTTCAGCAGGAGAAGATAAATCTGGTTCTGTTACAATTTCTATTAAAGGAAGTCCTGAACGATTATAATCAATTAAAACGTAATTACTTTTTCCCATTCCATCCGGGTGTACAAGTGCAGCTGGATCCCATTCAATATGCGCTCTTCTAATTCTAACTTTTTTTCCACTAGGAAGAGTAACTTCTCCTTTTCCAGCAATAGGAACTTCATATTGAGTAATTTGGTAATTCATCGCCATATCTGGGTAAAAATAAGTTTTTCTACTAAAAAAGAAATCTTCATTAATTACACAATTTAATGCAAGTCCAACTTTTGTTGCAAGTTCCACAGCTTTTTCGTTTAACACAGGCTTACTTCCTGGATGACCTAAACAAATTGGGCAACATGCAGTGTTTTGCATTGTTGCAGTTGTTGAACAAGAACAAAATAATTTACTCTCAGTCCCCAAGTAAGCGTGAATTTCTAGACCAATAATTACACTAGTTTCGTCAGTCATTTCTGTTCACCTAAAATTGTAAGTAATTGCTTTTGAAGTAACCCATTTGAAGCAACACAGCGGCTTAACAAAATTGTTTCCTTTCCCTCAAAATCAGTCAACTTTCCACCCGCCTCATTTATTATTAAAATCCCTGCAGCAACATCCCATGGAGAAAGTCCAATCCCCACATAAGCATCAGCCCTTCCTGTTGCAACATCCATTAGTTTATTTAATCCGTTCGAGGCACGAATAAGCATTGCTTCCCGAATTATCTTAATCGCTCTTTCCCACAAATTAAGTTCATTCCAAATTTTCTTGTTAGTATCAAGATAAACAAAAGACTCTGCAAGAAGTTTGTTTTTGGAAACTGAAATTTTTTTATTTACTAAAAAAGCCCCTTTACCCTTTTGGGCAATTAGCATTTCTCCAACTGCTGGCAAATACATTACTCCGACTACAATCTCCCCTTTCCTTTGCAAGGCTATGGAGATTCCAAAATCCAAAAAACCTCTAGTAAAACTCTTTGTACCATCAAGTGGATCAATAATCCAAATATTATCCGCAGTTCCCTGTTTACCTGACTCCTCGCCCCAAAAAGCATGAGTTGGAAATGATTTCTTTATTGTTTTTATAATAATAGCTTCAGATTCTTTATCTGCAATCGTAACCGGGGTTCCATCTTTTTTAAGTTCAATCGCAAACTCTTTTCTAAAATATTTCAATAATACTTTTCCTCCTTTTTTCGCAGCACTAATTGCAACGGTTAATTCTTTACTCATGCTTCCACAACCTTTGCAAATGAATACAATCTTTTTTCTTGTAAGTGAGGAGCTATTGCCATTAATCCAACTGGAAGAGAATTACTAAATCCAGCATTAACACTAACATGAGGAAGTCCAGCTAAATTTGCAGGAACAGTACAAAGATCCATTGCAAAGTTTTGCATTGGAGTAAGTTTTTCTATTTCATCAAATCTAGGCGCTGTAACTGGCATTGTTGGGCAAAGTAATAAATCATATTTTTTGAAAGCTTCATTGAATTCATTAATTAACATTGTTCTAACTTTCATTGCTTTGAGATAATACGCATCACGATATCCGCTCATTCTTGCAAATGTTCCAAGAATAATTCTTCTTTTTGCTTCTTCGCTAAATTCTTTACTTCTTATTTCTGAAAAATATTCATCAAAGTGTTTTCCTTGCACTTCTCCTTGAACACCATACCGAAGTCCACAAAGTTTTGCAAGGTTTGTTGAAGCTTCACAAGTAGCAATAGTGTAATATGCACTAAGAGCATATTTTACATTTAATGGAAGAGTAACTTCTTCAACTGTGTAAAACTTTTTTAATTCATTAATTTTTGTCTGAATAACTTTCTTTACTTCACTATCGCATCCATCAAAGAAATCTTTTATTATTGCAATTTTCTTTATTACCACTTCTTCTTTTCTAAATCCGTTTTGAAGAGAGGTAGAATCTTTAGGATCAAATCCAGCAATTACTTCAAGTAACAACGCAGCATCATCAGCATTTTTTGCAATTGCCCCAATTTTATCTAAAGAATTTGCATAATCAATTAATCCGTATCTTGAAACAACTCCATAAGTTGGAGTGATTCCTACGCTTCCACAAAAGGAAGCAGGACAAGCAATACTTCCCCCAGTACTTTCTCCAATTGCTAAGTGATAAGTTTTTGTAAAAGCAGTAAAACCTGCAGCACCCCCACTTGAACCCCCGCATGAACGTGAATTATCAAAAGGATTCTTTGGAACTTTTTCTGTGTGAGTTGCAAACGTACCAAAACCAAATTCATCCTGAGTAGTTTTTGCTAAAATAATTGCCCCCTCTGCTCTTGCTTTTTCAATTACTGTTGCATCAAAAATTGGTTTGTATCCTTTAAGTATTTTTGAACCAGCTTTAGACTCAATTCCTTTAACACAAATAGCATCCTTAACAGTTACAGGGACCCCAAAAAGTTTTCCGTAATATTTTGAATCTTTTTTTTCAAAACTTTTTTTCAACTCTTCAAATTGTTTTATTACATCTTTAACATCAAACTCTTCAATATAATTTAATTTCTTTGAATCGCTAGCTTTAATTTCAGAAATAACTTCTGCAAGATTTTTGTCCACGAGTGAAAAGTCTTTTCTTGCACTCTCAACAAAAAATTCAACTGTTTCTTCTCTTTTCATCAAAATCAATCCAATTTATTTTCATTTTTTCACAGTGCTTTTGGCCCTTTAATGTACCCATCTTGTTTTAACTTACTTGAAACATTTGCCAAAGCTTCTTCTTGAGTAACACTCTTACCAACAACATCTTTTCTAAATCTATTACTCATTTCAACAGGTTGAAAACTAGCTTTTGTGTCAGTTGCATCAATTTCATCAAGCTTGTTAAACGAATCAAGAATAATTTCCTTAATTTGAGGAACAAATTTCTCAAGCTCCGCTTCAGTTAAGTTAAGTCTAGCATTAGTAGCAACTTTTCTAATCAAATCCTTTGTAACTTCTATTTGAACCATATTAGAAGTGGAGGGAAAAGGTTTTTTAAAGGAAAAAGTCGGTAACTATTACATGAGAACTTTTAAACCCTTAAAGAGTTTTAAGTCACCAAGCGCCCAAGTTGCAAAAGTGAAAAAAGAAATTAGAGAAAAATGGCTTAACAAATGGAAAGAATCGATCCGAGGAACCCATCAAGAAGAACAAAAAGTAGTCCAAAATAGAAACGGGGTATGGACTTTTGATCGGGATTATCATAATAACTATAACCCTTTCTTTAGTGTAGGACTTGGAGCATTTTTTAAAAAATCATCCCCCCTTGACATACACCAGGCATTAAAAATTGTGGCTAGTGAAATCGGATCAGGAACGAAAAATTGTCCATTTAGAATTCTTGAAGATGGCTCAGGACATGGAGTCGCACTTGAAGAATTAAACACTGTGTTAAAAAAATATGGAATGAACACGATAGTCACTGCAACTTCTCTTAAAACAAACCCCCAATTAGAGCATCTAAAAAAGGAAGGAAAAATAAATTCAATCGTAACTGGAAATGCAGAATTTTTTGTCCCAACAAAGCCAGTTGATGCAATAATATCTGTTGCAGGATCTCTTCAACACAACATCCCAATGATTACAAAAAACCACTTACTAAAATATGCCTATTCTCTTAAAAGAGGAGGAATATTACTGATGTCTTTTCACCCAGGCTGGCTTTATGCAAAAGGACTATACTCAAGGAAACAACCCGTAAAATTTATGAACGGAGTACTTAATTCACTTAAGAAAAAAGGATTTGAAGCAGTTATTTATCCAAACCCCTCAGAATACAATGCAGCTTCAGGAAGAGTAGGAAGCACTTTTGCACCAGATATGCCCTCACACATGTTAATTCTAAGAAGAATATCCGCATAAAATGATTGGTGAAAAAATGGCTGGAGGAAAAGTACACGGACAGGGAGGACACGGAAGATTCTCAACCGAAATAAGAAGAAAATATGCCCACGAGGAGGAAGCAAAAGCAAAAATTGCAAGAGCACAAGAAAAAAGATCAAGACTGATAGATAAAAAATTTGATCGAGTACAACAATACTTAAGTCAAGAACTTAGTCCAATTATAACAAATGTTTCAAAAAGAATTGATGAAGCATTTAAACGAGGAAAACTTAGACCCGTTCCCGCACTAGTAAGAATGCTTGCGCTTGATGCATGGAATTTTGAAATGGCAAAAAGAAGAGCTAGTGAAGAAGGAATACTGCATTTAGTGAACTTAGAAGAACTACATGTATTATCAAAAGAAAAACGAGAAGCACATTGGGCAAAACTCACAAACAAACACACCACAAACAACGGTCGAACTTTTGGAAAAAAAGAATACGCGGAACTTAGAGAAGAAATAGAAAAATGGAAAGGAAGAGTTCCAAAAATGGCAAAAGGAGAATATTTATAACAAAAAAAAATTACTAGCTAAAATTCACTAATCAATTTTTGCTTGTGCTGTTTTAGTGGTTTTGCATTGTACCCTTGTTTATTCAATTTTCTTGCAAACTCTTCACAAAAACCATGATCGGTTAAGATTAATTTTGGATTTGAAAGTTTAACATATTCTAACAAATCATTAAAATCAGCGTGATTACTAAGTGGAAAAGTTCGATCAAATGCTCCACGGTGCTCCCAACCAGTAGCAAGTGCAGAAAATATTTTTCTTTTATCAAAATGCTCAACAGTTGCAAACAAGTGCCTATCAACTAATTGCGGAGGCATGATTAACACACTCGAATCTTTTAAATTATGATCAAGTTTTAAGTACTCTCCAACTTTCACTCCGTGATTTTTGTAAATATTATTTAACTCAAAAATAGAATCATGAACAATTGGCACAATTCCTGCTTCGTTTGCAATTCTCGTAAGTTCTTGAGCTTTACCAAGCGAATACCCGCTAAGTAAAACAAGCCCTTGTTTTGATTTTCCTCCAACCCAAGAAATTAATTCATTTGTAACATCTTCTTGCTTTGGAAAAACATACTCTGGAGAACCAAAAGTTGTTTCAAGAACTAATGTTTCGCAAGGCAACACTTGCGAACCCTTAAACAATAAGGAATCCTGTAATCTAAAATCACTAGTAAAAACACTATCTTTACCATCTGATTTGAGCAATGCTTGGGCAGAACCCAAAATGTGCCCATTTGGCTTTAATTCCATTTCAAACCCATCAAAAGATTTATTCTTGTTTAATTCAAGTGGAGAAAAATCTGCTCCCCCGTATCTTTGTTTTACTAAATCAATAGTCGCAGGGGTTGCAAAGAAAGTAGATTTTTTTGAAAGTTTAACATGATCAGAATGTGCATGTGAAAGAAATACATTTTTGCATTTAGGCATTCGATGAGGATCAATACAAAGATCCGAAAACATCAAACCATTATCCTGACGAAACACACTAATCAAACTCCCAAAGGCCACTAGCCCTGTCGTAGACAGGACGAATGTAATTCGTTATGCCGATGGCGAAACATGGCATGCAAAGATCCGAAAACATCAATCCATTATCCTGACGAAACATTACACAATTAGGGGCCCAAGCTATAAAAAAGCATTTAGTGGACGAAAAATCTTCCTCGCAAAAGCTTTAAATTAAAGAAAAACCTATTTTTGGGTATGGCTACTCTTGAAGAACATGTAACTCTATGCGTTAAGGACGTTAATACGCTCCATGAAGCAGTGGCTAGAACTAATTGGGCAGAATTAAATCGAGAAGGGTTTGTTTTTGAGCTTGAACAAAACACAATGCGTTTACGAGAGCTATATTTGAAGTTTGATGAAATAAATAGAGAACTAAGACTATTAATGGAAAAAAATACTCCCGATGTAAATACCTTACTTACTGAAATGGCTCGAGAAATAACTGTTCTTGAAGCAAACATTAGCATGGAAAAGAAAAAGAAACTAAAAAATGAACTTGTTAATGAAAGAGAACCTACTGAAATGCCAGAACTTTACTCATCAATACAACAAAAAATACTTACACTTGCGCTAAAATCAAGATACAATATTGACAAAGTAAGTAATTTCCTTTCCGCTAGAAAGTTACCATTTGTTAGAAGAGGAAGTACTGCAAGAAATTTACTTGACGCATTACAACAAAAAGATGAAGAACTAAACGAAGTAAAACAAAAAAACATTGAACTCAAAAGAAAAACTTACTTTGGTTTAGCTCAAGAAAAAAGTATTGCTGAAATTGAACTTGAATTAAACGAAATGGATAAACGACTTGAAGAATCAGTTAATGAAGCAAAAAAATCCATGAAAACACACATTGCACAAATTAATTACGTAGAAGGAAGTTTTGCTCACTTAAAAACTAAAATTGATGAAATTGAAAGTATGCACTCTGCTTTCACACATAAAACAATTGAATTAATTAGAGATTTAAAAAAAGAAAGAGATTTTGCAAAAACACTTGCGCTTGAAATTGAAAACGAAACAATGCATTCAAGACAAGAATACACAAGAGAAGTATTAGGAATGGAAGAAAAGAAAAATGCAATTGAGGAAAAAATGAGGGAGAGATTTGAGAAAGAATTAAACTCCATGAAAAAACAACTTGATGAAAAAGAGATGGCATTAAATAATTCTCACAAACTAATTGGAGAACTTGAAAAACAATTAAAAAACAAAAAAGACAATTAGTGCAATTACTTTTATGAGAAGATATACTCCAATTATTTCAGTTGCAAAAAGACCAACTATTAAACCAATAAAACCAGACCCTCATCCGCGCGCTTATGGAGGAGGAATTTGGGAAAGATTAGCACTTTATCAAAGCGAAATTGGAAAGTCTCCAACACGAGAGCAACTTGAAAGTTTTGTTAAAAAATGCGCGGTACAAGAATTAAGAGCACAACTAAAAACAAGGGAACCCACAAGAGAAGAAAAAATTATGTTCTTAAAAGTAGTAAAACATTTTGTTTGGAACGAGAACCCTAAAAAATTTCTTGCAAGTTTGGACAAAGCTTATGAAGAAAGATTTCCTTTCTAAATTAAATTAAAGTGAAAAATCTTTATCCTTCGCAACAAAGGATTCTTCATTAAAAAGAATTTTTACAATCAAATCAGAAAATTCAATAACCAGTTGATCTTTTTTCTCCAAATACTCTTCCTCGCTCATTCCACTGAATTCATCAGAATCAACAATTTTTAATATTCGAGTTTCAGATGCAATTTCTACATCAATTAATTTCTTTTTAATAAAATCAGCCATCGCTTCATCATCAAGCAAAGCAAAAACAAAAATAAAATCACTTTCTTCACTTGCTTCAAAAGCAACAATTGGAAGGTCTTCTGCAAAAGGAACATACCTTTCTTCAAGCTCAAGCCCAGAAATTTTCTTTGCCAATACTTTCGCAAGAGCGGGAAAAATGTTAACAGAATTATCCGTATATCCTAGTAAAGTGATTTTCATACACAAAATAGGCCTTTTGAAGAATTTAATTCTTTCCAAAACCCAAAAAGAAACGCTTATAAAAAAGAAGTTCTTAATTATAGCATCAGAAATAGGTGTTTTTTTGTACGATCCATACTCAGAACCAAATTACAACCCTGGTGGGGGCGCAATGCCCGAGCAACCGCGAGGATTCCAAATGCCCCAAATTAACATGCCTAACTTTGATACTAATGGACTATCTGGCCCCTCGGTTGACATAAAAAAATTTATTCCAATTATAGTAGTATTAA
>Ga0247841_10013723_pt1 | contig 10295 bp, 6 predicted proteins | sample LaCruzMarch2015__2_FD_192410 | JGI IMG/M metagenome (GOLD analysis project Ga0247841, IMG submission 192410) | Freshwater microbial communities from meromictic Lake La Cruz, Castile-La Mancha, Spain - LaCruzMarch2015_18m | ecosystem: Environmental > Aquatic > Freshwater > Lake | place: Spain...
GGTCCAGATTAGGGGTAAGCGCAGCTTCCAAGGGAGTTTTATTATTTAATTCTTTGAGAGGCAGGTCGCCAAGGCCGTCAAGGACAACATATAATACCTTTTTCATCAGCATTTAGAAAAACCACAGGCATGGCATTTCATACAGCCCTCTTCATGGCGAAGAGCGCCGCCGCAGTCAGGACAAACGCCGACGATGTTGTCATGGACATCAAGTTCAAGGGCGATAGTCTCATCGCCATGCGAATGCTTCATGGCTACCTGCGTAGCTTCCACGGAAACCTGGGACTGCTGGCCGCTGGCCAGGCGCCTTTCGATCACCCGGGCAATGGCGTCCGCGCAAGAAAATATGCGCTGGCCTTTTTCCCAGGACGGGGAAGGGCAGCGGATATTGCGCAATTGTTCGATTATAGACTTGACTTCTACGCCCGAGCGAAAACCCAGAGAAACTAACCTGCCGATGGCTTCAAGCTGAGAACCGGCGCAACCACCGGCTTTACCCATCTGGGTAAAAAGCTCAAAAGGCCTTCCTTCTTCATCAACATTTATGGTGACGTAAAGATTGCCGCATCCAGTCGCGACTTTAGTAGTCGTGCCGATGATCACTTCCGGCCGCGGGCGGGGCGCAATTTCCCTGTTTATATATATATTCTTATGGTCCGCGCCTTTATCCTTATTCCCGACATTTAAAACCTGTTCTTCACGGCTTGAATCACGGTAAATAGTAATCCCCTTGCAATCCAGTTTATAGGCCAAAACGTAAGCCTTACGCACTTCTTCAATAGTCGCGTCATGGGGGAAATTTATGGTTTTAGAAGTGGCATTATGGACATATTTCTGGAATGCCGCCTGCATGCGCACGTGCCATTCGGGAGAAATATCATGGGCGGTAACAAATATCCTTTTAACATCATCGGGAATGCCTTCTATCTCCTGGATAGAGGTATTCTCGGCGATCTTCTCCATCAATTCCCGGCTGTAAAAACCCCTTGTCCGGGCAATCTCTTCAAACAAAGGATCAACTTCCACCAGCTTGTCGTTATCCATTACATTGCGGTAATAAACCACCGCGAATAACGGCTCAATCCCCGAAGAACAAGGCCCGGCGATTATGCTGATTGTTCCGGTAGGGGCAATAGTAGTCAAGGTGGCGTTACGCATTTTTTCCGGGTTTTCTTTCCTGTCATAAATGCTGCCTTTAAAAGCCGGAAAAACCCCTTTTTCATTTCCGAGCGCCAAAGATTCCTTAGTGGCTTCTTCCAGTATAAACGACATTACCTTCTCTGCTAACGCCACCGCTTCTTCGCTATTATAAGGTATGTTTAAATGTATCAACAGGCTTGCCCAACCCATAACCCCCAATCCGATTTTACGCGTAGCCTTGGTGGCTTTTTCTATCTGCGGAATAGGAAATCTGTTTACGTCTATGAGGTTATCCAGAAAATGCACCGCCAGATGAGTCACCTCTCCTAATCTATCCCAATCAATCTCGCTGCGGCTGCCTGATTTCTTACATAACACAGCTAAATTTATAGAACCCAAATCACAGCTTTCGTAAGGCAATAAAGGTTGTTCTCCGCAGGGATTAGTGCTTTCGATTTTACCTAGTTTAGGGGTGGGATTATACTGGTTTATCCTGTCAATAAATATAATCCCCGGCTCACCGTTCTTATGCGCCTGCTTGACGATCAAATCAAATATATCTTTGGCGTTGACCCGCCTGACTACTTTCTGGGTATGCGGATCAATTAAATCATACTCTTCGCCCTTTTCTAATTTCTGCATAAACTCGTCGGTAATGGCGACTGAAATATTAAAATTGGTGATGTGCTTATTGTTTTCTTTGCAGGTAACAAATTCCATCACGTCCGGGTGGTCCACCCTTAATATGCCCATATTGGCGCCCCTGCGCGTGCCGCCCTGTTTTACCGCTTCGGTTGCCGCGTCATAGACCTTCATAAAAGAAATCGGGCCTGAGGCGATGCCGCCGGTCGTCCTTACTACCGCGTTTTTCGGCCTTAACCGCGAAAAAGAAAATCCCGTGCCGCCGCCGGATTTATGTATGAGGCTAGTAACCTTTAAAGTTTCAAATATGGATTCCATGGCATCATCTATCGGGAGGGTAAAACATGCGGAGAGCTGGCCCAGGTCTTTTCCCGCGTTCATCAGACAAGGTGAATTAGGCAAAAACTCCAAGGCAGTCATAATCCGGAAAAATGAATCCTTAAGTTTTTCAATATCCTGCTTGCTCTTACCATAAAATTTATCTGCCAGGGCAATCGCTTCAGCTACTCTTAAGAACATCTCTTCCGGCGTTTCAATTATCCCGCCCTGCTCGTCCTTCTTGAGGTATCTACGCTCCAACACCTTTAAAGCGTTATCCGATAAATTCAAGGTCATCTTCGCCTCCACTTAATTAATAGATTAAGCCATCATTACTATCGGCCAGTATAAACCCGGCAAATTATCTTGTCAAGGAAAAAATACAACATATAGTATTACCCCGTCTATAAACATACAACAAATTGTGTAAGAAACAGGAAAGCTGACTACGAAGCGGCAGGGGAAAAACCTTCATAATACGGACCTGGTTGTTCTGGGTTAACTTAATTTAATCGGCTGACAAGATTCCCTGATTACCAATTCAGCAGGAAGGTAGATTTTTTTAACCTTCGGTTTCTTATCAGACATAAGACGTTTTAATTCTTTGACACTTTCTTCCGCCATCCTGATCAATGGCTGCCTTACCGTAGTAAGGGCCACCGGGCCGTAAAGGCCGGAGGGATTATCGTCGAAACCTACGATGGATAAATCACGCGGTATCTCTTTGCCGGCCTCTTTTAAAACTGTTATAACCTCCAGGGCCATCGAGTCAGAAGCAACGAACACTGCGGTAGGGGGATTGGGCATCTTGGCTAATTTTTCTGCCGCAAGCCTGGCCTGGCCGCGCGAATAATCTGTCTTGAATAAGAGGTCATCGCTAAGCGGGATATTATTTTTCTTCAGGGCACGCTTGTAACCTTCGTAACGCTGGGAAGCGGCCTGAGTAACTAAATCTCCGCTTATATGCGCTATCCTTCTATGGCCCAGGCTGATCAAATAATTAACCGCTGCCTCCGCGCCTCCGGCGTTATCTATCGCGATACAGCTGACCTCCAGATCTTCCACATAATTATTTATTACTACGCAGGGAATGCCGCTGGATACCACATCTTCAAGCTGTTGGCGGTTCCCTATGACATCCGCGAAAATAACTCCCCCTATGCCTCTTACATTGACGGTTGAACGGACATCAGTGATATGCAACAACAAATCCAGCTTTAATGCTTCACAAAGCGTGCCGATGCCGCGGATCAATTCCAGGGCGTAAAAAGAATAAAATATGCCTTCGTATCGCGGCATAATCAAGGCTACTTCGTTAGTCTTGCCGGTGGCCAGCCTCTGGGCAAATACCGAAGGCTGGAATTTAAGCTGTTTGACCGCATCCAGGACTTTGACCCGATTATTCTCTTTGACTGAGGAGAATTTATTTATTACCCGGGATACTGTGGTAATAGATACGCCGGCAAGGCGCGCGACATCTTCTATGGAAATAGACTTGGTAGGGCTTCTCTTGGTGTGTGTCATTACTGCCTTATCTGATGATATCCCCTGATTTAATGGCCGCAGTTGATTTCTTTATATCGCAAGCTGAAATGTTCGGGCGTAGCTGAATAATCTCAATAGTGGCGATGGACTCGTTATCCCTGTACACCTGGAAAGTATCCCCCATCCTTAAACCGGCATCCTCTCCTATGTTGATGATAACAAATCCGCTGTCTTCATTTACAGTCAAAACCTTGCCTGTGGTAGGAGCGCTTGCTGTTTCTTTAGATAACTCTGCCTGAGGCCGCACCACTATCGGAGGCAACTCAACCGATTCCTTCTGAGGCTCGACCAGGGCCATAAGCTTATCTCTTTGCGCCGCCTCAAATTGCCTCTTCAGGCCGTCCATCTGCGAGATGTTATCTTTTAAGACAGAATCCATCACGTTCAATTTATTTTCAAAATCAAATTTTTCTCTCTGCAGCTCTGTTACCTTGCTCTCCAGGTTGATCTTGCGCACATTCAGGCTCTTTAGCTGCCTCTTTATGACTTCGTTTTCATCTTTCAGCGAAACTACGGTAGTCTGCGTATCGAATTTATCATTCTTCTCCCTTACCAGCTCCTGGGCCAGGCTATCTATTAATTTCTGGTTATATTCAAGCTGCCTCTTTAAATCCTGTTTATCGCGATTAAGGCTTTTTACCTCCAGGTCCAGGACGCTCTTATCTTTCTTCATCTGCTCGCTGTTTATCTGCATGGTCTTTAGCTGGCTGTTTACATTTTCCAGCTGCACCTCAAGACTTTTCTTTGCTTTCAAAACTCCTGCCCAATAGATATCTTCTGCGCCTTGGTTTATGGACATTCTCGGCTCTTCTGACTCCTGCGCCCCCTGCGGGACAACCATAGTAACCGGGGCTGCCTGCGATTTTATTTTTTTAACCAGGTCCTCTTTTTCCTTGTTTAAAAATTCTACCTTCCTGGCAAGCTCGTCTTTTGCTTTAGAAACCTTTTCCAAATCCATGTTCAACGAGCCGATCCTATCTTCAAGCCTACGGTTATCTTTAAGGCTTTCTTCGACTTTTTTGGTCAACGATATATTGTCATTCTTCAAAATATCCCTGTCCCGTACCACTTCTTGTTTCGAACTATAAACCTGGAAGTTAATAAAAAGACTAACCACCAATATTCCTATGAAACCCATTATAATAAATTTCGTCTTTTCTTCCATCGGCCCTCCTTAAATTATAACCGGGCGAAAACTCTCTCTATCACCAGGCTCGCCGAGCCCAGTGCTACCGCATTTTCCCTTAATTGAGAATAAACAATTTTTAAGCCGTCCGTCGCTTCTCTAAAAGCCCAGTCTCTTACTGTCAAAGTTACCTTATTTAAAAAGTCATCCCCTGCCTCTTCCAGGCCTCCGCCGATAACTACCACCTGGGGATTAAGCAGGTTTACCAGATAAGCGATTTTAATCCCTAGCCTCTTGGCAACTTTATCCAGGACAGAAGCCGCGATCGCGTTTTTTGCCCGCGCCGCCATAAAAATACTTTTTAAATCAAGGCTGCTTGAGCTGGTCGCAGTCAACTTGAAGAAAGCCTTAGCTTCTTCTTTGTTTTTAGCCAGCGCCTCCTTGACATCTTCCAAAATTCCAAAATCTATTTCCCCGCGCTTCAAGAAACACCCGCGGGAAAGAGAACAGTTAAACAAATCGTCTTCTTTATAATTATAAACGGATACTTCTCCGGCATAGCCGTTGGTTCCGGTATAAATCTCGCCATTCATCATTATACCGCAACCTACACCGGAAAACATATAAATAATATTTTTAATCCCGTGTTCTAAACCCAGCCATTGTTCCCCAAAGCATGCACTGGTGGCGTCATTTTCAATAAGTGTGGGTAAATTAAATTCTTTTTCGATTAAATCTTTGAGCGGCAGGTCTACCGAGGCATAGGTGTAGTAATTGTCCATCTTCTGAGGCCAATTGATCGAGCCGTCATTCTTATTGACTAACCCGGCCACGCCTACGCCTATACCTTTTATGTTTGGGGCGTATTCTTTGGAACGCCTGAGTATTTCGCGGATGATCTCCAGCAAACATTCGGCAAGTTCTTTGACCGAAGCCTTAGGCCTGGCGATCTGAGTCTTGGTTACGATATTGCCTTTTAAGTCCACCAGCAGGCCTACCATATTCACAAGATTTAACCCTACCCCGATGACAAAACCCGCCTGGGAGTTTAAATCCAGCAACACCGGCCTTCTTCCGCCTTCGGAGATATCTAATTCCTTCTCATATACCAGTTTCTGTTTTATGAAATCGTCAATGTAGTTGGAGATAGTGACTACATTTACCCCCATCTCCTTGGAGATATCAGGGCGGCTGATCGGGCCCAGCCTGCGTAAGATTTCTAAAATATCTATATTGCGTTTTTCTTTTTCTGTGAGTATTTCTTTTTGAAAATCCGTAGGGCGCATCTTTTGGCTTATCTATTTTTTGGCTTTGGAATAAAAAAAGGATATAATATGCTTTTATTTATACTACTAACAACACTATAAGTCAAGTTATTTTAACGAGTAACGGTAAGAATGGGTACGCGGTATTTCAGGCGTGAAAGTTAATAGACATCCAGCATATCAATGTTCCGGTCAAGGATCCCGCCAGGAGCGATTACCACCAGGTTTATTACTTTTGTACCCGGCTCTTTATAAGAAGTAGCAAAAGACGGCGATGATGATAGCTGCGCAAGGGGCGGCTTGGTCTTTTCCAGATCTCCGGACCAAAGATACTGCAGCTCTACTTGCATACAGCCGCTTTCCGGGACATAGGCGCCGGAGGTAATGGCCACTTCCTTGCCCTTATTCAATATATAGCTCGAAGCATTTAAATTCAACTTCTGCATGTCGCCTACAAGCTCCGTTCCTTTTAAGGAAACATCCAAGAATGTCTTGATGTTATATTCCATAGCCCTGGATTCTTCTATTTCTTTGATTCTTTCCTTGGCCATAGCCAGGCTTTCCGAAAAATCTTCCTTTGCCTTTTCCAGCAGCTTATTATAATAACCCTTTGCTTTTTCTAAATCGTTTTCCCACTGGCTAAGCAGGCCCAGCTGATACAGGCTTGAAATCACATAAGGGGTGGTTGTTTCTTTTTCGGCTAATTTTACAAAATTATCCCGGCCGCACTTTATATCCCTTAATATATAGGCGCAGATAATCCCTATTTTATAAGTGGCCTGTTCAACCCGGCTATCCGCGGGGAAACGCTGCACAAAATCAACATAGATATCTTTTGCCATTTGGTATTCCTTGGCTTTCTCTAAGTTAAAGGCGCGCAAATAGATTAGTTCCTCATCAAAAGATTCCTTCCCGGCTAACTCTTCTATTTTTTGGAATATTTTCTCGGCATAAAGCATGTCATTTGAGCCTTCGTTCTTGTAGGCAAAAAGCTTGGCAATATCGAATAAAATGGCAACCGCCTCCTCTTTAGGCAGAGACTTAATAATCCTTTCCAGGTAAACGTCATAAATGGCCTCTGACAATTCCAGGTTGCCCTGTTTATAAAAATCCCCGGCAGTGTTCTTCAACTGGTCGTCTTTTAAGTCAGAGGAAATGATCTTGCTGACATAAATTTTGTATAATTCCCTGGATTTACCTTTTTCTCCGTAAGACAAAAGTTTGTCTGCGGCATTCTTTATCGGCAGAGGATCATTCGACTCTTTTGAATACTCTGAGACAGAACTCATTAAATCAGACAAGGCCTGCTCTGCCAGCACATCCTGCTGGTCTTTATGGAATTGCCACAAGAGCAACCTTGCGTAAACCCACAGGGCGTCTTTTGGCCCTGTGGCATCAATGGATTTTTGGGCTGCCGCAGTGATTTCATCGCGGTAAGTATTGCCCTGGCTGAAGTATTCATCCCAGTTCTGCTTCTCTTCCAGGTATTTAAGCTGGGAATAACGGGTAAGGGCAATATAGTAATCTACGAACGGCTCTATCTCTTTCTTTTTCAGGCTCAAAGACTTCAGAAAATCGACAAACTCCGGGTATTTGTTGTCTTTGAAATAAATAACCTTTAATTCGTCAAAAGGAGCGTAAAGTTCGGCGTTTGTTTTTGACTCAATAACCTGTTTGGTAAGGCTGACTAATTGATTGTCTCCCTGGGCGAAAGAATTAGCCCTGGTCAGGCATAAAAACAAAGCCCCGCAAATGATGAAAGATATTAAACCGGAAAATTTAAAATATGGATTCTTTTCTTTTGTCATTTGGAATTCTCCGCCTTTTTCTTCTTATTGTTGTTAAGGTTTGGGTTCTTCCAGAATTCTCTGACCACATAATAGGCCTTGCGCGGTATGCGTTTATTAAGCCCGTTTTCCAATTCCTCTGACAAAGCCACGATCCCAAACCACTCTTCATTCATGTTTTTGTTGCCTTCCGCTTTTATATCAAAATAGTAGCTGCCGTTAGACCAGTTTGATTCGGTATCATGCACCTTCCAACTGTCAGGGCTGTTCTGGTCATGCTTCCACCATTCATCCGACCATTCAAACATTGTCCCGCCCAGGCAATTCCCCGCCCCTTCTTTATTATTGGCTAAATTTTCATAAATCTGCCGCCACTGCGATTCCAGAAAAAAAGCCTGCATATTCTGGTCTTCTTTCTTCAGGTAGGCGTCGTAAGCGTCCGCTCCGAATTCCGCTAATAACAGGGGACGGTCAAAAGTCGCTTTTAAGGATTTGAAAAGATTGCCAAAGGTCTTACCTCTATAAATAATACAGGCCACCAAATCAACATCGGAACAAAATTCTTTGGCAAAATTAAGCCCGATCAACTCGCCGTTGCCTAAGGCAACCGGATGGTTACGATCAAGTTTGTGTATCTCTTTGGACAACTCATTGATATAAGAATAATAAATTTTTGCCTTCATGGCTTTCTGCTTCTGGGGGTCGGGTTCTTTGTCTATCTCATCGGTTGACCAGGGATTAACCTGGCCCAGGCAGGAATAGTTATTTTCATTACCCAAAATCCACATCAGGATGCCCGGCTCATCCTTGTAAAGATTGACCATCTCCAGGACTTCTTTCCTGACTTTATCCTGGAAATCTTTATCTCCGTAAAAAGGGCAGGGATATTCCCAAAAACCCAGCCAGCTGCCCATGATCGTGCGTATGCCGTAATTCTGATATAAATCCCGGATCACCGTCTTGACTTCTTCCGTGTTCTCATGCCCCTGGTAAAATCTAACGGTGTTGATACCCATCTCCTGCATAAGCTTGCCGTCTACAAGCCAGGGCTTGTTAGCAGAATCAGACCACCAGTCATACTCATGGTTGGCGCTTATAGGGATAGGGCTGTAGCAGACTCCTTTTACTATGTAGGGCTTGCGATTGACAATTAATTGGTAATGGCCGTTTCTGACTTTTTTAATGTAAATCTTATCCGGCTTAGGAGCTGCCCCTAAAAAACAAATTATAAAAAACAGGCTACAAGCCGCAAGCAGAAACTTGCGGCCGGTAGCCTTTAAACCATCAACTAAATTATTCGTACTTAATTTCATCCAGGTAGAAAGTTGCTCCTTCGGGGTTGACGTCAATATTGGTCGCCCAACAGAAACCGCCGATGATATAAGACAGGTCTTTACCTTTTAAGTCAATGGAATATTGCGTCCATTCCTTATTCAGTATGACCGGGCCGATACCTACAGTATCAGAATCAGAATACTCGCCCATGATCCCGCCCATCTTAAACTCTTCGATACGCTCTCCGCCCTTTTCGCCACGGGCCCAAAAGGTAACCTTAGCGGCTTTGGAAAGGTCAAAACCTGCATCTACTCCACCCCAGTTATTGGCTGGATTCTGCCAATATATACCTGCCCAACGGGCTCCTTGAGCTGCCTTGCCGTTGTAGGTAATCTTTACACAGGTGTCGCCTAAGTAAGGGTCTTCTTTTGATGCACCATCATATTTGATATCGCCGTAATCGCCCATCCATCCTGAAGGAATAAAATGATTGGAGGCCGATGAACGGTCCGAGAAAACATAGAAAGGCATAGCTTGCTGTTTTCTGCCTTCCGGTTTCATGGTGGAATCAGATTCAAACTTTATATCATCCAGAAAGAATGTTGCGCCATCCGGATTCAAATCCGCGGTAGTCACCCAGCTGAAACCCCCGCAGATATAGGAGAGGTCTTTACCAGCCAGGTTAACGGTATACTGTTTCCATGTATCGGTCAACTCTATCGGCCCCATCTCTACTGTTGCCGTATCTGAATAGGTACCCTTTATGCCGCCGACCACAACTTTCTGGATTATTTCCCCGCCCTTTGCTCCCCGGGCCCAAAAAGTAAGCTTAGTCATTCCGGTCAAATCAAAACCGCCTTTTTTTGAACCCCAGTTATTGGCTGGATTCTGCCAATATACACCCGCCCATCCCTGGTTCTGGCTCTTCTTGGCGCTATAGCTAAACTGGATACTGGTTGTCCCGGCATGAGGATTCTCCGCGGACTGGTCGTTTATCTTGATGTCGCCGTAATCACCCATCCAACCTGAAGGTATATAGTGGTTGTCCCTGGCATTTCTGTCCAGATAAACCACAAATTCCTTAGGAGCTTCCTTGACTTCTTCCTTGACAGCAGCAGCCGGCTCTTCGGCATACCCGTAAAACGGTATCGCCAGAATTAATGCCGCTAATATTACTAAAGTTTTTTTCATTTCCAA
>Ga0247841_10013724_pt1 | contig 10295 bp, 10 predicted proteins | sample LaCruzMarch2015__2_FD_192410 | JGI IMG/M metagenome (GOLD analysis project Ga0247841, IMG submission 192410) | Freshwater microbial communities from meromictic Lake La Cruz, Castile-La Mancha, Spain - LaCruzMarch2015_18m | ecosystem: Environmental > Aquatic > Freshwater > Lake | place: Spain...
CATGTCGATATATATTTGCAAAGGGGAGACTTAAAATACAATGAAGTGGCCTTTTACGAGTATAATAAGGCCGCAGTATACATATCCGTTGATAAGGTCTCAGATGGTGTCTTTGCTCATGAAATGTCTCATGCTATCGTAAACCGCTATTTTTCAACCCCGATACCATCAAAGGTGCAGGAAATAATAACACAGTATGTAGACAGATACCTCTGGAGTGACTATTAAAGACCCTAAGATGAGGCCGATTATAACTATGGCAATATTCTTGATACTTGTCGTAATGTTCCTGGCCGGATGTGCCGCAATACCGATACCGAACTCAATACCTATACCAAGAATACCGATACTGGGATGGTTCCTGTAGATATATATAAAGGAGGGCCCATGGAAGAAAAGAGAAAATTTATAAGGTTCAGCGTGTCATTAGACGCACGATCCAAGGCCGCCGGATGGTTCAGGCCAAGAGCTAAATACCTGGTCAAAGACGTAAGCAAAGAAGGCCTTAAGTTAAACGCCAGAGAGGCCCCAAAAGACGGTGATATACTTGAGCTGGAGTTATCGGTGCCGGGGAAGAGGCCGCCAATTACGGCCATGGGTCAGGTAGTCTGGAACCATAAACTCGGTGATGCCGGTTATGATATAGGCCTAAAATTTAAAACTATCAAGCCGGAAGATAAGTTTGAGATCTTAGATTACGCGTACAACAAATGGATACGTTCCAGGAAGACAGCATAAAACCCCGCAAGTAGACCATAATAAACCCTAGATACAGGCCTATTCTGGCCCTATGCTTAACGTCCTATAATAATACTTATGTTAACTACGTATAGTAAAGTAAATAGCCATAAGTTGTTGTAGCACAACGAGTTATAGCTATATTGATGTTTCCTGTTGATAAGTGCATTCATGATATAATCGTAAAGACAAGCGCCTCCATCATTCTTATTACGACGGATCGCTTAGGGCTGGTAAATGGTCTATCTTGCGGTATGATATTGAAATGGCGCCACTGTGGAGCGCTATTTTAGGCCTGTTATAGCCGTGTTTATCGGGGGTTTCTTACTAAAAACTGGGGGAGTTTTCTTAAATTTTTACTCAATAGAGTCAGATACCCGAGACCATAGATCCGGCATGCCCTATAGTCTTCCAGGCTTTTTTGGATGATATTTTTGAGGGTTTTGTTGCTCCTCCCGCCTACCCGCATTTTCACCAAAACCATGGGGATGTAGCGGGTTGAAATGTTATATTTGTACAGAAGCCGTAGTATCATTTCATAATCTGCGGCTATCCCGAAATCGGTGTTAAAGCAGCCGTATTTTTCGTAAATAGCCTTCCTTACAAAGAATGTCGGATGAGGCGGCATCCATCCCGTTTTCAGGCTTTTTTGGGTATAATCGCCGGCCTTCCAATATCGTATTACCTTATTGGGGTCGTTTCTATTAACATACAGCAGGTCTCCGTAAACGCTGTCCAGGCCATTTTCAATGAAGGCTTTTGCTGCCTCTTTAATGACTTCGCTATCAGAGTATATGTCATCGCCGTTTAAGAACCCTATTACGTCTCCGGTTGCAAGGCCGATGCCTTTATTGAACGCGTAGTATGCCCCCAAATCCTTTTCCGATACTATCTTTGATATTCTGTCCTTGAATCTGTCGAGTATCTCCAAGGTGCCATCCGTAGAGGCCCCATCGATTACGATATGTTCAATATTGCCGTATGACTGATTCAAAACGCTCTTTATACAATCTTCGGCCGTATTATGGTTGTTCTTTAATACTGTTATTATTGAGATTTTGATGGGATCAGTCAATTTTTCGCTCTCTTATTGCGGCAGCTGGATTGCCTTGGTATACGGTATAAGGATTAGTATCGTGTGTTATGACGCTTCCAATTGTTATCACTGAATGCGTCTTTAATGTTACCCCGGGGCACACTATGGCTTTTGCCCCCACCCACACCCCATCTTCGATGGTAACATCTTTGACTATGAGATCGAAAGCCTCTTTCTTATAATTGTGGTTACCGGTCGCTATATAGGCCCCTTGCGATATGCAGACGTTATTACCTATGACCACCTTACCAAGATTGTCTATCCATGCCTTCTCCCCCACCCATGAGCTATCCCCTATCGTCAAAAACCATGGATATTTGATATAGACCTCGGGTTTTATTACGATATTTTTGCCTATCTTGGCTCCAAACATTGCCAACAATGCTGATTTTAGCTGGTAAGGATAGGGTACAGGGCATCTGAAGAATATCAAACTTACCAGCAACCAACTACCGCGTATGAGCAAGCTCCCGGGGTCGTATTGTGCCTGATACTTTGCATTATCAACTGTCTTCATATGGTCATCCTTTCATAAGCTTACGAATCTTAGGTCTTTTGGTTAGAGATTAGTTTTATAAGGTTTTCAGCGAAATGATCCGGTGAATATGGCCGGATTTTTTCCTGAGCCGCGGTACCCATTTTTTTAAGCGTATTCGGTTCCATGAGGTCTATTTTTTCCATAAGCCCTGCAATTTGCTTCACATCACAAGGGTCAAAGGTGTAGCCATTTACCCCATTTTCTACAAGCTCATCCGCGGCTCCGGCTATTTTAGATACCAATACCGGGAGGCCGCAGGCCATGGCTTCATTCACAACCAGCCCCCACTGTTCCGTGGTGCTGGCCAGGATGAAGCAAGATGCTAATCCGTAATATATAGCGAGGCCTTCCGGGTCTTGAGAACCGGCGAATAGCACACCGTCTATATTCTCCTGAGCGATTTTTTCTTTCAATCGCCCTTCTTCAGGGCCTTGGCCTACAAGGACGAGACCCCATGGATTTCGTCCTGGAATCAGGCCTCTGTACATATTATACGCCGAAAGAAGCCTATCCAGATTCTTTTTTTTGACAAACCTGGAGCATGTTATAAAATATTTTTCGGGAAGCTTATAGCGCGCCCTGTTCTCATCTTTATTTTTCACTGCGAGCTCGGCAGCACGTTTAAAAAATTCATTATCGACAACATCATAACCGAGGGCTATATTATCTTCAGGCATACCCAGTTCCACAAAATAGTCTTTATGCAGGCGCCCTCCGCATATGGCGCCAGCCAGTTTTTTTATTATCCACTTTTTTACCAATTCTTTTAAAAATGATCTTTTGAAATCGTCCTTTTTAGTCTCCGAGAATGTATAGCACCTTGCCGCATTTCTCTTTGCCCAGTTAATAACTGCTAGGGATTCTCTGGAACTATACCCATTCACAAAAACAGTATCGACTCCGTGTTTTTTTAAAGTGTCTATAAGCGTATTCTCTAATGTTTTTTGCGGGATACTTCGGATACCCCGGTCGGGAAAAAGAGTTATTATGGGCAATCCGTTTCTTTTAGTAAATCTCCAGACCTCGTCCTCAACATTACCGCCGCCTGCAAGCTCGATACCGAGAGCCCGGTCACCAAGTTTAGCATATACAGCACGAAACCGCGCTATGTGATAAAAGCTAAAAGTCGGCCATATCAAGGCTACTTTTGACATCCTGTCTCCTTGCCGGATACCGCATTCTTACATTCTTCCATGAAGATGTCGAAATTCTTATCCCATGTATGCTGGGCTAAAATATATTGATGGCCTTTTTCCCCCATCTCTTTTGCGCGTTTCTTATCGTCTGCAAGTGATGTTACTACCTTGGCTAATTCATGCGGGTTGGGATCTATAATATAACCCATGGTATTATCTATTTCCGGCATATCGGCGCCTTTTGTTGTTATAACCGGAATACCCGCTCCTAAGGCCTCCAACACAACAATTGGCTGGGAATCGTCTGCAGTAGGCAGTACAAAAATATCTGTTTTTAGGAAAAGAGCGTCCTTATCTTTTGCGAATAACGCCCCCGCAAAGGTTACGCTGCCATCCAATTTATGTGATGTAACAAAATCACGCGCCATATTATAATAGCGCATGTCTTCTGCAGGCCCGGCAACGGTAAGTTTTACGGACGGTCTGGTTTTCATTATCTCCAAAAATGCTTCTAATAGCAGCATCAGCCCTTTTTTCGGATGGATACGGCTTAAGTAAAGAATATCTATTGTGCCCGAGGGGTTCTCCTTTTTGTATTCATCCCGTTCCTGCTTGATATGCACTACATCATTACGGTTCAATGAGTATAGTAAGTGGATTTTTTTTGCATGGATAGAATAGCGGCTGAGAATATTTAATTCGTCTTCTTTTATATAGAATAACACTTTAGCGCGGTCAAGGTTTGATCTTTCCACGAGATTGAAATACACCTTCTTTCTAAAGTACCGATTTGAAAGACTCCACGAAGAAAGCATGCCATAGGTTATAACTGCATATGGGATAGCACTTTTTTTGCAGCGAAATGCCGCGTAAGATGTCGGGAATTGCCATAGCCCATGGATAAGGACCAGGTCGAAGCCTGCGGATATAGAATCAAAAATTTTTACAAATTCGGGAGAGAAATGAAAATATCTTTCATAGCAGCCGCAATATCGAATAGGTATCTCTATTTTCGTGTTTCCGATAAACCACGGAAAATTATCAGGATTAGTTTTTTTTGGACTTGCGGTAGTTAGTATACTAGCTTCGTGGCCCCTCGCAATGGCGTTGGCGCAGATATTTACCGCATTGGTAAATACTCCCCCGTATTCAGGCCCCCAATATGGTATAACATTAAGTATCTTCATAATCTTTCGTCATCTTTTACGCTTGAATTGGTTTTTTTAAGACCGATACCCCTAAGTGCATAAAATAATATAGCAAAGACAAACCAGCCTTCGTAGATTATCTGATAAGATCGTATGCTGCAGAAGAGAAAAACTATCCCGTAGCTGTATATTAATAGTACTGCCGGCGACCGTTTTGCCATATCGATCAGGGAGTCAAACTGTTTTGCCAGGAAACCCAGAAGAAACCCTGCCATAATTATTCCGAGCCATCCTTGGCAAATATAGAAATCTCCTATTATCGATCCGGCGTATGTTGTTAAACCCTGGCCCGCGGTATTTGTCTGTGCCTCAAAAAATCTTGTGATACCTTCAGGTTTGTTCGCCCATATGGCCCGGGGTATGAAATGATAAAAAGGCCTTAGGATGAGCCACTCCCCGGAATGCGGGATCGTGGAAGGGATCAGCTGAAAATACTGGAGAAGGACCTCGAATTGGTTATCGCGCTGATAACTGGCTGGATTTTGCCGGACGATGGACAGGAAAGAATCGAGTATGATCGGCCCAAGGGGCGTTCCCCGCGGAAGATCCCTTACAGTCAGCTGCAGCTGCATAACGCTAAGTGCTACATATATTAAGATCACCAACCCGGCGATCACTTTCTTGTTTCGGGACATCCAGGCGTTAAAATATATCATGACAAGCATGGGAGCCCCCACTAATGCTAGCGTAAGGCGGCTGCCGCTTCTAAATGATATCAGCAGTGCAAACATAGCCAGAAGGAGAAATATGGAATATTTTTTAACATAACGATAATAAAACCAGAATAGCTGGATAGCTGCCATAAGGAAGAGTTGGAAGACCGTTTTCATATAGTCTGTCATAGTTCCGAGTCTTCCCCTGCCCCACGGCTCGACCCAGCGCCCGCCTACAGCAAGAACGCTTATTACATTGCCGATGCCTCCTCCCCACAGTATGATCTGAAGAAATCCTATGAGGAAACATGCGATAAGCATAAGCGACAATTTATTAGTGTTAAAATTATCGCCGTAATCGGCAGCGCTCAATATACGTTTAAGATAATCCGGGAAATTGATGCTGTAACCCAGATATACCATACCCATGAATAAGAATATGCCTAGCAGTGCGTTAAGGACTGTTTCGTTACTAAATTTCCCGATAGCATACCGGTACATGATTCCGTCAAAAAGTACCCATACAAAAACTCCTAGCAAGACCGTAGTTTTAGCATTGATGAAAGGCAGCTTGTTTTGTTTTGCCTCGGAATATAGCGGGACTACGACTACTAATAGAATGATCAGTAAAACTATCCTTGTGCCGTTTGGAGTAATGCCAGTGGCGAAAAATGCCATTATTATTGCCACAACGACGGAGAATAGGACTAGCTGCGGTATGCCGTGGTCTTTGTATGCGATGCTCATATTGACATACGCTCCAAAATAGATCCAAGCCTTATATTATAAGCGTCCCAGGAGAATTCCTTTGCTCTTTGAGAAGCCGCACGGCCCATCTCCGGTACCTTATCTTTGTTTGAGGCGAGCCACTCTATCTTCCCTGCCAGATCATCGGTATCGCATGGCTCCACTAAAAAACCGTCTATACCGGGCCTTATGATGTCAGGCCCGGCACTGCTTGTGCTGGCTATAACCGGCGTCCCTGTTGCCATGGCCTCGGGTATGACCAACCCAAAACCTTCAAAGAGTGACGGCAAGATCAGGCAATCGCACTCATGCATATTCTTGACTATATCTTCCTGACTAAGTTTTCCTAAATAATTGTAGCATGCAGAATTGGCCTTAAAGGCCTTGCCAGAGCCTATGATCGGTCCGATTACTTTGAGACTGACTTGAGCAGAATTTATCTTTTTTACCGCATCAATCAGATACTTAATGCCTTTTCTTTGGCCGACGCTGCCCACAAAAAGAATTTGAAGGTTATTTTTTTTCCTTTTTTCCTTGAATTGGAATTTTGTAAGATCGGCTCCGAGCGGCAGCATCAGGATCTTTTCCGGTTCCACCCCGGCCTCTTCCAGTGTCTTTCTGGTGAATGTACTGGCAGCTATGCAATAATCTGCGGCGAAAGGTTCTTTTTTAAGCCTTTCCGTATACCATCCGGGAAAATTAAGATTGCCTATGGAGTCCGCCCACTCCGGGTTATTCTCTTTTTCCATGCCCAATATTGACAGCGCCGCCAGTACATGTGCTGTTGCAAATTCTGCGATAGCTTTAATACCCTTTGTCCTGGCTCTATTTAGACTTTCCAGGCAGCTGCCCTGAAAGCCCCAAAATGCCTTGCAGTTTTTTATGTATGCCTTTGAAACGATTGAATCGAATATGGAGTCACGCAAGCATACAGCATGAGAGGATAGTGTTGAATTTCCAAAAATTGCGCGGGACAAAAGCTCCGGTATCTCAAGAAACGGCAGCCGAACCACCTTTTGCTCAAGACCCGGCTCGTATCTTTTTCGCAAGGCCTTATCAATGGATTTTATCCCGGATAAGAGCCTGTCAGGATATCTTGAAGGCTTGTAATAGCCGGTCGTTACAAACTTATCCAATCTGCCGATCCGCTGCAGTGATAAAGCCACCTTGTAAGAATGCTGCCTTCCGGCATGGCTTAATAGTATGTCTTCCATAAATTAGCGCTTTAGTAAATCAGCTCCTACATTAAAAAAGGACTGTGTCTAAGTTCATATTTTAACGGCAGGTTGCGTTTTCCTATCGGCTTGGCAGGCGAGCCGGCTACTATATCATATGGCTGAACGTCTTCGGTTACGACAGCGCCTGCCCCGATCACCGCTCCCTCCCCTATCGTGACGCCGGGTAAGATGATAGCCCTATAACCGATCCATACTTTATCTTTTATTATTACGTCGCCTCCTCGATCCGCAAAATCCGGAGATTGGGGGTCATGCCCCAACGTCAGTATAGTTGCCTCGGGCCCTATCGATACATCGGCTCCGGTACGGATATGATAACGGCGGCCATCAAATAGACAGCCGAAATTAATGACATTGCGGGGGCCGATATGCACCTTCCTTCCGTTCAGGAACCGGCATCCCATCTGAACGGCCGCCTTATCCCCCGTTTCCGCCAGATAGAGTTTCAGGTAAGCCATACGGATCGTGTATGAGGGTATAAAACCAACAAAGGCGTTATAAAAATAGCTTAATAGACTGCCTAGAAATATTCTATGGTTCATAGAGCCGTCTCCATTCTATTGATAACCAATTCAGCATTCGTTCCCCACGAATTTTCTGCGAGATATTTTTCCCAGCTTGGTTTGGGAGGAGCTTCCAGGTATTTTTTTATCCCGGCTGTTAATGAATCTGCAGAATCGGCCTCGACCCATACTCCCAGACCGTATTTGATGACGCTAGTCTTCAAATTACCATTCCCCGATGACGCAATGCATGGCTTACGGTAAGCCGCAGCCAGATTCAGGACGCCGCTTGCCGAGCGGAAAGAGCTTTTATATATCAACATCATGATATCCGCAGCCTCAAACAAGTCTCCTGTATTCTCATCTGGTATAAACCTGATGTCCCAGCGGCATCTGCCGGCTACATTCAATTTATTTGCCATATCTTTGTATGATGCCGAAACATTTTGACTGGATGAGGTATCGTTTCCGGCAACAATGAGGTACAGTTCCGGAAAATGCTCCATTGCGTGTATTATAAGTCCGATATTTTTCCTGTGCGGGTGAATATGGCCAAAAGAGAGCATTACTTTGGCGTCTTGCGGTATATCTAAGGCACGCCTGATCTCTTCGCGCGACCGGAGAGGGCGCCTGTATTGATAGAGGCCATGAGGGATGACAGTGGTGTGTAATCCTGGCATCGGGCGGACCGTATCCAGTTTTATCGGCTCATGGACGAACGCTTCCCTGAGGAAGGAATAACCCTCGGCTATAGACCATCGATGCCACCAGAGCGGCCCAACCACAAAATCGCGCACCGGATCATGGATGATGGCACCAAAGACAATGCCTTTTTTTGCCAGCTGTCTTAAGCGCCAAGCCCAAAGAGGCGCCATATACTCCGTATAGGTTCCAAACAGGACGTGTTTAAAATCGTTCTTTTCGATAAAATCAGCCAGGCGAAACGAATTTGAAAGCATAGTCTTTATAATATGAAATATTTTCAGTGCCTTATTTTTCACAAGGTTGTCAGTGTTTGGTTCGGTTAAAACGGGAAGAAGATGATACTTCTCCCCTCTTCCGGCTGGGTACTTTGGCGTACAAAGCAGGGTGACTTCTGCGCCAAGATCAACCAGCGCATTCGCTTGTTCATGCGCATATTCCGCTATACCGCCATGGCTGGAAGGTGAATAATATAAGATCTTCATAAATCGGTTACCATAAGTTTATTTTAGCACCACGGAGTCTATCACGGCATTTTTTGCAATGTTTATAACCGTACAAGAACCCCCTCCAATATCCTAGTACGCCGTAAAATTTTACCATATATTCAAAAAAAGGTATTATGACCCAGCCGCTTGAGCATTCATTAGAGTTAAACCGCTGTATGGCCGGAACTAACCGTGCAATGCGCAATCCGAAAAGCGCTAGGAGGGCGGCTAGAAAAAAGATCCCGGCACGGTTAAGTAGTGGGAAAAAAAGGAATAGCGATCCTAAAACACAAAAAAGGATCTCCAGGAAAAGCCTGCCTCCGACCATTATGCCGTAGCTATGCCAGATCCCTGCCTCTCCCGCTCCCCGAAAATTACGGAGGGTTTCTTTGATGAAAGATCTCAATGTTACAGGCCTTTGCCAGTAACATCGGGGAACAGGTGCGTAGCCAACCCGATCGGTCAGTTTGTGTAATAGAAGGATAAAGACCATGTCATCAGCCGCAAGCGTCAAATCTTCCGGATATCCGCCGATAGCAGTCCATAGGGATTTACGATATGCGATCGAGCGCGATGAAGAATGTGATATCCCGGTGCTTATCAGCTTCGGTTCATTAAGCAAAGCGTATTCGGCTTTTGACCAGATACCTTTCAAATCCTCCTTACGAACCATCCAGCTCCCCATAACCGCATCAAACCGGTTATCTGCTAATAGCGGACGAGCCAATTCTTCAAGCCATAAGGGCTCCCAAATACAGCCAACATCCGTAGAAACGATTATATCGTTTTTGGCCTTCGTAATGGCCAGATTGCGGCCGCGCGCTATATTGCAGCCGATTTCCTGGAGAACGCGTAAAGAATAATCCCGGGCCGGGCGATAATTCTGAAGCAGTTCCCATGTCCCGTCCTTAGACCCGGCGTCTACCATTACTATTTCGTCAGGAATAGATGTCTGTAATTCCATTTGCCGGAGGAAATCCGAACACCCCTCCCGATCGTTCAGGATAGTTGTCACAAGCGAAACCTTTATTGCAGCTGGCTGCATACATTCACCCATAGCCGCATGTTGCCAGCCACATTTTTAAAGTAGTCTTTCAGAGACGCATCCCAAAGAAAGCCTTCCTGTTTTCCAGACCACTCTTCAATGCTGTATGACAATTTGATAGCTGCATCACTGTAGCTACTTGCAGGAGGCAATGGTGCCTCAAGTAACGGCAGCATATCGTCTATAATTACCATGCCGGCAAG
>Ga0247841_10013725_pt1 | contig 10294 bp, 9 predicted proteins | sample LaCruzMarch2015__2_FD_192410 | JGI IMG/M metagenome (GOLD analysis project Ga0247841, IMG submission 192410) | Freshwater microbial communities from meromictic Lake La Cruz, Castile-La Mancha, Spain - LaCruzMarch2015_18m | ecosystem: Environmental > Aquatic > Freshwater > Lake | place: Spain...
TTGAGCAAGCAAGACAGCATGGGTGTTTATCCTGAAGCTGGCTATCTCACCGAAACCTCAGCGTTCAATGTCTCCAAGGTCTTTGCGGAAACCGCACACCTTTCAGAAGGAATGACCTTCTCTGTTTCAGCCGGAGCATACGGTGAAAGTTTTGTCATGAACGAGATGGCGTCAATTCATTTCTCCAAGTCCAATAATGAATATGCATTCGTTTCAGAAGTATTTACTATTGGGGGTCTGAAAAATCTTGGAGATACAACATTCCTCTCAGAGATTTCAGCCATCGGCACATTAAAATCTTTGGCTGGCGCGGTCTATCTTTCCGAAACGGACACTAAAACCATCGCAAAGTCTGTCGCGGATGTCTTGTATGTCTCGGAAGCCAAGACACAGGAGACACTCAAGACATTGAGTGGAGAAAGCGTCTATCTTTCTGAGCTGTTTGAATACTACAAAATGAAAATATTCTCAGACGAGGTTTATCTCTCAGAAAGCACCCTTACGATGGATGTCACGAAGGATTTTGACGACACGGGGTATCTTTCAGAGAGCTTCTCATACGAGCATTACGCCGAGACAATCCACTCATTTGAACGCCCATACATAACGCAGATAAGGAGCATACCCATAATCACAATCGTCAATAGCAAGCCCATAATCACAATCGTCAATAGCAAGCCCATTATCAGGGCGGTGCGCGGATACGAGGAAAGCATGACATAGAGGTGGTTCTGATGACGGTTAAAAAATACATAACGTGGGTCGCTCCGACTTCGCAGGAAGCATATACGCATACCGAGGTGTGGGTTAGCACAGGCGGTGCATACACCGAATTCACCACCGCCAACGACCCGAACTACACCGCAGACGGCATAGTGATAGCCAACTCCTACGCTGTCGATAAGATAGGCGCGAGCGGGAACTACTACAAAATTCGCTTCTACGACAACGTAGGGCTGGTCTGGAGCGATTATTCCGAGCCGATGAGGGGAAGTGACTATCGCGGCTATTGCAGCATCCTTGACGTAAGGAACTACACCAACGTGCAATCCACGGAATACTCGGATGCAGCCATCCAGATGATGATTGACACCAACACCAAGTCCATCGACACCTTCACAGGCAGGACGTGGCAGGGCGTGGAGACCGAGACCGATGCCTACTTTGATGGCAACGGGAGGAACTTCATGTTCTTTTCCCCAGACCTAATCGCCGTCACATCTCTCGCTATAGACGACGATGATGATGGGACATACACGTCAATCTCGGCGGCGTATTTCCATCTCTACACCGACAGGGGCGCGATATGGCTCGACACAAACGCCGAGGTGGAAACCTTCGTGCAAGGCAGGCGCACGGTGAAAATCTCATACACGCACGGACACGCAGACCCTACCGACGATGTCAGGCATCTGTGCATACTCATGGTAGCCAACATGATGAAGATGGACAACACGAGGACATCCGTGATACGGGAACTCAAGGACGGTCTCCGCGTATCGGGCTATGAGAACACTCCCGTAGGAAATTGCGACGGCAGCGCATATTGAACCTCTATATAATCGCGTTTAAATAGAAGGTCATACATAAGGAATATGCCTCGCGGTTCTCCGCGCGGAAGTGTCCAGTAATGGAGGCGAACAACGAATGGGAGAAGTGACTTACGCAAACTTCCTGACGGAAGCTCAAGCCAACTTGTGGAACTTGCTTAAAGCCAATGCTACTGTTCTCTCTTATACGAAGAACGTTCTTGACGGGGTTCCTATCGGTCTCACCGAAGGCACTGGATTTCCCTATGTGATTGTGCCTACTCCTACAGTGACAGAGGAAAAATACATCACCTTCTCAAAAAAGATACAGACCGTCTCGTTCAAAATCGACATCTTCGACAGGAAGGAAAGCGTCTCGCGCCTGCTTGGCGATGCCGTAAAGAATTGCATCGAGACGAACAAGGCATCCTTTTCCACATCATACGGGATGTATCGATTTATCAATTCGAGTTCTTCATTGACGTATGTTCGCCAAGCCGACAGGGCAATCGTCTATGATTATACCCTGAACATAGATTACGAGTGGGTCGCATGGTAAAAATAGGTGGAAGTGTAAGCATGAACGTCATGCACCAGACGCTCACTGCCAAGTGCAAGAAGATAACCTCGTATCTGAAAAGACCTACATCGAAAGGGATGGCGAACAAAATCCTTCGGCAACTCAAGAAGGAAATCACAAGCCTCCCGAACTGGCATCGTTACCCGAACCCCAATCGCCAGCTTCTCAACAGCATATCCATAAAATCCACAAAGGCTAACACATTCACCGTCTCGGTCAATCCAGTCGATGAGCAAGGGTTTCATTATGGGTTCATCATTGAGAAGGGAAGGAAGGCTATAGATTTTCCAGTTATCTTTCAGGGCTATTACCCCAACATGAAGAAGCTTTCATCCCTTATGATGAAGGGGCTGGAAGCCACCTCCATAGACAGGCTGATGCAATCCGAAGGTGCAAACCCAAATTATTACCGAGGGGCTTTGACACGGAAGAAAAACGAACTCAAGGGCAAGCTTGCGGCTTGGGAAAGCAACATAAAAAACTACGGGAGCATACACGGCGCGCGCCCTTCCCAATCTGGAGTTTCATTTTCATCAGTCAAGGAACCAACCCGTGTGACATCCGATACAGACAAAAACTCTCCGAAGGTCGGCGACATAGTCATCGACAACACCTTCGCTTCGACTGGAAACAAGCAGATAATATCCATAGACCCCATAACCGGCGCGAGACAATACAAAAAACTTCCAAGGGGGGTTACCAAAGCCTCCGTGGAAGAACCAGAAAAGGAGAAAAAAGTGAGACCCGTCATGCCGGAAGGAATAGACAGTCAGGAAGGGATTGTCGTCAGAAGCGAACTCATCAGCGAAATCATAAAGAAGTATCCAACCGCGATAGACAGGAACATTCTTGATGCGTTAAACGACCAGTCTTCAGACCTTTACACCATTCACGCTTCAGGCGTAAAAGCCGCATACAACGGACAAGCCCCTCACGTCATGACGAACATGAGAGATTGGGTGGCAGAAACTTGGAAGAAAGATTTCAAGACGAGAATAAGAAACTACGAATATGAGTTAGACACATAGGAGGTGTGCTTATGGCACTAGGGACATTATGGTATGCACAGCAGGCGTCTGTGAAAATCCTGCAAGGCAATCTTGCAAGCGGAACGGCGACAACCCAGTTGGGATGCACCACACAGGCATTTGACCAGATTGTGGTCAATGCGACAACCGCTTCTGCTGCGTCTGGGTATCTGACCAACTCCACGATATGGACTGGTCGCGTGACCAACGTGACCATTCGCGGAGGGTCAAGGGACATGACGGCGGTGAATACGCTTGGCATAAACCAGCTCGCCAAGCAGGGAAGACCAGAGATAATGACAGCCGAGTTTTCACTCATCTTTGAAAACGCTCAGGGGGCTGAATACATCTCAGGCGCGCCTTACGTCACGACATGCGCGGTTGCGAGCTATACCGGCACATTCACCAGCACATTCACGCGCTGGCAGTATGGAGAGAAAAGCACCAATGCGGCTGAAAGACCGAACCTCGTAGTGCTTTTCAAGCTCACCGACGCGGTGGCTACGGCAAGCAACAAGACGGTCAATGTCCTGTTCAACTCGGCATACCTGACCAACCGCGAGACATCTCTTACGGCTGACGGAAACGTCGAGGAGAAATGGACGATAAAGTGTCTCGCTCAGGACTACTACGAGGAGGACAACTTTGCGAACACAAGCTCATAAGGAGGAGATGAACGTGGAACATGAAGGCGAAAAAGATGCCGAACTCCCCACATTGGGAGAAGTAGCGCAGATAGAGAAGAACAAGGAGAGCATGTCAATCGAACAGACCGACGCGCTCTCAAAGAGGACGCTGAAGATATGGGACGTTCCAAGCGAGCTGGCGAACAAGTTCATCGCCACCGCGCGCGGGAGCTACGCCAACAAGTCTTGGCTTTATCTCCAAGACCTTATACGCAAGGCAGACCAGTATGACCTGATGGTGTCATCAGGTAAGATTGATGAACACGAAAGACGGCTGGCAAAGCTTGAGGAGTTTGCCGACAGGATAGAAACTGCACTCTCCAAGGAGCCAGAGCCGGATGAAGAAGAAAAGACAGAGACAAAGAAGGCGAAAAAGCCGAAACATTTTGGTGATGTGGATGAGTAAATTCGAGAAATACACTGGGAAACTTTCCTTCGTCGTGGATGAAGTGCAGTTCGACGTAATCTTTCTTGTAAGGGATAGGATACGCCTTGCGGCAATCTATGACAACAAGGACATGAAGACACGCGCCGAAACCATGGTTGATTTCTGCACCGATATGATTTGCAGGGCATACCCGACTGAAAAAAAGGAGGAAGTCGAGGCTTTCCTTGTCAAGAACATGGATGCTTTCCTCACCGAGTTCATGGTAGCCGCGGGTATAATCAAGAGGCAGGATGTTGCAAAAACTATGGAGGATGCAAAAAAAGCGTTGCTCCAATGAAAATGACCAAGGAGGAGTTTCGCAGACGCATGAACGCCCAGCAATGGATACAGGGCAAGAGTTCCGAGGAGATAATCCTCGAAGCCTGCACCTTTGTCCAGATAGAACTGCATGAGATTGACATGAACAAAATCCTGAACATGCCTTCGTATCAGTTCGACAAGCTATGCGAGGCTCTTGGGAAGAAGTATAAGCCATCGGAAAAGAAGGAAAACCGGCAGTTGAAAGGTGTATTCGGATGAGTGGCGAAGACGTTAAATTCTCGGTTGGGATGTCTGGGACTAAAGAGATTATTGCCGACTTCGGGAAGATGACCGCGGAAGTCCAGAAGTTCTCAGCCGCCGTCAAAAGCAGCACGACGTTCATGTCTCCCTCATTTTATCCAAAGACTTCCGGCATTGGAGGCGGGAGGGAATTTTCAGCAAAGCCGCCAGAGTATATGTATTCAAAAGACTTTACTTCGGTTGCAGCCTTCTCTGAGAAAATGAGAAAGATGAACTGGGACTGGCTTCCGAAAAACGACTTCTCGTTCCAAATCCCGCAAAACAGCCCTCGGCACTACCCTCAACTGCCAAACTTGGACAAGCTCATGGGCGATTTCTCTCCTATCCTGAGCAAAACAAAGTCTGCGGCTGACGGTCTTTGCTATGACTATGTGGCAAGGAACAAGAGGATTGGCGATAAGATATTGATGCAGAGTTTTCCAACAGATGATGCTTCCGTTCAAGGGCATTTCGCAATCAAGAGGGGCGACAACATAATGGAGTTCATGCCCGGACTTGGCGAAAGGATAATGAGTTCCGCCAAGTATTCCCAAACGCTCGATAACAAGACGGGGGAACAGATATTCGGGGCGTCCAATTTATTCACAGAGATAAACGATTTTGCACAAAGACTGAAATCCAGCGGCAACGACAACCCAGAAAAGATAAATCTGGAACGGCTTCTGAACGGGTTCAACCCTATTACCAGTGTGACATACCCGAAGATACCTGTTCCAAAAGAAGAAGCCGACTGGTTTGAAAAGCAATACTCCGAGGAGGAGAAGTTCTATAACAAGAAATTCGCGTTTGAGGAAAACGAAAGAAACCAGTATGCCGAAGCCGATGAAAAGAGGCGCAAGCACGAAGCAACCGAAAGAAAGAGGACGGATAGGGAGGCACGCGGTTCCCTCCTGTTCTTCGGGCTTGGCGTCATGTTCGCGGGCATGGCTCTTGAGAAGGCAGCCAAGGGGTTCCTTCAGCCAGCATTGGAAGCGTCTGGTATCATGGAAGTATTCGGTGCGGCACTTACGTTGCTGTTCCTACCTGCGGCGTTGATGCTTCTCCCCATTGCATTGTTGTTTCTTGAATGGGTGAATAACCTAACCGCTGCACAAAAAGAATTAATCGGGACGTTTATGCTTGTTGTTCTTGGGGTCGGTATGCTTATGGCAGTTGTTGGTCAGACGGCTACATTCATCTCAAGCATGATGCAGGCTCCGAAGGTATTGGACGCGGCTACGAAGTTTTTTACCGACCTTACATCTGGTAGTGTTGCGACTAAGCTAGGAGAACTCACCACAAAGCTCGCTGATTTTACTAAAACACCTATTGGCTTTACTCTGGCAGCCGCCACGCTCGTTCTTACAACCCTCTATGTGGGGTCGCTTATTTATAAAAACTGGCTGGAGGACGACCCGACTGTTTCTCAGGATTTAAAGGATGCGGTTAATGCTGGTAGGGATATGTCGAAAACCTATCTTGGAGCAGCTTCTCCTGTTGGGGAAGTGACGGTTGAAATGGGAGGAACGGCGGCGATTACCGCTGAAAAGGTAAATCAGGGAACTGACCTCCTTTGGAGCAAAATACTAAAATATTTTAATCTTCCAGAAATGCCACAGTCTCCATATGTGATGAACCCTATTGAAGCGGGGGATGTGACTGGAGCATACAAGCTAGCTCACTATTTGTCATTACTTCTTCCTGAAAATTTTGCCCCAGTCACAAACGTATATGTGAATGTTGATAAGGATGGAAATATAACCAAACGTGATGAAACATTATATCCTCCATCTAAAAATAGCCAGATTGAAAAGGCAGCAACCAAAGGTTAGGTGAAACCATGAACATACCAACATTGCACGCATCAGAAATCGTCAAGATTGTCGGCAGAAGGCAGACGCAAGCAGTCGTCTATGACTGCATCTGCATCATCCCAAAGAGCTGCAAGTTCAGCTTTTCCGACCCTCCGATTTCAATCCCAATCCCTTCAACAAGCACAAGCACGTCGGTTGAGACGAAGATTGTGGCTCTCAGGCGAGTGACGCGCAAGGTCACGATACAGGGAATAATCGTGGATGGGACTGATGGCTTTAGCCTAAGCGGCATCACACTGAATGACAGCACCGGAGCAATATCAGGCGGGTCGGCAGTCACCAGCGTTCTGAAGAAGAAGTGGTATCTTGAGGAGATGTTCAATCAGGGAGGCACAGGAGAGGGCATGACGGTGCAGTGGCGCAACGTAATTACGCCATCCGCAAACCCTCAGACCACTCCGCCAACCGCGCCTTCTGACGAAACGAAGAACATGTATCACAAGCTCGGAAAGATTATCGACCTCTCTATAGAGGACAATTCCGACACGCCGGTTCATCCTCAAAGTTCAATGGGCGACAGATACATCCCTGAGAAAATGGAAGTTACCATTACCATACAATGGGGAAGTGTTCAGGCATGACGACTAAACTTGACTACGGAATAACCATCGGAGCCACCGTCTATGACGCCTACTGGGTGTCTGCCGAGATAAACGAGAGCTTCAGCTCACCAGCCACGTTCAGGTGCGTGGTGAATGGCTCCGGCACTTCCGACTTCGCAATCATCACCGTCGGAGCCGACTTCAAGCTCTACGAATACGATGCGGCTGGTTCTGGGACGCGTCGCTTCCTTGGCGTGATAAACTCCGTCAAGCGTCTTGGCTTCAACCAGATACAGCTTTCTGGCTACGACTACGGCGGAAAGCTGATGAACAACTCGGTAGCATTGGCATCCATCGCATCGATAAAGACATTCGAGAGCGATGTGACTGACACGCTCGACACAATAGTTGGAAAACTTTGCAGCACGAACTTAGACGGGTCTGCCCCATGGATAGTCACAAAAGGAACCATAGATGGAGGCAGCACCGTAATAGGAAAATTCAAGATACCAATCATATCGCGCTGGGAGGCATTGCTCATGCTCGCGCGCAGGGCTGGAAAGGAAATTTACATCACTCCGACGACTGGTGCGCTTAATATGGTAACATTGCGCGGAAATTCATCCTCTGTCAAGACCTACAATCTCACAGGTGCAAGCACAAACGCATATTCGGGAAGTCACGAATTCACGAACAACAATATCTACAACGACATTATAGGAGAAGGGCTTACCGACTTGACTACGCGGTTCCAAGACCTTTCAACCACATTCACTAAAACAGCTTTCACAGATACGGTTCTCACTTCCCCGTTTGTCTGGACTGCTGGGTCGGTTCCATCAACGATGTATGTTGCATCCACTGATGGGTTTCCATCAAGCGGAACTATAATTCTAAGAGCCTGTTTGGGCGGCGGCGCGTTGGTAAGCATGTTACAGACTGACTGCGCTTTCACTTTCACTGGAAAGACAGCCACCACGCTTACTGGGGTGGCAGCAGGAACAAACTGCTACACGGCAGGGTCGGCTCTTTCTGGAACTATTGTAAATCTTCAAAGTGTCATAAAGGTGGATGACAACAGCAGCTTTCCGTCTTCAGGCACAATCGTGATAGGGGAGGAGATGATTGCCTATTCTGCAAAGTCAGACAGTAGCACATTCACGGTCAGTTCTTCTGCCGACAATGTAAGAAATGTCACGGTTACAACAACCGTGGATGGAGACCAGACAGCCGTTGCCACTACAATCACTGTGCTGGATGCGTCTTCTTTCCCATCCAGTGGCGTCCTTAAAATCGGCACTACAAACTTTGAAACCGAGTATGTATCATACACTGGAAAAACAGGCACAACATTCACTGGCTGCTCCCGCGGCTATAACAAAACAAAACCAGCCGCACTTGGGACTGGCAGCGTGGTAGTTCTCTATTTCAAGGCAGTAGCCCATCCTCGCGGGGTTCTTGTGTATAAATATGTCACTTCGGCAGATGCGAATTCATCCATAGGGTTGAAGGGGAGGCACACGCTTACGCTTCGCCTTGAACGCGCGAGCAACATATTCGACGTTGAAGCCCAAACTTCACGCTACCTTGAACTCCACAAGTGGGGTGACCAGAACGCCGAGATTACCGTTCCCACCTATTTTGATTATGGCGCGGTGATGCTTGGTGATAAAATCACTATGAATGACACGACGCTTAGCTGGTCAAGCTACGCTGTCCGTGTCATTGAAAAAACTCTTACTATAGACAGAAGCAGTGGGAGTTACGACCTCCATTATGTCGTTGCCACATACAGCGATGTTCCGGCTGAAGGCAATGCTTCCAAGGATGTTCAGGATTTCATCATATCAATGACAGGAGCTAAGGAAGGGACAGTCAGTGCAGCAGGAACAGACGCCGACATAGATTATGGAACCCCTCTTGCAACATCAGGAGGGATAAACAGTCTGTTCAAAGTCCCATCTGGAACTGCTGCTTTCACAAACGAAAATACAAATGGGTATGTTTTCAGCAACAACTTTTGGGCTAACGCTTCTCAGGGAACTTGTTTCCAAACGCCTGTAAATCTTTATGGGGTTGCCATAGACACATCTGGAAACCTTTATCTCCCAAGCGCAATCTATTTTAATTATAGCGGAACCGACTATGCCGCGCTTCAAGCGGTAAGTTCAACTTCTCTTATGTCATATCTCAACATAGTTCCAAATGCAAATACACTCAATATAGGTTCATCGGCTTCTTCCCCCACATACCGCTGGGGGACATATTATGGAATAAACTTGAATATCACTGGAACAGTTTCAGCCAATGGGGGAGTTGGGTCAGCCGGTCAAATATTGACAAGCAATGGGGCAAGCCCCGCTTATTGGGCTGATGCCCCTTCGTCGGGTGGATATTGGACAGAAAGCGGTTCAACACTTTACCCAACAGACAACAGGTGGGTTCTTCCTAAAACAGATGACAATGGAGAAGGAGTTGGAAGTTCCAGCAAGCGATGGTCGTATGGATATTTCTATGCGACATTCGTTGATGAAATATGGATGCCAAGCACTGGCACGGCTCATAAGATATTTTACTACAAAGATACAGATGAGTTTTATGCTGGCACAGCTGGTAATCCACAAACTGTAAATTGGTATGGGAATGTGTGTCCAGCCGCAGATAATACATATTATTGTGGAACCAGCAGTTTGCGTTGGTATAGTGTGTATGGCGTGCAGCTTATGGGGGAACAGCTTGACCTGAAGGTTCCCTCGTCGGCATCCTACATAAACGCATTTTCAGCCGCTTCAGCCACGGCAGTTACCTGCAATGCTGGTCATTTCTACACTCTTACCGCCGAAACCTACGACATCGGAACAAACTCAAATCGGTGGCAGACTTTATGGATTAAAAACATCGGCAGCAACGGCACGCGCACAGACTATGGATATTTCACCCGTCTTTACTGTTCGACGCAGACGGCAAGCAACTACATCACAGGCTCGGCTTTCTGCGAGATGGGGCTTCTCTCCGAGAAGCAGCGCGAAGGGATAATGAACGGCGAGCCATGCCAGACGGATTTCAA
>Ga0247841_10013726_pt1 | contig 10294 bp, 20 predicted proteins | sample LaCruzMarch2015__2_FD_192410 | JGI IMG/M metagenome (GOLD analysis project Ga0247841, IMG submission 192410) | Freshwater microbial communities from meromictic Lake La Cruz, Castile-La Mancha, Spain - LaCruzMarch2015_18m | ecosystem: Environmental > Aquatic > Freshwater > Lake | place: Spain...
AACTCATGATCAACCCCATCAATACGTAATGAAGTAATGGCATAGCCCTCGAGCGAGGAGAGCAAAATCCTTCGCAGAGCATTACCTATGGTGATACCAAAGCCTGGTTCGAGAGGGCGAAATTCAAAAACGCCTTCAAACCCATCAACCTGTACCATGATAACCTTATCAGGTTTCTGGAATGCTAAAATGGCCATAAATTTCTTGTTTAAAAAAGATGCAAGATAAAAAATTACTTCGAATACAATTCAACGATGAGTTGCTCCTTGATATTTTCAGGGATTTCTTCCCGTTCCGGGTAATTGACAAATTTTCCGGTTAATGTAGCATTGTCCCATTCCAGCCAGGAATAGCGGTTTACCCTTCCTGCAAGTGAATTTTGGATAACTTCCAACGATTTGGAACGTTCGCGTACTGCCACAACATCGCCTTTATTCAATTCGTAAGAGGGGATATTGACTACCTTGCCATTAACAGTAATATGGCAGTGGCCTACAAGTTGGCGTGCGCCATCACGGGTTGGAGCAAGCCCGAAACGGTATACCACATTATCGAGGCGTGCTTCTATTAACTGCAACAGGATTTCACCTGTAACACCTTTTTTACTTGTAGCTTTGGTGAAAATATTCCTGAATTGTTTCTCGAGAATACCGTAAGTGTATTTTGCTTTCTGTTTCTCCTGAAGCTGGACACCATATTCCGATTGTTTTTTTCTACGTTTGTTCTGACCGTGCTGTCCGGGAGGATAATTCTTCTTTTCGTAAGAACGGTCGGGTCCGTAGATAGGTTCTTTGAATTTACGGGCTATCCTTGTCTTAGGACCAATATATCTTGCCATAAAGCCTGTTGATTATGAATGATTAATTTATTTTGTATAAATATCGAAGTAAGAGGTGTTTATTAAACCCTTCTGCGTTTTGGAGGACGGCAACCATTGTGTGGCAATGGGGTAATATCCTGAATTTCGGTAACTTCGATACCTGCCGTATGTAAGGTACGAATTGCCGATTCTCTACCTGAACCTGGTCCTTTCACGAAAACTTTGACCTTGCGCAGTCCAAGATCATAAGCAACTTTTGAACAATCCTGGGCAGCCATCTGGGCAGCATAAGGAGTGTTCTTTTTTGAACCCCTGAATCCCATTTTTCCAGCCGATGCCCAAGATATTACCTGGCCGGCATTATTGGTCAGCGAGATGATGATATTGTTGAAAGAAGCCGATACATAGGCCCTTCCGACTGCCTCAACCTTGACGATTCTTTTCTTCGATACTTTGGTGGTCTTTGCCATAGTAAAACTATTTTACTTTAATTGCTTTCTTATTTCGTTGCTTTTTTCTTATTTGCAACAGTTTTTTTCCTTCCCTTACGGGTACGGGCATTGTTCTTAGTGCTCTGCCCGCGCAGGGGAAGCCCCAGACGATGGCGCACGCCCCGATAACAGCCGATATCCATCAATCGTTTAATATTGAGCTGCACCTCCGAACGGAGAGAACCTTCAACTTTAAAACTGTCGTTAATAATTGAGCGGATTTTATTCTGCTCATCGTCGTTCCAGTCTTGAACTTTTTTATTGCGGTCAACACCGGCTTTATCCAGAATGTTCTGGGCGGAGGTACGGCCTATACCGAAAATATAGGTCAGGCCTATTTCCCCTCTTTTGTTTTTTGGTAAATCAATACCAGCAATACGTGCCATATATATTTACAGCTTTTTGGGATTACACATTTATTAACCTTGCCTTTGTTTGTACTTAGGGTTCTTTTTGTTTATCACATAAATTCTCCCTTTCCTGCGCACTATTTTGCAATCAGGTGTTCTTTTCTTAACTGATGCTCTTACTTTCATTGCTCAAATTGTTTCTAAAAGGTATGGTTTTCGTTATTTATAACGGAAGATTATCCTTCCTTTACTTAAGTCATATGGCGACATCTCGATTTTTACTTTATCGCCCACCAGAATTTTTATATAATGCATCCTCATTTTACCCGAAATATGTGCGATAATCATATGCCCATTTTCAAGTTCAACACGGAACATAGCATTACCAAGTGATTCCTTGACGACCCCGTCCTGTTCGATAACCAGTTGTTTTGCCATTTATTACCTTGTTATAATTATGTCAGGGTTAATTACCTGTTGTATGTGGCTGAAGCTTGATAAAATATCAGCTTTTTGGTTTCGGATCGCGATAGCATGTTCAAAGTGGGCCGAAGGTAGTTTATCAGAAGTTCGGATCGTCCAGCCATCATTTTCCTGCATCACATGTCTTTTGCCTAAATTTATCATAGGCTCAATACAAATCACCATCCCTGATTCAAGTTTCACTCCTGTACCTCTTTTCCCGAAATTGGGAACTTCAGGTTTTTCGTGCAAATTAACCCCCAAACCATGTCCAACCAGATCGCGAACTACCGAGTAGCCATAACTCTCAACATATGTTTGTACTTCGTATCCGATATCACCTATACGTCTGCCCGAAATGCTCACCTCGATGCCTTTGTAAAGAGATTCATAGGTGCGTTTCATAAGGAGGGTCAGGTTTTCATCCATTGGCAATATGCCAAATGAAAATGCCGAATCGCCATAATATCCGTCCACAATCGAACCACAGTCAATTGATACAAGGTCGCCTTCCTTAAGCTCGCGTTTTCCGGGGATACCATGTACAACTATTTCGTTCACCGAAATGCACAAGGTATTCGGGAAACCGTGATACCCTTTGAAAGCCGGTTCAGCATTGTTATCGCGGAGATACTCTTCTGCAATCCGATCCAAGGCTAACGTGGTAACACCTGGTTTGATGTACCGGGCTACTTCTGCTATCGTTTTTCCAACAAGTAAAGAACTCTTACGTAATTTTTCAATTTCAATATCCGTCTTAATCAAGGCCATTATTACAGCTTTTCACCTGATTAATATGCTCCTGCAGCACTACGTCCTTTAATGCGTCCTGTTTTTGTCAAACCTTCATAATGACGCATGAGCAAGTGACTTTCGATTTGCTGTAATGTATCGAGAACAACACCAACAAGAATAAGCAGGGATGTGCCTCCATAGAATTGTGCAAACTGGGAACTAACCCCAATCATGCGGACAAGAGCCGGCATGATTGCCACAAGTGCTAGGAACAATGAACCGGGGAAGGTGATTTTCGACATTACCGAATCAATGAAATCAGCTGTTTTCTTCCCTGGTTTTACGCCTGGAATAAATCCGTTGTTTTTCTTCATATCTTCAGCCATCTGATTCGGGTTAACCGTAATGGCAGTATAAAAATAAGTAAAAACAACGATAAGTATAGCATAAACAAAATTGTACCAAAATCCATTGATATCAGTAAAGGTTGAGGCAAAACCCTGCATACTCTCGCTGTTGGCAAAACCGGCAATGGTCAAAGGTAAAAACATGATCGCCTGAGCAAAAATGATTGGCATAACACCAGCTGCATTCACTTTAAGTGGGATATACTGACGAACCCCACCATATTGCTTGTTACCAACTACACGTTTAGCATATTGTACCGGTATTTTGCGTGTTCCTTGTACTAAGAGGATACAAAGCAAGACGACTAAAACCAGCACGGCAATTTCGAGCACAAAATACACAAGACCACCACCTTTTTGTTCCATACGCGAAACAAACTCACTGAATAGCGCAAAAGGCAAACGTGCGATGATACCTACCATGATGATCAATGAGATACCATTTCCAAGGCCTTTGTCGGTAATTTTTTCACCAAGCCACATTACAAACATTGTTCCTGCCACCAAAATGACAACAGATGAAATCCAGAAATAGGTAGAAGGGGTTGCAACATTGGGATCGAAAGGGGTAATTGCCTGTGCCGGCAACTGCGAAATCAGGTTTGCTATGTATCCGGGAGCTTGCAGGGCGGTGATAACTACTGTGAGGTAACGTGTAATTTGATTGATTTTTTTACGTCCGCTTTCACCTTCCTTCTGAAGTTTCTGAAAATACGGGATTGCCATTCCAAGCAATTGGATAACAATAGATGCCGAGATGTAAGGCATGATGCCCAGTGCAAAAATGGATGCGTTACTGAAGGCGCCTCCTGAGAACATATTAAGCAAACTTAAGAGCCCACCAGAAGTCTGATTTTGTAATGCAACCAATTGTTGGGGATCAACGCCTGGCAAAGTAACATAAGAGCCAAACCTGTAAATGAGGACCAGTCCTAAAGTATAACCGATCCTTCTACGGAGTTCGTCAATCTTATAAATATTTTTAAGAGTCTGAATGAAGCGTTTCATTAAGTTCAGAGTTTAGTAACAGTTCCACCTACCGATTCAATAGCCTTGGCAGCTTTTTCGGAAAAAGCATTGGCTGTAACATCCATTTTTGCCGTTAATTCACCGCGTCCTAAAATCTTGAGCAGGTCCTTCTTGCCGAGCAGGCCATTTTCCCTCAGGATTTCAGGGGTGATGGTTGACAATCCTCTGGAATCAGCGAGTTTTTGAAGCACATCAATATTTAGCCCGGTATATTCAATCCGGTTTATATTTTTGAAACCTGATTTTGGCACCCTGCGATAAAGAGGCATCTGACCCCCTTCGAAACCGCGTTTACGCTTGTAGCCTGAGCGGGATTTTGCGCCTTTGTGCCCACGGGTAGAAGTGCCACCTCGTCCTGAGCCCTGACCACGGCCGATCCTTTTTTCAGTCTTTACCGCACCTTCGGCCGGTTTTAAATTACTTAGATCCATGTTATATATGTTCAATAAAGGATTTACAATTAAATTTCTTCCACTTTAAGCAGATGGCTGATCGCTTTGATCATGCCTTCAATCTGTGGTGTTCCTGTATGATCAACAGGGCGGTTCATTTTGGTGATGCCCAGTGCACGAAGAGTCCGTTTCTGGCGTTCGGGTTGTTTGATACCACTTTTGATCTGTGTTATTCTTAGGTTTCTCATGTTGATATTTCTTAAGTGGTTAACCGTTGAAAACTTTGTCCATGCTGATGCCGCGAAGTTGGCTTACAGCATATGCGTCTTTCATCTGTGTAAGGCCGTCAATGGTAGCTTTCACCACACTGTGGGGGTTTGATGAACCCTTCGATTTTGCAAGCACGTCCTTCACGCCGACACTCTCAAGAACGGCACGCATGGCACCACCGGCAATAACACCTGTACCGGTTGCTGCTGGCTTCATGAAAACAAGTGCCCCACCATATTTTCCATACTGTTCGTGAGGAATCGTACCTTTCATTACCGGTACCCTGACGAGGTTTTTCTTGGCATCTTCAATCCCTTTGGCTATCGCAGCCTGGACTTCTTTAGCCTTTCCAAGTCCATGACCTACCACGCCGTTTTCATTGCCTACAACCACTATGGCCGAGAAAGTGAAAGTACGTCCTCCTTTGGTAACTTTAGTAACACGCTGGATGGCGACGAGCCTGTCTTTTAATTCGATATCGCTCGATTTAACTCTGATTATGTTTGTGTTTGCCATAGCTTTGATTAAAATTTGATGCCACCTTCTCTGGCCGAATCAGCCAGGGCTTTGATTCTACCATGATACAGATAACCATTCCGATCGAAAACAATTGACTGTATTCCGGCTTCGAGGGCACGTTCAGCTATGAGTTTTCCAACCAATTTGGCTTTCTCGGTTTTGGTAACTTTTTGATCAGCAACGCCTTTTACCCGCGATGATGCTGACGCTAAGGTTGTACCCGACAGATCGTCTATCAATTGTACATAAATATCCTTGTTGCTGCGGAAAACCGTCAGGCGTGGGCGTTCGGCTGTGCCTGAAACGACTTTGCGAACCCTCTGCTTGATCTTAAGTCTCCTGTATTCTTTATCTACTTTAAATGACATTGATTAAAAGTATTTTGCTGTTCTCAATGATTATTTATCCGATGCTGACTTACCAGCTTTGCGTTTAAGTATTTCGTTTGTAAACTTGATACCCTTTCCTTTGTATGGTTCAGGCTTGCGAAGTGACCTGATTTTTGCTGCTACCTGTCCGATAAGTTGTTTATCATGCGAAACCATAGTAATAACAGGATTCTTTCCTCTTTCGGTCAGCGCGCTGATCTTGATTTCGGCAGGTAATTCGAACACGAAATTGTGCGAATACCCAAGTGAAAGTTCAAGTATCTGGCCTGTGGCAGTAGCTTTGTAACCAACACCAACAAGTTCTTGTTTCACGGTAAACCCTTCGTGCACACCCTGTACCATATTGGCAATAAGCGACCGGTATAGCCCGTGAAACGACCTGTGTCGCTGCTGATCGGTCGGCCGCTGCACAAGCAATTCACCGTTTTCAAGCTTAATGATCATATCAGGATCAACCTGTTGTTTGAGTTCACCGTTTTTTCCCTTAACCGTAACAAGGTTCTTTTCAGAAACAGTTACTTGTACACCGGCAGGAATCATAATAGGCAATTTTCCAATTCTCGACATGCTTAGATCCTCCTTTTTAGCTAATGTAACACATTACTTCGCCTCCAACACCTTGTTTCCGGGCTTCTTTTTCAGTCATTAGTCCATGCGATGTTGACACAATGGCAATACCAAGTCCATTGAGTACCCTTGGCATTTTTTCGGAGCCAACATAACGGCGCAAACCAGGTTTGCTGACCCTTTCAATCTGCGTGATCGCCGATTGTTTGGTGATAGGATGGTACTTCAGAGCAATTTTTATCACTCCTGGTTTTGTTTCATCTTCAAATTTGAAATTGAGGATGTATCCTTGCTCGAAAAGGATCTTTGTTATCTCCTTCTTGAGATTAGATGCAGGAATTTCAACAACCCTGTGGTTGGCCATCACGGCATTCCTTATTCTTGTGAGATAATCTGCAATCGGGTCTGTGATCATTTTATTTATTGTGATTAATGTTTCAGTGAATGTGTTACCAACTTGCCTTTTTCACACCTGGGATCAACCCTTCGAGTGCCATAAAACGGAAGTTGATGCGGGAAATTCCGAACTGCCTCATGTAACCTTTGGGTCTACCGGTAATTTTGCAACGATTGTGCAAGCGAACAGGTGAAGAATTCTTAGGCAACTTTTGTAAACCGACGTAATCGCCGGCAGCTTTCAGTTCAGCACGTTTTGCGGCATATTTTACCACGAGTTTCTGCCTTTTTACCTCTCTGGCCTTGAGGGATTCTTTTGCCATTTTATTGGATGTTATTTCTTAAATGGAAGTCCAAATTCTTTGAGTAAAGCCATACACTCTTTATCGGTTTTGGCGGTGGTAACAAAGGTGATATCAAGTCCGTTGATTTTCAATACCTTGTCAATAACAACTTCAGGGAAGATAATCTGTTCTGTTATCCCCATAGTGTAATTTCCCCGGCCATCGAATCCTTTCACGTTGATGCCACGAAAGTCGCGCACACGTGGAATAGCAATCGAAATCAGCCTGTCGAGAAATTCGTACATCTGTTCGCCGCGCAGGGTTACCCGAACGCCTACAGCCATGCCTTTGCGGAGCTTAAAGTTCGAAATATCTTTTTTCGACCTGGTAGCAACAGCTTTTTGTCCGGCAATTGAAGTAAGTTCAGCAACACCAACATCAATTATTTTCTTATCCGAGATAGCAGTCCCTAGTCCTTGGTTCAACGAAATCTTCACCAGTTTGGGGACCTGCATGGTGTTTTTGTACTGAAATTGTTCCTTAAGCGCCGGAACGACTTCCTGAATGTACTTTCCTTTTAATCGTGCGGTATATTCCATTATTTGATTACCTCCCCGGTTTTTTTAGATACTCTGACTGATTTTTTGGTTTTTTCATCAAACTTTCGTCCGATGCGGGTAGCCTTTCCACTTGCATCAACCAGCATCAGGTTTGAAATATGTATCGGCATTTCCTGTTTCAGGATACCGCCCTTGGTGTTCTTTGCGTTCGGTTTTGTATGTTTGGTGGCAAGGTTAACGTTTTCGACAATAGCCTTGTACGAAGATACTTCAACCTCCAGCACCTTCCCGGTTTTGCCCTTGGAATCGCCGGCTACAACTTTCACGTTGTCGCCTTTTTTGATATGGACTTTATTACTCATTATTCAAAGATTATTAAAGCACTTCAGGTGCAAGTGAAACAATTTTCATATACTGTTTTTCCCTGAGTTCTCTCGAAACCGGGCCGAAGATACGGGTACCGCTCATCTCTCCCGCAGCGTTGAGAAGAACAACTGCGTTGTCGTCGAACCTGATATAGGAACCATCTGAGCGACGGATTTCCTTTTTGGTACGGACTACGACAGCCTTAGCTACACTTCCTTTTTTGATGTTTCCTGAAGGAAGGGCCTTTTTTACCGAAACTACGATTTTATCGCCAACCGAGGCATATTTACGTCGTGTTCCACCAAGTACCCTGATGCATAACACTTCTTTTGCACCGCTGTTATCGGCTACGGTAAGTCTTGATTCCTGCTGTATCATAATTATTTAGCTCTTTCAATGATTTCAACTAATCTCCAGCATTTCGTCTTGCTCAGAGGGCGGGTTTCGGTGATACGAACCGTATCGCCTATTCCACATTCGTTTTTTTCGTCGTGTGCAGCAAATGTCGAGGTTTTCTTGACGAATTTTCCGTATTTTGGATGCTTAACCCGTCTTTCGACCTGAACAACAATAGATTTCTCCATTTTATTGCTTACAACAAGACCGACTTTTTCTTTTCTGAGATTTCTTTCTTCCATTGCTGTAAATATTACTTATTATTACCAACTTTAGTTTCAACCGTTACTAAATTGCGTCTGTGCAGTTCGGTTACTAAACGGGCAACGGTACGGCGGTATGCTTTAATTTTATTTGGATTCTCGAGCGGGGAAACGGCATGGTTCATTTTCAGCTTTGCAAGCTGCAGACGTTCCTCGTCAAGTCTTTCCTTCAACTCGGGAGTCGAAAGTTCACGGATAACTTCTTGTTTCATTTTTCTTTATTTATGCGTTGGGCAACTTTCTTTTTGATAGCTAACCTGGTTAGGCTAATTCTTCGACATAATCATTACGGATCACATATTTGACAGCGATAGGTAATTTCTGGGCACCTAAACGGCAAGCTTCCTGTGCAATTTCAGGGCTGACGCCTTCCAACTCAAAGAGTAAACGACCAGGGGTAACTCGTGCAACGAAATATTCAGGAGCACCTTTTCCTTTTCCCATACGTACTTCGGCTGGTTTTTTGGTTACAGGTTTGTCGGGGAAAATGCGGATCCATAATTGGCCTTCACGTTTCATGAAACGTGTTATTGCCTGACGGGCAGCTTCTATCTGACGGCCTGTGATCCAGGTTTCTTCAAGGGCTTTTAATCCGAATGAACCGAATGCCAGTTCATAGCCACGTTTGGCATTCCCTTTCATTTTACCTTTCTGCTGCTTCCTGTATTTTGTTCTTTTAGGCTGTAACATCTCTTAATCCTATATGATGATGAATACTTTTTTCAATTATTTTTTGTTACGGGGGCGGCGATCGCCACGGTCGCGGTCGCGGTCGCGATCGCCACGCTGGCCTTTACCGGCAGGCCTGTTTCCTCCCCCACCAAATGCCTGTTTATCTTTTACCACATTTTCGGTACTTGGTACAAGTTCAATCTTACCATAAATTTCACCTTTGCAAATCCAGGTTTTGATACCAAGTTTACCATATGTTGTTTGGGCTTCGGCTAAAGCATAGTCAATATCGGCACGCAAGGTATGCAAAGGGATACGTCCATCCTTAAATTGTTCGCGACGAGCCATTTCGGCACCTCCCAACCTTCCGGATATCTGGACTTTAATTCCTTCGGCACCAACTCGCAAGGCAGATGCCATGGCGGTTTTAATTGCCCTGCGGTAGGAGATACGGCCTTCGAGCTGACGGGCAATGGTGTTTCCAACAATTACCGCATCAATTTCCGGTCGTTTGATTTCAGATATATTGATCTGTACTTCCTTGCCGGTAAGTTTTTTCAATTCTTCCTTCAGTTTGTCAACTTCCTGTCCACCTTTGCCAATGATGATACCGGGGCGAGCCGTATTAATGGTTACGGTAACAAGCTTGAGCGTCCGCTCGATGATGATTCGCGAGATACCGGCTTTTGAAAGACGGGCATTCAGGTATTTCCGGATTTGATCGTCTTCAACTATCTTGTCTCCGAATTTCTTACCACCATACCAGTTGGAATCCCATCCTTTGATGATACCTAACCTATTGCCGATCGGATTAGTCTTTTGTCCCATTAGGCTGCTTGCTTATTTAGTTACTATTTCGGTTTTTTCTTGTTTCACTCTGCTGTCAACGATAACGGTTACATGGTTCGAGCGTTTCTTGATACGGT
>Ga0247841_10013729_pt1 | contig 10292 bp, 11 predicted proteins | sample LaCruzMarch2015__2_FD_192410 | JGI IMG/M metagenome (GOLD analysis project Ga0247841, IMG submission 192410) | Freshwater microbial communities from meromictic Lake La Cruz, Castile-La Mancha, Spain - LaCruzMarch2015_18m | ecosystem: Environmental > Aquatic > Freshwater > Lake | place: Spain...
TATAATTAAAATAAGTTATAATCAACGTATAATATATTGACTAAATATCTTGGTATGCTATTATAGTTCACAACAGAGAATACTATTTAAGGAGTACCATGGAAAAATTAAATCATGATTTATTAAAGCAAGTTAAAAATGCATTTGTCCCGATGCCAGGTGGCGCGGCAGAACCTGTGGCTGGTGCTGGAGATATGACAGCTGGTTTAGCATCCGGTGGTATTGGTGCTGCTCCAGGTGGTGATCCTAATGCAGGTGCAGTAGATCCTAATACAGGAATGCCAATGGATCCAGCAATGCAAGGTGCGGCTCCAGTTGATCCTAATGCAGGTGGTGCAATACCTCCAGAATTATTAGCGGCTTTATCCGGTACTATGCCTGGTGGAACAGGTGGCGGTGCTGCTCCTGGTGGTCCTGGTACAATTACTTTAACCGTCGAACAATTAATTCAATTAGTTCAGGCATTTGGTAATGGTGGTAAAAAGAAACCTGCTGGAGATACTGGTGCTGGTGGTGCAAGTGTTGGTGGTGCTGCACCTGATATGTCTGGAATAACAGATAAACTGGATAAAATTTTACAAGCTATTAATCCACCTAGTGCCGGCGCTCCTATGAGTGGAGTTCCACCTCAGGCTGGAGCCACTCCTGGCGCGGCACCGGGTGCTACACCTGCGGTATAATATGAATAAATATAATATTATTAAACAAGCGTTTTTAGATCAGTTAATTAATAAATATAATATCCCAGTAGAAATGGGAGAATTAATGTTTAGAGATGAGTTACTTAAAATAGCAATGTTACTTAAATAATATGTCTTTCATACGAATATGCGAGTCGGTATTAAAACGACCATTATACGAAACCAATAAGGCGAATCTTATTGAGTTCTATGGTGATGATGGTGAATTAAACGCATTATTATTTAAACAATTTAATAATGAGTTATATATGTTAGTAACTAAAGCGGATCCTGATTGGGCGGCTACGTTAATTCGTTTAGGTTATGTTAATGTTAAATTATCACCGAAAGAGTTTTTAAATAAAGTTAAACAAAATAGTTGATTCATATTTTATAATCTTGTATAGTGTAATACGAATAAGAATAGGAATCATAATAAATCGCCATCACGAGTGAAAGGCGATTAATAAATACCTCGGAAGGAGTTATTATGTCACAAGTAGTTGGTCAGTTTACAGTTTCTGAACTTTCCCGCGCTAAACTTAGACCCCGTGAGTTATCTGTTCCCGTCGAAGCATCCCCTGCATATTTTTCTAATAAGGGATCTACATATAATTCACAATCTATGCAATTAATAGATAGATTAGGTAATGCTGCAGGATTAATTAAATCAATACCAGCGAGAACAGTGCCACGTGTTGTTAAAGCAAATTGGCCTACAGCAACCGGCATTCAACGAATTAAATTACCGTATAGTGTTGGGGGTGGTGTTTTACGGTTTACAAATAATGATGATACAGTACCTTCTGGTATATTAAAAGTATATGATTTTCGTGATACTTCGTGTGGTTATATAACAGTGGGGCCAGGATCTACTATGGAAATACCTGCAGGACAACCTGAAGTAGTTTTAGATGTGTCTGCCTTTAGTGCTAAGGTACAAGCAACCATTTGTTATAATATGGAAGTTTATATTGGTGGTGTTACTTTTAATACACAACCAGCTATTGGTGATTTAATAACATTTGGTGATTATGTGCGATTTGAATTTGTATCCGGTGGATCACCTACTACAGGTAATATTCCAGTTACAATTGGTGCTGCTCTATCAAATACATTAGCTAATTTACTCACAGCTTTTAATACTACATACGTGGCAGCTATAGAACCGGTTGGTTCAATGACTCCATTTATGTGGGCTAGATTAATTGATTCTAATGATTTAGTTTATATGAAACCAAGTAGTGCTTGGGTAAGCGCAGTTGATAAAGGTATTCTAATATATAGTGTAGATCAAGGATTAATTAATAACTTAAATATAAGCAATACAACTAATTGTCAATCACTTAGTAATTTATAAGGAGTTATTATGAAATTATTTTTAACTACTTTGCTAAGTGGCTTAGTATTAGCAACCACAACATTTGCTGGTATATTTGACAATCCTCAAATAAGTGTTACTGTAGCTACTAATCAACCTGTTGCAGGTTACTTATTAACAACGGATGGACAATTTAATTATTGGGGTGTAGGTACACCTGGTCCAATTGGTCCACAAGGGTTAGCTGGTACAATTGTAATTAATTCAACATCTAACGGTGTTCCTGGTAGTCAGGCAGAAGTAACCAATACAGGTACACCGACTAACGCTTCTCTTAATTTTATTATTCCTACAGGTTCTAATGGGCCAGCAGGTCCAAAAGGTGATCAGGGAGATAAAGGAGATAAAGGTGACACCGGAAATACTGGAGCAACTGGTACGGCTGCGACAATTACTGTTGGTTATACATCTAATGGAATTCCAGGTTCGACTGCAGTTGTTTCTAATAGTGGTGATACTAATAACGCTATATTTGATTTTATTATTCCTACAGGTTCTAATGGTCCAGCAGGTCCAAAAGGTGATACTGGTAATACGGGTGCTACTGGTTCGACTGGTACAGCCGCTACAATAACTGTTGGTTATACTTCTAATAGTATACCAGGATCTTCAGCAATAGTTACAAATAGTGGAGATTCAAATAATGCCATATTTAATTTTGTTATTCCTACCGGTTCTAATGGTCCAGTTGGTCCAAAAGGCGATCAAGGAGATAAGGGAGACAAAGGCGATACAGGTAATACGGGTGCAACAGGATTAGCGGCAACAGTTACCGTTGGATATACATCTAATGGTTTACCAGGTAGTGCAGCAAGTGTTGTAAATAGCGGTACAACCAATAATGCTATACTTGATTTTATGATACCAACAGGTTCTAATGGTCCAGCAGGACCACAAGGTCCAGCAGGAAGTTTTTATCGTTATCAAGCTAATGGTGATGCTGGTGCAGAAGTTGAAGTTACAGCTACTTCTACAAATGTAACGGCAGTGTGGGATACAGTTAATAAAAAACTTACAATGACTATTCCTGCAGGTGTTAATCTTATATCTTTAAGAGTGCGTGTTCCATATACAACGCATACAGCTAGTGGAAACTGGTCACTTATTTTAGGCACAACAGATATGGGAAATACAAGTTTTGCTAATAGGTGGGGAGCATTATTTTTAGCTAATCGAGAAGATACAGGAGCACAAGTTAATACGGCTAATTGTAAATATGACATATCAAATCATGATACATTATTAGTTGTTGGTATGATTAGTGGTACAACTACAGCTTGCAGATTTGGTTTTTAAGGAGATTTAAAGATGTCAAGACCGGCATTTCAAGCAGGTTACGATATAACTACCATTGAGGAAGTAACTACAGGAGTATGGAGATTAATAGGTACTATAATTGATAATACTCCTCTGGGTTTTTCAGCTTTAGATGCTGAACTTGGTAATTATATTTATTGTGAAACATATCTTGGTGATATTGATCAATATATTATTACAGAGATAATTTCTGCTGTAGGTAATACACTTGAATGTAAAGTTGTATATAATGAACCTAGCGTACCTGCTTCTGGTCAACCATCTTACGGCACGGCAGCTATATGTAAATATCCAGATCAACCGCCCATTGGAGATATAGGATCTGAATTTCTTATTAATGGTATTCGTAATTTAAATGTTAAATTACTTACTAATACCTATCTAGATATAGTAGAAGATTCAACCAGCGGATCTGAAAATGTATATACATTAACTAAAACTCCTACTGGTATGGGAGAAATTTCAGTATTTTTAAATGGTATATTACAACCATCTTCAGTATTTACCAGAAACGGTAAAACACTAACATTTACTACGAACGTTCCTGCTAATTGGAGAATTGCAGCGCTTTATCCGGTGCATCCATATGATGTCTAAATTATTTATATTATTGTGTTCATTATTATTAACTACTGTTAGCTATGCACAGTTTCAAAAAGTGCCAGCTGATCAAGTAAGTGTAGTTGATACTAATTTTACTCACATTGTTGGTACGAATGCACAAGAAGCATTTGATTCAATTGACACACAATTAGGTAATAGTGGCGCAGTTACTAATTGGTCACAATATGTAGCAACGACAAATGTTGACATAAATAATAAAAAGTTGGATAATGTTAAAGAAATTAATTTAGGTGGAGTATCAATAACCAATTGGCCAATTGCTAGTCAAATAACCAATGATTCTTCTGTTATGGGAGTAAACGTAAAAGATGCTCTGGAAACAATAAATAGCAATTTATTTAATGAAGTAACACGAGCAGAATTAGCGGAAAGTGGACTACAAAGTAACATGGATTTAAAAACTACATTGACTGAAGTTAAGGCTGATGCAGATATAAGTGATGCTCTATCTAAAAAGCACACACAAAATTCTGATCTTTATTTAAATACGCCTGTGGGTAATATTTTATATGTTGATAACAAAAGGTCTGATGCTTATACAGAAAACGGTTCAATTACAAAACCATTTAAAACTATTCAAGCTGCCAACGATGCCATCAGCGGAAATAACACAACCAATAAATTTGTAATTAAAATAGCGACGGGAAATTATTATTCAGAAAGTTTAACTTTAAATAAAGATCAAGTTGTTCTTGAAGGATATGGCGCAACGAGATTAACAGGAAATATAACAATAACTTCCCCACATATTAGGTTTGTTAATCTTAGAATAACATCACCCGTTACTTTGAGTTTAACGACAGGTTTTTTACTTGAAGTCATGGATTGCAGCGTCAGTTCGGGTGATTGGAATATAACTGCAACCGCTCCTGTAGGAAATGAATTTCTTCAGATTACCGGAGATAGCACAATCTGGACAGCGAAACTTAATGTTGCTGGAATAAAGGGGTTAGTGGGTATGCTTGGAGGAGTATATGCGGGAACTCAAAACATAACAAACTGTAATGTAGAGTTTGGGAACTGTGATTTTCAAGGTGTAATTAATTTAGACACAGGCACAGTAGCAACAGTGGGAGCAGTATTGCCTATAAGTGCAACTGTTAATCTTAAAGCGGGAGCTACCTTAAATGCTGACGCTACTTTACTTGGTAGCGGATTAACACTTAATAATACAGGCGGAACATTGAATTATACGACAAAAGCAAGTGGTATAACCAATAATTCTTCAGTAGTCGGAACAACTGTAAAAGATGCTTTGAATACATTAAAAGCAGGTACTTTATTAATTACGGAAAACGGTAATACATCTATTCTTTGGCATGTAACTTCTGGGGGTTGGACGAACTTAATTGGTTCTTTTCACAGTGAGCATTAATGAATAAAAAAGTAAAGTTAAATGGATTTAAGATTCTATCAACAATAAACAAACGATAGAGAAGGGAGGAGAAAAGTATGAAGAAAAGTATGAAGAAAAGTTCAGAAATGAACTATGGCAGATTGATTATATCTGCACTTGTCGCTATTGCTATTGGCGGATTCTGTGCTGATTATACTTATGCTAAAAGTAAGGATAAATCAGTTAGTAAATCCAATGTAGTGAAAGCACCTGTAGCGAAGAAAGTTAGTAAAGGACCTATACTTGGTGATCCAGGAGCCGGAGACAAAGCCATATTTGGTGATGTTACGGTTAATACGATTGCTGGTGATGGATCTGGTTTAACAGCATTAGATGCGGCTAACATAGCTGCTGGTAGTGTGATGAGCGCAGTTGATGGTTCAGCGATTACTAATCTTTCGTTGGGTATTGGTTCAGTTGTCCAGGCATATAGTGCTAACTTATCTAAGTTAGCATTAAATGATGGTGGCAGTTTAACTAATCTTCCAGCAGCGACTAGTATGAGTGCAGCTAATTTAATTGCGGGAACCGTGGCAAGTGCTATTGATGGTTCAGCAATTACTAATCTTAGTTTAGGAATTGGTTCAGTGGTTCAAGCATATAGTGCTAATTTAGATAAATTGGCATTAAATGATGGTGGATCATTAACTAATCTTCAAATAGGGGTTGGATCAGTCGTGCAAGCATATAGTGCTAACTTAGATAAGTTGGCATTAAATGACGGCGGGTCGTTAACAAATGTTACGGCAGCTAGTATGAGTGCGGCTGATTTAACTGCGGGAACTATAGCAAGTGCTATTGATGGTAGTGCAATTACTAACCTTAGTTTAGGGGTTGGATCAGTTGTACAAGCGTATAGCGCAAATCTGGATAAATTAGCGTTGAATGATGGCGGATCGTTAACTAATCTCCAGATCGGAGTTGGTTCAGTTGTTCAGGCGTATAGCGCTAACCTAGACAAGTTGGCATTAAATGACGGTGGTAGTCTAACAAATATTACTGCAACAGGAACTACTGTTGGTGGTTATATGTATGTTACTTGGGCAGGTACAACAAGTACCGTTTATGTGGTATCAGCCGACGGTCTAACTACGAATGTAATGGGTACCTATTGGAAAGAGTAGTGTTTAAATCCTAAGTGGGATGCTTAATTGAGCAATCAGTTAAGCACCCACTTGTGGATGATTGGTTAATATGAATTTATTTAGAGATATTATAATTATTTTTGGAATATTTTCTACTGCAATTATTTCGATTGCTGGAGAAATTATTTACTATCCTTATGGTCCATTTAGAGATGGAATATTAGGAGCCGGTGAAGTACTAAAAATAGATATAATTCAAGTTAGTAAGTTAACGAATGTTAATTATATTAGTTTTGGCGGAGAAACCCGAACTACCTGGCCGGTAAGCGGAGAAACTAATTCGGTTGCTTTACATGATGGAACAAACGCACATCTTAGAGTGGAAGGAACAAATATCTACGTAGATGCTATGAGCACTAATCAATTGTTTTATTTTGATGCTACGAGACGAATTGCCGTTACTAATTCTAATTTTGCCATACAAGTATTAACTGGAGAAAGTTGGAGCAATGTTGCAACGTTTATTCCATAAATTTATATTTTTATTGTTTATATTATTAAGTCACTGTGCTTTGGCTTATAATGGTCATTGGTATGTTGCTATTGGCGGTACTGGTCAGGGTACTAACGGTTGGGCAGACGCAACAAATGATTTACAAGGTGCAATTAGTGCATGTGCCAGTAATTATACAGTATGGGTAAGCAATGGTACTTATACTACTACTAATACGTGGTCACCAGAAGAAACTTGGGAGAAAAACTTTATTGTTGTCGGTGGGGGCGTGACTGTTAGATCAAAAACTGGGAATCCTGAAGATGTAATTTTAGACGGTAATGCTGGTTCCCGTGTAGTGAAAATGAACGCAAGCAGTTGGTTGAGGGATGTTGTTGTTTATAATGCAAGATTGTTTGAATCTGAGGCATCTGGAGCAGGTGTCAGTGGTGGCAATATATCTAACTGTATAGTTAGATATAATTTATCAGATGGTAATCACTGTGGTGGGGCAGGCGCATCCGGTTGTACAATTTATAATTCTACAATACATAATAACTCGGCTCCTGGAGCTGGTGGAGGTGGTTGTAGTGGTTGTATAGTATATGATTCTACTTTATATTTAAATACAACAGATTATGATGGTGGTGGTGATTTTGGCAGTACATTGTATAATTGTATTATACGTAATAATACAGCTAAAAATATGGGTGGTGGTGGAAGTGGTAGTACTCTTTATAATTGTCAAATATATGAAAATACTTCTACCGATATGGACGGTGGTGGTCTTAATGGTGCTACTGCATCCAATTGTACAATAACTACTAATGCTGCTAATGGCGAATGGGCCACTGGTGGTGGTGGAGCAAATGGAGGTATTTTATATAATTGCATAATATCTGGAAATTCTTCCAAACTCGGTGGCGGTACATATGGAACTATTTTATATAATTGTACAAATTCTGGAAATTCTGCAATAGATGGTGGTGGTGGAATGTATGGAGGTACAGCATCTAATTGTTTAATTACTGGAAATACTGTTAACGAAGATGGTGGCGGAGCATATGCAGCAACAATACGTAATTCTGTGATATCTAATAATAGTTGTACTGTAGGTGGTATTGGTGGAGGAGCGTATAATTGCACAATTTATAATTCTATTATTAATAATAATTATACTGCTTCTGATTCTGGCGGCGGAATCGCAATGGGAAATATATATAATTGTTTAGTTAGTTATAATTCAACACCAAGTAGTGACGGTGGTGGTGGATATGGTTGTAATTTTTATAATTGCACAGTTGTTAGTAATACTGCTGGATCTACTGGTGGCGGTGGCTATGGTTGTAACTTTTATAATTCCATTTCATGGGGAAATAATGTTGAAGATGTTGGTGGTTCTCAGTCTTATTCTTGTGGTTTAGGTTTTGCAGGAACTGGGTCAATAACTAACGATCCGTTGTTTGTTGGTGAATCTGATTATAGTTTACAATCAGGTTCTCCATGTATAAATAAAGGTAATAATGCTGGTTGGATTGGTTTAACCAATTCCGTAGATTTGCTTAATAATAAACGCATTTGGCCACAAGGTGGAATTGTAGACATGGGTGCGTATGAATATGATAGTAAACCAGACTATCCTTTACCATCTTATGTTAGTCTTGCCGGTGTAGGTTTAAATATTAAAGGTATAGGACTATGTTTAAAAGGTAAAACACAATGATAAGATATATTATAGCTATAGTCTTATTTGCAGGTATTAGTTATGCCGGTGAATTACAAGTGGATAAATTCACAGGTGCTCATGCTGGTGATGGTCGCGATTTAACAAATGTAGTTAGATACGTGGCTACAAACAATACTGATTACCAGAATCTTGTAACAAACACAGCTTCTAAAGCGCAAGGGATTTCAGCAGATAATGCATTTCCCAAAGCTAATACTAATTTAAATAATACTTGGGGTAATACTCAGACATTTAATACTATTAATTTAGGTGGTGTAGCTAGAACTAACTGGTTAGCCACATGTATAGATTGTGGTACAGCATCAGGAAGTTCATTGACTAATAGTGTTACATTTGGTAAAGTATTCTTAGCAACTCCTAAAGTGACTGTTACTTGGGGAACTAATATAATAAATCAAGTTGCTGTACCGGAAGTTATTAGTAAAACAACAAGTGGATTTAATTGGATTATAAGGACTACAGCGGGATTAAGTACTAATAATTGGAGTATTGATTGGACAGCCATTTTAATAGAATAAACATGAAAAAACTTATAAGTATATTAATGTTATGTGGATTAATAGTTAGTGTTAATGCACAGGTTGCGGAAGATGCTAAGACTATTGCAGGACATAGGATTGTAAATACAAACGAGTCTTTTAGTTACGCTTCTGGAACAACGCAAACATTTTCTACTGTTAAATTAGGGGGAGAAGCAAGAACTACGTGGCCATCAGGTACAGGTATAGATACTAATACTTCTTATACCTATGCTAATGGTACTACACAGACATTTTCTAAAGTACAAATAGGTGGAGAAATAAGGACTAATTGGCCAGTCGGCAGCGGGGAGTCGGGCAGCCAGATGCTCTCCGCCACGGGGACGAACACCATCACCTACTCGACGGTCTACAACTCCGCCCCCAAGCTGTTCATCCAGACTGGTACTGGTGCGACCTACCAGATCACCTACCAGATCCAAGCGCACACTTCTTCTGGGGCAACCTTCGTCGCCCGGAACTCGGGCGGGCTGGAGACGAACACCAGCGTCGCCGTCGAGTGGGCGACCGCCAACGCCTTCTTCAGCACGAACAACCAGGCTTGGTGCGAGAGAGTTCCCATAGGGTCCATTCAAATGTATGGTTCCATTACTCCTCCTGCTGGATGGTTGAATTGCGATGGCTCTTCCGTCAGCCGTTCTACCTATGCCAGTTTGTTTGATACTATAGGAACTACCTATGGTTCTGTTGACGGAAATACTTTCAATCTTCCTAATCTTGTTCATAAATTCCCGTTAGGAGAAACAAACGGATTAGGAACAACGGGTGGATATGAGAATGTAACTTTGACAACTAATCAAATACCTAGCCATATTCACGGCACTTGGATTGGCTTTTATAATAGCACATCGGATGGAACTTATCCACGTGGTTCAGTTGGCGGGTCAGCACTAGGTTCTATTTTATATAACAGCGTTTCGGCAGGCGGAGACCAATCTCACTCAAATATGCCCCCATATTTGACGGTAAATTACATAATCAAATATGCTGATGTTCTTGCCACTTCCTTGCAAACTGTTATTCCCCTGGA
>Ga0247841_10013730_pt1 | contig 10290 bp, 5 predicted proteins | sample LaCruzMarch2015__2_FD_192410 | JGI IMG/M metagenome (GOLD analysis project Ga0247841, IMG submission 192410) | Freshwater microbial communities from meromictic Lake La Cruz, Castile-La Mancha, Spain - LaCruzMarch2015_18m | ecosystem: Environmental > Aquatic > Freshwater > Lake | place: Spain...
AAGCCAAGAACATGATTACGATCAAACGGCAGGATTGCGAAGCCAATACCATCGCCCTCAACAAGGATTACGACAAGTGGGTAGTGCAAGAAATGGATGGTAGTGCAAGAAAAAGCAGGTCTTATCGTGCAACTATTGAAAAGCAAAAAGCAAATTACAAAAACAGGGGGGTAGTGCAAGAAATCGAGGGTAGTGCAAGAAATGCACAAAAGGTAGTGCAAGAAAACGGTTTAGACCGACGATTTCTTGCACCCACAAAAGACAATACAAAAGACAATATAACAAAATACATTAATAACTATGTCGCAAGCGACGACGCTTTGAGACTTAGCGAATTATTATTTTCGGAAATCATCAAAGAAAATTCTAAATCACGTCTGGCCAACCAAAACACCGCAGCAAAAGAAAAAACAATAAACGGATGGGCGCTCGATATTGAGAAACTCATCGGCATCGATAAACAGGAACCCTCAACAGTCGAGGAAGTCATTTTTTTTGCCACACACGACGACTTCTGGGGGGCTAACATCCTGAGCGGCAAGAAACTACGCGAGAAGTGGGACACACTGACCATGAAAATGAAACAGAAAGGACACAAAAATGGAAACACAAAATCTTCAGGAATTGAGCCATTCTCCGACATTCCGAAGGCTCTCAGAGGAAACTGGTAAACCGGTAAAAATGTGCCCGATCTGTGGCAATAGCATCCAGTTTGTTTTCATCGATAACGCCACATATCTGGCTGCTACCGGGGAAAAGCCTCACTGGGCAGAACTCCCGTGCCGCGTATGCGAAGGCAACAAGGAAAAAGCGGAGCGAGAAGAACAACGCATTGCCAGATGCCTGAAAAACAGCGCATTGGGCAAACGCTTTTCCGAAAAGACACTCGACACATTCAAGCCATACGGAGCGGCCAAAGAAAAAGACAAGCAGACCCGCATACTCAAGGCTATACAGGAATACACCTCTACATTTGCCGGTCACAGAAAGACAGGCACATGGTTGTTATTCATGGGAACTGTAGGTACCGGGAAAGGTCATCTTTGTGCCGGTATTCTCAACTACATCATCCGGGCAGGATTCACCGGACTGTTTGTCAAAATGCCAATAATGCTTCGTGAAATCAAGGACACATTCAGCAATAAAAATACCGAAGAATCCCACAGCCAGATAATCACCCACATGGTCAGTTGCGATCTCCTTGTCATCGACGAAGTAGGCGTCCAGTTCGGAACGGACACAGAGCGCATGATCATTTACGACATCCTCGACCAACGGTACGAGGCGATGTTGCCGGTGATCCTGACAACAAACATCATGGACATAAAGTCACTCGAAACCTGCCTGGGCGATAAAATCATAGATCGCTTGTACGAAGGCGAATCAAAAATATTCCGTTTCGACTGGCATAGCTACCGGAAGTTTCAGAGGAACGAACAATGACAATAACTATCCGCCTGCCCATGTTGCCACCGTCCCTGAATGCTTACCGGCTTCTGCACTGGTGCAAGCAGCATAAACTGAAAAGACAGTGGGCGCGTGAGGTCTTTGTAGAATGGCACCGGATGAACAGGCCGAAGTTCCAGAGGATCAGGATAGCGCTGGTCTTCACCTTCCCCGACCGGAGGCGGCGCGACCTCGACAATTACATGGCCACGGGGAGCAAGTTTGTAGGTGATGCCGTGAAGGGGCTTTTCATTCCTGACGACATCCCGGAATTTCTCACCGGCTGGTCGTTTCGGTTTGAGACAGGCAAGACACCGCAGACAACAATCATTATCGAAAATGCAGATCGTTCTAAATGTTCAGGACTATCTTGCACAGGAGGCTCATAATGCACCCTCAATGCGAATCTTGCCCATACATGCCAAAAAAGAGAGTTCGGTCAGAAAGGGAAGAATGCAAAATGTACGAAGTATGCGAAGCGCCCTTCTGTCCCCTGGAATCAAATAGCCTTATTATCTGGTATGCCGGAGAGGAAATATGTCGAGAGCGCGTGCATAGGAGCCTCCCCCTGGTTCAGGCGCAACGTAAGATTGCAAAAGTGGCTCCTGCAGGTTACTTCACCATGGAGATGCTCAACAGGAATTGTATCATCAAAACAGGCATGCTGGGGCTCGATCCGGATAAGGAAGAAAAACCTCAGCTCCAGTTATGGCTAAAAAACCACCCGGAAAAACAGGAGACAACAGACGAGGATCGTAAAAAGCGGACCGAGCATCTAAAAAAACATCAATTCACGGAAAAAACTCGTTCTACCAAAAAGGGGGGTTTGGAGTCACTTTCAAAATCGGTTATCATGGCGCAAAAGTGATCTGAAAATGAATTATCATGGCGTGAAATGAAAGAAAACTTTTTTGGGTAAGGGTAAGTGCAGGGGTAGGAGGTTGACACCCCTTAAAAACGATTTAAAACGGTCAAAAACGGTGAAATGTGGAAACGGTCAAACCGAACATTTTAAACTCGAGCAATTCCGGTGGCTTAAAGAAAGTTAAGCCCGTTGCGTCATTTACCTCAAGGCAGTATTATAACGCCAAGGAGGTTGCTCATTATTTTGATGTCCACCACAGTACAATTAGAAGGCTTATCGAAGATGGAGATATACGGATTATAAAGATTAAGACATGTGTCCGCATATCCGCACAGGAAATCAAAAGACTTGAAAAGCATTTTAAATTTGATGTGTTTAAGTAAAAGACATATTTCAAGGCTGAGGTTGACTTGCTCTGGAAGGCTAAGGCAGGGGAAATTAAGGCACTTGAAAAACGATATATTTTTGGATCATCCGATTGATGCGTAGAACGTCCAGAAATGCTTACTGTCCAGAAATGTTTACTTGATAAATTTAGTCAATCGTGCAAGATTATCTATAGTTATTAATTGTTCCGTGTCGATTGGTGAAGTCCAACAGAATTGTTTACAGGTTCTAGGATGGAAAATAAATTCGTCCCTTTTTCTGCTCTATATTATGAGGATAAGCAATGAGAAAGAAATTTCCCGGTTATTGCAGGCTTACTGAATCGGAGTTTTTACAACTTTGGGGGAATTGCCTCTTTGCTTTCGATGCAAACGTCCTACTCAACCTCTACAGATATACACCTGAAACGAAAGATTCATTGATTAACATCATGCATAAGGTTTCAGACCGGATATGGCTACCCTTCCAAGCTGCTCTCGAATATCACAGAGGACGAATCACCGTAATCCAACAGCAGAGTAAAGCTTACGATGAAATACGGGAACTTGTTAAAAAAGGACATGGGGCTCTCAGCGGGGAATTAAAGAAATATACAAAGCATCCTTCCATACATATTAATGGAATCCTGGAAAAATCGAATAAATCTCTAGCAGAAATTGAAGATACATTGACACAGCTTCAAAAAAATCATCCTGATCTCTTGGAAGATGACCCAATACAGACAGCAGTTTTAAAATTATTTGATGGCAAAGTTGGCACACCAACTTCACCCGCAGAGTTATTAGATATCTATAAACAAGGGGAAGAGCGATACAGGCTGAAGATACCGCCAGGCTATGCTGATAAGCAGAAGGATGGACCTGATAAATATGGAGACCTAGTGATTTGGTTTCAACTGCTGGCTAAATCGAAGGAAAATAAACTTCCCATGATTTTTGTAACGGATGATCGCAAGGAAGACTGGTGGTTGAAAATTGAAGGAAAGGCTATAGGACCACAGCCTGAGCTGGTGCAAGAGATTTCTACACAGTCTGGCATAATGTTCTATATGTATAGCGCTGACCCTTTCATGGAGCACGCAAAGAAGTACCTCAAATATAAAGTAGAGAAGAAAGCTATCAATGAGGTACGAGAAGTACGGCAAGGGGATGAAATCATTAGGCAGGCCACCAAACAGGCCAAAAAAGATGATTTAATGCGGAAACTTGGTCTTATGGGGACTTCAGGCTATTCAGGCTTTGCAACCGATGAAATCCTTAGGCATGCCAAAGAGCAAGATGATTTAATGCGGAAACTTGGTCTTATGGGGACTTCAGGTTATTCAGGCTCTGCAACCGATGAAGTCCTTAGGCAGGTTAAAGAAGAAGCTTTATCACGTGGCCTTGGTCTTATGGGGACTTCAGGCTATTCAGGCTCTGCAATCGATGAAGTCCTTAGGCAGGCTAAAGTTGCCGCGAAACCCGAAGAAATAGATATTTCAGATATGGGAAAGAAAGATAAATAAATTTATATCATGTATTGCCTAAATGATATAAATATATGTTTATGCTCTATTTCAAATCGTAATTCTCCATAACAAGATCATTACAAATCATTAGTCGTAGATGAATACACTGATTCAGCCTAAAATTATAAAATGATTTATAAACAGAAAATAAGCCTTATACGGATTAATGTGTAAAAATTGTGTAAATCTGGGGCAGTATACTGAACCACTGAATTCTGAACTATTCTTTACGGTAATGCTATCTCTCGCCCTATCTGCTTTTCAGAGGAAGAAGTTATTATACAACATATATAAAAACTGTTAGGAACGAAGCCTCTAATATTGGAGCAAAATTTGTGAAAAAAGAACTAAGGAAAGAATCAGAGATTTTTTCAGAGCTAGCTGAATTATGCGCATCTCCAGGATACATTCATATAATTGCATACTTTTGTTTCCGGGACAATACAATTCATTATTCTGACACTATTACAAAGAATGATGTATTGCAGCAATACTCAATGGATAAATTGATCAGAACTGAGATATCAACCCTTATAGGGCTTGTTTGTAAGAAACATTTAAAAACAGAATTACCCTCGCCTGATTTAATGAAAGAGTACATTGACAAAACTGATTACCTACTCAAAGAAATTCATCAATCCATGATGCCGTCAATGGAAGACTTTTTTGATTCTAGTAAAATTGGTGATCAGAATTTTAAACCATTTGAAAATAGCTCACTCTTGAGGGAATCGATTTTTTACGGTGGCGAGAGTGCATATCCATTTCAATATAGAGACCTTTCGGAAGTAAAATATAGAAAGGATAATGATTGGTTTCTAGAAAACAAGAGTTTTTCTATCCAGCAAGTCATTCATGTCGTAAAATCAATTCAATCTTTGCAAAACAATAAGATAAATAAAGTAATAGAAGGGTTTGTGCATAAGGCTCCCAGTGAATGGAGCGTTCTTGAAGCGTTTAAATTTACGGCTGGAGAAATTAGTGATATCTCAAATATTGAAATTAATACTGTAAGATGGGTCATGGAGTCATTTGTATCACCAATTGATATGACTGGCTTCGAATCTTTAGATGACTTTAACCCCCAAAATGCCTACCCAATTATTAAACTTCCGGAAGATGAATATTTATTGTTCCAAAGTTATAGTTTGATGGCGGCGTTATATGAAACACCGTTTTTCTGGTTTAGCGATGACAAAAAATATCAACCCATCGCCATGCAGCATAGAGGTGAATTTACTGAGGAGTTTTCTGCTGAAAGATTGAAGCTTGTTTTTGGTGATAATCGTGTATTCTTGAATATTGATGTCTATGATTCTAAAAAAAACAAAGCTGGTGAGATTGATGTATTGGTTGTCTTTGCAAACAGAGCAATAATTCTACAGGCGAAATCAAAGAAACTTACTATTGCAGCACGTAAAGGTAATGATAACATCTTGCGGGATGACTTCAAGAAAGCTGTTCAAGATGCTTATGATCAGGCTTATGTGTGCGCTACTCTATTAACCGACAAAAATTGCAAGCTTATTGATAAGAGCGGAAATGAGCTGAATATTAAACGAAATTATAAGGAAATTTATCCTTTTTGTGTGGTTTCTGATCATTATCCATCTCTTTCTTTCCAAGCAAGGGAGTTTTTAAAGTTTCAAGAGACAAAAAATATAAAAGCTCCATTCGTAATGGATGTGTTTTTTCTGGATGCAGTGACAGAAATGTTACCCTCACCCCTACATTTCTTGAGTTATGCAAACAGGAGAACATCTTATGTGGAAAAAATTTTCTCTACTCACGAGTTAACCATTCTTTCATATCATTTGAAACAGAATTTATGGGTAGATGATAAATATACAATTATACAACTTGGAGATGATATATGCGTTGACCTTGATCTTGCGATGCTAACAAGACGAGATGGCGCGCCAGGTATAAACACACCAGCTGGGATCTTAACGAAATATAAAGGTACGGCATTCGATCAAATAATAAAAGATATAGATAAACTAGAACATCCTGCGACAATAGACTTAGGCTTTATGTTGCTTAAACTCAGCGGCAATACAATTGAAATGATAAACGATGGAATTGCTCAATTGATCAAACGAGGAAAAACAGATGGTAAACCTCATAACTTAACAATTGCAATAGCTGGGGAAACAGGTTTGACTATTCATTGTAATGATGATCATAAATCTATTTCAATGCCTCGTTTAGAAAGGTACTGCGAACTTAGAAAGTACGCGCAAAAAGCAAGCTCGTGGTTTGGGATTTGTATTGGACAGACGGTTCCAAGATTAATGTTTGGCGTAAATAACGAATATAAATGGGTTCAGTCTGATGAAATGGATGAACTAGTAAAAGATATGCCCAAGCCCCAGAATATTAAAGGTAAAAACAAAATTGATTTCAGTATATTAGATAGAAAATCTAAGAAGGTAGGACGAAATGATCCATGTCATTGTGGCTGTGGTAAAAAATATAAAAAATGTTGTTTGAATTAAATATTAATATATAGAATCGCCTGACAAAACACTGCTATCGTATAAACTACGCTGCATTACTAGTTTACCAGGGAGTGTAGGCATTAAATACCTTCAAATCGTAATTCACAAAGTTAGGACTTTTTAAATTAGTTTAGTTGTGGATGTATACAGTGATTCAGCCGGGGTTTGTGCTCTTGAGAAATTAGTTTTTTGCTTTTTTTACGTATAGCTGAAGACACACAAATCGTCAAATTCAATAAACCTTCCAACTTGCAATCTATAATCAATTATTTTATTTCCTCAATAATTGTGATAGTGAGTACTCATATATCAGATGTCATCATCATGGAAATTAAATGGAAATTATTGACAACATAAATAATCTTTTAGGCGATGATCTGAAGAAAACACTTCAGCCCAATATAAAGCTAAAGATTGCTGCCTCTTGTTTTTCCATTTATGCCTACGAAGCCCTGAAGACAGAACTGGAGCAGATTGATTCCCTGAATTTTATTTTTACATCACCGACGTTTGTACCTGACCAGATCACCGACAAACTCAATAAAGAAAAAAGAGAGTTCCATATTCCCAAGCTCAACCGGGAGAGCAGCTTATATGGCTCTGAGTTTGAAATTCGTTTAAAGAATGAGCTCACTCAGCGGGCCATAGCCAAAGAGTGTGCCGACTGGATTAGGCACAAAGTTCAGTTCCGGTCAAATCTTACCAATGCCCCGATGCAACAATTCGCTTGCGTAGAAGATGATCAAACCAAAATCGCTTATCTTCCTTTAAGTGGTTTTACTGCGGTGGATCTAGGTTATCAAAGGGGTGATGCCGTATCCAATTTTGTCAATAAGCTCAGCGATCCAGCTATGACAGCAAAGTACCTGCGCTTGTTTGAACAGATATGGGATGATCCCGATAAAGTGGATGACATAACTGATCGTGTTTGTGAACACATCGCCGCTGTTTATACTGAAAATTCCCCCGAATCCATCTACTTTATGATTCTCTTCAATATCTTCAATGAATTTCTTGAAGATATTTCCGAGGATGTCATGCCCAATGATCTCACAGGTTATAAAGATAGTATGATCTGGCATAAGCTATTCAACTTCCAGAGGGATGCCGCAATCGGTATCATTAACAAACTGGAAAGTTATAACGGCTGCATACTGGCTGATAGTGTTGGGCTTGGCAAGACCTTTACTGCTCTGGCCGTAGTCAAATACTATGAGCTACGCAACAAGTCAGTGCTGGTTTTGTGCCCCAAGAAAATCGCTGATAACTGGCAAAATTATAATCAGAATTTGGTAACAAATATTTTCGTCAAAGACCGTTTCAATTATACCGTCCTGTGTCATACCGATTTGCAGCGGGAACGTGGTACTTCACTTGGCGTCAGGCTTGATCGGATAAACTGGGGCAATTTCGATCTGGTAGTCATTGATGAATCGCATAATTTCCGCAACAACGAAGCATTTAAAGACAGGGAAACCCGCTATCAAAAATTGATGAACAAAGTTATCAAGGCTGGTGTAAAGACAAAGGTGCTGATGCTTTCTGCCACCCCAGTCAATAACCGGTTCAACGACCTGCGCAATCAACTTGCGCTTGCCTATGAAGGCGATTCCGACAACCTGGATAAGAAACTGCGTACCAATAAGGATATAAACGAGATATTCCGCCGCGCACAAGCAGTATTCAATGTCTGGGCAAAATTACAGCCGGAGGAAAGAACACCAGCGTCTATTTTGAATGCACTGGACTTCGATTTTTTTGAGATGCTCGATAGCGTAACAATTGCCCGCTCACGCAAACACATTCAGAAGTTTTACGACACCAAGGACATCGGACCTTTCCCACAGCGGCTCAAGCCTATATCATTTCACAGCCCGCTTACCCATCGCACAGACGTCATTAACTTCAACGAAATATTCAACCGTCTGATTATTCTGAATATGTCGGTCTATGCCCCATTTAGGTACATTCTGGCCAGTCGTCTCGGTAAATATGAAGCAATATATGACACCGAAGTAAAGGGTGGCCTTTCGCGTTTAAAACAGAGCGACCGGGAAAAAAATCTTCAGGCTTTAATGACGGTCAATCTGCTGAAGCGTCTGGAAAGTTCGGTGGAAGCGTTCCGTCTTACTTTGCAGATGTTGCAGGATAAGCATGAAAAGACATTGGCCAAGATTGAAAAATTCAAGAAAACCGGCCTTGCCGATAGCTTCAATGATCTTTCTGCGGCTTTTGAAGATGCAGAAGATGATGAAATGGAGCTGCCGGATGATGATGACACAATCGGCGGGAAAGTTCAAATCAGTCTGGCTGATATGGATCTTGATTCATGGGCATTCGATCTGGAAAGCGATCTGGGAAGCTTATCTGAACTGCTTGCTGAAATGCAGAAAATCACCCCTCCCGATGATGCCAAGCTGGAATGCTTGAAAGAACTCATCGCCCGGAAACAGAAAGAACCTATCAATCCGGGTAACAAAAAGATACTAATCTTCACCGCCTTTTCCGATACTGCCGGTTATCTCTACGACAACCTCGCGCCCTACATCAAAAATGAATTCAACCTGCATACAGCCAAAGTCACCGGCAGTGATCGCTGCAAGTCAACACTCAAGCGCAACTACGATTTCCAATCGCTGCTCACTCTCTTTTCTCCGGTTGCCAAGGAAAAGGCTTTGATCATGCCGCAAGAGCCAGCGGAAATTGATATTCTGATCGGCACAGATTGTATCTCGGAAGGGCAAAATCTGCAGGATTGCGATTTTGTGGTGAACTACGATATTCACTGGAATCCCGTCCGCATCATTCAACGCTTCGGGCGGATTGATCGTATCGGCTCGAAGAATACACAGATTCAGCTTGTTAATTTCTGGCCGGACATCTCCCTTGATGACTATATCAACCTGAAGGCTCGCGTTGAAAGCCGCATGATTATTGCCGATGTTACTGCTACCGGTGATGACAATGTTCTCAGTGCCGAGGCCAACGATCTGGCCTTCCGCAAGGAACAGCTAAAGCGGCTTCAGGATGAAGTCATTGATCTGGAAGATGTAAAAACCGGTGTGTCCATTACCGACCTGGGATTGAATGATTTTCGCATGGATCTGGTCAACTATGTAAAGGCCAACGGCAGTATGGACGGCACACCTAAGGGCATGCATGCGGTCATAGGCAGCGATCCGGAAAAGGGACTTCATCCCGGCGTGATTTTCGTATTGCGCAACACCGACCATGGCGTCAATATCAATCAGCAGAACCGCCTGCACCCCTACTATCTTATTTACATCAACATCAACGGTGAGATACTGATTAACCACACGGAGGTTAAAAAGATCCTCGACAGCCTCCGTAGCGCCTGTAAGGATCGCTCCGATCCCATTCCCTCGCTTTATGAGCCGTTCAACCGGGAAACCAATGATGGCCGTAAAATGGCGGCTTATTCCCGGCTGCTGAAGCAGTCCATTCACTCCATGATCGATCTCAAAGAAGAAAAAGATATAGACAGTCTTTTCACCGGCGGCGGCACCACAGCCTTGATCAATACCATCAGCGGTCTGGACGATTTTGAGCTTATCGCCTTTTTG
>Ga0247841_10013731_pt1 | contig 10289 bp, 6 predicted proteins | sample LaCruzMarch2015__2_FD_192410 | JGI IMG/M metagenome (GOLD analysis project Ga0247841, IMG submission 192410) | Freshwater microbial communities from meromictic Lake La Cruz, Castile-La Mancha, Spain - LaCruzMarch2015_18m | ecosystem: Environmental > Aquatic > Freshwater > Lake | place: Spain...
CTCTCGTTGCGCTCGTATCGCTTGAGCTCCTCGATGAGGGCATGGTCAGCGCGGCGGTTGGTCGAACCCACGCGCACGTACGTTCCGTCGGTCTCCCCAGCTCGCGCGAGGTAGTGGGGTCTCGTTGAGCTTGGATGCACGTCGACGGCGACAACGTGGGTGTTCCGCCACGGGAGAACCTCGATGTCGGGCACGAGGCGCGGGGCTATCGAGTCGGAGAGGAGGTTTGCGATGCGTTCCTCCATCGCGCGAGGATCCGCTACGCCGCGAACCTGACGGGTCTTGTCCTCGACCCCAATCACCACGACCCCGCCCGCCGTGTTGGCGAACGCGACAACGGTTCGCAACACAGGATCGGGAGACGAGAGGTCGCGCTTGAACTCGAGGGTCTTCCCCTCGGGGCGGCGGAGCAACTGAACGACGTCCATAACTCTGCAGAATACTCGGAAGTCCCCTCTGCCGCCAAGCTTCCGAGTTAGCTCCTCGGCCTCTACACACTGCACGTCAAGAGGCAGGACGCGGGAGCCCTGGTACGCACGGGATCCAATGCCGGAATGCGGGGCCAGGTCCTCGCGCACGGCGTTACCTGCCAATGGAAGATGTGCCCCCACCGCACGCGAGAGCGGCCTATCAGACTGCACGTCGCGGCGTAGGCGCGGACCCGACAATCGCGGGGCACTCGGGACCGCACGGTCCCACTCGGATCTAGCGGGACCGAGTGCTGGAGTGCAAGACCAGACCCTCGTCCCCGGCTTTGATGGCCTGAGGCTGGTGGTCAAAACTCGGTTCGAAGTGCAGCTTCATGGCTTCCCGCTTCGCGGGCCGGCCTTCTTCGCGTCGGATGCGGGCAAGCGCTTTGCCGCCTCTTCGAGCGCTTTTGCCTCTTCTCTCTCGACCTCAGCCTCGAGGAGAGAGCGGCGGCGCTCGGCAAACCTGTCGTACTCCGCCTGCGCCTTCGCGTCGGCGTCCGCCTTGACGATCGTGCCCTTCGTCTTCAGCACTTCGCGATCGCTGAGCCGCAGGAACTCGTCGAGCTTCGCCTCCCAGTCCCGGAGGAAGACCTGGCTGCGGCGGCGGGCTTGGTCCTCGGCGAAGTCGAGCCACATCGTCACGATGCGATTCAACTCAGCGATCTCGTTGCGGTTGAGGTAGTTCTTCGCTACGGTGACGTCGCCCATGCGGACGCCACTGCCCTTCCAGGATGTGAGGCCCATGTTCGGCTTCGCGTGGTCGGCACGGCCGGCGATCAGCTCTGGCGCCGTCTTGCCGGTCGCCGCATAGTGCAGCTTGTTCTGGATCGCCTGGAAAAAGGTCGTGACCTTCGTCCTCCGAGCATCGTAGTCGGCGGCCAGCGCGAAGATCTCGCGCACGCGAAGGTAGACGCGCTTCTCGCTCGCGCGGATGTCGCGGATGCGCTCGAGCAGCTCGTCGAAGTAGTCGGGAACCCCGACTCCGTCCACCGGCGGGTTCTTGAGCCGCTCGTCGTCCATGACGAAGCCCTTGATGAGGTACTCGCGCAGCCTCTCGGTGGCCCAAATCCGGAACTGCGTGCCGCGCGGCGACCGTACGCGGTAGCCGACCGCGAGGATAGCTTCGAGCCTGTAGTGTTCGATCTCGCGAGCCACCTGGCGGCTCCCCTCCTGGCGAACTATTCGGAATCTCCGAATGGTTGACTCATGGGGCAGCTCGCCGTCGGCATAGATCCCCTTCAGGTGCTCATTCACGGTCGGAACCGTGATGTCGAATAGCTCGGCAATCAGCGCCTGGCTCAACCACAGCGTCTCGTCGGCGAAGCGGCACTCGACGCGCGTCTGCCCGTCTGGAGTCTGGTAGAGGAGGATCTCGCCAACTGGCTCGTGGAACTCCGTCATGGCGCCATCCTACGAAGCCCCGTCCTTCCGGACAAGCAGAGAGCGTCCGCAAGGGGCACGAGAAAACGACGTTTGGTATTGTGTCACCGGAACCCGCGCGAGCAAGGGTTCGAATGACACGAAGCGCGTGCTGGCGGGGACATGACGCAGATGTTCGATGCGGTAGGCATAGTCGGCGCTTTCCACACTTACGCCAATCCAGACGTTGCCCGGCCACGGGACACCTTCCGCTAGCTGCTCCAAACGCTCCGACCGTTTGGTGAGCACCTGGAACCTGTGCTGCCGGGCGCGAGACATGACGCCGAAAACCTTCTGGATGAAGTCGAAGGGCACGTCCTCGTGGAAGAGGTCACTCATCGAGTTGACGAAGATGAGTTGCGAGCGCGACCAATTGAGCGGTGCGTTCAAGGCGCCTGGATGCAGCGCGACGCGGAACCTGTCTCGGTGGTTAGGGTCGTGCGGCGCTAGCCACCAGAACAGACATCAGTCAGCAAGACGCGCTTTCTGTTACCCTCAATGGTAAGGAGCCCAGTCACGTTGACATATGCGCCGTAGTATGAGCGGACCAGGTCGTCAAGCCCCTCCTGCACCTCGATGTCGTACTCACTGCCGTCGTCTGTCGTGAGCCCTATCTCGCTCTCACCTTTGCGCGATGTAGCGAAGTCGAGAAGCCCTTTGATGTCGATATGCTTAGGTACGTCCGGCTCGCCCGGTGTGGCCCGCTGTATAACCGGTATCGATGTCCTCGACCTTGCCAGACTCACCTTCTTGTCTCGGGACCGCAACTGGACGACACTGATCTTCTCACCGTCCGGTGCCATGTTGCGGGTGAGGGATACGAAATTCACGTAGTACGCATCATCTTTTATTCTGGTCTGCAGTTCCGACTCCCGTTCGCTATCCACCAGCTCAATGCCCTCTAGGACATTCGTAATGACATCGTGAGCTGACGGGAACAACGGAGCCATCTCGCCTTCGCGTGTGCCCAGCCTGATTGTCACTGAGAAGCTGCCCCGCTGCGGTGCCTCTAGAAACGGCACGAAGGGCTGGGCGTCTTTCGGCCTGCGGCCGGCGCGGCGGTATGCACTTCCGACAAGGCGCTGCACCGTTCTATCCAGCAGTTGAGTGATCTGCGTGATGCGATCTATGAATTCTCTATATCCCACGACGCCATACCCGACTGCAGGCCCAGTCAAAGCGCACTCAAGGAACTCGTCGCCCAGCTGGATACCGTCCTGCGTCAGCGCCTCGTGGAAAGAGATCGTCTCGAGAAGTTGCAGGAGTTCCCCTGCGATGCTTCGCGGAGGGTCTCCAGAAAGCCCCAGAGCTGCATAACGCCGAGCCTCCCCGAATTCCGAACACTGCAGAGCGAGAGATGCCGCACTCTGACAAAGGATGCTCCTAGTCGGCTCAACGTCTTGACTTTGCGGGATCTGCCTTACTGCGAGGGCCTCCAGCGCAAATGCCTCGCGAGCCAGTGCGATGGCGGTTTCGTTGTCATCGGTGCTGCGGAGTACAAGCGCTTCCTGCGCAAGCACCATCGCCCTGTTATGGAGTTCCCGGACCGTTGTCATATCTCCTCCAGCGTGGCCTGAGGCAACCCGAACTCAACGATTGCGACCAAGGTCGGAAGATCGCTCTCAGGCTTGTTCCGACGCCTCTTGCTGTCGAGCCGGGCTGCCACGGTGTTCCCCTTTGCCGCCGCCAGGATTCCGGAGACCTCGAGGCGCGCCGACCGGTTGAAGACGAGCGTATCATCGGTCGCGCTTTCGGCAAGGTAGTAGTCCACCGTCGTACCGCGCATTGCCTGCTCGACAGCCACGAAGGGAGTCAGCTCATGGATCAGGAGCAACGCGATCGCGCAGGCGCCGAACTCGGAGGCCTTCACAAGGTCAGCATAGCAGCGATGCAGCGTGCCCGTACGCTCTTCGGACCATCGGAGGTCAATGCCGGAGTTTTCGCCGCCTGCCGCCACTTGCAGGGGTGTCCCAGAACGATGGCCATTGTGTACAAGGCACACAACCGCGTTCTCCTCGTAGAACCCAGCAGCACTCGGCGTCAGGAAAGGAGCACGTGCACCCAATTCTCCCAGATCAAGGACAGGATATGCACTGTCGGTCACTCGCACCCCCCAACATACATTAGCGATGGGTTACTCACAGTACTATACACGACCGCACGAGCCAGTCAGTACGATGGCACCCAAGCAGTCCCACGTGTGGCGCAGTCACGTGCCAAGGCCTACCAACGGAGTTCGCCAGAGACGTCTCCCCTGGATGCCCTCATCGCGGTTCGGTGTCTTCTGCCATGGCTCATGTCTCTGGCGTCGCCGGCTCGTCCTCGCCCCAGACACGGGCGAGCGTAGCTTGGATCTTCTTCTCGAAGCGGGCGATCAGCTCGCTGTTGGCGTTGACCAGCGCCTGCTCGGCCTCGATCTCGGCGACGATAACCCTCTGTTTGGCGAGGGGCGGGAGGGGAACCGAATAAGCAGCAAGGTTCTTGGCGTTGATGTTCGATTGGCCGATAGCGCGACTGGCGAACTGCTTGATGCCTTGCTGGAAACTGTCCGAGTTCATGAACACGTTGACGAAGAAGGGATCAGCCTTGTGCTTGGCGACGACAAGGCGGATCAGGTAGGAGGCGAAGCAGTACTCGCCTTCCAGATCAAAGATGGCAGTGCGCCCCACATGCTCGATGCTATTCGTGCGATTGAAGAGGATGTCGCCATGCGTGAGCCGGTACTTCTCGAACTCCTCAGCGGGAATGTCGGCGCGCTTCATGTCGCCGCGATCCACACATTTCCCATCGACAAGCTCGTTCATCCGGAAGGTCTTGAACCCAACGCCATCCTGCTTGAGCGGGACAGAGAGGCCGTACTGAACCTGCTCGCATAGCTCTCCAAGTGTCACCATCGGCCAGTCGGGGTGAACGGGAATGTAGGGGTGGTAGTTGTCGAGAACGGCGCGGGCGCCGTCGATCACTTTCTGGTAGCCCTCAATCTCTGCCACGATCTCCTTCTGTACGTCCAGTGGCGGGAGGGGGATGGCGAACTGCGCAAGGTCCTCGGGCTTCATGCTCACATTCGCCGCCCCGCGCATCAGAGCAGCGATGTCGGCCCGCCTCACGTCGAGGGCATGGTAGAGGAACCTCGCGTCAAGTTCGGAGGCGTCGTTGGGCTGAAGAGCGACCAGTAGGTTTGCCAGTGCGAACTTCCCGCTGGCGAAGTGGATACGGTGCAGCGCGGCCTTGCCGTGTCCAAGCGAAGAGATCAAGGGCACGCATACAGCTGGGCCGTCGAACTGCCATGTCGCCGAAGTCTTCGGTTCCGCGGCAGTCAGAATCAATGGGTAGGGCCCAGGAGGTGTCGTCGTGCTGGAAGAGGTGCCCTTGGTGATGCTGCAGACATCTGCGGCTTTCACCAGTTTCTTGTCGCCCTTTACGACCGCAGGCCGATAGCGACTGCCTGTGAGATTGCATTCGTTCGCGAGAACCTCCTCGCGAGGAACAAGCCATGAGCAACGTGACAGTTCGCCGCCGTCATAGAAAGCACGGTAGTCTCGCAGCACGGCAGGCAGGTCGTTCTGTTCGCTTGGGGTCCGCTTCACGCCGAGGCTGACGCCAATGTGCTCAATCTCGGAGAAGAGGATGTCTTGGTTCCTCTTCGCCGTTGCGCGGTCGAGCACCAGGATTGAGGTTTTCACACCCGTGTAGGGCACAAATACGCCGGAGGGCAGTGAGATCACGCCGACGAGAAAGCCGTTGATGAGTGACTCTCGCAGTTGTCGGTAGGAGGACCCTCTCTGGAAGATGATTCCCTCGGGCACGATGATGCCGGCGCGGCCGTTGGGCGTCAGGTGCTCGGCCATGTAGTCCACGAACAGCACTTCGCTGCGCTTGGATTGCACCGAGAAGCGGTTGTGCGGCTTGATGCCGCCCTTCGGCGACATGAAGGGCGGATTGGCGAGGATGACATCGGCGTACTCGCCCCACCGCTCCTGGCTGGAGAGGGTGTCGTACTCGAAGATGTGCGGGTCGGCGAAGCCGTGCAGGTACATGTTCACGAGCGACAGGCGGACCATGTCGGGTGAGATGTCGTAGCCCTTGAAGTCCTCTGCGAGCCGTCCCTTCTCATCGGGTGTGAGCGTGCTCCGGCCTTTGTCGTCGGCGTTGGCCCTCAGAATGTGTTTGTAGGACGAGATCAGGAACCCGGCAGTGCCGCAGGCGGGGTCGAGCACGGTCTCGTCCTTCTTGGGGTCGACGATCTCGACGATGAAGTCGATGATGTGTCGCGGGGTGCGGAACTGCCCGGCGTCGCCCTGGGACCCGAGGACGGAGAGCAGGTACTCGAAGGAGTCTCCGAGACGCTCGGAGTGGTCGTATTCGAACTCGTCGATGACCTTGAGGAACATCTTCAGGGTCTCTGGATCGCGGTACGGCAGATAGGCGTTCTTGAAGATGCTGCGGAAGAGGAGCGGGATGCCCGGGTTCTCGGGCATTCTTGCGATCGCCTCGGCGTACAGGTTCAGGATCTCGTTTCCACCAAGACCAGAGCGCATCAGCTTGGCCCAGCCGTAGCGAGCGAACTCCCCGGCGAAGAACTTGCGCTTGCCGCCAAGCTCCTCGCTCTCGGCATCCATGTCGTCCATGAACTTGTAGATGAGCGCGATGGTGATCTGCTCGACTTGGCTCTTGGGGTCTGGCACCTTGCCGACGAGGATGTCGCGGGCGGTGTCGATGCGGCGCTTGGTGCCGGTGTCGAGCATGGGTCTCCTCTATGAGGCGAACTGGTTCAAGGGAACGTAGTCCTTGATGTACTCCGGGATCACGATTCTATAGCGTTGTGGCACGGCCTTGAAGTCGCGGGTCGAGAAGGCGGGATTGGTGGCCAGGTCCGTGAACTGCTTCGTCTCAATGATGTGGCGGACCCGGTCGCTCGTGACGTAGGCCTTGAAGAAGGTCTTGATTGCCGGGATCGCCTCAGCTTCTTCGGGTTTGCGGTCAGCGACGAATTTGGCGAACTCCTCTTCCAGGAGCTCGTCCTTCGACTTGAAGTGTGGAATGAGACCGAACACCTTCTCGAGGATCTCACGCAGGGTGAGGCGGCGGTCTACGGAAGCGGCTCTGCGCAGCTTCTCGAGTGTGTAGTACTCCTCGGGCTTGTCGAAGACCTCGCGGTTGACGTAGTCGATGACGCGGTCCCACTGCCCGGCCTCGACGGCCTTGGCGATGACCTCGTCGCTACGCACCGTATCCTCGAACCTCTCGAAGAACATCCGGTCGATCTTCATCCCGTCGAAACCGATGGTCTCTTCCTGCATGCTGGCGAGGATGTCGGCACCCAGGTGCACGTAGGCGCCCTGCGTTTCGGCAATGCCAGTGTTCGCGGCAGGGATTCGTTTGCCCGTAGGCTTGGGCAGCTTCAGGACTTCGTCGTACTTGAACTCCGTCTCGAAGTACTCGCAGTTGGCGAAGAAGTCGAAGAGCTTGAACGCGGTCTTCTGCGGATGCGCGATGCCGGCCTTGAGACTCTCATCGAACAGCTGCTCGAGGAAGTTGTGCCTACGAGTGCCGCGGCCTTTGATCTGGATGAAGTCCGTGGGGGAGAAGATGGGACGGAACAGACCGAGGTTGAGGATGTCGGTGCAGTCATAGCCGGTGGTCATCATTCCGACCGTGACGCATACGCGGGCTTTGCTCGTCTTGTAGTTGGAGTGGAAGTTGCCCGAGCCGAGCAGGTTGTTGTTGGCGAAGTTGATCGTCATCTGCTGGGCATCCGGGATCTGCGACGTGACCTGCACGGCGAAGTCCGACTGGTACTTCCCGGGGAACGTGCGCTCGGCCATCTGGTTGAGGATCTGCGTCAGCGTCGCTGCGTGGTTCTGGCTGACGGCGAAGACGATGGACTTGCCGATCTCGCCGCTGACGGGGTCGCGCAGCGCGTTCTCAAGAAAGGTCTTGCAGAAGAGCTGATTCGTGGCCGGCGCAAAGAACCGTTTCTCGAACTCGCGCTGCTTGTAGGCTTCTTGTTGATCCTCGCCGGTGTCATCCGTCAGCGAGACGATGAAGCCTTCGTCGGAGAGGAGTTCGGTCGTGATCTCGGTACGGGCGTCCACCACCGTAGGGGTGATCAGGAAGCCGTCCTTCACTCCGTCCAGCAGGGAGTAGCGGAAGGTGGGCTGGCTCTGCTCACAACCGAACGTGCGGTAGGTGTCGAGTAGCAGGCGGCGCTCGGCCTCGCGCGGGTCGCGCGTGGACAGGCTCTTGTGGCCGAAGCGCTTCAGGTAGTCGCGAGGCGTGGCGGTGAGGCCGAGCTTGTAGCCGACGAAGTAGTCGAACACCGCGCGGGCGTTGCCCCCGATGGAGCGATGGGCTTCGTCGGAGATCACGAGGGCGAAATCCGTTGGCGAGAAGAGCCTCTGGTACTTGTTGTTGAATAAGAGCGACTGGACGGTCGTGACGACGATGTCGGCGCGCCGCCAGTCGTCGCGATTCTCTTTGTAGATCACCGTCTGGTAGTCGGCGGCGAGCAGGGCGGCAAAGACCTTCTTTGCCTGCTCTTCCAGTTCGAGGCGATCGACCAGGAAGAGCACTCGCTGGGCGTTCCCTGTACGCAAGAAGAGCTTGATGACTGCGGCGGCGGTCAGCGTCTTGCCGGTGCCGGTCGCCATCTCGAAGAGGAAGCGGTCCTTGCCGTCTCTGACTGCTTGTTGCAGAGCGCGGATGGCATTCAGCTGGTAATGGCGCAGGAAGCGGAGTTTGTTGGCCTGGATGTAGTCAGGGCGCTCGGCCTCGTTCTTCCACGCTGCCTCTGCTGCGTAGCCTGGCCGCTGGGTGAGGACGATGTAGTCTTCGCGCACTTCCTCTTCAACCAGTCGTGACGGGTTGGGGGCAACTCTCTGGTAGCTGATCGCTGAGTCCGGCGTGGGAAATGTTGTGATGATGTATGGGCTCGCCCGTTCGAGGTCCCAAAAGTAGTGAAGGTTCCCGTTGGAGAGAATGACGAAGCGGCAGTTCTGGGAGCGCGCGTACTTGCGGGCCTGTTCCTTGCCGATGAGGGGGTTCTTGTCTTCGGCTTTGGCCTCAAGGACGAGGAGCGGAAACCCCTTGGCGTCGAGAAGAAGGAAATCGATGTGCCCCTTGGATACCTTGTCGAAGTTGTCGCCGAGCGCGTCGAGATCGGTCGTATTGATCGCCACGCTGGGCTCGAGCTGGATGTTGGCGGGCGCAGTCCCTTCCTGGAAGAAACGCCACCCGGCGGCCTCCAACAGCTTGTTGATCTTGATGCGGGCTGCTGCCTCTTTCTCCGACATGGCTCTCCCTACCTCGCAACCGGGCCGCGAGTGCGACGATGATGGGCTACGACCGCGCATTGAAGAAGAGAAGTCAAACGAAGCTCGGGTCTGTCGCCCCGCTGGCTGACGCTTCTGGCTCGCATATCACCGTAGAAACTCCATGCGCTAGCCTAACTCCACTAGCTGTTACGGGCAACTCCCGCGCCGCCCGCGGCTGTCGCGAGGCGCGCCTGTGCGACGGGGCTTGCAGACTGGCCTGCCCGTCGGCTATGTTCTGCTCTAGGTGGTTGGTGTGGCTTCTGTACGACCCGCGTGAGGAGGGGAATCGATGTCGATGCCGAAGCGAATGGGGGCGGAGTCTTCCAGAGCGTTCTCGTCGTTGCCTGGCGGGTGCGGCTGCACCCCGTCCGCGCTGGCATCGCCGAGCTCTACGGCTCAGCAAACCGGCGGAAGCGCTCCCGGGCGACGGCCTCGTCGTATTGCTCAGGGGGCGATTTGAAGAGATACGCGCAGACGTCGGCGATGGGGCCCGCAAGGCCACGATCGCGTGCGACACGAGCGGCGCGGATCGCGTCGAGCACTACGCCGGCGGAGTTCGGCGAATCCTCGACGCTGAGGCGCAGTTCGATCTCCATGGGGATGCCACCGAACTCCTCCGCCTCGATGCGCAGGAAGCAGACCTTGCGATCGTCGAGCCACGAGATGTAGTCGCTTGGGCCGATGTAGACGCCATCGTCGTCGAGGGTTGATGCATTGAGCTGGCTAACGACCGCGTCGGTCTTGCTCCTCCGCTTGCTCTCGAGCCGTGGCTCCTCCTGCATGTTCAGGAAGTCCGTATTGCCGCCGACGTTGAGTTGGTAGGTGCGCTTGATCGGGAGGCCGCGATCGCGGAAAAGAGAGACCAACGCGCGGTGCACGATCGTCGCGCCGACCTGCGACTTGACGTCGTCGCCGAGGTACGGAAGACCGGCGGCGCGGAATCGCTCTCCCATGTCTCGCGCCATGAGCGCCGGCATGGCATTGACGAAACTGCATCCTGCTTCCAGGGCGCATTCGGCGTAGAAGCGCGCGTTCTGGTTGCTGCCCACCGGGAGGTAGTTCACGACGACCTCCGCTGCGGCGCGCT
>Ga0247841_10013735_pt1 | contig 10286 bp, 14 predicted proteins | sample LaCruzMarch2015__2_FD_192410 | JGI IMG/M metagenome (GOLD analysis project Ga0247841, IMG submission 192410) | Freshwater microbial communities from meromictic Lake La Cruz, Castile-La Mancha, Spain - LaCruzMarch2015_18m | ecosystem: Environmental > Aquatic > Freshwater > Lake | place: Spain...
TTCCTGGGGTTAAATAGACGCGCCCCGCGCCTGTTTGTCACTTTTTGAAGTGAAAAAGGCAACCTTTCCCAAAAGGGGTAAAGAGTAAAAAAAAACTTTTTTTATCACCCCCTTGAAAACTTGTTTAGATGAACCGTTGCCCATTTAAAATTGCTGTTGTGTGTCAGGCGCGCTTTTCACACACACAAGCAATTCATTGCGCCCAGCAACGGGCAAAATCACGCGATGAGCTCGCGGATCTCATCGAGGGGCGCGGGGCGGGCGGAGTTGGGGACGATCTCCCAGGGGTCGACCTCGACGGTGATGGGCGGGGGCGCGGCCTCGCCAAGGAAGCGGGCGCGCTGTGGGACGGCGAGGTAGAGCTTTCCGATGCGGCCACCACGCGTGGAGGGGGGCACAGTGAGGCGGGCGCGGACGCCAGTGCGGGCGAGGCGGTCGGGGGCGATGCCAGGTGGGAACTTTGGCTGGAGCGCGATCCATGCGTCTGAGTGTGGGGCAATGCAGACGAGGGTGCCGATGGGGACGAGGAGGGCCATGGCGTCCAGGACGCCGTGCTTGGTTTGGGGTGTGTCGGGGTCGGTGTGGCGCGACAGGTACTGGATGCCGACGGGGTCGAAGTTGCAGGTCGAGCCATCGGGCGGCACGAGGCAGCCGAAGGCGGTGCGGGCGGGCGAGGTCCACACGGCGGCTCCTAGGCGCGCGACGAGGGGAAGCACGACGAGGCCGAGGTCAGAGAGGCGCTGCTCCCAGGAGAAGAGGTCGCAGTGCTCCTCGGCACCGCCGACGCCCAGGCGGAAGGTGGCCCTGCCGCCGCCAACACGGAGCGAGCCTTCGAGTGGCACTGGGTGGCGAGGATCTGTGTTGGCCCCTCGGAAGACGGGGTACGGCTGGTTGGGGATGAGCTGGTAGAAACCCATGAGGTGGCGGGCGGGGATCTCGTGGGGTGCGCACACGAGGCGGGTGGCGAGCGCCATGAGGTGAGGGCAGTGCAGGACGTCTTCAGGGAGGAACTGGCCCTTGCCGCGGCAATAGGTGAATTCGCCTGCGATTTGTGTGTGAGTCCTGTTTTGAATGCAGAGCGACATGCATGAAAACAAAAAACGCGCCTGACATGACGAAGACATCGTCCATGTTGGGTCGCACAAAGTGGTTTGGTCGGGCCTCTGGCGTGATGATGAGCATCTCGGGCTTGCCTGTCTGCGTATTGAAGCTGCGAATGGGGAGCTTGTTGCCCGGGGTGGCGGCGCGAGGGGCGTTGCGGAGGATGCGAGCGATGATGCTGCGAGAGAAGTCGCTGGCACACTTGGGGTGGAGATTGGCGCTGCCGATGAGCGAGGCCATGACGAGCAGGCTCCAGATATTGACGCCAAGACCCTCAGAGAGAACCGGTCCCATGCTGGAGCGCCAGACGAAGGCCTGTTGTCAGTCTGTTAGAATAAGGAGACCAAGGCCAAACGAGAGAGAGAGTGCCTTCATGAAGTTGTCGACGCGATCCTGGTCCTGTGTGAGGAGGCCTGGCGCCATCGCATCGAGCTCGAGCTTGCGGATGTGTTTAGCAGTGTGGAAGACGGGGGCGTTGTCGAGCAGCCCACGGAAGTCTGGAATGAAGGCTGTGATGCAGGTGTAGAGCGCGTGCGTGTATACGGAGGTCTCCTTGCCCATGTGGCAGAAACGGAAGAGGTCCTGGCCGTACTGGCGTGCGATGCGGGCGGCGACCATGGCGTGGGTTGGGATTGTGGTGGCGCGGTGGCTGGTGCCTGATTGCTCCTGTGCGGCGCGAAGGACGCTTCTGCCATTGAGAGGGTTTAGAGATAGCCATAATGAATCATCATAGACTTTTTGAGTTTAGAGACAGCCATAATGAATTACAATAGATAGATAAAAGAGGAACCTGTCGAGCTCGTTTGGGGCCCCACTGAAGTCTCCGCTGCCTGAGATGTAAGCAGAGACATTGTTTGTGGGGTGAAAGGGACGCTCAGATTCCAGAGGGCAGAGCTTGTTGGACTCGATGCAGCCGCGTACCCACGCGCGGATGGCGATGAACGCCTGCTTCTTCGAGCCCTCTTCTGCGGGCGGCTGTAACAAAAAAAAACTTTTAATCAACTGTTAACGGGTTACTCGTTAGAAGGGTATACAACAGCCCCGCGTCGCTCCTTGCCACCCCTGGCGGATGGCGGACGGTCCCTATAGGATGGATTGTATGACTGCCCCTTCTGCTGCCTTGCGTCATACGAGGGGGCTGATGGGTGCTCATTGGATTTCTTCCATTCCCAGTCTGCTGCCATGGGGGCTCCGCCTGTCGACAAGGGTGCTGGCGGCGGGGTTCCTCCGTGCTGCTTCCAGTGATTGTTTTGTTTCTGTGCCCAGGCATCGGTGGAAAAAACCCTTTCACTGCGGTATCCTCCTCTGTCTGTGTAGCCTGCAGCTTGATAGTTGCGAGGCTCGTTCCCGCGAGCGGACAGGTTCCTGATTTGGGTCGCCTCGATACGGGCCAGGTCGTTTTCCACGCGCTGCACGGTCTGCGAGAGGATGAGCTCGAAGCGCGCCACCACGTCGGTGCATTGGGTCACCTCATGTCGCAGTCGTCGCAGGCTCTGCTCGTGTGTGTTCACTTTTTCCTTCAGGGCGATGCAGATAGTGGACTCATGACGCGAGTCGTCTGTGTTTAGCATGTCGCACATGGCCTTTGAACGGTGCAGTATCTTGATTGGGATAGGATCCACAACCTGTGCTGTGGGTACGCTGGGCTCCAATGATATGAGCTGTGCTGTGGGGACGCTGGGCTCCGCTGCAACGTTGCTGACAGAGCCTTCAGTCTCCACTGTTGCAGGACCTTCTGCCTGCTCGACGACTGTGGGAGCTGCTGCCTCTTCCTCCTTGTGAGGCTCTGGTGCAGGGCCAGTGGCAACTGCATCAGAGGCATGCTGTGCAGCATCAATGACCTCGATCGCCAGGCTGAGTTCCCTTTCTATTTCTTCACCCCATGTGTCCATTATCGTGTAAACGCGATGTGGACAGGGCAGTGCGTGGGTTAAATAGTGCGCACCTGATCCGCGGCGAAAAAATCGCACAGGTCGTCGATGGGGATGATGGGAATTCGAAGGTCTTGCATGACCACACACGTCATTATTAAGGCGCCCATGTGGACCCCTCTCGTTAGGAAGCTATGGGCGACGGCAGGGACCTGCCAGCACCGCCAGACAGGATCAATTGGACGATACGCATGCCAAGCGAGACTGAAATGGATATGGGATGCGAGAGCTATTTCCTCGGTGAGGGCGATGGCGTTGAGGTGCATCATGTTGATGGCCTGCATGGCGGCCTCCATGAGGGGGATGTCCTTGGAGATGCACACCATGGCGGTTTTCCACATGGTGTAGACAACGTGACGGCTTTCGTACCCCTCCTGCGGCTCGCACGGATGCTTCAGTGTCTGTGTTGTTTTCGGACCAATGTGTCCTGAAAACAATAGCGGGGTAGTATGGCCTGAAAACACTTGCGGACCAATGTGTCTTGAAACAGTAGCGGGGTAATGTGGGCTGAAAACACTACTTGCAGACCAATATGTCCTGAAAACAATCAGCACCTTCATGCGGTTGAAGCTCTCGAGCACGTCGGTGTCCAGAACACACGAGACGTGTGTGCGGATGTAAAGGAAGAGCCAGTCGAGGTATGCCAGCACTGGGTCGGCAATCTCATAGGGAACGATCCCCGATCGATTGGGCAGCGCGATGAGGCAAGCGGACAGCACGTGTGCCAGCGCCAGCAGCTTCGTGAGGTATTCGCGGCGAGGGCCTTCCTCAGGGAGGCGATCGCGGCTCTGATTGCGGTCACAGCGGATGCTGTTGAAGCCCGTCTGCGTGGCATTGCTAGGGAAGTAGGCGCCAGAGCCGGGAACCATCGCCGCGATGACAGTGAGCATCGACTTGAATTCCTCGTTGACCTTCAGGTCCGGTGGGAAGCAGTTGGTGCACTTTCCGCTGAAGTTTGGACTATCTGTCTTGTGCTTCACGGCGACCTTGCGAATATTGTCCCTTTTTGGGTCCACTGTGCTGAGGTTCAGCATGGGTTGATCGGCGTTTCGAGGGTAGATGTTCTTGACCACCGTGCAGAGATCCACGCCTCTCATCTCAGTGACTACGATAGTGCGCTGCGTGAGCTCAGGCGAGGGGTAGCCCACGATCTCGTTGTTGACCACCTCAACGCAGCCCTGGTTTTCAAGGCTGGTTGGCGTCCAGCGATTGGCGTTGATGAAGACCTGTTTGTTGAGGGTGCGTGGAATGGAGAGGTATTCGCCCAGCATGAGGAACATTTTGTTGATCTTGTCTACAGAGAAGTCAGCGCCCATCGAGTTTGGCTTCCTCACGTCGATGACGACAATGTCCTTGTTTGTGACGCGAAAGTGTCCGTTGCCAGAGACGATCTGTAGCCCCTGTGAGTTTTTTTTGATGAGGGTGTTAGATGATACCTCAAAACGCAAGGCAGGCGGCAAGGGCGCTGCACCTGAAAAAACCACTTGAACGTCGCGTTGTGGCTTCCCACTAGCCAGCCCAGCGAGGATATGAGCATCTCAATCGCACACTCGAGGTTCCCTGAATTGAGGACGAAATCGCTGTTGATGTCCTCAAAGAGGTACATGAACAGGCAGCTCGCTCGCAGGTAGGTATCGTGTCGTATCGAGTCGGGTACGCGATTTGCCATGCGTTCCACGATGGGTTTGAGCTTCACGTCGGCGAGTGGCGACATGGGGATGCCATCTACGATCTGCAGCGCCTGCTGGATGCGAGTGCTGCGATAGGACCCAGACAGGATCATGCCTCGGTGGCTCTCTATGCAGCTGCTCATGTAGCGCACGAACATTCCCATGGCTGCCATTGGAGTGATTGCATTTGTCGAGCGAAGGTGCGTAATGTGCTCTCGTATGGCGCTCCACCATTCCTGCATACAGCCTGCTGTCGCCAGGTTCTCAAGCGGATTTGCCTGCTCTCCGTAGTATCGCATCGTGATGCAGAAGGGGGTGGCCAGCTCTGGGTGTCTGAGCATGATGGAGTCTGTGGCGTCTATGTCCTGAGACAAAAAGAAAGCGGAATCAGCCACGCAACAAGCGGAATCAGCCACAGTGTGGGTGTCTCTTACCTGGTTCATTGGGTCGAACGTGAGGAACTTCCTGAGCTGCACCATCACAAGCTGGGGAAGCTTTCCTGTGTTCAGCCTGAAGGACTCGAAGCTCACATAGTGCACTGGGTTCTTCTTCAGCGACCATTGCATTATGATCGGCAGCGGCGGCAGGCCAAACCGCTTGAACTCAGGTGCCACCCCATCTGCCCCTGGCAGCGCCACCCGCAGCGGCCATCCTCCCGGGTTCCTCAAGTCAGCAACCATTCCCACGCGTACCTCCTGTGAAAAGGAGATGCAATAAGAAGCACAAAAGATAGAGAAGTGAATGAGAGAGAGAGAGTGTGTGTGGTGACCTCCTTGGCGTTATTGTATATCTCAATGCGTCGCTCAAATTCTGCTCGCATGGTGGCGTTGGACTCCAGATAACTCTGCATGTAGTCCACGAACTGTATCATCTCATCATCTTGCATGAATGAGAGCTCTGGGAACCCAATGATTTGAAGCTCCTGTGCCGTTTGGTATTTTGCTTGGATAATGGCGTTGATCTTGACAGGCATATTGAGCATGCACAGCAGCGCGTCGGCCCCCAGCCTTCCAGTTGGATTGCGCAGGTAGTCGGTTGGATTTCCTAGCTGTGTGTGTGTGTGGCATCATGCTTAGATGTGGAATACAACATGAAAAGTGAAGAGAGGAGAGAGGGTCTTGCCTGTGGATTGATCTGTAGGTTCTCGTATGCTTCGTATTGCAGCAGGAGGTTCCAGATGAAGCTCAGCTCAGCCCATTCATCGTGCTTCGCCTTGAAATCCTGGCATCCAGGGCGAGGCTTGGCGAGGAAGCTCTCCACAATGTATGAGTGCATGTCGAAATTACGAAGCGGGGTGACAAAGAGGCAGCAGAATAAGTCCTGCCTAAGCTTGCCATCCTCATCCTTGAAGAACGCTCCAGTGAAGCCCATGCGGATAGAGAGCGCCCCAGGTGACTCCACCTCTTCTGAATCGTGATGTGGCTCGAACAGCGAGTTGGATACAAACGGTCCCGCTACTGCTCCAGCCGCCGCCGCTGGAGGCGGGGCAGCAGGCTCCGCACGGCGGCGTTCTATAATGCGTATCACGTGCTTTCGGGACTGGCACAGGAAGCGTGGTAATGAGTGGCGGAGCACACACATAGAGGGAGAAAACTAAAGGGCACATGACACACCTCGCGATCGTACTTGAGCTCCAGATTGCGCGTTGGCACGACATAGCGCGTCATCGTGGTGGATTCGATGTCAGACATCAGCCGATAGAAGAAGTAGAGTGCCTTGTCGATGTGCTCTGGAATGCTCGCGCCCACACAGCGCCCCATGAAAGCCCATGTGTAGCCCTCGTGGGGCTGCACATAGAGGCTGGCAGATCCCTTTTTGATGGTAGCAAGGCACTTGTGCACCCCATCCATGGTGAGCACTTTTTCTGGTGGGGGCGTGAGCTGCCAGTGATACGCATGGTGAGTAGAGTGGCTTGCAAGAGAGGGATGTGGGTCTTTTTTTACCAGAGCGTGCTCGTCGGGCGTCGGCTCCAATGGAAACCGAAACTTGCGACCGTTGCCTGTATTGCGCAGCAGCGCTGGTATGGTCGTGAAGTCGTCCAGCACATACTGCGAAAGCTTCTGATGGTCTGCGGCGTCCTGCTCATCCTCTTCATCGCCCATCTCCTCCAAGGCATCAATGAGAGAGCCATCTGGGCTCTGCGACGGCCCCATACCCCCTCCTGCTGCGCCCGCCGCGCCAACGCTGGCATCAGCCCCATCGGCCGCGCCAACGCCGGCATCAGGTTCATCGGCAGCGGCAACGCCAGCGTCAGGTTCATCGGCAGCGGCAACGCCAGCGTCAGGTCCATCGGCAGTGGCAACGCCAGCGGCTGGTCCATCGGCAGTGGCAACGCCAGCGGCTGGTCCATCGGCATCGACGGTGTCAGTGGGAGCAGGAGTCCTGCTTGCGGCGGGTGCCACGTCGACTCGTTGCCTTGTCCCACCTGCCGCGGAGGTGTCATCCTCGTCCTCAATGCGACGACGACGGCGCTGTTGGCGACGTGGTGGTGGAGGGACTCGCACTGTGGAGGTCTCTAAGAGTACCTGTGAGGCCTCATGAAAGACCCGCTGGAAGGAGCTAGACTGCGAGGTCTGTGAAGACTGTTCTTGCTGTGACATTCGCGTGGATGCTGCGTGTTGGGCGTGGCGTTTTCAGTTTGATTTTGTCGATTCTCTGCTTTTATAGGCGGGCGCCTGGTAATAAGAGGCGCGAGACACGCTCATAAAAAAAGTTTTTTTATCTCCCCCTTGTTTTATAATCATTTTAGAGTAATTTTAGCCATAGAGCATTGTTGTGACGTCACAACAGTGAAGCGACGTCACAACCGTGAAGCGACGTCACAACAGTGAAGCGACGTCACAACCGTGAAGCGACGTCACAACTGTGAAGCGACGTCACAACCGTGAAGCGACGTCACAACAATGAAGCGACGTCACAACATCCGACCCGTGGGGCCATCTTCAGACTGGTCAAAAACTAGCAGCGCAGCCCGCCTCATTCCTGGGACTTAGTTTTTTTCTCAAGCATGAAATTCGCAGTGATCTCTCTGACGGACACTGGGTCTACGCGGATGCGCAGGCAGGCAGCACAGGTAGTTTTCTGTGGAGGGTCGTGTTCTGGGAGTGGGCTGGCAAATGCAGCAACGAGATGCCCTACGTAGGCAATTAGAAACGTGAGGAATAACAGCGCACAGCTGGACATGTCCATTTTTGGTTCCAGCCGATATGAGGCATGGGTGGGTCAAATACTCTATGAGGCATGTGTGGTACTGATCACATCCGACACAAATGAATGGACCCCCCAGAAGATGATGAGGAGGGTGCACAGGATCAGCATGTTGAGCACGGAATCGCCGCGTCGTTGTTGCAGATGCGACATTACTTGTGGTGCGTGGAAACTAGTGATATGTCTAGACTAAATACACGGGCGGGGTGTTTTGTCACTCATGATTCATTCCAAAATGTTGTCAAACAGGTTGTGTGTGCACTGTGTCAACGCGCGGTCGTTAGCGCGGACAAAAAAGGTTGTCAAACAGGTTGTGTGGGTTGTGTCAACGCGCGGTCGTTGGCGCGGACAAAAAAGGGCCAGGAGGGGTAGGCAGAAGGCGACGGGGTTGTGCGTCTTGGCGGCAGAAAATGCATCCTAGTCATCATCGGATCCCATGTTGAGGAGATCATCTTGAGTCATCTCGTGTCCAACGTGGGCAGAGTCTCCCCATTGGCCTGCTCCGTCGTCGGCGCCGCCGTAGCCTCCCCCTGCAGACGATCCAGCGCCGCCGTAGCCTCCCCCTGCAGACGATCCAGCGCCGCCGTGTCCCTCCCATGCAGACGATACAGCGCCGCCGTGTCCCCCACCTGCAGACGATCCAGCGCCGCCGTGTCCCCCACCTGCAGACGATCCAGCGCCGCCGTGTCCCCATCCAGGGGTTTGTGGAGCTGGTGGTGGTGGAACACCCGCGCCGTGAGCAGAAGTGCTTGGCTGCCCGCCATCACCACCCGCTGCACCTGCGCGGGGTCGTTTCCGACGGACACCTGCCCAGCCTTCTGCGTTTGACACGCTGAGTGCAGCAATACGAGTGTATTCTGATCCAAGTTCATTTTTTTGGATGCTATCGCAGACAAGCTTGTCAAGGAGTTTAAACTCGGGGAAGACACCACGGGAAAGAACAAGGCCATCAGTGGCATCTTGCGTACTTGCGTTCCTCCTTTGAGTAAGAAATCGGGAGCCATATGCCGAAACATGCATGGGGCCGTGTCTTTCTTTCAACACGTGTGTCCTTATCGCAATGTTGTACGATTTAAAACGTTTGCACCTGTTGCTGACTGATTCGAACGCCTCAGAGGTGTTCGCAACTGTGTCCAGTGGGTCACTAATTTTGATCTTGGATGACATGGTGAAGTAGATGAGATTGTCGTCCATGCTAATGGTTCCAAGAACATATACCTTCGACGTGCTTGTGGTGACTATAATATTACCGCTGTTGTCCCGTAATACGTCGCCATTGGAGAAGAATGATCTCATACGACGCCATATAGTGGAAAAATCATTGCCGATTGTCTGGTTGTCATTGCCGTTTCCACAAGTTGTAACACTGATCAGCATGAACATGGTAGCATTTACCTCTCCCATCAAATCAAAAAACCCCGTCGATGTATTCGCTGCGACCCAAAAATTTCCACCTGAGATGAAAAGCAAGGAAAGGTGATATAACGCGTGTATAGTTGAAGTTGTCATTGGATTATCAGTATCAACGAACAACTTTGCCGGGCCAGAAAAGCTGTTGAAGATAAACTCGTGCAACATCGATAGAGTATGACACATGATTTCATTGACTCCTTCAAACGGTTTTTTGTTCCTGATAGACTCGAGCCGCGTACGAATAAATTGCTTTACCATCTCATTGCATTGTATCGGCGAGCCGTCTTTTTGTGAAATGGAGGCATTTGTCACGATATCGACGTCCTTTAGAATGTTCCGGGCATGGCCGACCATGATGTTGTCTGCAATAAAATCAATGAGCTCCTTGTATTGAATGTCGTTCTTGACAGTCGAGACGCTTCCATTGATTAACGCTCTGTGAAAACGTCTTAATCCAAGGGTGTTGATTGTGTGAAGCTGCTTAAAGTCAGCCAGCGTAATGTTTCTATTTCCGCGAGCCATTGCATTGTTGAAGATCCTGTCGATACTGCATTCTGCGTGCGTGACGTCAGACGGTATAGAAAGCGAACCTGGAATAATCTTGCCGATGGTCAGCAGTGTAATCAGACGAAGCTCCGGTGACGTATATTTTTTCTTGAACAATGTCGCCACCTCTAACTTCCGTTTTGCAATGCGGATGCGTCCTTTTGGAAGTTGTGAATCGTCCTGATCAGGTTGGAGATCTTGGTTGTCTTGAGCTTCACTGCGGCGCTGATATGAAGTCCCACCCGCTGCAGGATAGCCACCCGCTGCAGGATAGCCACCCGCTGCAGGATAGCCACCCGCTGCAGGATATCCACCCGCTCCAGGATAGCCACCCGCTGCAGGATATCCACCCGCTCCAGGATAGCCACCCGCTCCAGGATAGCCACCCGCTCCAGGATAGCCACCCGCTCCAGGATAT
>Ga0247841_10013737_pt1 | contig 10284 bp, 10 predicted proteins | sample LaCruzMarch2015__2_FD_192410 | JGI IMG/M metagenome (GOLD analysis project Ga0247841, IMG submission 192410) | Freshwater microbial communities from meromictic Lake La Cruz, Castile-La Mancha, Spain - LaCruzMarch2015_18m | ecosystem: Environmental > Aquatic > Freshwater > Lake | place: Spain...
ATCTCATCGAGAAAAAGCAGCGTCTTCCCCTCCACCACCGCCATTCCGTATCTGGCCTCCAGCAGCCGCACGGTCTCCTTCACCGATGCCCCGGAAAAAAGCCCCGCGAGCGAGGCATCCCGCTCAAAATTCAGCTCCAAGATTCCCTCAAACGCTTCCTCCGCCAGCGCTCGGGCCAAATGCGATTTCCCCACCTGCCGCGCCCCACGCAATACCAATGGCTTGCGGCCAGAGCGAGTCTTCCACTTCAGCAATTCTTCAAGGGCCTTCCGTTTCATTTATGCTATTTTAGCAGGTGACTATTGCTTGAAAAGTAAAATAATATTGGGCAAATTATGTTTCATGGCACTCAAATTCGCCCGCTCGGCAAATCAGTGAAATTGCTCCTTTACCAAAAGCCTCACCACGATCTTGGGATGATTCGGCTCGGGGCGTTTGGATACCTCGCATCTCGCATGATCACGGGTGCGTCAGTGTAGTTTCTGACATCTTGGCCGTAATATGGCTCAGGGCTTGTGTAGTATTGAGGGCCCGTCTGTAAAACCCCCGCTTGCTGCCCAGAATACATCGGTGCAATGCCTTGGTTAGGGACGCCTCCGTTGTCCACCAACTCGTAGGAGTCGTATTCGCCCTCGGGTCCGCTGAACTGGCTTCCTGAATGCTGTCCGGGGCGGAATGTGCTGGCATCACCGAAAGCAACAAACTCACGTTGTGGTGCGCAGGAGCAAAGCGTGAGCACTCCAATTGCTAAAAAATACGCTGGAGTATTCATGCGGCCAATAATGGTAGGCATGTTTTTGTAATCAAAACTTGTAATGAGAGAAAACATAATGAAATGTTAAAATCCATTATAAACTCTTGTGATATGATTACGAAAACTTATCAATAAAATTAATGAAGACCGATTTCGAAGCTTTAGATGCAGATTTTTTGAGTCCCAATCATAATCCTATCAAGTTAAGGATGGATTTGAACTGTTTTTTCCACTGAGGAGTATCGTCTCTAATCAAAAAAATAACGCTTTCAGTAGCGTATTCAACAATATAGTCTGAGTTACTAGACTCAGTAAGGAGTTTTATTAACTCATCGGAATTGAGGCGCGTCTCTAAATCCACGCTGGTAACCCCTTTTGCATCGAATTCCCTTTTGTTAATCGCATGAATTTTGTCGTTTTCCCGCAATTTTTCCAGAAAAATCCGTAGGGATTTGTCATTAATTTCGGCGATTTCAAGCCGAACCTTGCGCCCTAGGTCTAAGTCCGCAGCCCATCTAGCAAAGATGCGGCGAAACAAAACAGAAGCCCCCTCATCACCCTCACCTTCTGACCCATGTAAACATTTTTCGATTATACTTTTGGCAGCAAGTTGAGGGGACTCGATTTTTGTTTTGATCTTTCCGTTGGGACTTAAATTGACTGTCGCAATGATCTCGCCCGTCGCAGGACAAACAGCCTCGAAACTTGCAGCGATTGAAAAGGGGGTATCATCGCCACTCTCAAAAACTTGGTATTTTCCTTCCACCCTACCGCGAATAAGAAAATCCACTTTCTGCTGAGACGGTTTTGTCCTCGGCGGACTTTTAGAGTCCCCTTGAGCTACAAATAACTCATTTTTTTGATTCACTTCAAGCTCGACGACATGGAGTTGCATTTGATTCGCCTGCTCTTGAAACCACGATTGGGCATATCCACTGTTTTTTGGCACAAAAGTAATGGCCTCTTTAATATCAAAAGCAATGATCGGCGAATTTTTGAGAGCTATGAGTTGCTTGAGAGCAACCTTGTCATTTGTATTCGGATCACCTTTTGCGACATCTGCCGAAATCTTCACATGATAAAATCCGTCGCCTTTGACCCCGCACTCGAGCACTTGATACCCTTGCACATATCCAAAGGCTGCAGCAAAGACGCGATCATAGTCTAATGCGAAATTACTCATTTTAGTTTGCGAAGCTAAGTTCACACCAGCGCCGATGCGGACGGCTTCACGGAGGGCATCAGTAAGCGCCTGTTCTCTTGAAGACTTGGAGTCATTCTCAGCCCTACCAACGGTGGTCACTCTTTCTCCGTAGCATAGGGAAGCAAATATCAAAAATACCGTAAAACTAAGTAATGCAGGCATTTTTATTTGGGTGGAGACAAAGTAGATAAAAAGCCTATGCCATCAACATGGACAGCATAGGCTTACTATCAATAATTAATTATATTTTAGTTTTTCTTCAACTCAATAGATGATCCGCCAATCGTTAAAGAAGCCGTTGACGAGTTGACTAAGACTAGTTGGCCACCAGATCCGCCGATGTTCACATCATAGCTTCCGCCGCCAGCCGATGCCCAATTTCCAGGATTTGCTCCCGACGTATTAGTGAGAATAAGGCTTCCATTAGATCCAAACTTTACCGTAATGCGTTCACCACGCGATACACCCGACCAAGTTCCCATCACCGATCCAGAGCTTCCGGATTTCTTGACTTGAGTCACCGATGAGGTAACGGATGACGTTGTGATACGGGTATTTCCACCTTGGGCATTGACTGGACTTGGATAGGCATTATTCCCACCCGAATTCGATGAGGATTGCGCTATTGAGGGTTGACGACCGCCAGCGTCACCAAGGCTCGAGGAAGATGCTTGTGCGGCTGCCCCTGATTGCGAAACACCATGACCTTGAAAGGAGCTCCTACCTGCATAGGAACCACTTGAAGAGGCTGCATTTTGAGAAACAGACACATTAACGACCGGCTTGGAAGCGCAGGCTGCTAATGTTGCTGTTATTAGAACGAGTGTGCTTTTTGCTATTTTCATAATATTAATCAAAGTTGAGTCTGTCTTTTAATGATGGTTTTTTGGGTCCGGATGATTCCGACTTTGCAGAGACCGCTGACGGAGCTGCTTCAATTCGGAAAGTTAATGCATCCCCATCCACGAATGAGGCCGTTAAAGTTTCAAAACTCACGGAAGATCCATTGATGCTGGCGATACCTTCTGCGACCTTGGAAACTGCTGTGCCCTCGCCTTTCCAGATGCTTAGCTTATCCCCGGTGGATATGAGATTAGGATCGATACCACCCGATAAGGCGAAGCCGCCCGACTTGCTGTAAACCATGTTGGCCAATCCGAGCCTTGCGAGTAGATTGCACTTGGCTGAGCGCAAGGAGTTATCAAGATTGGATTTCAAATCTTCAAATGCCTTCGCTACGGCTGGAGCAACTTCCCCAGCTGAAGGAATCGCTTTGGGATTTTTTGCCTCAAACTGAACAGAGCCAATTTCCCCTTTAGTCGAGAGATCCAGTAACTGAATCATCCCGCTAATTTGAATTTGCACTTTTTGCAATGAAGGTGCCTCCTCAAATGTGACCGTATTAACATTCACCTTTATGGGTTGAGCTTGAACCTGCACTAGGATATCGGCCACTTTCTCGCCTTGAAGTTTAGATTGTTCTAATACAGCTGCATTTCCGCCTTGAGCGCGGGCCAATTCTTCATTGAGAATAGATTCATTTTCACGCTCAAGAATGACAAATTGGGGATGGTTAGCAAATAAACTCCGAATAGCCATTTGAAGAGATTGGGCTACTTCCTGAATTAACTCAGGAGGCGCACTCGAAGTAACCATTTTTTTAGATATCTCATCAACGCTAGGAAGGCGAACAGACTGCCGACCAGCAAACTTATCGGGGATGGTATTTAAGACATCTCCTTTGACGTGAACTTTCCATCTTCCAGTGGGACCACTTTCCTTCTCTTCTTTAATAACTTCATATCGAAGAAGGAGACCGCCGAAGGTCATCGATGTATTATCGCCAACATCCGTTGTGCGACCAAAAACGGAAAGCCCTGCCTCTTTTCCATCGCTATGACCAGCGGCATCAATCTTGATGCCGTCTGAATTACGGTTTGACATAACTCCCAGCATCCGGGTTCCATGAACTTTAGCTATTGCAAGACGGCACGCGTCAATTAATGCACTATCCCTTGTTTCCGCAGACCCAATGGCTGTCACCTGAACATAGCCTTTGGGGGGCTCGACTGCAGATAATGGTATTGCTCCAAGCAAAACCACAGGGATACAAAATATTAATTTTTGGATAAATAGCCTCATTTTTATTATATATACATTACAAACCGCTCTTGTTTCGGAGTTTGGCAATAATATCATCCGCAGCTTTTTCTGTAAGAATTGCCATAACCCTTGTTTTGGCATCCTGTTGAGTAGCAGCAGACTGCTTGGCTTCAATGTCTGCAAGAGCGGCAAATGTGCGAGGTCTTCCTGTTCCTTCGAGCTTTTTGATGGTTCCAGAAACTTTTCCAGTCATAAGTTGCATGCCAGTCAAGGGATCTTTGGTAGGAATCGAAAAATCCAACGTTCCAACTACTAAGTATTTTACAGAGGGTTCTGACTCGCGAACCTCAGCTACTATCTGCTTCCATACAGCGGGTGGAATGTCATCACCGACACCGTAAGCCGCATCAAGTTCAGTAGAACTCTCAAATTCAGCGCCATCCAAAATATCGTTAAATCCTTTCGATGAGAATCGATCAAGCAAGCCATTACCAAAAGATGTTTTAGAGGCTTTATCTACTTTCCAAGTCTGTTCGTCAGCAACTTCAGTTTCAGAACTCGATTCGGTAAAAGTTTCTTGCTCTTTAAATTTACCTTTAGCTTGCTTAAGCGACGTTTCAGATTTTGAGACACCTTCATCAGTGGCGCTAACGTTGCCCTCATTTTCGGTATTTTTAGCCAAGCTTGAAGCCGCATCTCCTTCTGCATTAAAAGTAGAGGAGCTCTCACCTGTAGAGATTTTGTTTTTCGACGTCATTCTCACCGTGAAAAAAATTACGGCTTCTGAATTTGAAAGGTTTACAGATGATTGGACTTGATCTGCAGGAACAGAGTTTAACGCGTCTCTTAAAGCTGTCAGATCCAGCTTCCCTTCAAATCTCATGGTTAATGTTTTTTCAGCTTTATCATCATTAACTAATGTCGTGGATAACTCTGTGATTAGCTTTTTAGCAAAGTAGTCCTCCAAGGTAATTGTCGGACCCGCTTTTTTAAATTGTTCTCTAAGAGCTTCACTTTGATTTTCCAGAGCGCGATTAATGGCGTCTGTTATGGCATTCGATTTGGCTAAATCTTCAACGGACTTATCTGGCTTACCAAAAAGATTTGTGTAGGGAGCCGTGCCTTGCCCACTTATAGATATCGGGGCAGCCGCAAACAAATTATTTGCTAGTAATACGCAGATCGCGATGGCTAATTTTTTCATATTTTTTGTTATTTTGTTTTGTTTATAATGGTCCATGGTGCGCAGGAAACAAAGACTCCTTTGATTCCAGATGGATTGATAATTAAAAGCGGACTTTCTTGTTTTTTACTCGAACCAGAAGTGAGCGATTTGATTTTTTTAGAACCAGTAAAAAACATTTTATGCAAAGCATCTGAGTAGGCTAACCATGGGGTTTTCTCAGAAGATCCTTTAGGAATAATATTTCGCACATCTCCCTGATGCTGTGATGTATATATCGTTTCTTCCCCTTTTTTAATTGTTATACGTGAGTAGCAGCAGTTTTGAACTACTTTCCCGATTTCATTCGAACTAGCGGCAACGGTTTGAAAAGCGGGAATAGTCAACTCCACTTCATAGAGTGGTTTTTTAAGACTAAACTTAACCCCATCAGCAGACTCCTCATTATTAATTACGCTATTAGTAGCATCGGAGAGATTTTCTTGCATTGCGCAAAAGACCAACTCGCTGCCACGTGAATAAGGAAGCAGTGGTAGGCCGACCCCCTCATAAAAGTTACTGCCTGCGAGGTTCGCAAAATAGGACTCATATCGATCTTTAATGTGGTCTGGCACTACAGTCATGGCCTCGTCGAAGACAGTTACTTTTGTCACCCCAACTGAATCCAATCCAATAATCTCTGGCCCATGAGCCTTGCAAATTCGTAGAAACTCCTTAGGCAACATTTCCGTGTAAATATTGTTTAGTATGGAGGCTTTTTGTTCTTCGGAAATCGAAGGGCTTTTCGAGACATCGACATACATGACTCTTCCGGGCAAGCAGACAACGACCGACCGGGTGGAGAAATCGCAAATCACCAAATCAAAGCCAACTTCACCCATGACTTTATTCACTCCGCCGATTTCGACACAGTCCACGTGCTCATAATTTATGGAGCAAGCCATGACATATGATTTGCCGGCAGCAGCTTCGGGGCGGAAATCATCTGGTGCGATATTGTCAATCAAGCGACCTTTTCCTGGAACCGCTTCCGCACGAATTAGGGAAAGGATTTTTTTCGACAATTCATTCCCTGACCCACTTCCAAAAGCAAGTGTATGAGCCTTACCTATAGGAAAATGGCGATCAATATCCTTGAAAGATCCTGTTAGCCAAACGCCCGAATATTTAATTTGAGAAGACTGATCAACGGGCTGCTGGAGATTATCCTGTGCAGATGAATCTGAGAAAAAGGCTACCCAAATACTCGCAATGGCCGTTAGATTTAGAAAGGCTCGGAGTTTCGTGGGAGGTTTCATTTAAGACAAAAGAGCAGGGCGCCTTGCGGCGCCCTGCGAGACTTTGATCAGAAGTTCATTTGCAGTTTCGGGGTCGGAAGGTTCATAGGAGGAAGCGAAATCTTGTGCTCCTTGGCATAATTCTGACATGCTTCGTTAAATTTGCGCTCCTGCGCTAAAAAATTGGGCACATCGCGGACAATGAAGAATAAGGGATCGAGTTGTGTGGTCAAAATAGCCATTTCCAAAGGACCGGCGCCTTCAGCTTTCTGAATAGCATTTGCTGCAGTGAGTGAAGCATCGGTGGCCAGGGTAAGTTGAATAATGTAGGCTTGGTTTTTTACTTGCACTCCTTGGGCAAATTTGGAGGCGCTTGCCACTTTTACGCCTTTCGACTTTGAAATTTTATCACGAACTGCGGATATGGCCCCTTTAGAACGGCTCAAAGCTTTTCGTGCTTCACCCATGGAGGAGCCCACGTTAAGTGCATTTGCCTCAGCCTGGAGAATCGCAGCTTCTTTTTTCATGCCGATGGCTTCAGCTATGATGGAGTATGCTCGCAACATTGTTTTAGTGCCTTGGGTATATTTGGCCTCAACGGCTTTTTGTTCAGCCCGGAGCTGTAGCACCATGCTTTTTATAGGTTCTGGCAATTTGGCAATGTTTTCCTTGGTGGCGATTTTTTCGGATACTATGGCACAGGATGCGAGCAGAGCCGTCGAGCCGAGGATGATTAGCGGTTTTATGAATTTATTCATGAATGGATGGGTTTATTGAGGGTGTATGCTAATTAAAATTTCCGGTGTCGTGTTCATCTTGTTTTTGACCCATGATGAGCATGCCAAAAGAGATTTCATGTTAATTATCAAGACGCTTTTTTTTGCTCAAGAAAAAAATGCTGGCCAAAAAATGTCGAACAGATTTTCAAGCCAATTCCCTCGTTAAAAAAACCTATCCCCAGCGGATGCACGGGAGATCGAAGAGAGGGGGATTTGGGTTGCCACTCAAATCACACAAGTGGCGGCGACTTGGGGGCACCGACCTAGGAACCCAGCGATTGGGGGCGGAACGCAGGATTAGCGCTCCGTATCCGCAATTGTGACTGGATACTCGGCGATGATGGTTTGCTTTTGGAGTGTGGTGTGCTTGGTGGCTATAACTTTTCTCCCACTGGTGGCGCAGGAGCAGAGGAGAAGAAGCGGAGTGAGGGCAAATAAAAGACGGAGCATTTTTTAATGATGGATTTTGGATGTTGGATTTTGGGTTAGGGGAAATGCAGGGCAGATTTTGGATGGTGGATGAAGCAGATTTTGGATTTTGGGTTAGAGAATGAGGAGGCAGAAGTTGGGCGGGGAAGCGGATTTTGAATTTTGGGTTCTGGGACCAATTCAAAATTCCGCGTGTGTTTGGTTGGGTAGATTGCTTCTGGTTTCAATTCAAAATCCATCATTCAAGATTCAAAATTTTCCACCGACTCCAGTCGGCAGGGCATCAGCGTTGGACGGGTTTGGAATCAATAAGGCGGCGGATGATTGTTTCGGTCTCGAAGAAGACATCGGCGTTGCGTGGTGAGCGAGGCAGCGCGTCTTCGAAACTTGGGGCAGGTGCTGCCGCTGCTTCTACTGGGTGCATCGTTCCGCGCCCTGTTTCGACGAAGGATTTTTCCTGAATCGAGTCTTCAATGCGTGTGGTGTGGGCTCTGCCTTTCTCGGAGTTTGAAACAGCGCGGACAATGTCCTGCTTGGTGATTTTCATGTCGACTTCGCAGGTGCCATCGTCGAGGTAGCGGATGGCAGTGGGCTCTGCGCCTTTCAGGACTCGTGAGAGGCTGGCAACGATTTCGTCGCTCTCTAGGCAGTAGTCGCGCACGGTGGTCTGCGAGTCGATTCGGATATTCATAAGTCGCCGTGCGAGGTGGCGGTAGGCATCGAGTTCGGCGGCTCGCTTGGCCATGACCTTCTGATGTCCGAGAGAGCCTGGAAGTGCGGCGTTGCCTTGGACCTCAAGAACCTTGCCTTCGGTGGCGAGTTCAGTTTTTTCGTCAAAGGCAACGGTCTCGGAGGTGCCATCAGCGCGGAGTTTTTCCTTGGTCTTGCGGCGGAGGGTTTCGATGACCTGCTCGATTTTCACGGCCTTGACGACTTCGACGCGGCCATCGTCGAAATACTCAGGCTCGCCAACAAGGAGCGCGCCAACAAGTGAGGCGCTGGCAGCGGCAGCAATCGAATCGTCACGCAGAGCAAGGTCTCCAACGGTGGAGTCGGAATCGACTTGCACGCCATAGATGCGTTCAACCAAGAGACGGTCGGCATCGAGTTCAGCAGCGCGTGTGGCTTTGAGGCGTTCTCTGGGGCCGGCTTTTTCCCAGATTTCAGGGAGTTTGGGCGCCTTGGCTTCGCTAGAGCGGACGGCTGCATTGGCTGAAGCTGGCGAAAGCAGGCTGGATGATGCTGCGAGGGATGTAACAAGGAGGAAACGCGGGATGGTTTTCATAACAGCGAGGAAAATATGAAAGTGTTTCATGCGCGTAAACAGGCAATTCAAGGAGCGGTTGAATTCGCCTGCTGAACGGTCAAAAAGCGGGGGTGGGCGGGAGGAGAAAAGGATGAAGAATGAAGGATGAAGGCGGCAGGGCGCTGTGGTGGGTAACTGGTAACGAGTGGCGGTGGGAGGCAGAAGGAGGAAATGGCAGCTCGACGCTGGTCTCTCGACTCTCGACGCTTTCTGGATTCGATCATTTCTGATTGAGGGTGGCAGCTTCGGCGATGCGTTGGCTCCAGATGACGGTGAGAGGTTGCAAGTCGCGGCGGTCTGCGGCTTCGAGTGCTGAGAAGTAGAGTGAGCGGGCCTCTTCATTTTCTGGAGCGAGATTGACGAGGGGAAAATCGAGGCGGCGCAATAACTCAGCGAGAAAGACGCGGATGGTGCGTCCATTGAAATCCCGGAATGGATGGATGCTGAGAAACCGGCCTTCGGCGAATGCGAGGAACTCCAAGGCGAGCTCCATGTCATCGGTCGTCGCACCGTCCCAGCGCGCTTGCAAGTCGAGCGCGTAGTCCCGCATGAGCATCGGCAATTGGTGCGGTGCGGGTGGCGTCAATGGCCCAACCGAGACTTCCACAGTGCGCCATGTTCCTGCCCAATCGGATATCAGGTCGCCACAAATGCGGCGGTGAAACTCAAGAAGCAGATTTTCATCCAAAGGCCAAAGGCGGAATTCTTCCACCTGCACGGATTCCTCCAAACGCGTGACACGCTCGCCGAGAAGGGGAGCTAAGTGGGAGTAGCTGAGGATGCCAAATGCTGTTTCAACAAAGCGGGTGGCTCTGTCTGGGCGTGTATCGCGCGAATCGTCCGGATGTCCACCGGTTCCCTCTCGAAGGCCATGCTGCGAGCCACATTCAGGGGAATGGCTTCCCACCGGAGTTGCATTTTGCGCTCCGGCGTCAGGGCCCTCCAGCGGCGAATGGTTTCGATACTGCTCATCAACGGAATTTTCTTCAGGCATGTTAAAAATGCAAGTCAGGATAGGACGACAGTCAGGATAGAACGGGGATGAGAATGTCGTGTTGAGAGGTGGTTTTCAAAATAACGCCGGAATTATGAGAGCAATCCTTACGCGTAAACAGGCAATTCAACGAACGGTTGAATTCGCTGTTGAATTTGCTTGCTGAATGATGGAAAGCAAGTGGCGAGTGGCTAGGGACGAGGGACGAGGGACGAGGGACGAGGGACGAGGGACGAGGGACGAGGGACGAGGGAC
>Ga0247841_10013738_pt1 | contig 10284 bp, 7 predicted proteins | sample LaCruzMarch2015__2_FD_192410 | JGI IMG/M metagenome (GOLD analysis project Ga0247841, IMG submission 192410) | Freshwater microbial communities from meromictic Lake La Cruz, Castile-La Mancha, Spain - LaCruzMarch2015_18m | ecosystem: Environmental > Aquatic > Freshwater > Lake | place: Spain...
TTGTCTCTGTATGCGATATACAGCCTGAGCGGGCACGGGAGAAGGCCAAGCTCTATGGATGCCGCTATTATACAGACTACAGGAAGATGCTTGCCAATGAGCGTCTCGACGCAGTTCACATCTGCACTCCCCATTATCTACACGCGCGAATGGTCGTGGAAGCCGCGAAGCGCGGCGTAAATATACTCACCGAGAAACCCATGGGTCTAAATCCGACCGAAGCGAAGCGAGAGATAGCGGCGGCCAGGAAGCTCGGAGTAACGCTCGGCGTCATATCCCAGAATAGATTCAACCCAGGCTCGCAGCTCGTAAAGAAGAGGATATCCGACGGGTCATTGGGAAAGATGAGATCCGCAAGGCTTGTTCTGTCTTACTGCAAACCGGACAGCTACTATAAGAAGAGCCCCTGGAAGGGGAGGAAGAGGCTTGAAGGCGGCGGGGTCGTGATAGACCAGGCGATACATTACCTCGATATATTGAGATGGCTCTCCCCGAGTCCGATTGAATATGTGGAATCCAATGTTGCCAGCCGGTTTCACTCATTTATCGACGTCGAAGATTCTGCCGAGGGAGTGATAAAATTTAAGGATGGTTTCTACGCGTGTTTCTACCTCATCAATTACTATTCCTATGACGATGATCCGACTATAGAGATAGATTGCTCCAAAGCCCGCGTGAATATCGTCAAAGATTCCGCGGATATAAAATATCTTAACGGCAGGCTCGAGAAGGCCCGCCCGTCGAAGAGCGAATATATCGATTACGGCCACGGCGTAAGAGACTACTGGGGGTATTGCCATTATAATCAGATAAAAGATTTCTACAATTCTCTCGCCTCCGGCAAAAAGCCGGCGATAACCGGCGAAGACGCTTTAAAAACTCAGCAGCTTGTGCACGCGATATACGAGTCGTCGAGGAAGGGCTCGAAGATCTACTTATAAACAAGGGGGAACAGGAAATGGCAGTCAGAGTGGCGATCATAGGTTGCGGCAAGATATCGGAGCGCGCGAGCCTCCCGAATCTGGTGAATTGCAATGGCAAGGCGAAGGTTAAAGTATTATGCGATATCGACGTGGCTAAAGCGAAGGCTCTTAAAAATAAGTTCGAACTTAAAAACGTCGATATAGAGAAGAACTGGAAGAAGGCGGTATCGAGAAAAGATATCGACATCGTATTTGTCAATACGCCGAACTACCTGCACGAAGAGATGGCCGTGGCCGCGTGCAAAAATAAGAAACACGTTCTCGTTGAAAAACCTATATCGATATTCGCGAAGGCAGCCGATAGGATGGCTAAGACCGCCGCGAAGAACGGCGTATACCTTATGGTGGAACAGACGCAGAGATTCGACCCTGTCCATCAGGCCGCAAAGAAAATACTGGACTCCGGTATCCTCGGACGCATCCATAATATTAGAGGCAGAATAGGCCATGCGGGCCCGGAGTATTGGTCCGAAGGTAAAGCCCATTGGTTCTACGATAAGTCTAAGTCCGGCGGAGGCGCCATGATAGATATAGGCGTGCATATCACCGACCTCGTAAGATGGTTCGCCGGCAAAAAGATAACGGAAGTATTCGCTACGATAAGGACAATCGAAAAAAATGTTAAGGTGGACGATAACGCTACCGTTTTGTTTAAGTTTGCCGACGGCTCGAAGGGCGAGATAGAATGCAGCTGGACGACCAGACCCTACGAGGTCACGACTTCGGTCTACGGCTCCAAAGGAAAGATGCTGACGTCTTTAGGCACTAAGGATCCGGTTAAAGTTTATATAGTCAATACGAAGAAGGGAAAGGATCCCAATAACGCCATTAAGGAGATATACCCGAAGATAGGCGCGGGATCCGGATGGAAGAACGCCGTTCACTACTTTATAGATTGCGTCATATCCAAAAAGAAGCCGTTTGTTTCCGGAGAAGAAGGCCGCGAGACGATGCGCATCATTAACGCCGCTTACGAGTCGAATAAGTTAGGGAAGTGGGTGAGGGTAAAATGAAGCTGGGACTATGCACCTGGTCCTACAATAGGACCTTCGCAAGCGGTAAGATGGACATGGAGAAGTGTCTGGAGGTATGCGCTAAAGACCTTAAGGCCGGCGGGGTAGACATTATCGATATGCACCTGAAGAGCCAGGAGGAAGAATACCTGCTTAAGATAAAGAAACTCGCTACGGATCTTCAGATCACGATATCGGCCGTTTCTCCGGGAAACAGTTTCGGTAAAGATAAAGAGGCGGACGAGAAGGCGGAGGTGGCCAGAATAAATTCCTGGACCGATACCGCGTATCTCTTGGGCGCGCCGAACTTAAGGATATTTGCAGGATGGGCGCCGAAGGAGAAACACGCCGAACTTTGGCCTAAGGTCGTAAAGAGCATAAAAGAGTGCGCTATTTACGCAGGCAAGAAGGGCGTGACGCTCGCCATAGAATCCCATAATGACGGCGGATATCTGCCGACATCGGTGGAGACGCTGAAACTTTTGAAGGATGTAAATTCACCATGGGTTAAATTAAATCTCGATACCGGCAACTATCACGATAAGGATATGTACGGCGCGCTCGAAAGATCGATGCAGTACGCGACCCACATGCACGCCAAGATACATAAACTCTCGGGCGATTGCAAGGAGTTGGAGTTCGATTACGACAGGATACTGAAGATAATCAAAGCCGCCAACTATCGGGGTTTCCTCAATGTGGAATATGAGGGCAAAGAAGAAGAGATAGAGTACGTGCCGAAGGCGTTTGAGATGGTGCGTCGATATATCAAGAAGCATGAGACATTTTGACCCCGCGCTTCAGCGCGGTGAATGTTATGGATACCACATGCGGAAGCATGTGGAGGAGAATTCGTGAAGAATAAGAGTTTTCTAGCAAAACTGAACGATCAGAAATGGTCGTTTTTGTTTATAGCGCCGGTAGTGATATTATTCGCCGTATTCGTGCTTGGTCCGGTCATCGCCTCTTTCTACTGGTCCTTTACCGATTATAACGGGATAAATGCCCCGAAGTGGGTGGGGATTGCCAATTACAGGAATATATTAACCAACGATCCCCGTTTCTGGAAATCGATAAGGAATACGATATTTTATACGGTCGGCGTGATACCTCCGGGAGTGGCGCTTTCTCTCTTATTGGCGATAAGCGTCCACCAGAAGATACGTTTCAAGAATTTTTTCCGCGCCGTATATTTTATACCGTCCGTCACCAGCGTAATAGCCCTCTCGGTTATATGGAAATGGCTCTTCGCCGGAGGAAAATACGGCCTTATAAACTACGCGCTGATCTTTATGGGATTTAAGCCGATAGACTGGCTTATGAGCCCCACTTGGACCCTGCCTGCCATAATGATCATGTCCATATGGGCCGGTCTTGGCTATAACATGCTGCTATTCCTGGCGGGCCTTTCGACCATACCGCCAACAGTATATGAAGCGGCCGATATAGACGGCGCCGGCAGGTTGGAAAAATTCTGGCACATAACGCTTCCTCTTCTTAAGCCGACCATGGTCTTCGTCGTCATTATGAGCTTCATCGCGTCATTCCAGGTATTCGAGAGGATCTATATCATGACGGAGTCTGAGTTTGGCATCGGGGGCGTCTTAGATTCAGCTCTCACGGTGGTCGCCTATCTGTACGAGATGGGATTCAGAAAGTTCCAGATGGGGTACGCCGCCGCGCTGGGTTATATCGTATTCGCGGTGGTATTTACGGCGACATCGATCAATATAAGGTTCGTAAAGACGAAAGTCGAGTATTAAACAGCCCAAGAACCCTTCTGCTTCGCCATATAATCAGTAAAAATCGGGTACGGCTTCGCAGAAATCAGGTTCCTACGAAGCTCTACCATAATTTGGCTGTCGAAGAGCGAAGTAGAACCCATTTATTGACAAGCGGTTCCTAAGGTGTTATACTCTTCGGGCGTCTAAAAAACCAATAAATACTAAAAACATAAAGATAGGGAGAAAGGCATGAAAAATAGCAGGAGAGAGAGCAAATACCCCATATGCAAAAGGTATAGCGGCAATCCCATACTTACAGGCAAAGATTTCCCGGTAGATGCCGATATTAAAAATGTCTTTAATTCCGGCATAACGAAATACAAAGGGAATTATATAATGATCTGCAGGGTGGAGAATTCAGCCCTGGTGGACCGTTTTTGGATCGCGGAGAGCAAGGATGGTTATAATTTTAAACCCTGGCCGAAGCCGGTGGAGATGCCCCATGACGATCCGGAATTTAAGAAGTATTCCGATGGAATGTATTATGACCCGCGCGTTACGCAGATCGGAGACACGTATCATATGGTCCATGCCGCGCACAGCGGCCACACCTGCCGCCTAAGCCTGGTAAAGACAAAGGATTTTAAGAAATTTCAATGGGAGGGATTTATCTCCGAAACAGATAACAGGAATGGCGTGCTCTTCCCGGAGAAGATCAACGGATTATACGCGCGCCTCGACCGTCCCAACACCGGAGCCGATACGGGGGATATATGGGTCTCTTATTCTCCTGACCTGGTATTTTGGGGAAAGAGCGAATGCGTTTTCAGAAATTGGGAAGGGATCCGCTGGGCCTGGACAAAGATCGGGGCCGGCGCCGTGCCCATAAAGACGCCCGAAGGGTGGCTGACAATTTTTCACGGAGTGCGCACTCAGTGTAAGTCACATTTTGTTTATCAATTAGGCGTCTGTCTTTTGGATCTGAAGAATCCGGCGAAAGTCAAAGCCATGGCCAAAGACGCGATACTGATCCCGGAGGAGCAATATGAGCTTGTGGGACAGACTCCCAGCGTGGTATTTACCTGCGGGGCTGTCGTGGAAGATAGCGGCGAGATCAAACTTTACTATGGCGGAGCCGATACCGTTCAATGCGTGGCTACCACGAGCGTAGAGCGGCTTATCGACGCATGTTATAACCGGTAAGGTTATTCTACTTCGCTCTTCAGCTATCAAACTGCGGTAGAGCTTCGTAGGAATAATTTCTGCGAAGCCATACCAAGCTTAAACTGAGTAATGGCGAAGCAGAATTATCTGAAAAAAGAAAAGAGGGGAATAGATAATGCCAGAAGCTAAATTTGTCGAGAGAAGGAAAGCTCCTCGAGACCGCCTTCCTCTTATCACCAAGCTATCTTATAGTCTTGGGACCGCGGTTGATATGTGGGGGCTCTGGCTGTATCCATCTGTCGCTTTTGCGGTCTTTAATATGTATCTGGGCGTCGAACCATGGCTGGTAGGTTTAGCGCTTACGTTGATCAGAATCTGGGACGCCCTAATCGATCCTATCGTTGGATGGCTGTCCGATAATCTGCGTACCAGATGGGGCCGCCGGCGTCCATTTATCCTGATCGGCGGTATCGTATCCGGACTGTGTCTGCCGGTCCTGTTTCTGGTGTCGCCTGCCTGGGCCGAAGCGAAATTCCTCGGGGTATCCGCGGTATTCTGGTACATGATCGTCTCCACCATGCTTTATTATCCCATAGTCAGTTGTTTCACCGTGCCTTACTACAGTTTGGGCGCGGAGATGTCTCCCGACTATCATGAGCGCACATCCATCATGTCTTATCGCAGCATGACCCAAAAAGTTTCGGAACTGGGAAATTTTTACGCTTTGCGTTTTACAAATTTAGCCTGGTTCCTTCTTCCTGGAACCCAGCAAAAGAATACGCTCCTGGGGATGCGGGTGTACACGATGATATTGGGTCTGGTGATGGCCGCTTTCGCCATAATCATTTTTTTCAGGGTCAAAGAGCGTTACTACCACACGGTGGTTGTGAAGGTCACCGAGAAAATTTCTATCTTAAGCGGCCTCGGCGAAACTCTCAGGTGCAAGCCTTTCCGTCAGATGATGGTTATGGGCGGCGCCTTTACTTTGGGCACCAGCATGGTGGGCTCGCTGGGTTACTACGCTACGGTCTTCTATGTATCCGGCGGCGACAGGATCCTGGGGGATAACTGGCAGTTTTGGATGGGCGTGGCATTTATGATAGGCGGGCTTATAGGCGTGCCGCTTCATAAAATTGTGGCGGATCATATCGGTAAGCGTGAGGCGGCGGTGGTGGCCTGTCTTATAGGAATAGTGGGTTACGGCGGTTCATGGTTTTTATATACGCCGGCGATCAAATGGCTGCAAACGATATCATCAGGCTTGATGGGAATGGCCGCGGCCAGCCTGTGGATGCTGCATAGCGCTATCGGTGCCGATATCCAGGATTATGATGAGCTGAATACCGGAAAGAGAAGAGAAGGTTCTTTTACCGCTTGCGGATCCTACATTCTTAAGCTCGGGAATTCACTTGGGTATTATGTCTCCGGGCTTATTCTTACATGGTCGGGCTTTACCTGGAGCGTTAAGGCGCAGACGCCTCAGACCATATTCTGGATCCGATCAAGCCTTGCTTCCCTTCCTGTGGTGGGTCTCATCGTCGCTATGATCTTTGTTTTGCGCATGCCGCTGACAAAGCAAAAATCCGAGGAGATCCGCGATAAGCTCGAAGAGCGCAGGGGTGCGGTATAAGCATTTATTTAAAAGGTGTTATTTATAAAGTAGCCGACGTTTAAACGTCGGCTACTTTATTGACAAAGAAATAGACAGGAAGAGACGTATGGGGCACGTAGAGTTAAAGTTCGGCACAAGCGGATTGAGGGATACGGTCGAGAATATGACCGATATGGAATGCTATATAAACGCAAGGGGTTTTATAGCATATCTTGCCCGATCCGGGGAATTCAAGAAAGGCGATACTGTCGCTTTGGGCGGAGACAGAAGGCCAAGCACCTATAGAATAAAAAGAGCCGTCGCGGCAGCCGTCGCCGATATGGGAGGCATAGTTAGCGACGAAGGGCAGGCCCCCAGTCCCGCACTGGCTTATTATGCGATGAGCAATGGTATAGCCAGCATTATGGTGACAGGCAGCCACATACCTTCGGACAGGAACGGAATTAAATTTACAAAACGTTCCGGGGAGGTATTGAAATCGGACGAGCCGGGTATTCTGGAAAATGTAAAAAAAGAAAGGGATAGAGCGCAGTCTATCCACGAAAAAGATTCAATTTTTGATGAAAATGGAGCTTTTAAGGCAAAGTTCGCGTCCGGGTTTAACAAGCTATTAAGACCCGAATGCCATACGGGCAAGTCCGCTGAATTATATGTGGAGAGACATAGGAGCGCTTTTGGGAATGATTTTTTTCCCGAAGGAACAACGATATTCATGTATCAGCATTCCGCGGTAGGCAGGGATATCGTAAAAGATATATTTATCGGCTTAGGAGCGAAGATATATGCGCCCGATATTAAGATAGACGGCGAGCCCTTAAGAAGCGATGAGTTCGTTCCGGTCGATACCGAAAGTGTTTCCGATAAGACCCTATCTATTTTTAAGAGAGTTCTGGTGGATAACGATATCGATATCGGAATAACATTGGATGGAGATTCGGACAGGCCGCTTCTGGTTTACAGGGAATACGAAGAGGGCAAACCGACCAACGATGTAAGATACATAACCGGCGATATTTTAGGATTGCTTGCCGTGTTGGGGCTGCAGAATTTAAATATAAGAGTAGATGCCGTCTGCGTGCCTGTAAGCGCGAACGATTCTATCGCGAAGGTCTGTAAGGATAAAGGCATAGAATTGACCGAGACCAGAATAGGGTCTCCTTTTGTTATAGCGGCGATGAATGATTCTATCGGCAGGCGGACGGGTGAGTGGAATGTGGTTTCGTGGGAATCTAACGGCGGATTTTTAACGGGGACCGATCTTAAGGTCGGGGATAATATCCTGAAAGCCTTACCCACAAGAGATGCGGCGCTTCCGCTAGTCAGCGTTATACATTTGATCGTAACGAGCGGGAAGAATGTTTCGCAGTTTTTAAATACGCTTCCCAAAAGGTTTACGCACGCAGACAGGAAGAAAGAATTTCCGGTGGAAATGAGCAAGGCTATCGGGGGTTACCTAACCCCCAAAGACCCAAATAACGCGAAAGAGTTCGAGGTCATTAAAAATAGAATAGAGGAAGCGTTCCTCAAGCAGGATGGTTTTGGGAAAGTTAGGGATGTAAATTATACGGATGGGGTAAGGATACTTTTTGATAATGGCGAGATATCGCATCTCAGGGGCTCCGGAAACGCGCCGGAGTTCAGGAATTACGCCATTGCTGATTCGCAAGGCCGGGCGAGAGAGATGGTGCGGATAGGGATCGATAAGGTGATACCAAGGCTAGTGGAAATGGTCAGGCTTGCAGCCGTAGACGGTATTTGATATAATTATAGTATGGTTCTACTTCGCCAAGCAACCATTAAAACTCGGGTATGGCTTCGTAGGAACCATTTCTGCGAAGTTCTTCTTCGCTAAAGCTTCGAAGAAATCTCGCCGAAGCCTTGGCGAAGGCGGACCCAACCGTCGTTAACGAACAGAAGGGCGTAGCAGAATGGAGATACTGAAGAGCAAGCGTTTCCAGAATATCACAATAAAGAGCGTGATATATGCTTTCCTCCTGTTCAGCGCGATTTTAATGGCGATCCCTTATATCTGGATGTTCGTTACCAGCATAAAACCTGTTGGGGAGGTGCAGTCCTATCCACCCTCCTTTATAGTTAAAAATCCGACCATATCGCCCTATCAAGACCTCTTCCGGCTAATCCCGATACTCAGATACATTGCCAACTCCATATACGTCTCGGCTAGCGTAACTATCGCCAACGTATTTTTCTGCTCGCTGGCGGGTTACGCTTTTGCCAAGCACAGGTTCTGGGGCAGGGATAAGATGTTTTTCGTCCTCTTGGGTTCGCTCATGATACCATGGCAGGTTAATATGATATCCGGCTTTATACTTGTGCGGAAGTTAGGGTGGCTAAATTCGTATAATTCGCTCATAATACCGGCAATGGCAGGAGTCTTCGGGGTCTTCTTATGCCGGCAGTTCATCATGTCTATACCGGATGACCTTATAGACGCGGCCAAGATAGATGGCTGCGGGGAATTCACCATTTACAGGCTCGTGATACTGCCGCTCATAAAACCCGTCCTCGCGACGCTGGCTATATTCACGTTCCTGCAGCAATGGAACAATTTTATATGGCCGCTTATAGTTATAAACTCAAGCGAGATGCGCACGCTGCCGTTGGCGCTCTCAGTGCTAAACGGCCAGTTCGGCACGAGATTCGCGATGATCATGGCAGGAGCGGTGGTGGCGACAGCGCCGATGCTTATAGTCTTCCTGTTCTTCCAGAGATATTTCATGAAGGGCGTTGTTTTAATGGATCTCAAGAGTTGAAATCTCTACGAAGCAATCATTCTATTACGCGTTGAATGCGAAGTAGGATATTTCATGAAGGGCGTTGTTTTAATGGATCTCAAAAGTTAAAAAGATAAGAAAGGGGTAATGGTAATGGTTAAAGGGTTGAAAGTAAAAAAGATCATAGCGCTTATGATTATGGGACTCCTGGTTTTTACCAATGTATCTTGCGCCCAGCAGACGGAAAATCCGGCCCCGGTGAAGGCGGAACAGGCCGTGCAGGATAAGCCGGTTACGGAAAATGCCACGGTCCAGAGTGAGATTATATATCTTAAGATAGAGAGCGCCAAAGCCTCCGGTTTCGACGAGACGCCGGATTGGGCTCCGAGGCCGGACGCGATGGCCGTGGTGGACGCCAGCCTTGAGACCCGATGGGCCTCCGGATATAAGGACGGGGAGTGGATATATTTGGACTTTGGAAAGCCTAAGACCGTATCGAAGGCGGTTATAAAATGGGAAACGGCCTACGCTCCAAGCTTTGAGATATTATCATCCGATGACGCCGTGAATTGGCAGAGGATAGTCCTATTGGAAGGTCAGACGGGCGGCACATCCGAGATAGTATTCGCTCCGGTAAAGGCCAGATACATAAAACTCGTCGGCCTTACCAGGGTAAATCCCGAATGGGGCATATCCGTATGGGAATTTGAAGCGTACGGTCCGAAGGATAGCAATCCCGATGAGCCGGCGTTCGACGAAATATTTAAGGGGAAGAAAGAAAAGTCCGCCATAGAGAAGAAGCGCGATGAGATAAATCTCATAGAGGGGCAGATCGTGCCGTCTCCGGGCCCGATATCTCCATACGAATTCCAGAGGGGCGTAAATTACACCTCATGGTCCAAAGATGAGCTCGCGTCCGACCTTTCCGACTACAGTCTTATATATCTTTCGCAACTGGGAGTAGGGCATATAGCCCTTATGACCGTTTATTATCAGGAAGACGCGGTCTCTTCGAATATTTACGCAGATGAAAAAAAGACGGTAAGCGACGAA
>Ga0247841_10013739_pt1 | contig 10283 bp, 6 predicted proteins | sample LaCruzMarch2015__2_FD_192410 | JGI IMG/M metagenome (GOLD analysis project Ga0247841, IMG submission 192410) | Freshwater microbial communities from meromictic Lake La Cruz, Castile-La Mancha, Spain - LaCruzMarch2015_18m | ecosystem: Environmental > Aquatic > Freshwater > Lake | place: Spain...
ATTGATCAGCGTGTGCGTTTTGAAGAACAGATTGAACTGGGCATCCGTGGCGATGACGAATCTATGGTGCTCGATGAGGATTTTCTCCGTGCGCTCGATTATGGGATGCCCCCCACTGCAGGCCTGGGTATCGGTATTGACCGCCTCACTATGATCATGACCAATCAGGCTTCGATACAGGATGTGCTTTTCTTCCCTCAGATGAGGCCCGAAAAGAAAGCTCCTGCAAATCAGTCCACAGACGAGGATTTCGTTGCCATCGGTATTCCTACCGAATGGGTTCCGGTTATTCGGAAAGCAGGGTTTAAGTCGCCGGAAGAGCTGAAGGAAGCCAATCCGAACAAGCTTCTCCACGACCTCAGCGGGTTGCGTAAGAAACTGAAACTGGAAATTCCTTCCCTCAAGATTGAGGAGGTGAATGCCTGGTGCGGAAAATAAGCGCAGACTTGTACCTTGGTGTTAAACTGAAACGGGAAATTGGCGCATTTTTGAAATTACAAATACCGATCTCCAAGCCCAAAATCACAAGACTGATTGCTTGTGGGTTTTAATGCTTGAACCCGATAGCTATCGGGAGGGGCCTGGGCTTTTTTAGAATGCTATAAATAGCACTACGCTAAGCATAAGAGCCTTTCCGGAATTTCAAAGAAAACTTTTTTCCTGCTATCCGATACAACCAATTTTCCCGTTCAATACCCTTTAGCATATTGAAATCCTGCTGATGAAATGAACATGTTTGCAGAAAGCACAAACATCTGTGAAATCTGTAAACGTGGAGTTGCATCCGGCCTTTTAAAACAAACTAACTACGGATGAAAAAACTTGTGCACGTTTTACTGTTGATCTTTTGCGTAGTGCCTGTTTGCCTTTTTGCCCAGAAAGAAGATGTTGTTTACCTGAAAAACGGCAGCATATTTCGCGGGAAAATAATTGAAAATACTGCGGGAGTTTCGACTAGAATCGAAATGATTGGCCGAAATGTTATGGTAATTCCCGAAGCCGATATCCAACGAATAGTCTTTAATGAACCCATCCCTTTTGTTGAGCAAGAAAAAAAAATGTCACCAGTCGAATTGACTTCAAATGTGAGTTTTTATGGTGGTTCCAACAATACGGCAGGTTTTACTTTCATTACCTCCTACCGTTTGCCATGCAGGTTGGCGCTGGGAGCCGGGGTTGGTATCGAATGGTTCGAAAAACAGCAGTTGCCGTTTATAGCCGATATCCGGTACTTTCCGCTTAAGGGTTCGGTATCACCTTTTGTGTATGGCCAGTTTGGGTATTCCATTCCCTTGTCAAAGCACCCCGAAGGTGAATATTCCGATTTTTATGGCGGGGTTCTTGCTGGAACAGGTGTTGGTTTACGATTAAACTTTCAGAACCGGAATGCGGTTTCTTTTAGCCTGGGATACAGGTACCAGCGTGCCAAAACGGTTTATAACAATTTCTATTGGTATTATAGTTCAGAAACTGTTAAAATTGACGAATTCAACCGGCTGACTTTTTCCATGGGGTTTGTGTTTAATTAATACCGGAACAACCCGGGAAGAGTTAAATGGACGAAAATGACGTACTTACAAAAGATTTACTCAGATTTGGAATTCAAAGTGACTGAAACGACGGTTTTGCAAAGCATGAATCAAAATAAATTTCAATAACTGACCTTGCCTTTTTTATCCTGTTGAGAAACAATAAAATAATCAATTGAGATCAATAATCCTAACAACTTATACAATGAAAACAATTAAAATTTTTCTTTCGCTTCCTTTGTCATTAATGCTGATGTTGGGCATTTTTTCGTGCAAGGACAGTACGGTTGAGTACCGCAAGTACATGGCAAATGTGCCGCAATACATGACCTACGAGGACATGCGTAAATCGTTGAAATCAGTTGCCGCGAGTGAAATTGAAACTGCCGGCAAAATCTGCATCCAGGGGAACTATCTGTTTGTTAACGAAAAATACAAAGGTGTCCATGTTTTCGATAACACAAACCCCACTTCGCCAAGGAACCTTGTTTTCATCAACATTCCGGGTAATGTTGACCTTGCCGTGAAAGGCAATTATCTGTATGCAGATAGTTATGTAGACCTGGTTGTTTTTGATATTTCTATCATCAGCCAGCCGGTTGAAGTTGCGAGGCTTCAGGAGATTTTTCCCTACACTATTCCCGATCCTGACGAAAACTATCCCATCGCACCCATTGATCAGGAACAAGGTGTTATCGTTGGGTGGCAGGTGCAGGAAATAACTGAAGAACTTGACGGGAACCAGGTGATGCCATATTATTATTTCGATAAGGGTGCCGGCACTTTCCTGATGAGCGAAAGTGTTAATGGGTTGAGTACTGTCCAGACTGTTGGGATTGGAGGCAGCATGGCACGGTTTATCATCAACCAGGACCAGTTTTACGGATTAAATCAGTTGGATATGCGCGTGATTGATATCAGTCAGCCTGAAAACCCGGTGGCAGGTGCCCAGATCAATCTGACCCGGGTAGCTGAAACCATTTTTATTGACAGCACGCACCTTTTCATCGGCACCCAGACCGGAATGCTGATTTACGATATTACACAGCCGGCTTCGCCAGTGTATATTTCGGAGTATAACCATTTCCAGAGCTGCGACCCTGTGGTTGTGCAGGATGGTATTGCTTATGTTACACTTCGTGCAGGAAACCGTTGTGGAAACTGGCAAAATGTGATGGATGTGGTTGATTTGAGCAATATCCTGGCTCCGGTCCTTATAAAAAGTTACCCGATGAACGAACCTTATGGGCTGGGGATTGACAATAAAACCCTGTTTGTATGCGATGGGCCTGCCGGTTTGAAGATTTATAACGCCAACGACCCCATGGCCATTGACGGGAATCTTCTCAAACAATATACCGATCTGAAGGCTTTCGATGTGATCCCGTTCAACAATTTATTGATCATGATTGCCGAGGACGGCATCTACCAGTATAACTACAGCGACCTGCAGAACATAGTGCAGTTGAGCAAAATCCCCATAGGTGGTTAGTGGTTCAATCACCCAATGCAAAAACCGGCAACCAGGAAGGAAGCCGGTTTTTTTTATCTGTTCAGATTATTGCAGGTATGGCTCCAAGTGCCGCCCGGAATTACCGGAGAGATTCAATACTTTGCCTTCGCACCAGCAACAGCATAAAAACCAGGCTGATAGCAAAAAATATTGTAATGGCAAGCACTGAAAAACGCATGCTTCCTGTAAGGGCTTCGATAACGCCAAAACTAAAAGTTCCGGCCACGGTGGCCAATTTTTCCATCACATCATAAAAACTGAAAAAGGAGGTGTGGTCGGTGGTGTCGGCTGGCAGCATTTTGGAATAGGTGCTCCGTGCCAGCGATTGTGAACCGCCCATCACGATGCCGATAAAAAAGGCAGCCGTTACAAACTGTAGGGTATTGGTAATAAAATAAGCGAAAATGCAGATCAGCATCCATGATACAATAGTAACCATCAGCGCACGCAGGTTGCCGAATTTCTCCGAAAGCCGGGCGAACATCCATGCCCCGAACATGCCTACTAACTGGATCACGAGAATGGTTGGGATGAGTACATCTTCCTTAAGGCCCATTTCTTTTTCGCCATAAGTGGCTGCCATAAACATGGTGGTAAGCACACCCATCATCATAAAGAAAAATCCAATCAGGTAAACGCTGAGTTTGAAGGATTTACGTACCTGCCCGAAAACCAGGCGGAGTTCACGGTATCCGTTGGTAAATACAGCAGCGCCTTTCAGCCGTTTGCGGAAAGTATATTTTGGCAGCCTGCTGAAAGTGATCTGTGAAAAGCCTATCCACCATACGAATACGCTTAAAAACGAGATGCGTGCCGGTAACGAACTGTCGGAAGCGATGCCGAAAAGGCCGGGTTTCATGATCATCAGCAGGTTGAAAAGCAGCAACACCACCCCGCCTAAGTAGCCCATGGAATAACCGCGTGCACTGATGCGGTCCTGATCTTTGGGTTCGGCTATTACCGGCAGGAACGAATTATAAAAAACGATGCTGCCGCCATAACCGATGGTTCCCAGCGCGAAAGCGATTACCCCGAATTCGATATGGTTTCTGTCAAAAAAGAACAATGCCCCGCAAGCTATCGCCCCGATCATGGTAAAGGCCCGCATAAACCCTTTACGCCTTCCGGTAAAGTCGGCCATGGACGAAAACATCGGCGAACCAATCGCAACCAGCAGATATGCAGCGGCGATTGCCCACGAATACAGTACCGTGTTGATTACATGCGCCCCGAAAAACGAAACCGTATAGTTGTCGCCGTTGCGTGTAATCGTATTGTAATATATTGGAAATATAGCCGATGAAATGGTGAGCTGATACACTGAGTTAGCCCAGTCGTACATCACCCAGCCGCGCACCATGCGCTTGTCGCCTTTCACAATGGATTGAACATCTTTGCGGTTGATCATTTTTTCGGGGGTTAGGGGTTAGGATTTGGGTGTTAGCGGAGGCAACGAGCCACTTACGATAAGTAACAAGGGATTTATTTTGGTAGTTGGTTTCGTTGAGAATTTGAGAATTTGCTGATATGCTGATGTGTGAGGTTTCGCGTTCCTGCTGCTAACGGCTTATCACACATCACGCATTCCTATTCCAAAACAGAGATTTTTCCGGTTACATATGAATCGCCTATCATAACCCGGTACATATAAATTCCCGGCGTCGGTTTTTCGCCGTGCAATCCTGTGCCATTCCATATAATAGTATGTTTTCCAATACCTTGCTGTTGTTTCAAGGGAATAGCGAAAAGTCTGCCTTGCAACGAAAAAAGCTCTATAGTTACCTGACCTTCTTTTTCGACAAAATATTCAAAAGTTGTGCTGTTGCACATTGGATTCGGGTAAACCTGAACTTCTTCTTTCATTTGTCGGGCAGCAATTTCCGAAAGGAGTAAGGGATCAACACATACCATCACCTGGTGCGAAGAAGGCGTTGTGTTAATAAACAAGGTATCACATACAAGGTCAGCAGCTTTTACCCCGGGACCGAGTTTCACGGTCAGGTTCAAGGCATCACCGCTTTGAAGGGCATGAGGCAGGGAAATGCTCCAGGGATCAACAAACCACCAAAAAGGATGGTATTCCTGATTGTTGATGTAATTTATGGTAACTGTCTGGTTGGTGAAATTGCGGACAACCGCGGTTTTTCCATCCATCATTTCCTGCCATGTGAGGAAAATCAGCGAGTCGGGCGAAACCACCACATCGGGGACTGCCGAAACCTTCACCACAAACTGATGCGCATCTGCTGCACCTATATAGGGATGGTTCGTGCTCCGGTTAGAGGCATCCTCAGCATGGATAAAGTATGTGATCACCGATCCTTCCATTTGCCCGGGAATGCTGGCAGTCCAGTGGTTGTCTGAGGTATTGGTCATGGTGAGTGTGTCCCATGTTCCTGTATTTACTTTATAAATCGTCCATACAGAATCGGGGTAAATCATCTGCCCGCTGAAGGCCGTGATATCAGCATTTAACTGATAAGAAGGCTGCACCGGAATGGAGTCGTGCAGGGGGGTATGCGAAATCAGCAACATCCCGAAGTCGGCCATTTCGTGGGTGCGGCAGTGCAAGGCATCGGTTGATTCCCAGGGAGTGCTGGGATTGCCCAGAAAACCGATCACCTGGTAACCCGGCATAGCCTGCTGATAGGCAAGCAAAGCCCCTGCATCATAGGTAGTTCCCATTGTAGGTACGAAAACTTTGTTTTTCAGTATGAATGAGTTGGTATAGGGTTCGTTGTTTGGGGTATAAACCCTGAAAACCCGGTAAGGCCATCCGTACGATGAAATCTGGGTAGCAAAATACGTAGCGGCAGCTTCAATCTGTGCATATTGGGGGTGCGAGGCGGGTACTTTTCGCACAAGCACTTTGTCAGGCCCCAGAAATTTCCCCCAGCAATCAATATGGTCAATATAGGTTCCGTTGGGGTCTTCGGCCACCATGTAATTTTCGATGCCTAAATAATCATGAAATTTCTGTGCGACCTGTTCATGGGTTTGCGTTGGGTTTTCCTCCCATACAAGCTGCGTTGACGATGCCTGGTTTATTCCATTGGTCATATAATTGCCTCCGGTATGTATCACGTTCATACCAAACCATTGAATCCCCTGCATGGTTGCTACTTTTTTTGGTATTTCGTCATCATTGGGACGCGGACGGTTATAAGGGAAATCAACAATCCCGGTCTGGTTATTTTCATAGGTAACATACCAGGGGCCATAATCGCGTGTCCAGTACGAATCCGAAGGAGCAATCAGAAAGCTGCAATTGGAAAGGTTTACGCCATTCGACTGATACTGTGCGGAAACCGTTGACTGTTGCGAACTGTTGGCAACAATGGTAACAACTTTTGCGTCTTTGGCCATTTCTACTATCAGTGCCATTGGAATTCCGAAAGGGTAACGGATCAAAACCCCATCGTTCAGGCCGAATTCTTCCACATTGCGGATCAAGCCGGCTGGCGGGTTGGTTTCTACGAATCCAAGCGCGATACGATCGCGGTGTGCGGCCTCGGCAGCCGTCATGATATGCTTCAGCCCGTTGTTGGGATCGGCTTCCTGGGCCAGCGACCTGATGCTGACAACTGTAAGTAGTAGAACGGTGAGCAGCGCAAATTTCTTCATGGGATCGGCGAATAAATAAAAGTGCTCAAAAATAGTGATATTCGTTCAAATGTACATGCTAAGTTTGAAAGGGATGAAAAGGTTAACCCGGTTTCATGATTTATCAGCATGATGAGCGCTATAATTAAAAACAGGTTGAAAGCTCAAAAGCTGCTGATCGGTTGGAAGATTTGATAGGAAATAGTTCATTTTGATCAAATTTTACAACCCATCCTTCAATTCCCTTTGCCAGACATGGACCTGAAGAAGGAAGCGATATTTTGAGTACTTTTAGGGCTGATTTCTAAGCGACCGGGAAATGGAGTTTTAACAAATGAGATGTAAACTTTTTTATATATTACTTTTTACTTTTATCAGCCTGAATGAGTTTGCTTTAGCGCAAAACAATCCTGATAAGGCCGATTCGTCAAAGGTGTACAAGGAAATTGAAGCTTTTTCAAAAAAAAGGAAGTTAACGAAACTTATTTATAGTTTTATTTTCAGGCCGGTAACAACTTCTTCGTCAATAAAAAAGAAAATCAACAAATACCGCCTGCCGAAACCTTACAGTGCATTCGAAGGGAAAATCATCAGGCAAATCAACATCGTTAGCCTTGACCCTTTCGGATATTCCATAAGCGACACTTCGATGCATTTTCAGAACTTTGTATCCAACACGGGGAATACTCTGCATATTAAAACCAAGAAAATTACCATACGCAACCACCTGCTTTTCCGCAAATTTGATACATTCGATTCGTTGCTGGTCAAAGAGTCGGAACGTTTGATCCGCAGCCAAAGCTATGTGCGCGATGTGTCATTTATCGTAAAGGAAACGGGAAGCCATTCCGATTCGGTTGACATTTCTATTCGCGTGATGGATGTATGGAGTATTGTCCCCGATGGTTCTCTTTCCACTTCCGGTATGAATATCAAACTTACCGACAAGAACCTGGCAGGGTTGGGGCACAATTTTTCCAATGATTATTCCCGAAATTTTACCGATGGAAAGTACGCTTTGGCTTCCGGTTATTCCATCCCCAATATCCGGAATTCGCATATCAGCACCCGCCTCAATTATGTGAGGGACGAAGAAAAGAATTACTTAAAAAGCCTGAACTTTGAAAGGCCTTTTTTCTCCCCCCTGACCCGTTGGGCAGGAGGGATTCTTTTTGCCCAGCAGTTGCAATCGGATTCCGTGTATCAAAACGATTCGGTCAGTTTTTTCTTAACTTCGAGGTTCAATACCCAGGATTATTGGGCAGCCGGCGCCTGGCAGGTATTGAAAGGAAACAACGAAAATAAACGGACCACAAAATTGATTGTATCGGCCCGGGTCTTGCGGACTCATTTTCTTGAAAAACCTGACCCCTTAACCGACCCATTGAATGAATACTCCAATGAGATTTTCTACCTCTGTGGGTTGGGAATTTCTTCACGAAAGTATGTACAGGATAAATACATTTTCAAATTCGGCATCACCGAGGATGTGCCGGTAGGAAGAACTGTCGGCTTGATTGGAGGTTATCAGGTAAAAAATGGCGGGCGATGGTACTGGGGTCTAAAAGGTTCATGGGGGAATTTTTACTCCTGGGGTTATTTTGGCTGCAATCTCGAATACGGAACCTTCGCGAATGCCTCAAAAGCAACCCAGGGCGTTTTCGTTGCCGGTTTGAATTATTTTACAGCGTTGTTTGAAATTGGCAACTGGAAGTTCAGGCAGTTCGTGAAACCGGAACTGACCATAGGCCTGAACAGGTCGCCCAGTGACAGATTGACCATCAACGATGGTTATGGGCTGACCGGATTCAACAGTGCAGGATTGACGGGCTCCCGAAGGATGTTGTTTACTGTACAAACCCAGTCGTATGCCCCCTGGAATTTCCTCGGCTTCAAGTTTGGCCCTTACCTGAATTTTTCTCTCGGCATGCTCGGCGAATCAGGCTCCGGGTTTAAAAACAGCAAAGCCTATACCCAATTTGGGATCGGCACGTTGATCAAAAACGAATTTTTTGTCCTGAATACCTTTCAAATTTCCATCGCATTTTATCCTTCCATCCCCGGTGATGGAAATAATGTTTTTAGGACAAACCCGCTCAAAACCAATGATTTCGGTTTTCGGGACTTCGAAATTGGAAAACCTTCCATACGCACTTTTGAGTAGAAAATTTTACTGTTCACATTCGCAATTGGGATACCGGCGAGCGAATAACAAAAATCAGTGTAATTTAGCACCCGGAATGTGCTTCGGCCTTCAACCGGAAATATCAATTATACAAGGAGTTTATTCCAGCCGTAGGTTATGCTGAGATAAGGATTAATTGCCGTATTCCTGAAGTCCCGGATGCAAAATTCCAAGCCCTGGATCACCAGAGGGATTGAGGTAAAGGGTATGATTCCTGATCCCGATAGCTATTGGGAGGGGCAAGGGGCTTTTTTAGAGTGCGATATGATGTCTCACTCGTATTATAAATGTTGATTGAGATGAAAATAGGAATATTGGGAACGCGTGGAATACCAAACCATTATGGCGGTTTTGAGCAGTTTGCCGAATACCTGTCGGTTGGGCTGGTTAAGCAGGGAGCTAAAGTGTGGGTGTATAATTCAGACCATCATCCCTATCAGGAAAATACTTTTAAAGGAGTTAACCTTATCCGGTGTTATGATCCGGAAGTAAACATCGGGCTTTCGGGGCAATTTGTTTACGATTTGAATTGCATTCGCGATAGCCGCAACCGCGATTTTGATATCTTGCTCCAATTAGGCTATACTACTAATTCCATCTGGTGCAGTTTGTTGCCCGGTAAGCCCAGGATCGTTACCAATATGGATGGCCTTGAATGGAAACGCAGCAAATACAAACTCCCGATCAGGCAATTTCTGAAATATGCCGAGCGGCTTGCTGTACAAAGCAGCGACCTTCTGATTGCCGATTCCGAAGTCATCCGGGTGCACCTGTTGAATAAATATCAGGTATCCGCAACCTTCATACCTTATGGAGCAGAGATTTACCAACTGCCTGAAACCAACTGTTTGGGAGAATTCGGGGTCGCTCCCCGGCAATATTTTCTGCTCATTGCCCGTATGCAGCCCGACAACCACATCGAGGAAATAATAAAAGGGGTGCTGAAATCTGAAAGCAAGTTACCCCTGCTGATTGTCGGAAGTACGTCCAACAACCACGGGAAATACCTGTTGAACAAATTCGCCTCAGAACAAATCCGGTTTTTAGGAAGCATTTTTGAAAAGGAAGTATTGGATCAGCTCCGGGCTTTTTCAAGGCTATACTTTCATGGCCATTCATCAGGCGGAACAAACCCATCACTGCTCGAAGCGATGGCTGCTTCATCTTTGATCTCTGCACACGATAATCCGTTCAGTCACTCGGTACTGGGAAACGATGCCTTCTACTTTCACGATGAAAATGAAATTGTTGAAATCATCAATAACCTTCCTGAAAAATCAAAATGTGACGATTTTATCCGTAACAACATCGGAAAGATTAAGGAAAAATATGTGTGGGATAATATTATTACTGCTTATTATCAGGCTTTTACAAGCTTGCTTCAATAAAACAAAAGTCGTGGATATAAGTTTGAGAATTTTCATTAGCTTTGGTATCAGTTTTTAATGTCAAC
>Ga0247841_10013742_pt1 | contig 10281 bp, 9 predicted proteins | sample LaCruzMarch2015__2_FD_192410 | JGI IMG/M metagenome (GOLD analysis project Ga0247841, IMG submission 192410) | Freshwater microbial communities from meromictic Lake La Cruz, Castile-La Mancha, Spain - LaCruzMarch2015_18m | ecosystem: Environmental > Aquatic > Freshwater > Lake | place: Spain...
GGCTCTTGATTTGAGTGAATGGCTGCAAGAAAAGGGCGATCGCCGACTGGTGTTTTTAGAGCCGCAGCCGGAGAGGATCGTTCACTTTCTTCGCCAGCCCTTTGCTAAAAAAGTGCTGGAGCAGGAACAGATAGAAATCTTTCATTTACCCGTCAAGAGAGAAAAGAGCGCCCTCATCCAGGAGCTGGCGAGAAGCTATCCGTTCCGCGGGGTTTTTATTGCTCCCGGTCCGGGGCTTACTTCATCCGAGAGGCAGGCATTTCGCCGCACCAAGCTACAGCTTATGCGCAAAACGGCTCTGAGCCATGCCAATTACATCGATCGGCTTTATAGTCATATTCCGCTATCCAACCTATTGAAAAATTTACCCCGCATGCCGGCCGCCTTTTATGTTAACCACCTGAAAAATGTTTTTCGCGATATTCCCATGATCATCTGTGGGGCGGGACCATCATTGAGCGATTCGATCGAAGCCCTTCGGAAATTGGAGAATCGCGCCATCATTATTGGTGGCGGATCGGCGATTGCCGCTCTCACTTCACAAGGCATTCAGCCCCATTTTGCCGTAGCGATCGACCCAAATCCTGATGAGATGCTCCGTCTGAAGAACGCTTTTGCTTTCGAAACGCCTTTTCTTTTTTCTACACGCCTCTACCCTGATTCATTTGCTACCTGCAATGGGCCATTTGGCTACTTACGCAGCGGCATGTCAGGAATCGCGGAGCTCTGGTTTGAAGAAGCTCTGAAGTTAATCGACCCTTTGTTGGGCGCTTCTCTTCCTTCGGAATCGCTATCTGTCACGACTCTTTGCGTCTCTTTGGCGCATCATTTTGGCTGCAATCCGATCATGTTTGCCGGACTTGATCTTGCCTATACGCATCATCGCCGTTATGCCGAGGGAGTGGTGGCATCCGCGGAGCGGAGCGATGAACATCTCCAGCCGGTGGATCGCCATTTGCAAAAACGCGATCGTTCGGGACAACCCATCCAAAGCGCGGTTCGCTGGGTGATGGAGGCGAGTGCGATTTCACAATTTGCCAGACGCCATAAACAGATGCGCTGGATTAATTGTACGTCGGGTGGTTTGGTTCTTCCGGGCATGGAAAATGGCCCATTAGATCCGATGAGTCCGATTTTTTGCCGTGAATGGGATTTGCGCGGGATGATTCATCAAGCGATTCGCCGTTCTCCCATGCCGGCCGACAGCGGATCCATTTTGACAGAAAAAACCGCTGAGCTTTCGCGGAGTTTGGATGTGGTGCTGTCTCAACTCGCCATCATGGTGCAAAATGAGAATTTGGGGAAATGTGCTCTGGCTGAGATCGAAATGAAAGAGGAGTTAGCCTACGACATTCTCTTCTTCGACGTCGAGAAAACGCTGCGCAAAACGGAGAGAGATTTAGAAGTGTTTTGGAAGCTGTTTCAAGAAATGGCCTTTTGTTGTAGAGAAAAATTCAAGTTAAAGCGTTAGTTTTTAAATTAATTTACGATTGGCTATGAGATATTAAGCGAGGTTTTTTCAAGAAACATTATATTCTCTTGAAGAAGATAACGCAGAGTTACTAAGGGCCCTTTAACGGTTTCTAAATTTTGTGCTTCTCTAAGCGCATGAGAAACTTTTTTATTCTCTTTTGTAGTTAATGAATTTGTTTCTCTGTCTTTTCCTATTTCTTTAAATAATGTAGAATATACAAATTCAATTTCTGTTTTCATTGATTCGATTTTTTGTGTTAGCTTCAATATCTGTTTTTTTGCTTTTTCAATCGAATCTTTGATTTCGGATTTGTGAGTTTTTATATAGTTTCCAGCGTTTCCTATTTTGATATTATCAACGTGTTGTTTAATGTAATGAATTTCTTCATAGACAGAAAATGGTTTACTGTCATCTATCGGGGGAATCGTACGAAAATTTCGGGAAGAATTATTTAGCTCGGTTCTTTCGTTAAATTTTGTGTGTAGCTTGTTGAAAATGTCAATTATTTTTTTAATTATATTAACAATAAGACCGCACTCTTCGGTAGAATCAATAGGTCTTGGCGTTCCTAGTTCAGTAAAATAGACGGGATCCATATTATTAACATCCTTATTTAATAGGCATCGTTAATTTAATTATATCACATTTTTTTAAATCTGTCAATTAGTAATGGTTATTTGAGTCGAATGTCATGTGCCTAAATGTTAGCGACTTGGAGTGTAAAAAGCTTGTTTTTAGATCTCTTCCCAGGCAAATGGCATGATATCGCTGAGAGTGATGACTTTATGACGAAGAAGCATGAGGCGATCAAAGCCCACCGATACCCCGCAGCAATCGGGGAGCCCTAATTCAAGGGCGGCCAGGAAGGCCTCGTCGATCGCATAGGGCTCTTTTCCGAGGGCTTGTCTATTGATGTTTTCTTCTTCAAAGCGGCGGCGCTGTTCTTTTGCATCGCTCAGTTCATGGTATCCGTTTGATAGCTCGACACCGGATAAGTAGATCTCAAAGCGCTCAGAGACCATCGTGCCATCCCTTTCGATGACGCGGGCAAGAGCCGCTTGCGAAGGGGGGTATTCACATAAAATGGTGAGTTCGCCCTTGCCGAGCCGGGGTTCAATGGCATGGGATAGTAGCAGTTGAAGCCAGGTGTCGCGGTCCCATTGGGCAGAGGCTGTGGGTGTTTCGATGCCGAGCCGGCTGGCGGCTTGGGAAAGATTGGCGTCAGTGAATGGATCGATGCCGATATAGGTTTGAAAGGCTTCGCGATAAGTCAATAAGCGAGTGGGGTGCCGGCCGATAAATTGCATGATCATCTCGCAGGCTTCGTTTATAAAATCACGGTAGGAGATGGAAGTACGATACCACTCGATCATGGTAAATTCGGGATTGTGCAGCCGGCCGACCTCTCCTTTTCGAAAGACATGGCCGAGGTAATAGATATCCCCTAAGCCATAGGCGAGGAGGCGTTTCATGGCATATTCGGGCGAGGTGTGAAGATATCCGGTTTCCGACTCCGTTGCCGCCGTGCTCATGACCTCGATGTTGGCGTCGAGGGGAGGGCAGCGAACGAGCGTGCTGCAATCGACCTCAAGCACATTGCGGCTCTTGAAGAAAGAGCGAACCTTTTCGAGCATTTTCGCGCGGTCGCGGAGGATCGCCGCTTTCTTGACGAATTCCACGGTTAAGATACCCGAGAAACGTACTCGCATGTACGAGTGTCGACTTTAATCTTTTCTCCCTGATCGATAAAGATCGGAACTTGCACTTTGGCACCGGTTTCAAGAACGGCATTTTTCAGGACGCGGCCTGAGGCTGTATCGCCACGCACTCCGGGGGCCGTATCGGTAATGATAAATTCCATGAAAGTCGGGGGAATCAACTCGATGGGAGAGCCTTTAAAGAAGACCACGTGATAAACAATTTCTTCTTTGAGCCATTGTTCATTCGGGCCAAGTAGATCTTTGGAAATCGTGATCTGATCAAACGTTTTTTCATCCATGAAAACGGCACCGTCTGCATCTTTGTAGAGAAAACGCACTTCCGTTTCTTCAATGTCGGCCAGATCGAGTTTTTCTCCCGATTTGTAGGTTTTCTCAACGACACGGCCTGAGACCATGTTCTTCATTTTGACGCGGTTGAAGGCCTGTCCCTTGCCGGGTTTAACAAATTCGTTGATAACGATCAGAAACGGTTCTTTTTCGACTTCAACCTTCATCCCGATTTTTAAATCGTTTGTTGTTACCTGTGCCATAAATAAAACCTTTTTTGGTTTTTGCGAGTCATTAAAGCTTAAATGTTTGTAGATCAAAAACTTATGTCTTATATCGACAAATATCTTACAAACTCTGGCTTGGACATTTACCAATTAATAACCTACCATATTAGAGAAACGAGAGCCTTATGATCGAGAGAAATCCTAAAGAAGCGGAAATTGCCAAGCATACGTTGGAGCGATATTCGGGCTGCGATTCGTCGGCCTTCCAATCCAATTTGCTATTAACGAATTTTCCCCGTTATGTCGATTACTTTGCTCAGACACGCGGAGTCCCTGTTTGCGAAGGCTCGATGTTCAAGGTGGCTCACGATCCCAAAAGCGAGGTGACCATTCTCGATTTTAAAATCGGCTCGCCCGCAGCAGCGCTTGTCGTCGATATCTGTTCTTTCTTGCCGATTCGCGCCAGCGCGCTCCTGGGTATGTGCGGGGGATTGCGCCGTCGTTATCGAGTCGGTGATTATTTGGTTCCCGTTGCGGCGATTCGCGGGGAAGGTACCTCTGATTTCTATTTCCCGGGTGAAGTGCCGGCGCTCGCTAATTTTTTGATGCAGCGCGCGGTGACTGAGGTGATGGATTTAGAAAAAGCGGCGTATCACATCGGTATTACCTATACGACGAATATGCGGTTTTGGGAGTTTAATGAAGATTTCAAAACGAAATTGAAGACGACCAAAGCGCAGGGGATCGAGATGGAATGCGCCACTCTCTTTGCCGCTAGCTATAAGCGCAAGTTTACTCTCGGCGCCTTGTTGCTCGTTTCCGATTTGCCCCTCGACCAGGACGGCATTAAAACCAAGCAAAGCTCGCAGTGGGTCTTCGATCACTGCATGGCCGATCATATTGAAAAGGGCGTTAAGATTTTGATGCACGCGCGTGAGATGCAGTCCAAGCAGATCAAAGGCGCCTATCATCGCAATCTCGATGAGGATTATTCTTAAATCCGTTGTCTGATTAAACTAACTCAAATTAAGCTGTTTGGGTGTCGAGCGGACAATTATGTAATCGGATTGCATAATTGTCTTAGCGGTCAACAGTTGTCTTTATAAATGAAAATCATTCTGAGTCCTTCTTTCCTATTTTCTCAAATGCCAATTTTTTCAATCTTTGTGGTTATTAACGGATCGCTTATAATTCCAGCACTTTTAATCACACAAAATAGGATTTACGATGCTTACGACTGTCTTGTCTCTTATGTTAGGATTATTGGCACTTGCCGGTATAGCTGCTCTACACTGGTTATTCATTCGCAGCGCAATCGTTAGCGCTCTAAAAAGATTTAAATCAAAATACGAATCCAAACCCTAATCTTTTATGATTCGTTGGCTAATTATTTTTGCTATCTCATTTACCTCTCTGATTGCTGAGGAATCGCATATCCTTAGCTTCGGCGGGCTTAGCATTTCATGCGAGCATGAGTGCGGAATGATCGATTTTGATCCCGATATGGACGAGATTGCAGAAATTTTGAATCAATCAGTAAAAAAGCTCTTTGTATTCAGCTCACCTCTTTATTTTGGATGGGGTCCTCTTGAAGACCCCTACCCCTTTTCTCCTTGGATCATCGATGAGGATGAATGCTCGGTTTACGATTGGAGAGCGACGAAAGGTATCTACCTTCGCGATGCGCCAAGAAGCACTTTTTCCTTTGGCGCTTACCTGGATTTTCAGGTGGTTGCAGACCAATTAAGGCGGGATCTTCGTTTTTATTGTCTCGAGGTTTATCAGCGCGAGCTCAATCACTATCGCGCGGCCTTACCCTCTCTGAAAAAAGAACTTAGGCGCGGAGAGTTTTTCTATGCGCATTTTGAAACGGACGGAACCCTGGAATTTACTTGCGGAGATGAAATCGATCGAGACGTCCCCATTCAACAATTTTATCAAGATCTTCAAAGCGACATTCGAAAGCTTAAGACAAAAATATCCGATTCATATTCTGAAGATTATGAAGAAAAGCAAGAATGGCTCGAAGAAGTAATCCAAAAGATCGACAGCAAATACAAAGACATCTTTATTTGGTGCCTTCGTCATCACCAGCCCGAGGGAATCGCATTTGAAGATGCAATCAACCACTTTCTCACGGGCGACTTCGATTATGGCATTGCTCAAATTCGCGAACTTATTGAGGCAGCTGAATCAAATAACGCTCAAGATGAATTACTCGCCAAGCTTTATCTACTCAAAGGAGAGCTGCAAAACGAATACTGCCATTACTCTGATGCAATCATCGACCTAACGGCTGCGATTCAAAAAAATCCGTTGATGAAGGAGAGCTATTTTGAACGCGCTGTTTCCTATTTTGAATTGGGACAATTTGGTCTGGCCGTACAAGATTACCTCGCTTCAGACATACGCCCAACCCACCCAATTAACCCAACTCAATGGGGACTTGGAATCGGTGCAGGACTATTTGTTGGAGCTGGACAGTTCATGGCAGATTTTTTTCCCTCCATTTTTAACTCCCTGCGAGGGGTGAACGACGGGTTGTGGGCTTTAGCGACAAATCCGGTTAGGGCATCGAAAGAATTGGTTCAATCATCTCAACAACTGATTGATTATATTCAAACTCATTCTACAAATGAAATGCTCCAGGATGTCGTACCCGAAATGAAGGAACTCGTTCAAAAAAAAGATCAACTCAGTGACTTTGAAAAAGGCTGTCTGGTTGGTCAGATGCTCGGCAAATACGGATCAGAAATTCTCTCTGCGAAGTACTCAACAAAAGCGATCGGCGCCTATCGAGAACTAAAAAAGGCCAATCAGCTTCTCACTCTGGAAGCGTTGGCCTCGCCAGAACAAACACAAAATATTCTTTCCGCAGCGGGCAAACGCTGGGATCTGCGCCAGACAATATTAAGAAACAATCCAATTGTCATCGAATGGGACAAGCAAGGAAAGCATATTGTTGGACACAAAAATTATAAAAGACTGATCGACGATGGTTTTAATCCCAGCATTTTTACTCATCCAGATCTCGAACGACTTTTAAAGAATTACGCAGGAACTGGAACTAAATCACGAGGATTAATTCCTGGAACGCCGGGATATCAGGAAATCGTAAATTTTGAAGAATTCATTGGATACTCAATCAACCCACAAACAAAAATTAAAACGGCTACAACGTATGGGAAAATACATTATGCGAGTGATGGAGTACATATCGTCCCTTTTTCACCGGAAAAATGATAATACGAAAAATGTAAATGCGACTGCCGATATAAATTATCTTCTTTTGTCAACTCAATCTGCATTAGGTGATGCCATCGTTCCTGAGCTAAGAGCTGTTACCATCGATTTTGACGAAATAAAACATGAAATCATCCTCCATTTTTACTATGACTGCGAGGTTACCGATAAATTGTTCGATTTAGCAAGTTGCGCAAGCGCAGAAATCGATGTAAATCCAGAATATCCTTTTTTCTGTACGTTGAATGAGGATATTGCCATTTCACTCCCTTACCCTCAACCTATCCCCGATCAAGGGTATCTCGTATATTTACGAAAAGAACCAATTTTGCCTAAGTTTACCAAGAAAATTAATGCAGTTCTTTTGCAAAACGAAATTCGAATTGTAGCCCTGCAACTCCTCATGCAAGATGCGTTGCTAGGAAAAGTTACTCCAACCTTGCGGATTGTCACAATCGATGTAAATACCGATGAAAAAGGATTATTTTTTTATTTTGAATATGATTGCCCCATTTCAGAAGATGATCGAAATTTAGCCAACAGCGCCGTTCAAGAAGCGAGTGCTTCATTTCGCGGATATTCCATCCATTCCTATATTCAGCCCGTCGGCGAAGCAACTAAAAAAGGAAAAAGAGCTGTGTATTTAAGGCGAGAGCCAGATCATGGTAAGCAACAATAAGCTCGCGACTTTATCATCTATGTGGAAATTTTTTTGGTACACTCCCTAATATTGAATCTGGCATGTATCTAATTCATGGAACCATTGTCATTTGACCTCCCTTCTTCTCCGCAGTCTCTTTCCGTTGATGCGCTTGTTCGGCAACTTCATACAAATGTCAGTGGACTTGATTCCCAAGAGGCATTTCGGCGTCTTCAGGCGTTTGGCAAAAATCAGATTGAAGAGGAAAAAGTCAGTCTGTGGGTGATTTTTTTCCGCCAATTTAAAAATATCCTGATCTACGTTCTCTTTGCCGCAGCTCTGATCAGTATTTTACTCGGACAATGGGGCGATTGTCTGGTCATTCTCGTCGTAGTGCTTTTGAATAGCCTGATTGGTTTTTGGCATGAATTTAAAGCGGAGCATTCGATCCGGGCGCTCAAAAAAATGACTGAGAGCAAGGCTCGCGTTCTGAGAGACGGTCAGGTGCAAATCATTTTGTCTTCCGAGATTGTTCCGGGGGATTGCGTTTTTTTACAGGAGGGCGAGGCTGTCACGGCTGATTTGCGGCTGATTGAAGATACTTCCCTTCTCGTGGATGAGGCATCTTTGACGGGGGAATCGGTTCCTTCGGGAAAAGATAGCTCGGCTATTTTTCCTGTAACGACAGCGCCTTATGATTTGACCAATATGGTTTTTGCCGGTACCTCCATTGTTCGGGGAATGGGGAAAGCGATTGCCGTTCATACCGGCAGGAAAACCTATTTTGCAAAAATCGCAGAAAAAGCATCCGAACCCTCTCCTCAAACACCACTCACGAAAGCGATTCAATCTTTTTCTAAAAAGTATGTTTTGGGATTGATTACTCTATTTCTGTTTTTTCTTTTAGTCGGTTATTTTCAAGAACGATCGATCATTGAGCTTTCCTATTTTCTTGTCGCTTGTCTTGTCTCGGCCGTCCCCGAAGGCCTTCCCCTTGTAATGACTCTGGTTATTGTGATTGGAGCCATGGCGTTGAGCAAAAAAAATACACTCATTCGAGTGCTTTCTTCCATCGAGACGTTGGGCAGCGCCACTGTGATCGCATGCGATAAAACGGGAACCATCACGCAGGGCAAATTGATTGTCAAAGAATGGGTTGCTAAGGATTTGGATCAGCTCCGCCAGATCGCCGCTCTCTGCAATGATGTTTTTCAAGGGTCGGCCGATCCTATTGATTTGGCCTTGTGGAACTGGACCGTGCATCCGGAGGAAAAGCATAAACAATTCCCCAGAAAATGGTCGTACCCATTTGATGCTAAAGCGATGTTGATGGCCGTTGTTCATGAAGTCGATCATCAAGAAACTCTTCTGATTAAAGGAGCCTATGAATCTCTAAGAAACATGAGCGTTCGGGATGAGGAATTGGATCGATCCTTTGAGGCGCTTTTGGAAAAGGGATACCGAGTTCTCGCTTTGGGTAAAGCTTCCTGGAATGGTGAGAAGGATCCGCGAAAATGGAAAATTCAGATTGCGGGACTGATTGGTTTTTTAGATCCTCCCAAAGAGGGTGTGAAGGAGGCCGTCAAAATCACTCAAGAGGCTCGTATTCGCGTTCTGATGCTCACGGGCGATCATCCCATGACGGCGAGATCAATCGCACAAGAGGTGGGAATATGGAAGGAGGGGGATCGTGTGGTTACCGGCATGGAGCTGCAAAGCCTGGATGATGTCGCTCTCAAGGAAGCCCTTCGAAATACCACCGTGTTGGCTCGTATTCTTCCCGAGCATAAATATCGGGTCGTTAAAATTTTGCAAGAAAATAAAGAGGTTGTGGCGGTTACGGGAGACGGAGTCAATGATGTGCCGGCCTTACGGGCAGCGGATCTCGGGATCGCGATGGGCAGCGGAACCGAAGCGGCCAAGTCGGTATCTGAAATGGTCATCACGGATAACAATTTTAAAGTCATTGTCAACGCGATCCAGCAGGGAAGGGTAATTACTGAGAATTTGCGGAAGGTGCTCTACTATCTGGTTTCGACATCTTTGCAAGAAATCACGTTGATTGCGCTCTCTGTGTTTGCCCTATTGCCTTTGCCAATGAGCGCGATCCAAATTCTCTGGATCAACCTCGTTACGGATGGCGTGCAAGACAAGTTTTTTGGCTTCATCAAAGAGGAAGGAGATGTGATGAAGAGGCCGCCGAGGCGCTCTTCCAAGAAGTTTTTTGACTTGGCCCAGCTCATCCGTATCATCACATTTGGCATTGGCGTCGGGGTCTTTATTTTTTCGATCTACCGGATGCTTCGCCCAAATCTTCCCGCCTCATTGACGATGTCTATTATTTTCACTTGTACGGCGACGGCGCAGTGGGCCAATGGAATTCAGGCGCAAAAAGAGAGCGAGCCGTTTTTCAAAAATATTCGCCGGAGCTTTTGCATCAATCCGACGATTTTCATTGGAGTTGGCGCCGGCTTGGTTTTACAGCTAGCCGCGCTCTATCTCATGCCGGTTCAATTTAAAACCGTTCCACTGGCTTTGCATGATTGGATCTATCCGGCCGCGACATTTTTCTTTGCGTTTTTCTGGGTCGAGCTTCGCAAATGGATTGAGGTTATACTGCTGTCGGCCTGAACATTTGATTTTTCATCGACATCTTTTGCGCTCCAATATTTCGCTCGATCTCGCTAACTTGCTGCAAGTTGGCTTCGA
>Ga0247841_10013743_pt1 | contig 10279 bp, 6 predicted proteins | sample LaCruzMarch2015__2_FD_192410 | JGI IMG/M metagenome (GOLD analysis project Ga0247841, IMG submission 192410) | Freshwater microbial communities from meromictic Lake La Cruz, Castile-La Mancha, Spain - LaCruzMarch2015_18m | ecosystem: Environmental > Aquatic > Freshwater > Lake | place: Spain...
TGTAACCTTTGCCGAGCCTTGTCTTAAAAAGTTCGACCGCTTTAATAGCAATTTCGAGCTGGAGTTTCGAGTTTATAAACTGCTGTTCCGTCGCAACGTTGTCTTTAAAAAGACTTTGTGTCCGTTCGTAATTTTCTTTTGCCAGTTCATACTGAGCCAGTGCCTGGGCGTAAGAAGCTTCATCAACGTCTTTTTTCAGCTTAACCAGAACTTCACCTCTTGAGACACGGCTGCCTTTATCTTTTGCAAGGTAGGTAATGATGCCTCCTTCTTCGGACGAAAGTTTTGCGCTTTCAACCGGTTTTACGACACCGACAACACGGAATGATTCGGTAAATTTTTCGCTTTGAATCTGCTTAACTTTTACTATCGGAAGTTTTTTCTCCGGTTCCTGCCTTGCATTTTTTTTACCGCAGGATGTTCCGGTAAGGGCGGCTAAGAAGATAATTAATATGACAGTTATTTTTTTCATATTGGGATATAATTAAAATTTTTATTTTTTTTCGAGTAAAACTTCAAGCTCGGTTTTAGCGAGTAAATATTCCAGTATTGCGGAAAAATACGAAAGCCTGCTTTGACTTAGGCGAAGTCCCGCGTCAATTACATCAATTTGGTTAATAACGCCGCTCTTGAGGCTGATTTCCGCGAGCTCAAAACCCCTTTCGGCTAATCTGACGGTTTCTTTGGTAGCGAGAATTCGTTTCCTTGCCTCATCAATTTTCAGAAGAACGCTTTGCGACAGCAGTTTTAGTTTTTGTTTTGTATCTGCAATTGATTCATCGGATTTTTTAACATCAATTTCTGATTGATTTTTCTTATACGTAGTACGGAACAGATTAAGGTTCCATGACAATCCGATACCGGCGTTTACCACGCTGAAATACCTGTAATTGAAAATATTGCGCCCGTCATCTTCGGCTGACATCAGGTTGTATTGCCCGAAAACGAATAACTTCGGCAGGTAGTTTGCCCTGTCTATATCAACAAGTTCGGAATTAATATTTCTGCCTATATTTAATTGTCTTACAGCAACATTATTTGCGGCAATTCTGTTAATAAGCTCATCTGGGTTACCGAACACTTCCGTGCTGTCATAGCTTAAGATACCCGTTACATCTATTGCAATATCATCCTTATTGCCGATTGAATTCTTGAGTGATTTCCTGCTAATGATGAGATTGCTCTCTGCTTCGAGTATTTGCGGCTTGATATTTTCAACCGTCACTTTTGCGCGGAGAAGGTCAAATTCGGTAATAGTTCCGTTGTTGAACCGTCTCTGGACAACACTCAGGTTTTCTTCGGCATTCTGCAGATTAGCTTTTTCGTTGTTCAGCACTTCTTTAAGGAATAATACATTGTAATATGCTGTCTTGACATCTCCAGTTATTTTTGCTTCTGCGGATGCTACATTTTCTGTCTGCAGGTTTTCATAATATCTTGCGATATTTATGCCCTGAAAAACAGGTGTCCCCAGAACAGGTATCGGCTCCGTAATGCTTAATGTATTCGATAAAGCATTATCAGTACCGATTTCATATCTTTGCCCGAAAATATCAAATACCTGTTTCTTAAAAGCGCGCGAATAATTTGAGTTTAATGTAATTGTCGGAATGAGGTTCTCATTGTAAACCTCCTTGACTTTTTGCTCCGCCTTAAGTTTGTCGAGTCTGGCATTAATCAGTTCGGAATTATTTCTGTATGCGGTTGAGATTGCCTCCTGCAAAGTATATATTTTTACCTGCTGAGCATAAGAAATACACGCAAACGGAATGAATATAATCAAATAGATGAAAATTTTTCTTAGCATTGCAAATTCACTAAAATTTATTTTTAAACTTTTTTTTCCCTTGTTTGTATTTTTCCCGTCCGATATCCGTAAGGATACCTTTCAGCTGAATTTCATGGTAGTAATGCACGGCCTGCTGCATGGAAATATTATTTCTGAGTATAAAATCCGGATTTACGATTGCTCTCAGAGAAGCCACAAAAGATTCAACAATGACTTCCGGAGGTACCGATTCCATGATTTTCTCTCTGCGCCCCTGTCGTATCAGTTTTTTGGCAATCGAATAAACATGCTTGGTCCTGAAATCATCAATTTTCTGCCACATATTGGGTGCGTGTATCTGAAGGTCGCGTACCCATTTATCGCTGATTTCGGAAACCTCGGACGAATAATTCTCAAGCAGGAGCACTAATTTATTTATTACGTCAGTGCCATTATCCAAAATTGCCAGCATTTTTTTCTGCGATTCTGCGAGCGAATAATTAATTGTTTCCTCTAAAAGGGATTCTTTTGACGTAAAATATTTATAAATCGTCTTTTTACTTATTTGCATTTCAGAGGCGATTTCGTCCATAGAAGTCTTGTAGAAACCGTTCTTGTAAAATTTTGCGCAGGAAAATTTAAGTATGTTTTGTCTTTCGTTAAGCATTTTCGATATTTATTATGGAAACTATTATAGTTTATTCAGTTTCCAAAAATATAATAAAAATTGCGGATATGCAAGACGAAAAAAAATAAACCTGATTATATCAATGCGCTGTAAATTTACGCAGAAGGAAAATTTTCCTTATACTTTTTAAAAAAAAATCCCGCTCAGGGGCGGGATTTGAAATACGGCTCAAAATAAAAAATTACTTGGTAACGGTCGGTTTATAAGTTTTTACGCCGCCGAAGAAATTAAACCCGATATCAAAAGATATAATGCTCATTCTCCTCCAGTAACCGGGTCCTTCTATGCCTGCGCCGTCATTCAGCGTGCCTGCACCGTTTTCAGTATTGATTAAATTCAGTATATTCCCTCTCAAACCGAATGTAAAACCCAAATCCCTCTTAGAATTTATAACAAATTCATATCCGACCGATGCCATCAATCCGACTCGAAGGGCATTATTTACAGTCGAAATGTAAGAACCCGCCGGAGTCCCTATGAGATTACCCGTAACAGCCAGACCGACAAATGACCTGTTTCTGAGGTTCGGATAGAATACAAATTCATATCCCAGTCCGACAGTCCAGATGTTATAGTCGGTAAAAACAGCACCGCCGCTGGGTGTCATAACAAAGAAAGGGATTTTGCCGCTTGCATTGCTGTTCACCATTTTATTGTATGATGCCGATAGTGTAAGCCGGCTGTTTTGTCTTCCGCCGAGTCCGAGCTTGCCGTAAACGGTAATGCCTCTGCCCCAGATCATCTGATAATCATAAATGCTGAAAGGCGAGCCGACAACTGCGCCGTGGGCATCTTCGGCGGCAAAATTACCGTTGAGACTTAACCCGAGAGTATATTTCGGAGCATAGTAAAGCACCTGTGCCTTTGTTACGTTAATGCCGGTAACGGCTAAGAAAGTGCCGAGTAATAAATTAAAAAGTATGAATTTTTTCATAATAAATATTATTAAGTTACCTCCAAAGTAATATAATATTCTGAATATGTCAATAATCAAATTATGCAACAAAAAAAAAGCCCCGGTGTTTGATGAATTCCGGAGCTTAAAATTTGTACCGGGAGAGGGATTTGAACCCACGACCTGCGGATTATGATTCCGACGCTCTAACCAACTGAGCTATCCCGGCTTTTTTCAAAGATACAAACATAGTGAATTAACTCCGCTATTTCAATGATAAATATATTCATTATCTCATAAACTTGCACAAAACAGTGAAATTTTTGAGAAAAATAATTATTCGTTTCAATAATTTTCTTTTAATTGAATTACGGCTGATTTTTACGTAATTTAAGGCAAACTAATTATATGAGGAATCAAAGGCTGCTATTTTTAATATTATTGCTTGGTTTTATTCAGATTACCGTGTCAACTCTCTGCGCTCAGGATGAGTGGTGGCAGGATAAGAAATATAAATCTGAGAAAGCAAATCAGAAATATTCAAGCTGTAAAAGAATTTTCAAAGAAATAGCCACCGGTTTTTCCGCCTCGAGTGTGAGTTTAATCAGTCAGCATTTCAGCAATGAAGTTTATCTGGATATAATAAGTTATGAAAAAGGTTTTTACAGTTCAAGCCAGGCTGAGTTTATGCTGTCGGATTTTATGGATTACTTTAAAATTGTTAGTTTTAAATATTCCCGCTCATATCATAAGAATTCTTACGCTTTCACCAACGGTAAATATGTATATAACATCGGAAGCGGTAAGAGGGAGCTCAATGTATCCGTATCGCTTAAATACAGGGACGATGTATGGATAGTTGACCAGATAAATATCAACTGATGAAAAACCCATACTTACATTCCGTTTTCCCAAGGAGGTACAGGGTCACGGTTTTAATCTCACTTTTCTTTCTGCTGTGGCTGTGCGCAGTAAAAATATTTTCTTTTGTTGTTATCTCAAAAGTTGACAATAACTGGCAGGAGATATTCACGGAGAAATCAGCAGAGCATTCTGATGCCGTAATTTCGGATTTTATTGCTTCGCAAAATGATTTAAATAATTTCTCGGAAAAACTTTCAGGAAATCTGAACATCAGAAAAAATCTTGAAAAAATTGATACAAGAAAAATTTACGATGAAGTCCTCTCAGCCGAAATTCCTGACATTATGAGTATTGAAATATACGATAAACGGTTTGAACAGATTTGCTTTGAAGGCAGACAGCTGAACCCGGAATTTATACTCCTCCAGAAAGCATTTAAAGGAATCACGTTTACAGTACTTAAAGATATCGGGTTTTACACCTATCTGATTTATTATTCTCCCATAAAGGAACTCTCTGACGAAAATTCTTATTCGGGGGTTCTTGTCAGCGGTGTTGTTATCGGTTCAAAATATTCTGGAACAAGTAATAATAATACGGAAGATTTGCTGGGCAATAAACTCAGGAACAGACTCAATACTGAAGTTGATTTTTATCCTGCCGATACCTACAGCGGTTTAATCCGGACGGATACAATATCGGACAGACAGTATGTCAAATTAGCAGGAATCGGAGGATTAATAATCGGTAAAGCCGGGATTCAGAAATACGAATTAAGATATCACAATGATTACATACAAAAGCTTTCTTCCCGTATTGCCGCAGTTCTTATATTTTTATTTACATTATTTCTCCTTCCCTCCGTATTCAGATTGGTTAATCTTTTCAGGTCAATCCTGGTAAGAATAATTCTGACGTTTATTGTTTTGATTTTCATACGGTACTTATGGATTGTTACGGGTTTCCCGACAGATTTGTTCGAAAGCGAAATATTTATGCCTCAGTATTTCGCGTCAAAATTCGGCGCCGGTATTGCAAGGTCTCTCGGCGATTTGATGGTTACTTCGTTATTCCTTTTATTTTTTGCCGTTTATACCGTATCCGCCGTTCATAGTGTGGTTATAAATCCGAAACCTGTAACTGAAAAAAGAAATATTTTGGTTTCTGCATTCTTATTTCTTTTTTTTACGGGCTGTGTCTTTCTTCTTTTTAATGTTTACGGTGAAACCGTTAAAAGTTTAATTTTCGATTCCAATATAAAATTTCTCGATAAAACTGATATTATTCCTGATTTACCGTTATTTGTCATTCAAATTTCGATTCTTGTTTTTACTTTCACTTACCTTATACTGAATACAGTATTTATTCTCTTGGTTATTGATCACGCGAGGGTGTTTTCAGCGAAAAAAAATTACCGGAAAGTTTATATATTTGCGGTCTTTTTATTATTTCTTGTGATTAACGAAGCTTTCAATTATTCGGGCATTAATTTCACCATAATAAACCTGCACAGAATTCTGATTATCTGTCTGATTTTCCTTTTTTGCTTTTATATACTCAAAAGTTCGATTGCAAGAAAAAATTATTTTTTATTTTCACTCAGGAATATTTCGTTTATTGTTTTAATCAGCATAATAGTAACACCACTGATACTGCTCGAAAAAACGAAATCGCAGGAGACTTCCTATATAGAATTAATTGGTTCGGAACTTACTGAAAATCAGGATGAAAAAGTAATTTATCTTATTTCCAACGAACTGACGAAGTTAAGCAAAGACAGAAATGCGGAGGATTTTATAAAAGATGGAAGCAAGACACAACTTCTTTCATATTACTTCTGGAGGAACAGTAAACTTAATGATTTGAACTATAAATCGGATATTATTGTACTCGATTCTTCGAAAAAAATTATCAGCGATTTCAACGCGAGCGCGGGACTGATTAACGCCGATAGTGTTGTCAGTTTCGTTAAAAAAAACTTTTTTTCAAAGAAATTGAATGTCTCCGTGCCGGATGAGGGACTTAAGTCTGATACTGCCTTTTTTGATGATTATGAAACAGATATTGAAAAACCGGGCAGCACAGAAATTAATATTGAACCAATCAAATTTGACGATATCAGTATTCTTAAAAACAAACAGTTTAATTATTATACCGGTATTGTACCCGTGGAGAATATGGACCTCAGAAATACACAATTTGCCGAAATTGTAGGTTATATACTCGTTTCCGTAAATTCGGAATCCATCAATCTTTTTTCGGGCGAGCGGTTTAATTCATACGGAAATTCTCCGAAGGAAACTCTTCTTGATAAGCTGATAACAAAACCCGTTATTTCCGAATTTATCAACGGTGAAGTAACAAATTCAACAGAACCCGAAATCTCAAAAAATATTCTGAGGTATCTTGAAAATTACAGGAATCAAATCAGAAGCGGCGAAAAAAGTAATTACTGGAGATATGATATTGTAAATAACGAAAGATACCGAACATACTTTTCAGGTTCGGGCAGGACTTTTTTTGAAAATCAGGTCGGAGAATCTTCGGAAAACGGCAGTAATTCCGAAGAAAAAATTTTTGCTGTAAGTCTCAGGCGTGATGATTTTTCCCTGCTGACTTTTTACTTTCTCAAATTTATTCTTTTTTCCCTGATAGTATATGCCGTATTCTATGTTTTTTACAGTATTCCTTATCTGTTCAGGATTAAAACAATAAGACTGAATTTCACGGAAAAACTGTTTCTGTCCTTTCTTGTCGTATCGGTGATTCCGATTGTTTTACTGGCTGTATATACAAGGACATATATTAACAGTAAAAATGAGCTTAGCATCAGGAATCAGCTTATATCGGATCTGAACCTTGTTAACGAGGCATTAAAAGACGAGAAAACAATATTTAATAAGTTCAAACCCCTGGACACAATAAAGAGTGTCGCAAAGGACGTTCTCGTCCGGAATTTTTTCAATTCCGGCAAGAATTATAATCTCTTCATAAGGAATAAGATGGTTGCTTCCACAAATGAAGAGTTATTCAGGTCGGATTTTCTTGATACAAGATTAGACGCTGACGGGTATTATAATATAAACGTTTTGAAAAAGGATCTTTATATAAAAAATCAGTCAATTGACGGAATTTCATATCTGGTAGGTTATAAACCGCTGAAAGACAGGGGGAATTTCGTGAACGGTGTTATCAGTTCATTGTCAGTTTACAGGCAAAAGGAAATGAATGAAGAGCTGACAGAAACACTTACATTCATCTTCGGTTCATATTTTATTGTAGCAATGATTCTGCTTGTTATAGTGAGTTTTATAACCGGAAAAATTTCAAAACCGATTCTTATAATGAAGGCAGCGACCGAAAAACTTGCAAGAGGGGAAAGCAAAGTTGAGATTAAAATCAAGAGAAACGACGAAATTGGAAGTCTGGTGGATTCATTTAATAAGATGGCGAGGGATCTTGAACGAACAAAAGAAGAAGTTAAAAAAGCAGAAAGAGAAGCGGCCTGGCGGGACATAGCCAGAAGGGTTGCGCATGAAATCAAAAACCCGCTTACTCCGATAAAGCTGTCAATACAGCATCTCTATAATATTCACAAAGAGAATGATCCCGAAAATTTCGAAAAAGTATTAAAGAAAACAAAGGATCTTATAAGCAGTGAAATTGATAAACTTAGTAAAATTGCCACGGCGTTTTCCGATTTCGCTAAGCTTCCCGGCAGAAATTATCAGCCTCTGAATCTTAATGAAATTCTCGAAGATGTCATTTCACTGTACTCCCTCGACCCGAAGGTCGAATTCAGGAAAAACCTTTTTGAAAATCTCAGGAGTGTATTCGGCGATAAACAGGAAATGAACAGGGTTTTTCAGAATTTAATAAAAAATTCCGTACAGTCCATAGAAAAAAACGGACTTATTTCGGTCAGTTCACGAAATGAATCCGATAAAGTCGTAATTGAAATATCCGATAACGGCTGTGGTATTGAGCCTGAGATACTGAATAAATTATTTGAACCGAATTTCTCCACCAAGTCACAGGGCATGGGTCTGGGACTGGCTATTACAAGAAAATCACTCGATGATATGAAAGCCGCGATTACTTACAGGAGCAAGCTTCACGAAGGAACAACAGTTACGTTATATTTCAGAATATACATTGAAAGATTACACAGTTAAAATATTTACAATAATATCTGCATTTTTTTTCCTTTTGCAGGGATGCGCAAATCAGCAACCGCCATCCGGAGGTGACGATGATAAGATAGCGCCGAAAATTCAGTATATATATCCTTCAAACGGCGCCGTGAATTTTTCGGGAAAGACAATTACGATAGAGTTTGATGAATATGTTGACAGGCGCAGTTTTATAGACGCTTTATTTATAACCCCGAAACCGCCCGGTGAAATTAATTATAACTGGAGCGGAAAGACGGTCGAAATAGAATTTTCCGGGTCTTTAGCAAAAAATATTACTTATCTCGTTATATTAGGCAAATCGCTCAAAGATATACGCGGAAACAGCCTTAATTCACCTGTCAGTCTTGCCTTTTCAACAGGCGGCAGGATTGATAAAGGGAAGATTAAGGGTAAAGTATATTCGGAAAAAAATGACAGGACATTCATACTCGCATATAAGCTCGGCAATAAGCCGGACAGTCTTTTGAATCCGGCGCGCTATCCGGCTGATTTTGTCATGCCTGCCGCAGATAACGGTTTGTATTCATTTGAGAACCTGCCTGACGGAATGTTCAGATTATTTGCGCTGTATGACGGTGACAGGAACGCGTTATACGATAAAGAGTTCGATTACATTTCGATGCTGAATGAAGATAAAGAAATAGTAAATTCAGATGAACTAAAAGACTGTAATTTTATTTTAGAGGGATTTATCAGGGATGAAGCATACCGGAAGAGCAGGGAATTTTTCAATCTTCTGAAAGCTGACAGCTCACGCAGTATTTATTCTTCTGTGATACCAGGCGATAAGGATATACCCGTAAATCCGAAATTTTATTTCTATTTCAAAAATACAGGATTAACTCACGAAGAAATTGCCGTATCGTCAAAACTGGCTGACTCTCTAAATAATAACGTCAGGATTATTTACAACTGGTTTAATGATTCACTGCTCGAAATATTACCTGCTGTTCCGCTTAACTTCAACGAAAATTACAATTTCAGTTTCGCTTTTAAGAAATCTCTGAGAAAAGGCGATTATTCAATATCTTTCCGGACATCATCTGAGCGAAAAAGCGGCAGTATATCCGGATTGGTCAGGCAAAAATCTGCCGTTAACAGCAATGTAATAATAAAACTATTCAATACGGATGATCCGTTTCTTAATTATTCGCGAATTCTGACGTCAGATTCTCTGTATATATTCGAAGGATTAAAAGAAGGAAAGTACAAACTTTTCTCATTTATTGACGAAAAACAAAATAATAGTTTCGACAGGGGAGAGCCGTATCCGTACAAGCCCGCCGGGAAATTTTTTATTTTTGACGGCGTCCTGGATCTGAAAGGGGGCTGGAAAATCGAGAATGTTATCGTGAAATTCTGATAAGTCCCGTCAGTTTATAAAAAAGCGTATGAAGCATCAGCTCGGTATTAACGTTCATGTCCAGTTCTTTTATTAAATCTTCAAGCAGATTAATTATTTCAAACGATTCAGACCGATATTTCTGATGAAACTTATTAATGTTATCTATTTTGTCTTTGTTGATTATTATTTCCTCATTATCGTTAGAGATGCAGGTAATATCCCGAAACCACAAAATCATAAGAAACAGAAACAGCCTTACTTTTTCTTTATCTTTGGCTGAAGTAATCGAATTAATAATCACTGATGCCTGAAAATACTGTTTTGCTACAACGGCGCGCAGAATACCCAGAACGGAATCGCGCAGTTCAAGAAAATAAGAATTCATAATATTCATACATTTCGAGATACTGCCTTCTGCCACACCGGCGTATAATGCCGTTTCTTCTTTACTCAGGGTCTCGAAATGTTTCATCAGGTAATCAGTCAGTTCCTTCTTCTTTATCGAGTCAAATCTTATTTTCTG
>Ga0247841_10013744_pt1 | contig 10279 bp, 9 predicted proteins | sample LaCruzMarch2015__2_FD_192410 | JGI IMG/M metagenome (GOLD analysis project Ga0247841, IMG submission 192410) | Freshwater microbial communities from meromictic Lake La Cruz, Castile-La Mancha, Spain - LaCruzMarch2015_18m | ecosystem: Environmental > Aquatic > Freshwater > Lake | place: Spain...
GGAGAAGATTAGCTAATTACAAATTTAATACAAATCTACAAATTATTTTAAACTAATATGAGAAATGCACTCGTGCAAAAAGCAATTATACAACACGGCGACAAATTCTTGATAATTAGAAGATCCTCGCTCACTCCCGTTTACCCCAACATGTGGGACTTCCCGGGCGGGAAATGGGAGAAAGGCGAATCTCTAAGAGCGGGAATAATTCGCGAAGTCAAAGAAGAGACTTCTCTTAAAATAGAACCGCTTAAGATTGTGGCAAAATATGATATTCATTACAGTAATGAACTAAATATTCATTTCAATATTTATTCAATCAAAGAATATTCGGGAAAGGTAAATCTTAGTCATGAACACACGGCCTTCAAATGGGCAACGCGCAAACAAATATTACGACATAAGACAGAACCATATCTCCGCTTATTAATTCAAGAAAATCGCATATAACATAAAACAGCTACGCATTTTGCGGGGCTGTTTTCTTTACAATATCGCAGAACAAATTATTTTATTAACGAAAGAACACTCATCACAAAAACACCAATCCCAGCTGCGGAAGAAGCAATGCCGACAGGATTGAAAAATTTATCAGTAAGGGCCGAATTACTTACTGCCAATATCCCAGTAAGACCGATAAAAACCCACACGAGACCTGATTGGAATGGAGAAAAAACTGCCAGAACCAATCCGATGATCTGCAAAATACCACAAATGAATGAAAGAGCTTTCTTTGTTTCAGTGTCCATGGTTATCTCCTCGGGAAACAAAATTGTTGATTAATAAATGAGTATGCCATACAAAATTAAGCCTGTCAATGATATGCAATCAAAAACAGCTACGCATTTTGCGTGGCTGTTGATTTAATTAATCTCCGATTTTGTACTCGCGGATTTTGTAAAGCAAGGCGCGATGGGAAAGCTCGAGGAGCTTTGCCGCGGCTGTCCGATTGCCTTCAGTTTTCTTGAGCGCTTTCCTGATCAAGTCGGGCTCGATAAGCGATACGGCTTTCTTGATTGACAAGGGCTCCTCCCCCACGGTCAGACCGAGAATCGGGAAGTCGCCGAATTCATGTCGAATGAAAATGTAGCTCTTGCAAGCGGTCTCGTCACATCCTTCTCCATTGTATTTCTTGCTTACAACTTCCAGCCCAAATCTTTCATTGGGCAAACAAATCATATCGATAAACGAAGGTAAATCAATGTCGATATCATTTGACAATTGCTTGATGTCCGGCGCACTTGGCTCAACGACATCAATGAGGATCTGCGCAGCCCCATATTCTCGCGCATGGTTGATTGCTTCGAGAATGATCCTACCTATTTCCTCTGACTCAGACTGACAGTGACATCCCAATACCATTCCCTTTGTCATGACAAATAACCGACATTTATTCATAGACTGATCCATCCCTTTTCTCCGTTAGTAGTTGTGATTAAAAGACCTTGTCCTCGATTCACCAGCTTAACAATAAATATCAATCTCGTCAACGTGTCCACCATCTTGACCAAATCAATATTATTTGCTATTATTTGGTCATCCTGATTTATCTTGTACTGCTTCGCGCAGACGACGGGGCTCGCCCTGAAGTCTCCGCCAGGCGGAGTACTTCAGGGCCCCATCGTCTAGTGGTTAGGACATTAGGTTTTCATCCTAAAAACAGGGGTTCGATTCCCCTTGGGGCTACCACAAAGTACAACCTTCGGTTAACTTTGTGTCGAGCCATACCCTTGTTACATCAGAAATAGTCGAACCCCTGAGAAGCTTTGGTTTAAGGTGAAAGAGCCTGCCCCGAGAGTATCAATGTAAAATCAATAATCAAAAATATTCGAGGGGATTCCCCTTGGGGCTACCAGCCTACGCTAAGGCTTCGGCTGGCACAGCCAGTACCGATTACAGTTGGAAGCGAAGACATATTATCCCCTTATTTATAAGATAAGAACACCCTGTAATAATGGTGTTTTTTGTTATATACCAAATTTAAACTGTGTGATAAAATATCACATATGAATAAAATTGTCCCCATTATTAATTTAGCCACAAAGGTCGCTGATGTAAAAAGGACGGTTGGTTACCGAAAAGGGCATTTTGAAAATGACGCTGAACACAGCTACCAGCTCGCTTTGGTTTGTTGGTCTGCAAACAAACAATACAATTTAGGCTTAGAAGACGAATTAATACTCAAATTCGCATTAGTGCACGATTTGGTTGAAGTATATGCTGGAGATACCGACGCTCACGATGATAAACATAAGATTAAATCTAAAAAAGAAAACGAAGAGAAAGCCTTTGAAGCCTTAAAAGCAGATTACGCAGACTTTAAAGAAATATTAGAGACAATTCAAAGATACGAGAAGAAACATGATGCTGAGGCCCAGTTGGTATATACACTGGATAAATTTATCCCTGATGTAAACATTCATCACAGCAAAGGAGATTATTACCGTATAAGAAAAATTGATATTACTGCATGGAAAAAATGGTTATTAAACAAAATTGACTACCAATCCTTGAATCCCAAACTAAAGCCATTGGTAGATGAATCTATTAATGAAATTGAAACAAATTTTAATGACACCTTCTATAAAAAACTTTAGCTTAAGGTGAACGATCCTGCCCCGAGAGATTTCAATTAAATTTAATATCAAAAATATTTGAGAGGATTCTCTGCCGATTATGGCTAAAAAGACTACATTCTAGAATATATTATTTCACTATTCATAGAACAAAAACATCATGTAATCATGGTGTTTTTGTGTTTTCTCACAAAATTGGACACGTTGCTATTTTTACATAAAAGACCGAAAATGATATATTGAAGATACTATGAGGAATTGGAAAATGTTATGTCTGGTTATTGGCTTGATTGTATTATCAACTACTTTTTTTAGTTTGGCTTATTATTATTTCACCTTTGACCTAAAGACAACCGCTATTGCTGAGTCGATTTGCAAACCTCCATACGATGGAACAAGAAGCATCTCCCTGCCTAATACTACTTTTATCAAATCATACCGACTCCTGGTATTCACGAAAATTAATGGCGCCTGGCCGACCAAAGATGGCGGATATATTGTATCTGGTACGACCGATCCAAATATCATGTTTATTCCTCCGGATGGTTTTGTTGCGAAATTGAACAAACAAGGCAATACGCAGTGGGTGAAACTTTTGAAAACCACGAACAGCGCTGGCGCGGGAAATCCGAGGGGCGATGAAGATGTGCAGTCTATTATTGAACTTTCCGGTGGAGGATATCTGATGGCCTCCAAAGTATGGGGTTTTATTCTGGGCAAAGAATGGCAGGCGGACAATATCGAACTTAATAAAATATTATTTACCCGACTAGACAAGAATGGCAACACCCTTTGGAGTAAATCATTTACCGCTTTTGTTGAGGATGCGAAAAACTCTGTGGTGGAAACAGCTGACAAAGGCTTTTTATTTTACGCGCCGATTGTTGATCTAGCGCCAGACCAGAGAGGAGAAGACAGCGATGTTTATCAGAATATTCCCTTTGCTTCTTTGAAAGTTGCCAAGTTTAATCAGAGCGGCGACCTGCAATGGTCAAAAAACGTAAAAAACTTTATTTCCCGAGACAATGATTCATACTTAATCCAAACCCCCGATGGTGGTTTCGCCCTCGCCGGTAATTTGACTGAACCAAACATAGAGAAAGCACCTCCATATAATTATGACACTTATCCGGGCTTGGCAAAATTTGATAAAAATTTTAATTTCCAATGGGCAAAAAGTCTAGAGGGCACGCCTATGGAACTGGCCACCGTGATACCCAAGGCAGATGGAGGATTTGAAATGGGTTGGAAGAAATTTCGCCAAGCGGCCTGCGTTGTCCATGGACTTACAAAAACGGAAGACAATGGTTATTTAGTTTTAGGATCGGGACCGTCGGCATTATCCTTGGTACCGAACATTCAAGAGATAGCTACCGGGAAACAGAGTGGTTTGGTCGGGTTTAAATTTGATTCAGCTGGTAAGATGGAATGGGTAAAAAAGATGAGTTTCAGTTTCAATGATTTTGCTATGCCTTTTATTGATTTTTCTCTTTCTTCAACCGTTGATGACAAATTGATGCTGGTCGCTCCATTTACTTGGGCGGATGCTGATTATAAGACTAAAGCAGACGCTGTTAACGAGAAGACTAAATGGTACAAAGAGAAATATGGAGAAATGGAAATGTTAAAAGAATTAAAAGACAGGACCAAACAATCGCAAGCGGACTGGAAAACAGTCCAGGCCGTTATCCAGATTGCTTCCGACTCGACACGTCCGGGAATTTTTATGACAAAAATGGATCAGTCTCTAAATATTAGCTGGGCAAAAACGATTTATCCTCACCGCTCCACCACTAATTATGTGACAAAATCAACCACTGATAGTGGGGCCATTATTGCCGGCGAATATGAGACTGAAGTCGTCCAATCGACCATGTTCGGCAATAATATATATTATAGAGATGGTTTCTTAATCAAATTTGATTCCAGCGGCAACATAAAAGATAATAAGAATTGGGCCATCAACTATAATGGTAAAATCACATCAGAGATGATGACACCCTACGCTGTTTCCAATGATTTGCTCGCTAATGTAGAAAATTATCCTCTCAAACTAACAAATCGCAAACCGGAATTCTCCATGTACAAAAAAGCGAAAACTACTTCTTACGCGCCATTCGCGAGCGCCAAAGAGACATTCTGCCCGATCTTGCCAGATGTTTCGGCGTTTGATAAACCTATTCAAAATTCAAATAATTCTTCGGCCGAAACAAGGACTTGGCCGCAAATAAATTATGAACGGGCCATCCCAGCTGAACTCATCAATGATAAAAGTAAAACGATCAACGCTGAATTGTTGCCGATTTTAAATCAACTTTATAATAATCAAGTGAAATTGACAGATAATATGGGTGGGGCGATGCTCAGCTATATATTTGATCGGGTTATCACCAAGGAGGACGTGGTGGCAGTAAAAAACTATCTTGTTGGACTTAATTATAAGACACAAGACGAAGGTAATAATCAATTGACAATGTATAAGCCCGGTTATTTTCTAATTTTAACTTTTTCAGTAAACCACAAAGATAAAGCTTTTCTGGATGTAACCTATTAAGCTTTTTGAATTAGTTTAGAAACCGAGGAAAAAAGTCCAAAGAATATTAAACAAGTGCATCAAAAAAGTTTAAGTGTCTTTGCGGAAGAACCAGGGATATGACAGCGCCATCCCGACCACTCCGGTAATGCAGATACAACCGAGGATCAGGTTCATCATTTCCGGTGAGTCAGAATAACTCATGCCTCCGGCCAAAATCTTTTCTTGCACACCCTGAGCCGAATAAGCGGCGATCAGATGCCCCGACATTAGACCGATCAGGGTCTTCGAGAAGAAGGTCGGCAAGGTGGCGAAACCGGCAAATTCAGATTCTTTGCCCGGAGGCGCGAACCCCATGATGTACTTGCTCATGACTGGGGACCAGATGGTCTCACCAATGGCGTAGATAACGATTTGTACCACCACGAGAACAGTGTAAGCAGTCAGTAACTGACTAGTTTCAGAAACAAACCATTGTGGCGGCAAGGCGAGGATGAAGGTCGAACCGGCGGAGATGGACATACCAATGAACATCCGCCACCAGGAATTTTTTCTTACCAGATACGAAGTAGCGAGGACGAGTCCGACAAAGATGATGTATGGGTTGATGCCTTGGAGCAGTCCTCCCAATTGAGCATCTCCCAAGACATTAAGGTAGTATTTATTATATACAGCAAACGGGAAGGAGAAACTCATCCGCGGACCGCTAACAATGAAAAGAAAAACGATCATGCCAACGAATCCCGGATACTTGGCCACTTCTTTGAATTGCCCCCAGACATTGGGCCACGCCTTCTCCTTCAACCATTTCCCGCCGACCGGCCCCAAAATCGTGAGCAGAATATTACCTAATTGCAACAAGAAGTAAAGAATCGGACGGACAAAGAACCAACCGACCTTTACCAAACCGCCAAGCACGACGCCGATTGACGTTAAAATTCGCACGACAAGGAACTTTTCTTTGCCAGGAATGCCGGTCTGAACAGCCGCAACTTCCTTGGATTCCGCAATATCAGCCTGCAGTTGCTTTTCTTCTTCCGGAGAAAGCTGGCGGATGTCTCCGTTTTCCTCATCGACGGCTTTGCCTTCGTCCGTGACCATGAAGTGGGCAACGAAATACAATCCCAAGACAAGTACACCACTGCCAATGAAAATCGGGACATTACCCGAGCCATCCTTGTTAATAATCAGAGCAACCACAACAGCTGTGGCAATCGCTCCACCCTGCATGATCATGTACCAGAAGTTGAACCCGACCGAGGCAGTTGATTTCGAAGTAAACCGCTGAAGGCCGGCATTGACGAATGGACCAATCAAGCCCTCGGAAATGCCGGTGATCACGAAGAAGGTAATTCCGACAATCAAGGTAATCTGCGATCCAAACCCGAAGATGAGTGGGGCACAACCGACAACTAGTCGGCTAATGCCACCGACGAGCGCTCCCAACTTGAGCATTTTCCTGTAACCAAGCTTGGCCTGGATCATGCCTGAGATCAGCATGACGAAAAGAATGCCGAATGAGAATGCGGTGAAAACATATCCCGCCACTGCATCCGACACCGCCATTTCAGTCGAAAGGAAAATCGTCAATTGCGTATAGAGCGCGAAAAAGGCGAAGCTGTCGATGAAGACGACGATGATCACCGCCCAGAATGCTTTCGGCAACTTCTTCAATTTGTTGAAACCGCTGAAATAATCAATCAGCGACTTCCTGGTCCCCTTCGGAATCATGGCCAAACCCATGACAACCGCCATGCCGAGTACCACTACTGCAAAGTACTGAAATATGACCAGATCCATGTTCATGGCTGTCCGCCTTTCTCCCTCCCGGGATTTCGCACTATTGTGCTGACTACGACTATTGTAAAAGTTCATCTCCTACACACCATTTAAACGCAATTGGGGGAAATGTCAAGAACATGTGCTGAAAATATTAAACCGCATTTAGCCTCTAAATTAGTTTATTCTTTCCATAAAATAAAAAGAGTCAATCAATTTTGATCGCCTCTTATATTTTTTACGCAGGAAAAACTTCGGCAACACCGAAATCGACGACAACTACCACGGCTTTGTCAGCCATTGCTCGCAATTTGTACGCAGCTTCTTTGTCAAAAAATTCCAATGCTTCATCAATTCCTTCCCGCCGGACGAGCCCACGCGCAAAGGGGACTTCACCACGATCGCGAAATACCTGCCAATTCTGATTGGGCATGAAAACATCAGCCAATGGCCCGCCATGCTCATCATCAACATTCAAGATAACAATCAATGATTCCTCCACAGTCAGACCCAACTCAGTAATTCTTTTTTTGAAATGCTGAACGCGGTCTGCATTCATTTCCAAAGTTTTCTGACAATTCATCTTGCGATCCGCTCTTGACGGAGGAACAGCTATTGCGACGGCAATCACGGCTCTCATGTTTTCGCCTCTCTATTGAGTTGTTTAATGTTCGGCTTCGACGCTATTTGTCTACGTTTTATTAACTTAGCAAATAACTTATTTCAGGTCAACCTCAATATTTTATCACGTAACGAACAATGGACAATTGACAATTGCGTAAAGGCATGTTAATCTTTTCTGTTATCGAGTTCATTCCAACCCCCACAGGAGGCAACCAATGGATCTGAAAGCGCTTGACCCTTATTTCCGAGATGCCAATGGCACCATTATCGGTCTCGTTTCGACTGGAATTCTGATGCCGTCGAAGGAAAACCCCTACCGAATGCAATTCGGCGGAGAGGTTCTGAAAGATTTCGACGAGCAAAGCGGTCTCTTGGCCAGTAAATTCTTTAGCAACGATGCTTTGCACGTTTCTGAAATGGTCATTTTCAAACGACCGGTTTTTGCCGGGCACAGTTTCTACAGCATTTATCGAGTTATCAAATCCAGCCCGGGCTTCGTCATGATCTATGGCGAGATTCGTTCTCAGCCACTAGGGTCATCTTCCCCTTCGCCAGACGATGATCCGGTTTGTTACTCTGGCCTCGCTCTCTGCGCCATGGTCGACAAGCAAAACGGCAAAATCATTAAAGACCGGATGCCCACCGTGACTCTGCCAACGGACTGGGTGAGAGAAGAGATCAAGGAAATCGGTGAAAATTTTTTCAATCTGCAGAAACAATTTGCGAAATTATTGTAACAACACAAGCCATCTCGAAACGAGGTGGCTTTAATAAATATTCAGCATATTAATTTGTAAACTGATAAACAATAAAAGCCGTTGACAAACTTAACTGATAATATAAGATACGGATAGTTGTTCCTTTCCCTCCATCAACCATTAAAAGGAGCGTGCAATGACCCGTCGCGAAGACAAAACCAAGTTTTTGACCGAAGTACTGGAAATCGCGAAAAAAGTGAACGGGATCGTCATCATTTTTCCCGACACGGAGAACGAAGATCCTGAAGACGCCGAGCGAAAGGCCAAGGGCGAACTCGGCGCCACCCTCTGGGCCAAAATTATGACCTCTTTTCAGAAGATGCACGCTGAGCCACCCACTCAAGAAGAGCAAGACCAGTACATGGATCTCCTCGAAGACGACCTGATTACGGGATACACCAAGAAGCACAACCTCGAGCAACCGACCACGGAAGAAGACCGGCAGGCGATCCTCGAATTGGCAACGGAAGAGTTCGAAAAGGACTTCGCCGGCCATTACGATGATGCGAAAGGCCTGTTCGACAAAATCAAAGAAATCACTGAGAAGCAACAGGCCGTCTGGAAAAAATTGATTGAAATCTTGAAACAAATCCTGGCGTTCACTCCCACGCCGGTCGAACAAGTCATTGACGAGAAGCTCACTTGTCGCGCGCAAGCGGTGGCATTAGCGAAATATTTGAATCTCAAAGAGCCTAAAACCCTGAAAGACGATCGCGAAATCTTCGTCGCTGTCAGCGAACATTTCTCCGACGGAAGAATTCTGATGCTGTACGACGAGTACATCTCTCTCTCTGAAAAACTGATTACCCCGTTCGAAAGAGAACTCTTTGGTAACAACTCGGAACCCAGCTCGGAGCCAAAATAATGTCTTAATTGAGAAACAACACTCAAGAATAATTTCTTGGGTGTTTTTAGTAACTTACCATCATAAATTTAGTAAAAGTGTATTAATATAATCTTATCCCCAATCTCAATTGTCTAATTTTAAACAAATTCATACTGAATTGACTTTTCATTTCAGACATGCTATAATGTATACATAGAGTGAAGTTTCCGACTTTGCTCTTTTATTTCGGCTTAAGGCTATGCAGGAGGGCACAAAAGGCCACCACTTAGCGCTAAAAAGGAAAACCTTATTTCACATCTTCATTCAATTTTGCTTTAAAATGGCACTCTTAATCAATTCTTCGAAGGTTCACCTTTTCGCTAAATATATATAAAAGGCCTCAATAGTACAAATCTGTGATCAGATGCTCTAAGCCAATCGTAAACAATTGAACTCCTTCCAAAAAACAATGTCCTAGCATGCCACGCATACTAGGACTTTTATTATCCTTGATTTTACTTATAAATTAAGCTATTATCTGACTAGTCAATTAATAATAAAAATACGCCAGAAAAACAAGAGAAGCGACGTTTGCATCCAGCTCAATAATAGCTGACTTGCTTGTCTCGCTTGTCTCGCTTATCTCGCTATATTAATAAACCCTATGTCAGTACCAGCACATCGCAAGAACAAGGCCAAGGTGAGACGCACTCGTTCCCACCACGCCCTCAAAGTTCTCAAACCCAATTCCTGCCCAAAGTGCCAAGCGCCTCTCAAGTCACACATGGCTTGCCCAGCTTGCGGCTATTACAAAGGCAGACAAGTCATCACTACGAAAACTGATGTCAATTTGAAGCGCACAGAAAAGAGGAAGAAGAAGGAACAAAAAAACAAAGAGAGAATGGAAAAACTAAAGAACAAATAAACAATATACTTCTACTAATTGGGATACATATTATTCAGTCAACCTCAAAAGTTAATCTGTATAATCTGTATGCTAATCTGTACATCTGTACCATATGAGTTCTTCAATCATCTTCGCTTTAATTTGCTCAATCATAGCAATAGTCTATGGCATCATTCTCATCAATGTAATTTTGAAAAAGGGAACAGGCAGTGAGAGAATGCAGGAAATCGCCAAAGCTATTCAGCTCGGAGCGAAAGCTTATCTAAATCGACAATA
>Ga0247841_10013746_pt1 | contig 10277 bp, 3 predicted proteins | sample LaCruzMarch2015__2_FD_192410 | JGI IMG/M metagenome (GOLD analysis project Ga0247841, IMG submission 192410) | Freshwater microbial communities from meromictic Lake La Cruz, Castile-La Mancha, Spain - LaCruzMarch2015_18m | ecosystem: Environmental > Aquatic > Freshwater > Lake | place: Spain...
GTTTCAGGAAATAGGCGGCCATCATGGGGGTCAGCAGGCGCGCCACCATGAGCGAGGCGACTACCGCCACCGCGGCAGTGATGCCGAACTGGACGAAGAACTTGCCCGGCACCCCGCCCATGAAGGCGGTCGGCAGAAAGACCGCGACCAGGGTGAAGGTGGTTGCGATGACCGCGAGCCCGATCTCGTCCGCCGCCTCCATCGCCGCCTGGAAGGGCGGCTTGCCCATGCGCAGGTGGCGCACGATGTTCTCGATCTCGACGATGGCATCGTCCACCAGAATGCCGACCACCAGCGCCAGGGCGAGCAGGGTCAGGACGTTCAGGCTGAACCCCAGCACCAGCATGACGGCGAAGGTGGGGATGATGGAGAGCGGCAGGGCGACGGCCGCAATCAGGGTGGCACGCCAGTCACGCAGGAACCACCAGACCACCAGGATCGCCAGCAGCGCGCCCTCGTAGAGCAGTTCCATGGACCCCAGGTAGTTGTCATACACCGGGTCGACGGTGTTGTAGGCCTCCCGGATCTGCACTTGGGGGAACAGGACGCCCAGGTGATCCAGAGCGGCCTTGACCGCCCGCGCGACCGCCACCTCGCCGGCCCCCTTGATCCGGGTCACCTCGAAGGCGACCACCGGGGCCTCGTCCAGCAGGGCGTACGAGCCGCGCTCCGCAAAGCTGTCGCTGATGGTCCCTAAGTCCTGCAGGCGCACCCGGCGGCCGTCCGGCAGCGGAATCGTCAACTCCGCGATCCCGGCCACGGTGTCCACGGCGCCTAAGCTGCGGACCGACTGCACGGCCCCGCCGATGTCCCCGCGCCCGCCGGAGGCGTCCTGCTGGACGCGCTTCAACTGGGCGGAAATGGCCTCGGCCGTCACCCCCAGCGACTGCATCCGGGCGCTGTCCAGATCCACATGGACCTCCCGGTCCACGCCCCCCACCCGCGCCACCCGGCCCACCCCCTTGACCGCCAGCAGTGCCTTGGCGACCTCGTTGTCGACGAACCAGGACAGGGCCGACTCATCCATCCGCGGAGAGGCCACGGTATAGGTCGCGATGGGTGAGCCGGAGGTGGTGACCTTGGAGACGATCGGGTCGGTCATGTCCTGCGGCAGGTCGGCGCGCACGCTGTCGACCGCGTTGCGCACCTCGTTCAAGGCCACCTCGGTGTCCTTGTCGATCTGGAACTCGACCCGGATGGTGGCGGCCCCGTCGGCAACCGTGGTGCGGATGTGCTCGATCCCACCCAGGGAGGCGAGCTGGTCCTCGATCTTACGCGCGACCTCGGTCTCCAGTTGGGTCGGGTCCGACCCCTCCAGGCTCGCGGTGATGGTGATGGTGGGGAGTTCGACGTCCGGAAAGTTCTGAATCGGCAGGGCCCGGAACCCCATGATCCCGAAGATCGTCAGGAGCCCGAACAGGAGGATGGCAGGGACCGGGTGGCGGATGGACCAGGCGGAGACGTTCATAAAGACCTATACGCCGCAAAGAGACTGAAGAAAATTGTTAGCCGCAAATGAACGCAAATGGACGCAAATCAAGAAAAAAATCCGGCGGCATCGTTGATAGGACCACCCCTGCTCATTTCATTCCTCTTAATTTGCGTCCATTTGCGTTCATTTGCGGCTAATCTTCTTCTCCTCGGCGCCCGCGGGTGCCGCGGAGGACTCCACCCGCACCAAATCCCCATCGGCGAGGAAGGCCCCACCGCTCTCCACCACCCGCGCCGCCGTGTCCAGGCCGGACAGGATCTCGACCTGGCCGGCGCTGCGGCGCCCGGTCTCGACCTTGCGCTGGGCGACCCGGTCGTCGGGCAGGACCTCGAAGACGAAGCTCGTGCCGTCGCGCAGGACCACGGCGGACTCGGGCAGGGTCAGGGCCGGGCTGGCCCCGAGTTGGATGGTTCCCTGGGCGAACATCCCGGGGCGCGCCGGACCCGCGGCCGGCAGGTCGACATAGACCAGTCCGTAGCGGGTATTGGCGTCCAGGGTCGGGGCGGCGATGCGCACCTTGCCGGTCACAGTCTCCCCGCCCGGCAACTGGATCAGGGCCTCCTGACCGGGACGGACCTGGGCGAGTTGCTGGGCGGTGAGCTCGGCGCGCCACTCCACCCGCCCCTGGCGGACGATACGGAAGAGTTCGGTCCCGGCCTGCACCACGGTCCCCAGGGTCGCGGCGCGGGCCGCGATGACCCCGTCGTCCACCGCCAGAACGCGCGTCTGACTCAGACGAATGCGCTCCATCTCCAGCGCCGCCTCCGCCGCCGCCAGATTGGCCTTGGCCGCCTCCTCCGCGATCAGGTATTGGGTCATCTGCTGCTCGGACATGGCGCCCTTGTCCTTGACGCTGCGCGCCCGATCGCCATTGGCCCGCGCCTCCGCCAGGGCCGCCCGGACCTGGGCCACGCGCGCCTCCTGTTGCGCCAGCGACGCCTTCACCGTGTCCTGATCCAGGCGCGCCAGAACCTGACCGTGACGGACCCGGTCGCCCACGTCCACCGCCACCTCCACCACGCGCAGGCCCCCGGTCTCGGCGGCGATCACGCCCTCCTGCCAGGCGAAGAGCCCGCCGCTCGCCTCGATCAGGCGCGGCCAATCCGCCGTGCGGGGCGCGACCAGGGTCACGGCCAGGGCCGGATGGGGCAGCGGCTTGGGCGCGGCCTTGGCGCCCGCGTGGTCGCCCCCGACCTTTCCATAGGACACCAGGGCAGCCAGCAGGCCGATGGCGCCCACCGCGAGCAGGATCAAACCGGTCTTCGCCTTCATAGGGATACTCCAGTGTCGAGGCGCGGGACCCGCGACCGGGCCAGCCCGTCGGCACGGCAGTTGGGGGCGGCGGGCGGCGGACCGGCGCGGTCGGGGACCGTGAGACCAATGGCACGGCAGATGAGGTCGGTCACAGTGCCGGTCAGTTGGTCCAGACGCTCGGGCGTCGCCTGGTCCCACCCTAATTGGCGCCCGAGGATGGGGCGCGTAAACGCCAGGCTCACCATGTGTCCGTGCAGCACATTGGCCGTGAGCCGGACCGGCTCCGACGCCGGCGCCAACCCCCAGGCGGTACCCACCAGTTGCGCCAGGAGTTGCAACACCGGCTCGACGCGGCGGCGGTAGAGCAGGTCGAAGAGTTCGCCGGGGAAGGCGAGCTCACGCGCCACCAGGACACTGAACCAGCGCAGGTCCTCGAAGGCCGAGAGGCGCCCCAAGACCCCGCGGGCCAGGGACTCCACCGCCGCCGCCAGCAGGACCGGATCGGACCCGGCGCGCCCCAGCAGGGCGGTCACGTCTTCGATCTGCCGCGCGAAACACCCCTCGTCCTCGTCCAGCACGGTGTCGAAGATGGTGCGATAGAGCCCCTGCTTGCTGCCGAAGTGATAGTTGACGGCGGCGACGTTCACCTGCGCCGCGGCGCTCAGGTCGCGCACCGAGACACCCCGAAAGCCATGCTCGGCGAAGAGCTTGAGCGCGGTTTCGATGATGCGCCGACGGGTCTCGCCGGTGCGCGGGTCCAGGGGGCGAGCCGATAGGGTCTGGTCGAGTGGGGGCATGGGCGGCGGCAGGTGTGGATCAGCCGGTAAGTCTACTCCACCGCTGCGGTATTTCAAACGTTTGTTTGGTTAGATCGTAGGCCAGGCCTGGCGCCATCTCTGGTCAATCACTGACCACCATCGGCAAAACCCTGTTCGGTAAGCCCCCTGACAGCTTCGGCACAGGTTATCCACAGAAGCGGCCACAACGCATGTGGAAAGATGGCGGCCGACAAGGTCTCCCGCGCGCGCCGGAAGCCCGTTCGCCGCGGATTTCCGCTCGACCGGGAGGCTTGCCCCGATACCCTTGTTGCACTGACGGTTGAAAATCTGTATACCGTGATTCGCACGCCTGCCGCACCCCCTCGTCTGGTCGGGCCAAGTCGTCAACAAGGAGCAACCGACCATGCCGCTGCGATTTCTCTCACTGGCCTGCACCCTGGGCCTGATGCTGCTTGCCGGCGGGGCTCTGGCTGAGCAGGTCTGCAAATACGACAGTATCACCGCCACGGCACCGGCGAGCCGGTTTACCGATAACGGCGATGGGACTGTGACGGATAAGGTGAATGGGCTTCAGTGGAAGCGGTGTAGCGAGGGGCAGACTTGGGATGGGGGTACCTGTACCGGCAACGTTACCAGCCACAACTGGCAGCAGGCACTGTTGCTTGCCGACGGGACGACCTACGCTGGAAATAACGACTGGCGTTTGCCGAATATCAAGGAACTGGGGTCAATCGTGGAGCTTGCCTGCATCGACCCAGCCATCGATCTGGCAGTCTTCCCAGGCACCCCCGGTTCGGATGCTTGGTCTTCCTCGCCCTACGGGTACCTCGCCGACTTGGCGTGGAAGGTCTACTTCAACCTCGGCTCTGCCGGCACCCACGCCAAGGGCAACGACTACCAGGTTCGGTTGGTGCGCGGCGGACAGGCTTTGGGTCCTTTGAACGACACCGGGATCGATTGGTGGGCTGATGGTAGCACGAACTTCCTGACCAGCGAGCCCGCCGGCTATCCGGGCCAGGATGCAAGCTACGGCCGCGATAGAACCCAGGACAACGACGCCGACGGCCATGCCGGATTCCATTACACCAAACTCGATGCCAACGGCAATGCCCTGCCTGCCACGGCGACGACTTGGTCCTGCGTGCGTGATGAGGTTAGCGGGCTCGTCTGGGAGAATAAGACCGACGACGCCGGGCTGCACTCGTTGGACCACTCCTGCTCTTGGTACAACCCCGACCCGGCTACCAACGGCGGGGATGTCGGCTCCCGTAACGGGGGGTATTGCACTGGCGGCATCGACTGCGACACCCTGGGGTTCACGCAGGCCGTCAACCAAGCCGGCCTGTGCGGGGCCAACGATTGGCGCCTGCCAAGCAGCGAAGAACTTCTGTCCATCGTCGATCGCAGTCGTACCAACCCAGCCAGCGATCCCAATTTTTTCCCGAACTTATACTTTTTTTGGTCTTCCTCGCCCCTTGCGGGCAGTGCCGTCAACGCGTGGATCGTGGACTTCAGCTACGGCTATGTCGGCTACTACTACGGCAGCAAGAACGACGACCGCCAGGTTCGGTTGGTGCGCGGCGGACAGTCATCGCTCCCCGCACAAACCGCCGGCCTCTCCTGCACCACCAACACCCTTAGCCTCCCCGTCGATGAAACCGCCTGTTTCTACGACGGCTCGGCTGACTTGCGCAAGGCCATCCTAAAAAAGGACGGTGTAGTGGTGGCGACCGCCAGCCTGGCAGGTAACGAGGGCGGGTTCTGCGCCGATAATCTGCTGTGGCTGGACGCTGCGGGCAAGCCTATTTCAGACTGGTCGGGGCTGTTCGGCGCGGCCAATACGATCCTGGTGCAGTTGTTCGTCGAGCGTACCAATGGCGTCACGAGCCTGTTGGGCGGTCGCGCGGCCCATCGCTCGCAGTTTGCTGTGGAGGTGACACCAGACCAGAACCAGACATTCCCGATGAATGGCCCCCACGCCCAGGCGACCTTCACGGCGACCCCCAAGGGCGGCACCGCGCCCTATACCTACGCCTGGACCGAGGTGCTGGATTACGGCGATGGGTACGACAACCACCCGTGGGCGCAATCCGCCGACGCGACCATCGAATTGCCGGGCTACGGTGAAAAATACCAGGATCCCGCGTTGAAAGAGCGTGGACCAGCGATCAACGACCTGCACCCGATCAACCTGCGCGTCACTGACAGCACCGGCAAGCTGGCGACGGTCCAGTGCCTCGCCGCGGTGACCAATCCGCATCTCAACGGCAATCCGAGCTTGAGCGGCAGCGGCAGCCAGTTGCAGCGCGGGGTGGATCTCGCGAGCGGCAATTATCACCTGTCCGCCACCGACCTGTCGGTGTCCGGCAAGGGACCGGACTTCGTCCTGACCCGTGCCTATAACTCAAACGTGGCTGGCAACGGCGCCTGGACCTTCAATCTGGACCTGAGCCTCTATTTCAGCGCGCACAGCATGGGGCGCGAGATCACCGTCGGCCCGCGCGAGGATGGCCGTGAACAGCGCTATTACCGTGAACTGGACGGCACCTGGCACGCCCTGAACCCCGGCAACTTCGATGAACTGACGCAGGAGCCCGACGGCCGCTTTGTGCTCTATACCCAGGGCAACCTGCTCTATCGCTTCGCCGCCCCCGAAGGCACCGGGGCCGGACGGCTGGAGGCCATCGCGGACCGCGACAACAATGTCCTGCAATTCACGTACACCGCCAACCGCATCACCGGCGCGACCACCGCCGGCGGGGACAAGTACAGCATCCTGCGCGAGAATGGCCGGATCAAACGGGTGACCGATTTCACCGGCCGTTATGTGGAGTACACCTGGAACACCGACGGCATGATCACCGCCATGCGCAACCCGCTGGGGAAATTGACCAAATACGCCTATACGACCGGCAGTGCCCCCGCCAATCGCTACAAGCTGGTGAGCATCACCGACCCGCGCGACAAGGTGCAGGCAACGATCGCCTACTACGCCGCCGAGGCTGCGCTCGGCAAGGTGAAGTCGGTGAAGGATGGCGCGGGCAGCCAATGGGACTATCAATACACCAGCGAGCCCGGCCGGCAGTCGACCGGGATCACCAGGCCCGCGGTGAATGGCGTGAACAATGGTCTCGTCTTCATTCTGGATGATGCCCGTACCCGTGTGGTGGAGCGAATCGACTCGCTTAACGTGAGCGAGTACCTCAAAAAAACCAGCCGTACCACCTTCAAGACCATCGCCAACCGTACCCGCATTGCCGAGACGGCCTTACCAGCCGAGACGATCCGCCCCAGTGACACCAAGACCACCATCGTCTACACCGACGACGGCGCGGGTAATCCGGAGAAGATTACGGACGCGCTCCTGCGCGAGACCACCGCCACCTTTGGAACAGTGACCGGCCAGACCAACCTGACCCCCCGCGCCAGCGTCAAGCGCCCGGGCGTCACGACCACCACGCGCTATTCCGATTTCAAGCCCAGCGGCAAGGCCGAGACCATCATCGATCCGCTGGAACAGACCACTCTGCGTCACTACAACGCCATCGGCCAACTCGACCAGACCACGAATGCCCGCGGCGTCCGCACCGCCCGGACCTATGACGCCAAGGGCCGCCCCAAGCGCACCACCGACGCACTCGGCAACTACACCGAACAGACCTTCGACACCCTCGGGCGCCTGGTGAGCGAGCGCGACGCCCGCGGCTCTGTGACCAGCCACACCTACGACGCCAACGGCAACCGGCTCAAGACCACCAACCCGCTGGGCGGCGTCACCACCAACACCTATGACGCGGCCGACCACCTGATCAGCACCAAGGACCCGCGCGGCTACACCACCATCTATGAGCACGACGCCATCGGCCGCAAGGTCGCGGAGCGCTATACCGTCGGCGGTCAGGCGCGGGTCCGCGGCTTCACTTACGATGCCATGGGCCGCCTGGAGCGCGTGACCAATGAGAACGGCCAGTCCAGCGAGACCCGCTTCGACCCCCGCGGCAAGGTCCTGCAGGAGATCGATCCGCTGTCGCAGAGCATCAGCTATACCTACGACGCCAACGGCAACGTTACGACGGTGACTGATGCCGCGGGTCGCATTATCAAGAACGACTATGACGAACTCGACCGCAAGACGCGCGTGACCGACGTCTTGGGCAACTACGAGGCATACACCTATAACGATCAGGGCCTGCTCGCCAGCCGGCGCGATGCGCGCGGTCAGATGACCTGGTATACCTACGACGCCATCGGCCAACTGACCAAGGTCGCCGACGACGAGGGCGACACGCGCGCCGACTATGACCCCAACGGCAACCTCACGCGCACCACCGACCGCAAGGGTCAGACGACCACCTACACCTATGACGTGCTCGACCGCCTGACCCGGCTCACCGACGCCACCGGGCGGCAGTGGGGCTTCACCTACGACGCCAACGGCAACCGGCTCACCCGCACCCTGCCGTCCGGGCAGACCATCAGCTACACCTATGACAAACTCAACCGGGTCATCGGCGTCAGCTACCCCGGCGGCCCCAAGGTCAGCTATACCTATGACGCCAACGGGAACCGCCTGACTATGACCGACGCCAACGGCGTGACCAAGTACGTCTATGACGAGCAGAACCGCCTGACCAAGGTTACCGATGCCTTCGGCAATGCCGTCGCCTACGGCTACGACCCGGCCGGTCGGTTGCAGCAACTCCTCTATCCGGGCAATAAGCTGGTGACCTACACGCGCGACGCCGCCGGCCGGCTGAAGGACCTCGCCGATTGGCTGAATCAGGTCACTCACTATAGCCGCGACCCGACCGGCGCGCTGACGGATATCCTGTATGGAAACGGGGCCTGGGTGCACAAGGGCTATGACGCGGTAGGCCGGTTGACCTCGCTGGTCAACAGCACCGCGGCCAACACCATCATCTCCCGCCACACGCTGCGACTCGACGGCCTGGGCAACCCGCTCAGTGCCGACCTAGAACTGCCGCTGGAGCCCGCCAGGCTCGGCAAATCCGCCGAGGCGCTCTACGACGCCGCCAACCGCCTGACCAGCATCGGCGGCGCGGCCATCACCCATGACAGCGACGGCCGCACCACCGCCGACACCAGCGGCAGCGCCGCCATCCAGTACGCCTTCAACGCCCAGGACCTGATCACCAGCGTCACCGCCGGCGGCGTCCTCACCGACCGCTACACCTATGACGGCGACGGCCGCCGCGTCGCCCGCACCACCGGCACCCAAACCACCCGCTATGTCCTCGACCCCACCGGCGGCGACCTCTACGCGCTGCTGGCCGAGACCGATGCCACCAACAAGCCGCTGCGCTATTATCTCTATGGCGAGGGGCTGGTGGCGCAGATCACCGGGACCAGTCATCGGTATTATCACTTCGATCAGACCGGCAATACGCTGGCGCTGACCGATGATAGCGGGGCGGTGACTGATAAGTATGCCTATGAGCCGTTTGGGATCAGTACCGCGCAGGGGAGTTCGTACAATCCGTTCCGGTTTGTCGGTAAATTCGGGGTCATGGATGATGGCAATGGGTTGAACTACATGCGGGCGCGGTATTACTTAGCGAACACTGGGCGATTCCTAAGTCTGGACCAATTGCTCGGGTCAGTAGTATTTTCGCAAACGTTGAATCGCTATAGCTATACGGGTGGTAATCCAGTTTCTGGGGTTGACCCAACAGGCATGTGCACTGACTGTAAGATATTTGAATACGCAAAGGATTACTTCTCCGAATTTCTTAAAGAAAAGGCCACCGAGGAAGGAATTAAAGCGGCGGTAGCGCAAGTTGCATTTTATTCATCCGTTGGCCCAGAGAAGCTGGGGGTTCTCTCCGGTAAATATCTAGCAGGCGGCCAGGTATTTATTGGTTTGGGGTCGGCATTCATTAAAGAGATGATAAAGAAAGGATATACTTTCGAGGACGCAGCATCAGCATGGCTAAACGTAGCTGCCAATTTTCAGTATGCTTGGGAAAATGACCATGACATAGTCTACAAGTCGATGGAAGATGCTATGTCGTCGACGGCTGCGGTTAGTATAAATTTTCTTACCTTGGGGGTAAGAGATTACTCCGGCGATGAGATCGATAGCATCGTGAAGGTGCATGTGGCCGCGGCAAGTATGCAACTGGAAAATCTAGCTACAGGCGTTAGCTTCACGTGTAAGCTCCAGCAGCATGCGTGGTCTAAGGATCCCAGTTTCACCAACTGGTTAATAATGAAGTTCTGGTGTGCGCTTTGATCTGGCTCCCACGCTCCAGCGTCGCGTAACCGCACGGGCCGCTGGAGCGGCCAAACGGCGTTCCCACGCTGATCTGGCTCCCACGCTCCAGCGTGGGAGCAAGTCCCGACGCTCCAGCGTCGCGTAACCGCACGGGCCGCTGGAGCGGCCAAACGGCATTCCCACGCTGGAGCGTGGGAACGAGAAGAGTACGCTGGAGCGTGATCTGGCTCCCACGCTCCAGCGTGGGAGCAAGTCCCGACGCTCCAGCGTCGCGTAACCCCAGGGCCGCTGGAGCGGCCAGACGGCATTCCCACGCTGGAGCGTGGGAACGAGAAGAATACGCTGGAGCGTGATCTGGCTCCCACGCGCCAGCGCTCCAGCGTGGGAGCAAGTCCCGACGCTCCAGCGTCGCGTAACCGCACGGGCCGCTGGAGCGGCCAAACGGCATTCCCACGCTGGAGCGTGGGAACGAGAAGAGTACGCTGGAGCGTGGGAACGAGAAGAATACGCTGGAGCG
>Ga0247841_10013748_pt1 | contig 10277 bp, 3 predicted proteins | sample LaCruzMarch2015__2_FD_192410 | JGI IMG/M metagenome (GOLD analysis project Ga0247841, IMG submission 192410) | Freshwater microbial communities from meromictic Lake La Cruz, Castile-La Mancha, Spain - LaCruzMarch2015_18m | ecosystem: Environmental > Aquatic > Freshwater > Lake | place: Spain...
CCAGGCAGTATATTTCATTTCAATCTGGAAGGCATATCCCATAAAACGTACCTTCGCGAGGTCAATGGAACGTAATACCCTGGCTTTGTAACATTTGAACCCGGCCGTGGTATCGGCAACCGGCATTCCGGTAATAAACCTTACGTACATGGATGCCCCATACGACATCAGGATGCGGCCCATGGGCCAGTTCACCACATTTACACCTTTTATATACCGGGAGCCAATGGCAACATCGGCATTGTTCAAGGCACAGGCTTCGTACAATTTGATCAGGTCATCGGGGTTGTGCGAAAAATCACAGTCCATCTCAAAAATATACGCATAACCTTTGTCAAGCGCCCATCGGAAACCGTCAATGTACGCAGTGCCCAGCCCGAGCTTGCCTTTGCGTTCAAGGATGAAGAGCTTGTCCGGAAAATCAGGCATCAGTCGCTTTATGATGGCAGCTGTGCCATCGGGCGAATTGTCTTCAACGATCAGCAGGTGAAAAACCTTAGGTAGCGAGAAAACCTTACGGATCATCTTTTCGATGTTTTCCTTCTCGTTGTAAGTGGGAATGATTACAAGACTATCGGACACGGTGCACGGTTTTAGCGCTACGAAAGTATTAAAATTTACTAAACGAGGGATTATTTTATAAACTTTTTGGAATGTTGCCAGCAGGACCAACTTTGCGGAAGAAGAATCTTTTGTCAACAAGTTTGTTTTTGGAAGGACCTTAAAAATTTGCTTTCCATACACAATATTGATTGTCATCTTATTATATTTTGCAGGTTGATGCCTGTGCATTAGTAGATAATTTATCATCAATTCAAAGTATTCCTTAAAAATTACTTGTATTTTTGTACCCTTAAATATTGCCCTTCGACCAAAAAATATCCAAAAACCATTTTAAAAATATGCTTATGAAAAACATTTTACCCTTAATGATCGCGTTATTGGCCTCCCTTTTTGCTTCGGCCCAAACGGATTTGTTCTTCTCCGAATATGTGGAAGGCAGCGGCAACAACAAAGCTGTCGAAATTTACAACCCTACCAAACAGATAATTGACTTGAGCAATTATTATGTCTTGCGTTTCAGCAACGGAAGTTCCGTTTTTACCGAAGGGGGCGCAACACACCTATCGGGCAGTTTGGAATCTTTCAAAACTTTTATTCTGGTAAACGGACAAACCACCTCCACCTCCTCGTCGCCTGCTTGCAGCCCGGTGTTGCAAGCCATGGCCAACCAGTTGGATGGCGTGTATCCCTCACCAACCTACATGAACGGCAACGATGCTATCGCACTGGTAAAAACGCCCGGCGGCGTGGCTCCCAATGCCGATATGTCGAACGTTACGCCAGTGGACCTGTTAGGGCAAATCGGCCTTGGCGCAGCCATTACGGCCGAAACCGGCTGGTCGTGGGTAAAAGACACCACCCTGACTTATAAAAACAGCGCCACGGGGTTGGATGTAACCGGCAAAGTAATCAACTACATCGTGCAGTCCAAAGCCACCGATGGCGCAACATTCGGGCCGTTCTGGATGTCGTGGACTTCGGACCACACCCTGATTCGCAAACCATCAATAATAAAAGGAGTGGTTGTCAATCCAATCCCCTTTGTAGTTACCCTCGAATGGGATACCGCCGCTGCCGTGATTGATACAGCAGGCCATTTTGTTTACAAAGACATCTGGACCAACCTGGGTTGGCATAAATGCGATGCTGCTACTGCCGGTATCAGCGAATCGGCTGCCGGTAACTGGCTGACGATTTATCCCAATCCTGTAATTTCCGACCGCTTCTCGATTTCATCCTCAATTCCTGTGAAAGAAGTAGAGATTTTCACGGCAATCGGCCAGAGTTTGTACAAAGAATCGTTCAGCAAAGCCCAAAAGCTGGTTGAAATCGGCCCGATGAAATTAGAAAAAGGCATGTACATGGTGAAGGTTGTTTCATCCAACAAGGTTTCGTCCGTCAAAAAAATCCTAGTCAATTAGCGTTCGGTTTTTAACCTTTACAAATCACAGGTACCTGGAAATGAGCACGGTTTCAGTTCGGGTACCTGTTTAAATTTTTTAAAATACGCATCCATGGTACGAAAATTCATTGTTTTTCTTTTCTTTTCCATTTTGGCAATAGCCACTTTTGCCCAAAAACAGACCGTCAGCGGTGTTGTGAAAGATTCCATGACTGGCGAAACCATCATCGGAGCCAATATTGTGTTGAAAGGCACCACCTCCGGAACCACCACCGATATCAAAGGCAACTTTTCGCTCCTCCTCAACAAAGGCAAGCACACCTTGCAGGTATCGTTTATCGGATACGGCACCGTAATAGAGGAAATAGAAGTAGCCAATTCCCCATTGAAACTCACCTTCGATCTGAAGGCATCCGTTGTGTTGCAGGGCGTTGAGGTGATAGCTGATTATGCAAAAGTACGGGAGACGCCGGTAGCTTTTTCTAATTTGCCCCCTGCCAAAATAGAGGAGCGTTTGTCGGGGCAGGATATTCCTCTGTTGCTCAACAAAACTCCCGGAGTTTACGCTACTTCCCAAGGTGGCGGCGATGGCGATGCACGTATCACCATCCGCGGATTCAACCAACGTTTTGTGGCCGTGATGCTCGATGGAATACCTGTGAACGACATGGAAAACGGTTGGGTTTACTGGTCGAACTGGTTCGGGCTGGATGCCGTTACGCGCGATATTCAGGTTCAACGCGGGCTTGGAAGGTCGAAACTGGCATTGCCTTCGGTTGGGGGAACCATGAATATCCTTACTAAAGGCATTGAAAACAAGCGGCAACTCAGCATTGAACAGTCCGTTGACTTAGAAGGCAAACTTACCACCAACCTGGGTTTTACCTCAGGAAGACTCAAAAACGGTTGGGCTTTTACCATGGCAGGAGCTTACAAAAAAGGAAACGGATGGGTGGAGCAAACCAATGTCACCGCTTACTTTCTCTATGTGAAGGTTGACAAGATGTGGGGAAAGCACCTTACAAGCCTGACAGGTTTTGGGGCGCCCCAAACACATGTGGAACGGAGCTACAAACGAGGCATTGCCGATTATGATACCAATTATGCCAAAAAGGTAGGGATAACCTCATCGGAAATATCTGGTTATTTCAGTAACCAGGGGATAGGTTATAATTCGCAATGGGGGTTTATAAAACGCGATGCCGAAGAATGGAACAACGATTATTCCGCCCGAATAATTGATCCGAATGCCGAAAAAGTGCCTTTGAACGGAAGCGTAAATACCTATTTCAAACCACAATACAGCTTGCGCGACTCATGGAATGTGAACAACAGCCTGACAATCACCAATATCCTTTATATTTCAACGGGAACAGGCGGTGGAACCAGGCCCCGCACCAGCCTGAAATATACCAACCTGATATCAGATGCCGATTCCGCGAACAACCCGGGATTATATTCCCAGGACGAAATCGGCCAGATTAACTGGCAAAGCATTTATAATCAAAACACTAAAGGAACCAACACGGCTTTCGGAATAGTTTATCCGATCAACGATACGTTCAGCGATAAGCAATACTATTCGAACAATTACATCGCACAAGCTACCAACAACCATAAATGGTATGGTTTGCTTTCCACTTTTGCCTATAAACTGAACAAAGAGTTTACTTTGTCGGGAGGACTTGATTTGCGTTCATACATCTCAGAACATTATTACAAAGTTTCCGACCTGCTTGGTGGCGACTACGCGATTGACAAAAGCGACAAGCGCATTACCGACACAACCAATACTTCATTGTACATGAAACATGTTGGCGATAAGATATATTACTTTGACAGTGGGCTTGTTAAGTGGGGAGGGCTGTTCAGCCTGCTTGAATACAAAACCGGGAAGATCAACACCTTTGTCAATATCACCACCTCGATGAGCGGGTTCAAAGATAAAGACTATTTCGGCAATGCAGAATCAACCTGGAAGTATGTTCTCGGTTATACTTTCAAAACAGGTCTCAATTACAACATTGATAAGCATAGCAATGTATTTGTCAATGCAGGGTATCTTTCCAAAGCAAAGGATTTCGCATCGTATTTCGAACCCAACTCTTCGGTCTTCCTGGATGATTCAAAGACCAAAAACGAAAAAATCCAGGCACTTGAATTCGGTTACAGTTTCAATAGCAAAGAATTTACTGCCAACATAAACGCCTATTATACCAAATGGGAAAACAAACCTACAAAGGCAGTTACGAGCAAACTTGACGATTTCAGCACCTTTGGCAATATTCCGGGTATGGATGCCCTGCACAAAGGTATTGAGTTCGATTTTATTTATAAGATCATCAAGACCCTGGATTTTCAGGGACTGGTTTCCTTAGGCGACTGGAAATGGAATAAAAAAATCGAAAACCTTCAGATGTATTACTCGCCTCCACTTCAAGGCCCTGCAAACACAATTAGTTTCGATGCCACCGGCATCCATGTTGGCGACGCAGCCCAAACCCAATTGGGCGCAAGCATGCGGTACGAACCCATAAAAGGTATGTATATTGAAGGTGGGGCAACATTTTTCGACAGGTATTATGCTGAGTTCAGTCCTGAGGCTTGCACCGATGCCAAAGGCAATTCGGTTGACTCGTGGAAAATGCCTTCTTATACCTTATTCGACCTGCACACGGGATACCGTTTCAAACTGAAAGCGATGGAAAAACTTAATTTTACAATAAAACTCAACGTGCTGAACCTGCTGGATAAAATGTATATCAGCGATGCCATCAACAACGATACCTATCTCCAAAATGCATACAACACTTTCGACGCACGTTCGTCCTCGGTATTTATGGGGGCTGGAAGGCAGGTTTCGGCTTCGTTGAAAATTGTATTTAACTAAACCACAATTTGTTGCCAAACATTAAACATCAAATCAATAACAATAATAAACTTCAATCTATGAAAAAGACTTTTATCCTTGCAATCGTATTGCTCGGCATTTCAGCCCTCGCCAACGCGCAGAATACCATTCTCGAAGCCAGGGGAATGGCTGCCGGGACCGTGGTTACCGTGAAAGGCATTGTTACCAACGGAGCCGAACTGGGCATTATCCGCTACTTTCAGGACAACACGGCCGGCATTGCAGCTTATGGCGCGTCAGTCGGCGGGGTGAGCCGCGGCGACTCGGTTACCATTACAGGTACGCTTAAAAATTACAACCAGCTCCTCGAACTCGACCCGGTGAGCAACGTGATAATCCGTTCGACAGGAAACCCCGTGCCGGCACCCATAGTGCTGACTCCCGCACAAATTGCTGAGGCTTATGAAGGTATGCTGGTAAAATCCACCAACGTGCTGTTTACCGATGCAGGGACCACCTTTGCGGGAAACAAAAAATACCAGTTCACCTACAATAGCGAAATCGGTTATATTTATGTGAAAACCGGCCAGACGGATATTGTCGGGCAGCCCATACCAAACGGCTTAGTAAGCATTACCGCCGTGTGTTCGCAGTTCGATTACAGCAGCCCATCGGCCGGATACCAGTTGCTTCCACGCACCATCAGCGATATCCAGATGACCAGTTCGATTTACTTCACCAGCGTGCTTGCCAATACCGCCTTCACCAAGACACAACTTGATTTTACCTGGACGACCAACATTGCAGGCACCACCGAAATGTTTTACGGGCTATCAGCTGAAACGGTGAACACGAACCACATTGTCGGAACCGGCGGGGCTGTCAGCCACGGGATTTCTGTTAGCGGGGTATCGGCAGGGCAGGTAATCTGGACACAGGCTTTTTCGGTCAGCGGAAGCGATACCGCCTTTTCGGGGATATTGCCATTCACCACCATTTCCAATTCCGGAGGAAACATCAAGGTGTATTTCAACACGGCGGTTGACAACTCCTATTCCAGCGGGACAAACGCTATTTATTTGCCTTCAACTGTAGATGATACCTTGATAAGCTACATCAACCGTGCAAAATACACGGTGGACCTTACCATGTACAATTTCAACAATTCGGGCATCAGCAACGTTAGCGATGCTTTGAAAGCTGCCGCAAACAGGGGAGTAAGGGTGCGCGTTATCGGATGCGGCACCACGGCCAACCTTGGTATTGATGAACTTGCAGGATCGAACGTACACGTTTTGGTCGGGCCAATAAGCTCCACCCGCACAGGCATCATGCACAACAAATTCATCCTTTTCGATACCGAATCGTCAAATGCTAACGAACCCTTGGTTTGGACAGGCTCGACCAATCTGACTGATTCACAGATTAATCTGGATGCAAACAACGTGATTATCATTCAGGATCAGAGCCTTGCACGGGCTTACCAGATTGAATTCGAGGAAATGTGGGGTTCCACCGGCAGCAACCCCGATGCGGCAAAAGCCCATTTTGGTTTTACCAAAAAGAACAACACCCCCCACGAATTTGTGATAAACGGCAAACGGGTGGAATGCTATTTCAGCCCGACCGATGGAGTGAACACCAAAATCGTGCAAACCATCAATACCACTAACAACGACCTGAGCATTGCAACCATGCTGATTACCCGTACCGAAATGGCCGATGCCATTGCCGCCCGCAAAACTTCCGGTGCCGCCGTGAACGTGATTACCAACGTGGAAGGCAACAATTCGGTTACCGTCAATTCAATACTTTCGGCCGCTTTGGGAACGCATTTTACCTTCGACGATGTGAGCAGTGGCATCCTCCATCACAAATATATGGTTGTTGACCAGAATGCGCCCGCTTCCGACCCGTTGGTTTTCACCGGTTCGCACAACTGGAGCGCCGCTGCCGACAACGACAACGACGAGAATACCATTATTGTGCACGATGCAACCATCGCCAACCTGTATTATCAGAATTTCGTGAAACGTTTCGTGGACAACGACGGAGTGCTTTTCGAATTGAACGGCCCACCGACTGCCGTGAACGATTCGGCCAATACCACCGTTGAGATGGCGGTTACCGTGGATGTGCTTGCCAACGATTTGAAACAAGCCCCTGTTGCAGTCAGCATCTTGACCCAGGCGGTCAATGGCAATGCCTATATCCCTTTCAGCAACCCCAACGTGATAAGCTACCTGCCAAATGTAGGTTTTAAAGGAATTGATTCGGTTACCTATAAAATCGCTTACCAGGCTTCCCCTGACTTGTCGGCCACAGCCAAAATTTACATCAAAGTGTCAGGAGGAATTGGTATTGACGAAAACATTTCAGTTGACAGGATAACAGTTTTCCCGAACCCGGTGCAGGATGGCAACCTGAACATTAGTTGTTTCCTGCCTTCGTCAGACAAGGGAACAATCCAACTTTTCGACATGGCCGGGAAACTGATGTTTGAAAAAAAAACCAGCCTTGCCAAAGGCGAAAACATGCTGCAATACTCATTGCTTAATTTTGGCAATGGCACATATTTCCTGCGAATGACAACAAGCAATTCGGTTTGGAACCAAAAAGTGCTGTTTGAATAGCGGTTCCGAAATTGACCAAACCAATTAAAAAAGCCGTCACTCAAATTCGGCTTTTTTGCAATTTGGAAAGCGTAAAACTGCGGTATTCAAATCACTTCAAGTTTTGTTGTCTGATACTGTTTTCTGATTTTTTGTATGGCTTCTTTCATCAATATTCATCCCTCTCAACAAATCAAGTGCCTGTGAAATGGTATTTATCCTGGTGAAGGAAAGGGTCAGTTTTCCTGTACCTTCCTTCATACGGCAGGTTGAAGTATGTGATTGAACATATTTGAGCACTCCGGTGAATATTTCACTCTGGTAATACGGGGAGTTTTCGTTGCTCACAAAATGACCTGTCATAACCTGGGAGCGAAGGATAAGTTTCTCAAAACCAATGGTTTTTGCCTGTCGGCGCAGCCTTATTGCGTTAAGCAGTTCCTGAGTTTCGGGTGGCACCGGGCCAAAACGGTCAATCAGTTTTTCCTGAAAAGCCAGCAAAGCTGTTTCGTTTTCGGTACTGTCCAATTCCTTATACAGGCTGAGCCGTTCAGTGATGTTGCTTACATAATGGTCGGGGATCAGGATTTCAAGGTCGGTTTCGATCTGGCATTCGTGCACGAACTCTTTCTCCATCTCCTCACGATACAAATCGGAATACTCGGCTAATTTCAGTTCGTGCATGGCTTCATCAAGGATTTTCTGGTACATCTCGAAACCGATTTCGGTGATGAAACCGCTTTGCTCGGCACCCAGGATATTTCCGGCACCACGGATATCGAGGTCGCGCATGGCAATGTTGAACCCACTGCCGATGTTGGCAAATTCCTCGATAGCCCTAAGGCGTTTGCGCGCTTCATCGCTCAGTACCGAGAGTGGCGGTGCCAGTAGGTAACAGAACGCCTTGCGGTTGGCCCTCCCAACGCGCCCCCGTAGCTGGTGGAGGTCGCTGAGGCCGTAATGATGGGCATCATTTATAATCATCGTGTTGGCGTTGGGGATATCGAGCCCGGCTTCCACGATGGTAGTGCTTACCAGTACGTCATAATCGCCTTCCACAAAACCGAGCATGATTTTTTCCAGCTTATGACCATCCATTTGTCCATGCCCCACAGCGATACGGGCATCCGGAACAAGCCGCTGAAGGATTCCGGCAATATCGGTAAGGTTTTGTATACGGTTGTTCACAAAAAACACCTGCCCACCCCTCGATAATTCGTAGCTGATGGCATCGCGCAGCAGTTCTTCGTCGAACACATGCACTTCAGTTTGCACCGGGTAACGGTTGGGTGGTGGTGTATTGATCACGCTCAGGTCGCGGGCACCCATCATGGAGAATTGCAGCGTCCGCGGTATCGGGGTAGCGGTAAGTATCAGTGTATCAATGTTTACACGTAGCCGTTTGAGTTTTTCCTTGGCAGCCACCCCGAATTTCTGTTCTTCATCAATAATCAGCAAGCCAAGGTCCTTGAATTTTACATCCGTGCTAAGCAGGCGGTGGGTACCGATAAGTATATCTGTTTTGCCTTCTTCCAGTTCTTTGAGCGTAGTGTTCTGTTGCTGGGTGCTTTTAAAACGGTTGATATAATCTACCCGGCAAGGCAAATCTTTCAACCGCTCGCTGAAAGTTTTAAAATGTTGTACCGCCAGGATGGTGGTAGGTACCAGCACTGCAACCTGTTTGCTGTCAGCAACCGCTTTAAATGCTGCCCTGACTGCAATTTCTGTCTTCCCGAAACCCACATCACCGCAGATCAGCCTGTCCATCGGATGGTCGGCTTCCATGTCACGTTTCACGTCCGTGGTTGATTTTACCTGGTCAGGGGTGTCCTCGTAAATAAAGGAAGCTTCCAGTTCGTGTTGCAGGTAAGTATCGGGAGTGTAAGCAAAACCCTTGGTGGCACGTCGCTCGGCATATAACTTGATCAGGTCGCGGGCAATATCCTTAACGCGGGCCTTGGTTTTGGACTTGAGCTTGTTCCAGGCATTGGAACCCAGCCTGTCCATAGACGGGATATGGCCTTCCTTGCCCGAATATTTCGAAATACGGTGCAGTGCGTGGATGCTGATGTAAAGCAGGTCATCATTCTGGTAAATGATGCGGATGGCTTCCTGCCATTTGCCATTGTTGTTAATTTTTTCAAGCCCGTCGTACCGGCCAACGCCATGGTCAATATGGGTAACATAATCACCGGGTTTCAGGTCATACATTTCTTTGAGTGTCAACGCTTGCTTGCCGCTGAAACTTTCTTTGAGCCTGAATTTGTGGTAACGTTCGAAAAGCTGGTGATCGGTATAACAGGCAATGCCAATCTCTTTACTGATAAAACCCTCGTGCAGCGACAGATTGATGCTCACAAAATCGAGTTTCCCTTCGTTTTTATGGTTTTTCACCAGGTCGCCGAGGATAGTATAAATGCGTTCCACCTGTTGCGGACTGTCGGCCAACAAAACATTCAGGATACCCGAGGCTGTATTTTGATGCAATTCGGCCAGCAACAGATCAAAGTTTTTGTTGAACGAGGGTTGGGGCGAAATATGAAATGCTGCACTGAAATCCGCCTCAAAATAGGTATGCCTGCCAAATTCAACGATGCTGAACGAAGTTATCTTTCGTAAAAATGCTTCTCTATCGGTGAACAATTCGGCAGGTTCAAGATGTTTTACTGGACCGGCAAGCGAATCAAAGGCTTTTTGCGCTTTCTCAAATTCCTTTTCAATACGTTCGGCGGTGAAACCGGTATCCAATACCCATAAGATACTGTCGGCAGGGATAAATTCGAGAAACGACTGCCGGGTTTCCACCATTGCCCTGTCCTGAACATTGGGTACGATGGTTATATGGTCG
>Ga0247841_10013749_pt1 | contig 10276 bp, 3 predicted proteins | sample LaCruzMarch2015__2_FD_192410 | JGI IMG/M metagenome (GOLD analysis project Ga0247841, IMG submission 192410) | Freshwater microbial communities from meromictic Lake La Cruz, Castile-La Mancha, Spain - LaCruzMarch2015_18m | ecosystem: Environmental > Aquatic > Freshwater > Lake | place: Spain...
ACTCCTCGTGGATAATGTCTTCCAAAAATGTCTATTGACTGAGCAGTATAACTATGATACGTTATATCTGTTGCATATTCAAGGTCTATGAGCAACGATAGGATATCCTTATTTCCGATAATGTCTAACATTGTCAAGTTAATAGATACGAGTTTTTCAATTAGTTGAGGAATAGTAATAATTCATGGAAAAAACACGGAGACACAGAGGCACGGAGAGAACTTAAAAAGTATGAAGGATGAGTGATGAAGGATGAAATTGTAATACCTGTTTCTTCTTTTTCATCCATCATCCTTCCGCCTTCATTTTTTTCTCCGTGCCTCTGTGTCTCCGTGTTTAACTTCTTTCTATTTCTATAAGTGAAAAACTCGCATAATAGATACCGTAGACAAGATTCTTCTGCTTAGTACCAACGAAAAGAAACTTGACAAGCAGAATATATCTATATATAATACAGCCGAAAGGAGAAAAAATGTTAGCAAAAGTTCAGAGCGCGGCTGTATTGGGCATAGACGCTTACATAGTCAAAGTAGAACTTGATATATCTGAAGGTTTGCCTTCATTCAACACCGTCGGATTGCCTGATGCCTCAGTCAAGGAAGCAAAAGACAGAGTATCTGCTGCCATTAAGAATTCTGCATTCAGATACCCCTACAAGCGTGTTACTGCCAACCTTGCCCCGGCTGACATCCGCAAAGAAGGTTCAGCCTTTGACTTACCTCTTGCCATAGCTGTTCTTGTGGCAACTGGACAGGTCAGTATGGATAAATTAGATAAACTCGCTATACTTGGTGAGTTGTCTATGGATGGAAGTATTCGTCCTATCAAAGGAGCACTTCCCATAGCGGTTGGCGTCAGGGATGATGGCATTGATGGTCTGATATTGCCCAAAGACAATGTCAAAGAAGCGGCTGTGGTTAATGGAGTAAATATATACCCCGCAGAGAACCTACGTCAAGTTGCAGACTTCCTGAATGATAGCGTCAATATAGAACCATTCAATTATGACATAACCGAGGCATTCGTCAAAAGCAGTGAATACACCATTGATTTTTTTGACGTAAAGGGACAGGAGCATGTAAAGCGTGCGTTAGAAGTAGCGGCATCAGGAGGACATAACATCATTATGGTAGGTCCGCCCGGTTCAGGTAAGTCCATGTTAGCGATTCGTATACCGACCATACTTCCCGACATGACGCTTGAAGAAGCACTTGAGACAACGAAGATATATAGCGTGGCAGGCTCAATGCCTACGAATTCTGCTTTGATAGCAACACGACCATTCAGGTCGCCACACCATACCATATCAGATGCAGGATTGATCGGTGGAGGTAAGATACCTCGTCCTGGAGAAGTAAGCCTTGCACATAATGGGATATTATTTCTTGATGAATTGCCAGAATTCGATAAAAGTACTTTGGAGGTAATGAGACAACCATTAGAATCCGGAGTCGTCACAATCGCTAGAGCTAGTGCATCACTAACATATCCAGCCAGTTTCATGCTTGCCGCCGCAATGAATCCTTGCCTTTGTGGATTTTTTGGTAGTCCGCAGAAACAATGCAAATGCACCCCGACTCAGATTCAGAAATATATGTCCAAGATTTCAGGTCCCCTCCTAGATAGAATTGACATCCATATAGAAGTGCCAGCAGTTCCATACGAGAAGCTGATCAGTGAACCGACGGGGGAAAACTCCCATGATATAAGACAGAGAGTGAATAAAGCCAGACAAATACAAAATCAGCGATTTGCCAAAGAACATGGTCACTGTAATGCTCACATGCAATCCAGACAGATCAGAAAGTATTGCAAGATGGTGGATGGAGCAAGCAAGCTTCTCGAAACAGCAATAAAACAATTGGGATTAAGTGCAAGGGCTTATGATCGCATACTTAAAGTATCTCGCACCATCGCTGATCTTGCAGAAAATGATATAATTCAGACAGAGCATATCTCTGAAGCTATACAGTATCGTAGTCTGGATAGAAATTTGTGGTTATATTAACTTGACAATGTTAAATTACCAATCGGATGCAGATGCAACAATACTAACGTACCTTTGATGTGAAATGATCTTGTAAACCCGCATAAAATGGACGTTCATTTTTTAAAAAAGCGAAAAAACCCTTGTAAAAGCTCATTTTACCTTGTTTAGTGTAATTTCACATCAAAGGTAATGTCCAAAGTGTGGTAAAAAAAGACTTTTAGGTTAACCGGGCAATCAAGAACAGATTCCTCTACCGACGGAGGATACGGTACGGTTTATGAAGAATTTAAGTGTTCATTTTGCAATCATAACCCACAAACAAGCTGTCAGCATGTCCTACTTACGCCATTTTTGCTCATAACTGAAAAACTCGTATAGATAATGCGTGTTTTTATGAGGTATAGAAAAAAGTGAGGGTAAATCAGCCATTTAAAATTTTCTTGACATCACTATCAGTCTATGTTATAGTATCTATTATTGCATATTTAGTATAAATATAACTAATGAATCTCTAACGTGAAATAAGCTTTTGTTGTTTGTGGTTAAACGGAACCAAATATGGCAAGGGGGAACCTTTTGACAATACGGTAAGGGTTATTTTGCAAGGTTATTAGAAATGTATTGTATACTTACCTTAAATCTCTCCTGCCATTTTTATTTTTGGCACTATAATAAAGTAGTGCTATTGAAAATAAACTCTTGTTTCCTATGGGGGATATGAAATCCTCATGTAGGTCGTCTCTCTACAACAGTTAATTCCCATACTAAAAACAAAAAATACAAAAGTATTTTCCAGCGTGTCTGGAAAGTATATTCATGATCCGGTTGGTTGAATATTGGTTCCCAAACGACGTACCATCAGACCGAATCATAGCGACATAAACCATCGCTTCACTGGTCTCTGGTAGCACTTCGTAATCTTTAGTTTTAACCAATGTTTTTGGGTTAAGTTGACAGTCTTCATTTCCTTGATAAAATAGTGTCAAATGGAGGAAGTATGTGTCCAATCTTCTTGAAAACCTTAGCAAACCTATTTCCGAGACTATGCCTAGTGGTGAAGATATTACCATGCTCGATCCAGCAATTTTACAGAATGTAGAATGGGTTAAGAAGTATAAGGGTTAAAGAGGCTGAAAGTATAATTATTAAGCAGTCAACCGGTTATAGAGAAAAAAGAAAACATAGAAAAAACAGAGGAAGATGCAAAAATACAGAGTGAAGGGGAAAAGAAAGGTATAGTACAGAGAATCATTTCGGCAATAAGCGGCGATTTTAAGTCTGAAACAGAAGCAATTAAAGCCGTTATTAGGGCATCTCAGTTTTTTTTTCCGGAGGGTTTTATAAATGTCACTCCTCTTCCATATCGGCTTCTAAGGTCTTGTATCTGGTATTCGCTACAATTGCCTGTGCCTGACTCCAAAACTGGAAAGACGTTAATCCCTGCTCCATCTGGTAAACCAAGGCTTGAGATACTGGCAAGACAGATATTTCGGGATTCACTTTAGGTTTAACGGTTGATTACAGTTTTTGGTGATTCTCTCGCTAAGTAATTATTGTTACGAGTTTTGGCATGGTTCACTTTCTAAACGGATTTAGGTAACAATACGAGTTTTTCACTTATAGAAACAAAAAGAAAATAACCACGGAGACACAGAGGAAGTAAGAATTAAAAAAGAATTCCGTATTCATAATTCTAATTCCTCTGTGTCTCTGTGTCTCCGTGTTTAGCTTCTTTTCTATAAGTGAAAAAGTCGTATAACAATTCATTATAAAACCACAGAATTCGATCACATGATCTAAACACGCATCAACATACCTCTACAAAATGTCGCTTTTATTGTTACTCGCTGATGTATGTCCTAAAATGTGAATTACCCCCGCATAATGAAGATTAAATAATTAATCGGGTAATAAAGCTGTCGAAGTTTTCTGGATTCCCTTTTTCAAGGGAATCCATTTCTAGCTATTACCCGATTATTTATTTAATGCTCATAATGCGGAGGCTTCTTGCCGAAAGTTTATAGAAACATTAAAAATGTGTTTGAAAAGTTTAATAGTTTTAAGTTTTCAGAAACCTTACGCCAAGTGGCGTAACAACAAACTTTTAACAAAGCAGGGGAGAGCATAATGCGATTAAGAATTATTATTTTCTTGACGATACTCACCTTTTGTGTTTTTGGATGCGGTCAGGATGACCATATCATAGGCAACTCGACTGCACGATTAAACATCGAATTTCACTTAGCCCCAGGTGCTGCTATACCCAACATCAACAGGATAGATATTACTGTCTCCGCGCCTGATATGGATAAGCCGATCTCTTTTCCTCCGATAGAAAGGAAAGATATAGATTATGAAGGAAAAACTGCAAAATCAAAAGCAAATGTCCCTATTGGCAAAGACAGAAGATTCTATGCTACGGCATTCGATGAAAATAATGTTGCTATATTCAATGGATTTACAAATGTGGATATTACTCCAGATAAAGATACCACTGTACTCATTGAATTTAGTCAGCAAATCATCATAGGTATCCAACCGAATCAGAATCAATTAAAAGTTGGAGACGAATACACTCTGGATATCCATATAAATGATGTCCTTGAGTTATTTGCATTCACATGCGAACTGGAATTTGATGAGAATCTGTTGACCCCTGTGGGAGCAACTCCAGGAGAGTTCTTCGGAAGTAAAGATGATATTCTGTTTATAGAAGACAGCACATTCCCTAAAAGGCAGCAGAATCACCTAAGTCTGATGATCACCCGCAAGGCAGGCGCCGCTGGTGTCCTTGGTTCAGGAGTTGCATTCCAAGTCACCTTTAAAGCAATAAGCAAAGGGAGTACTTCTATAACGCTTTTGAGAAATAGTATGTTGAAACTAACATCCCCCGATTTTAAACAGATAGAGGATTCTCGGATAATTATAGAACCCAGCGTTCCAGTTAAAATTGAACAAATACTATCTTGAAATTTTTCTGTGATCTCTCTGCGGTGAGAGATTTAACAGTGCTATGATAGAGAAGGAGGCAGTTAAGATGAGGGTAGCTTTATTATGTGTATTTTTTCTATTATTGGTTTCTGTTTTCTGTGCAGATGCGATAATTGTAAATATTCCCGACATAAATCTGGATGCTGCGATTCGGCTGGCGTTAAATATTCCGCAGGCTCCACTTACTGATGATGATCTGAAGAATCTCACAATCCTTATTGCTGATGGTAAAGGGATCAGTGATCTGACCGGGTTAGCATATTGTGTGAATCTTCAGACTTTATCTCTTAAACTTAATCAAATCAGCAACATTAGTGCTCTGGCTGGATTGAGTAATCTTACGGATTTATCTCTTTATAGCAATCAAATCAGCGACATTAGTCCACTAGCTGGATTGATTAATCTTCAGTCTTTAGACCTTTATGGCAATCAAATCAACAACATTAGTGCGCTAGCTGGATTGAATAACCTTCAGTCCTTAGACCTTGTTAACAATCAAATCAGCAATATTAGTTCACTAGCTGGATTGAGTAATCTTCGGAATTTAGACCTTGTTCTCAATCAAATCAGCGACATTAGTGCGCTAGCTGGATTGAGTAATCTTCAAGTTTTATACCTTGATAACAATCAAATCAGCAACATTAGTCCACTAGCTGGATTGAGTAATCTTTGGTATTTAACCCTTGGTGACAACCAAATCAGCGACATTAGTGCGCTAGCTGGATTGATTAATCTTCAGAGTTTATATCTTGGTAGCAATCAAATTAGCGACATTAGTGCGCTAGCTGGATTGACTAATCTTCAGAATTTAAGCCTTAGCAGCAATCAAATCAGCAACATTAGTGCTCTAGCTGGATTGATTAATCTTCATACTTTAGTCCTTGAGATCAATCAAATCAGTAACCTTCAGTCGCTGTTAGACAACACTGGAGTGGGCACAGGGGACTTTGTGACTGTGACCCGTAACCCTCTGAGTTATAAATCCATCAACACAGATATTCCTGCTCTTACAAACAGAGGTGTAAATGTCACCTTCGATGACCGTATACCAACAGCGTTTACGAAAATCTCAGGCGATTGGCAGACTGATATGTCTGGCTCTACCTTGCCACTTCCCTTTATAGTAGAAGTTCAGGATCAGAACAATGTAACTTTTGAAGGTGTACCTGTGACATTCAGGGTTACTGCGGGTGGAGGTAAGCTAAGTAATAACGATAATGTTCAGACAGTGCAGGCAGATGTAGATGGGCGAGCATCAACCTTTTTAACTCTTGGACCTAATTCGGGTACAAATACTGTCGTAGTTACTGCTCCCAGTATTGCTTCACCTATCACATTTAATGCTATCGCTCATGTGATCGTGAATATTCCCGACATAAATCTGGATGCTGCTATTCGGCTGGCGTTAAATATTCCGCTTCCGCAACCGCTCACTGATGATGATCTGAAGAATCTCACAAGCCTTGATGCTGGCAGTAGAGGGATCACTGATTTGACCGGGTTAGAATATTGTGTGAATCTTCAGAGTTTAATGCTTAATTTCAATCAAATCAGTGACATTAGTGATCTAGCTGGATTGATTAATCTTCAGGGTTTAGTCCTTAGTTACAATCAGATCAGCAATATTAGTGCACTAGCTGGATTAATTAATCTTACGGATTTATCCATTCATGGCAATCAAATCAGCGACATTAGTGTGCTAGCTGGATTGATTAATCTTCAGTTTTTAGGTCTTGATAGCAATCAAATCAGTGACATTAGAGATCTAGCTGGATTGATTAATCTTACGGGTTTATTCCTTGATAGCAATCAAATCAGCGACATTAGTGCGCTAGCTGGAATGGGTAATCTTCAGAATTTAGGTCTTGATGGCAATCAAATCAGCGACATTAGTGTGCTAACTGGATTGAGTAATCTTCAGAATTTATTGCTTAATAACAATCAAATCATCAACATTAGTGTGCTAGCTGGATTAAGTAATCTTCAGATTTTAAGTCTTAATAGCAATCAAATCAGCGAAATTAGTGTACTAGCTGGATTGATTAATCTTCAGAATTTAAGCCTTGATGGCAATCACATAAGTAACCTTCAACCACTGGTAGACAACTTGCACGGACTAGGCACAGGGGACATTGTGTCTGTGGTCGGCAACCCTTTGAGTTATAAATCCATCAACACAGATATTCCTGCTCTTAAAATGAGAACAGTAAATATCAACTTCGATAACCGCATCCCTGCAACGCTTACGGAAATCTCAGGCGATGGGCAGACTGGTGTGCCGGGTGGAAACCTGCTCCCCTTTATAGTAGAAGTTCGGGACCAACACAATGTGACTTTTGAAGGTGTACCAGTGACATTTAGGATCACTACGGTCGGAGGTCATTTAAGTAATAACGATAATGTTCAACAGATGTCAACGGATGCCAACGGTCAAGCAGAGACCGCTTTAACACTTGGACCCAATCCAGGTACAAATGCTGTCAAAGTTACTGCTATCAGTATTACTTTACCTGTCATATTTGGTGCTATCGCTAGTGAAATCGTAAATATTTATGATTTTTATTTCAACGATGGCACTAATCAAGGTTGGGTATTGGATGGAGTTGATGTTAAATCCAATGCTAATAATGATCCTGGCTATGGTCCGTTATCATCAAATTTCATTTTTTCATGGGATGATAATGTCAACCATCTTAATATGCCAGGTTCGGATCCTGTTAATGATAATAATGGTTCGATACGGATGTTCACTGACTCTGGAAATGGTATTGATGTCAATAAAATAGAATCGGAAACAGGCAAAATACCAGAATGGTGGATCATGCGATTTTATTCACCAGATCTATCAGCCTTTAGTGCCTGGCAATCAGCAAAAGGTTATACAGTCAAAATTGCAGAATGTATGGCGAGTACAGGAGATTTATACTGTAATCTATATGTTAAGGTATATGACGTTGCTCAAGGTCGAGATAGATACTTCTATAATGGTACAGCAGTGAAGCTACTTCACGGCATTTACAATAAAGATAATATATGGAATTCTCTGACATTTAATTGGGATAATATTAATAATTTCCCTACTGAATATATAATCAGATCGGTTTTTGTGAACATCTGGGGACTTGTAGGCTCGGATATTAGTGGTGGAGTTTATCTAGATGAAGTTATACCGATGTCGAGTCCGACATACACCCTCGTAACCAGCGTGGACCCACAAGGAGCCGGTATTGTAAGTCTGAACCCGCCGGGTGGCACTTATGATGCTGGAACGGTAGTGACACTCACAGCTCCAACAATCGCAGGATACAGGTTTGTCAGGTGGAGTGGTGATGCTAGTGGTACTGCCAATCCAACCACTGTCACTATGTACAGCAATAAGAATGTCGTTGCCCAGTATATTAAGACATACACCCTTGTAACTAGCGTAAATCCACAGGGAGGCGGAACAGTAACTCCGGGCGGTACTTATGATGTCGGAACGGTAGTGACACTCACAGCGACAGCCACAATCACACCGGATAGATACAGGTTTGTCAGGTGGAGCGGTGACGCCAGTGGCACTACCAGCCCCATCACTATCACGATGGATAGCGACAAGAATGTTGTGGCACAGTTCGTCAAAATATACACCCTTGTCGTCATCACAGATCCGTCAGTAGGTGGGAGTGTAAGTCCTGATGGTGGTACTTATGATGCTGGAACAGCAGTGAAGCTTACAGCTAAATCGAACTCAAAATACAGGTTTGTCCGGTGGAGAGGGAATGCCAGTGGCAGTATCAATCCCATCACCATAAATATGAACAGCGATAAGAACATCACTGCCCAGTTCGTCAAGACATACACCCTTATCGTCATCGCAGACCCGTCAGTAGGTGGGAGTGTAAGTCCTGATGGTGGTACTTATGATGCTGAAACATCAGTGACGATCACAGCCAACCCGAGTATAGGATACAAGTTTGCCGGATGGAGTGGTAATGCCAGCGGTAGTACCAGCCCTATCACTATCACTATGGATAGCAATAAGAGCGTCATCGCACAGTTCACCAAGATCACCTACACACTTGTAACCGGTGTGACCCCACAGGAAAGCGGTACTGTAGACCCCCCGGGAGGCACTTATGATGCTGGGACAGTAGTAACACTCACAGCTACAGCCCCACCGGGCACAGGATATAAGTTTGTCGAGTGGAGCGGTGACGCCAGTGGCACTACCAATCCCATCACTATCACTATGGATGGCAATAAGAACATCACTGCCCAGTTTGCCAATGTCTCCTACACCCTCGTAACCAGTGTGAATCCACAAGGAATCGGTACTGTAGAGCCATCAGGAGGCACTTATGATGCTGGGACAGTCGTAACACTCACAGCCACAGCCCCACCGGGTACAGGATACCGGTTTGTTCGGTGGAGAGGCGATGCCAGTGGTACTGCCAACCCTATCACCATAAATATGAACAGCGATAAGAATGTCACTGCCCAGTTCACCAATGTCTCCTACACCCTCGTAACCAGTGTGGAGCCGCAGGAAAGCGGCACTGTAGCCCCATCAGGAGGCACTTATGATGCTGAAACATCAGTGAAACTTACTGCTAAATCGAACTCAAAATACAGGTTTGTCCGGTGGAGAGGCGATGCCAGTGGTACTGCCAACCCTATCACCATAAATATGAACAGCGATAAGAATATCACTGCACAGTTCGACAAGATCACCTATACCATTGTAACCAGTGTGAATCCACAAGGAATCGGTATTGTAGAGCCATCAGGAGGCACTTATGATGCTGGGACAGTAGCGATACTCACAGCCCCAACAATCGAAGGATACAGGTTTGTCGGTTGGAGTGGTGACGCCAGTGGTACTGCCAATCTTATCACCATAAATATGAATAACGATAAGAACGTCACTGCTCAGTTCGCCAAGATCACCTACACCCTTGTAACCAGTGTGGATCCACAAGGAATCGGTATTGTAGAGCCATCAGGAGGCACTTATGATACTGGAACGGTAGTGATACTCACAGCCTCAACAATCGAAGGATACAGGTTTGTCGGTTGGAGTGGTGACGCCAGTGGTACTGCCAATCCTATCACCATAAATATGAATAACGATAAGAACGTCACTGCTCAGTTCGCCAAGATCACCTACACCCTTGTAACCAGTGTGAATCCACAAGGAATCGGTATTGTAGAGCCATCAGGAGGCACTTATGATACTGGAACGGTAGTGATACTCACAGCCTCAACAATCGAAGGATACAGGTTTGTCGGTTGGAGTGGTGACGCCAGTGGTAC
>Ga0247841_10013751_pt1 | contig 10275 bp, 9 predicted proteins | sample LaCruzMarch2015__2_FD_192410 | JGI IMG/M metagenome (GOLD analysis project Ga0247841, IMG submission 192410) | Freshwater microbial communities from meromictic Lake La Cruz, Castile-La Mancha, Spain - LaCruzMarch2015_18m | ecosystem: Environmental > Aquatic > Freshwater > Lake | place: Spain...
CGCTGTGGCCAAGGTCGGCAAACTTGAGTTCAGCGGCTACTTCGCCTGGCTGTCCTGGCTCGTCCTGCACCTGGTGTATCTGGTTGGTTTCAAAAACCGGGTCAGCACGTTGGTGAGTTGGATGATCACCTTCTCCTCGAACAGTCGCGGCCAACTGGCCACCACCAGCCAGTGGGTCTATGCCCGGCTGGCCATGGGCATCGTGGAGAAGCAATTCCACGATGCCGCCGAACGCGCGGAGGAACGCGCCGAGGAACTCGACCCTGTCTGAGGTCAGGTGATGCGGTGACACGACAGGCCCCCGGGACCCGGGCGCCGGCCGATGTGCTCGCCGCGGTGCCGCTCGAGGAGCGGCTGATCCTGCCGTGTCTGCAACGCATCCAGAACTCCTTCGGGTACGTCACCGATGACTCGGTGGATGCGGTCGCAGGCTTCCTCAACGTCAGCCGCGCGGAGGTGATCGGCGTGCTTACCTACTACCACGATCTGCGGCGCACACCCCCGCCGGCGGTGGCGGTCGCCGTGTGTGTTGCCGAAGCCTGCCAGGCGCAGGGATCACGCTCGTTGATCCACGATATTGAAGTCGACTTCCGGGTCGCGGTGGGGGAGCAATCAGCTTCTGCACCAATCGAATTCGCGAAAACCTACTGCCTGGGCAACTGCGCGCTGGGCCCGGCGGTCATGGTGAATGGACGGCTGGTCGGGCGCTGCGATATCGGCCGGGTACGGGCCGCGGTGGCCGCCGCGCAGGAGAGCATCCGGTGAGCGTGCGCATCTATGTGCCCGGTGATTCGGCCGCGTGTTCAGTGGGCGCCGACGAGGTCGCGGCGATGATCACCGAGTTGGCCGCCGCCGGAGGTGCCACCGTGGAGGTGATCCGCAACGGATCGCGGGGCATGCTCTGGCTGGAGCCGTTCGTCGAGGTTCAGACCCCCGCCGGGCGTGTCGGTTACGGCCCCGTCGCACCCGGGGACGTGGCGTCGCTGATCGACGCCGGCCTGCTCGAGGGCCGAGACCACGCGCTCGGGCACGGACTGGTTGAGGAGATCGGGTGGCTGGACCGCCAGCACCGGGTGAGTTTCGCCCGGGTGGGCCTGGCCGACCCGCTGGACCTCGACGAATACCGGAAGATGGGTGGCCTGGCCGGGCTGCGCCGGGCCGTGGACACCCCCGTCGAGGAGGTGGTCGGCGACATTCTGGCCTCCGGCCTGCGCGGCCGCGGCGGCGCAGGCTTCCCCGCCGGGATCAAGTGGCGCACCGTGCTGGAGGCGGAGGCTGAGCAGAAGTACTTGTGCTGCAATGCCGATGAGGGAGACAGTGGCACCTTCGCCGACCGCATGCTGATGGAGGGTGACCCCTTCACCCTGCTGGAGGGCATGGCGATCGCCGGGGTCACTGTCGGGGCGAGCCTCGGCCTGATCTACGTCCGCTCGGAGTATCCCGCCGCGATCCGCACCCTGCGCACCGCGGTGGACATCGCTCGCGTCGACGGCTGGTTGGGTGCGGACGTGATGGGTTCTGGTCGGCCCTTCGACGTGCGCGTCGTCGAGGGCGCGGGCTCCTATGTGTGCGGCGAGGAGACCGCCATGCTGGAGAGCCTGGAGGGCAAGCGCGGGATGGTGCGGCCCAAGCCGCCAATCCCGGCACTGCAGGGGTTATTCGGCAAGCCGACCCTGGTGCACAACGTGCTCACCTTGTCGGCGGTGCCGGCGATCCTGGCCGACGGCGCCGCGGCCTATCAGGGCCTCGGGGTGGACCGCTCCCGCGGAACCCAGGTATTCCAACTCGCCGGAAACATCGCCCGCGGCGGGATCGTGGAACTGGCCTTCGGGGTGAGCCTGCGTGAACTCGTCGAGGATTTCGGTGGCGGAACGCGTTCCGGGCGCCCGGTGCGCGCCGTCCAGGTGGGCGGACCGTTGGGTGCATACCTGCCCGAATCGGCGCTCGATGTCTCGATGGATTACGAGGCTCTCCTGGCAGCTGATTCGATGCTCGGCCACGGCGGGGTCGTCGTCTTCGACGACACCGTGGACATGGCCGCCCAGGCCCGCTTCGCGATGGAGTTCTGCGCCGTCGAATCCTGCGGCAAGTGCACCCCGTGCCGGATCGGCTCCACCCGCGGCGTCGAGGTCATCGACAAGATCACCGCGGGCGTGGATCGCGCGCGTAACCTTGTGCTTCTAGAGGAGTTGTGCGAGACCATGACCGACGGATCACTGTGCGCGATGGGCGGACTGACGCCGCTGCCGGTGCGCAGTGCCGTGACACACTTCGGCGAGGACTTCCACCGACCGGTGAATGGCGGGCGACGGCAATGACACTCCTGAAGGAGCCCGACCACGGCACGCCGGCATCGGCGTCCGAGCAGATGGTGTCGGTGGACATTGACGGTGTGATGGTGACGGTGTCCGCCGGGACGTCGGTGATGCGGGCGGCGTCCGAAGCCGGACTGGCCGTGCCCAAGCTGTGCGCCACCGACTCGCTGCAGCCGTTCGGTTCTTGCCGGCTGTGTTTGGTGGAGATCGACGGGAAGAAGGGCACCCCGGCCTCCTGCACCACTCCGGTGGAACCGGGCATGGTGGTGCACACCCAAACCCCCCGCGTCGAGCGACTGCGCCGCAATGTTATGGAGCTCTACATCTCCGACCACCCGCTGGACTGCCTGACCTGTCCGGCCAACGGCGACTGCGAACTCCAAGACATGGCCGGTGTGGTCGGACTGCGCGAGGTCCGCTACGGATTCGCCGGCGAAAACCATCTCGACGCGCCCACCGACACCAGTAATCCGTACTTCGACTTCGACGAGTCCAAGTGCATCGCGTGCAGCCGCTGCGTGCGGGCGTGCGACGAAATCCAGGGCACCCTGGCGCTGACCATCGTCGGCCGCGGCTTCGACTCCAAGGTGAGCGCCGGCGGAACGAACTTCATGGACAGCGAATGCGTCTCATGTGGAGCGTGCGTGCAGGCCTGCCCGACGGCGACGTTGTCGGAGAAGTCGGTCATCGAACTCGGGATCCCGACCCGCAGTGTGCTGACCACCTGCGCCTACTGCGGGGTGGGCTGCTCGTTCAAGGCCGAACTGCGCGGCGACGAACTGGTCCGGATGGTGCCGCACAAGGACGGCGGCGCCAACGAGGGCCACTCGTGTGTCAAGGGCCGCTTCGCCTGGGGATACGCCACCCACCCGGATCGTGTTACCGCACCGATGATTCGGGACTCCATCGGCGATCCGTGGCGGGAGGTGTCCTGGGAACAGGCCATCGACTACGCCGCCCGCCGACTGCTCCAGATCCAGGCCGCCCACGGCGTGGACAGCATCGGCGGCATCACCTCCTCGCGCTGCACCAACGAAGAGGTGTTCGTGGTGCAGAAGATGGTCCGGGCGGCCTTCGGCAATAACAACGTCGATACCTGTGCCCGGGTCTGCCACTCGCCCACCGGCTACGGCCTCAAGCAGACCTTCGGCACTTCGGCGGGAACCCAGGATTTCAAGTCCGTCGCCGCGGCCGATGTCATCGTCGTGATCGGGGCCAACCCCACCGATGCGCATCCGGTGTTCGCCTCCCGGATGAAGAAGCGATTGCGCTCCGGTGCACGCCTGGTCGTCATCGACCCGCGCCGCATCGACCTGGTGCGTTCCCCGCACATCCAGGCTGAGCACCATCTGCAGTTGCACCCCGGAACCAACGTGGCCGTGGTGAACGCGATGGCGCACACGATCGTCGACGAGGGACTGGTCGATACCGAGTTCGTCGCGCAACGCTGCGACCCCGAGCTGTACCGGGAGTGGGAGGAGTTCATCCGACTGCCGGAGAACAGCCCCGAGGCGATGGCGGAATTCAGCGGTGTGCCCGCCGCCGACGTCCGGGCCGCGGCACGGCTGTACGCCGCCGGGCCGAACTCGGCGATCTACTACGGCCTCGGCGTCACCGAGCACAGCCAGGGCTCGACCATGGTGATGGCGATGGCGAACCTTGCCATGGCCACCGGAAACATCGGTCGCGATGGCGTCGGGATCAATCCGCTGCGCGGTCAGAACAACGTTCAGGGCTCGTGCGACATGGGGTCCTTCCCGCACGAGTTCCCCGGCTACCGTCACGTCTCCGACACCGTGGTGCGTGAGCAGTTCGAATCCCTCTGGGGAACGATGTTGCAGTCCGAGCCCGGCCTGCGGATCCCCAATATGTTCGACGCCGCCGTCAGCGGCGACTTCAAAGCGCTATTCGTCCAAGGCGAGGACATCGCCCAGTCGGATCCGAACACCCATCACGTGGTGGCCGCGCTGGAGTCGTTGGAGTTGCTGATCGTGCAGGACTTGTTCCTCAACGAGACCGCGAAGTACGCCCACGTGTTTCTGCCCGGCACATCGTTTCTGGAGAAGGACGGCACCTTCACCAACGCCGAACGGCGGATCAACCGGGTACGTCCGGTGATGAAGTCCAAGATCGGCAGGCAGGAGTGGCAGGTCGCCTGCGATCTGAGTACCGCGCTGGGCTATCCGATGAAGTACGACTCCGCGGCGCACATCATGGACGAGATCGCCGCGTTGACACCAACCTTCGCCGGGGTGTCCTTCGGCCTGCTCGATGAGGTGGGCAGCGTGCAGTGGCCGTGCAACGCCGAGCAACCACTGGGCACACCGATCATGTACATCGACCGATTTACCCGTGGCGACGGCGCCTTCCAATTGACGCCGTACGTGCCCACCGACGAGCGCAGCACCCGTCGCTTCCCGCTGCTGTTGACCACCGGCCGGATTTTGAGCCAGTACAACGTTGGCGCGCAGACCCGCCGAACGGCGAATGTCGCCTGGCACGACGAGGACGTGCTCGATATCCATGCCTCCGATGCCGAGATGCGCGGTATCACCGACGGGGCCTGGGTGAGCCTGACCAGCCGTGTCGGATCGACGGTGCTGCGGGCGCACATCTCCGACCGGGTTCCGCCGGGCGTGGTGTACACGACGTTCCACTATCCGGTCAGCGGCGCCAATGTGGTGACCACCGACAACTCCGACTGGGCCACCAACTGTCCGGAGTACAAGGTGACGGCCGTGGAGGTCGCGCCACGGCTTCGCGGTCCGGAGCAGGTGGAGGGAACCGCGGAAACCGAAGCGGCGGCCGGCCGGTAACCGTGCTGATCGAGACCCTCATCCGGATGGGCCAGCAGATCGCCCTCAACAACGGCGCGCTGCCACCGGATCGCGCCGCCGATCGGATCGCCGGACATCTCAGGGCGTTCTGGACGCGCGCGATGATCGCCGAACTGCAGGCATTCGCCAGCACCGATTCCGGTCGGTTGGACCCCAGTCTCGTTGCAGCCCTGCGCCAACTGTCGTCACCTAGGTAACCTCGCCGACTTGTCGGTGGGGGCGCTTATGGTCAGGCCGGATTGGATCGAGGGGGATTTGACAGAGGGGGAGAAGTGATTGCTCGAGTGATTTTCAGCGGCCTGGTCGCGGCGGTCTCGACCATGGTGTTCGCCGCGCCGCACGCGTTGGCAGACAACGTCTGCGTGGGGGTGATGAATCAGAGCGGATGCAACCCGGCACCGTGGAACGGCCAACTGATGGAGACCTGGAACACCCCGGGTTATTACGGTGGCTGGACCAACGGCCCGGTGGCCTGCGACCCGTTCACCCTGCAGTGCCGCGGGTGGGTGCAACCCTGACCGGACGCTGACCCGCCGTAGGATCAGCGGAGGCAGTGTCAGGGTGCGGAGCGGGCGGAGGCCGATGACCAGGCGGCAGTTGGCTGCGCTGTCGGTGTTGTGCCTGGCGGTGTTCATGGTCGCTGTCGATGGCACGGTGATTAGCGTCGCTGTTCCGGCGATCACCGAGGAGTTGAAGCCCAGCTACAACCAGATCCTCTGGATCGGCGACATCTACTCCTTCGTGCTCGCCGGACTGCTCATCACCATGGGCAACCTCGGCGACCGGGTGGGGCGCAAGCGCCTGCTGCTGATCTCCAGCGTGGCCTTTGGGGTGGCCTCGGCGGTGGCCGCCTTCGCGCCGACCCCAGAACTGCTGATCGCCGCCCGGGTGCTGCAGGGTGTGGCGGGGGCGGGTCTGATGCCCTCGACGCTGGCGCTGCTGCGCACCGTCTTCATCGACGATGCCCAACGCATGCGCGCCGTCGGCATCTGGAGTGCGGCCGGCGCGGGCGGCGCCGCCATGGGACCGACGGTGGCGGGGATCCTGCTCGAGCATTTCTATTGGGGCTCAGTGCTGTTGGTGAACCTTCCAGTGGTGGCACTGATCGCGGCGGTGGGTGCGTGGGCGCTGCCCGAAGCCCGCAGCCAGAGCAGGCAACCACTCGACGCCGCCTCTGTGGTGTTGTCCACGGCCGGCATTCTCGGGGTGGTCTACGGGATCACCGAACTGGCGCACATCGGTCTGGGCCACTGGCCGCCGTACCTGGCACTGGCGGCGGGAGCCCTGCTGCTGGCGGTGTTCCTGCGTCGGCAACGACAGATGCCCATGCCACTGCTGGACCTGACGTTGTTCGCCCAGTCGAGATTTTCGGCGGCGATCGTCGCGCAGACGGTGATCGTGTTCGCCAACGTCGGCGCACTGTTCTTCCTGCCGATCTTTCTGCGTCAGGTCAATGGCTTCTCAGCACTGCAGTCCGGTCTCTCGACGTTGCCGGAGTCGTTGGCCGGCCTGGTGACGGCGTTCAACGCGGCGCGTCTGACCGGCAGGTGGGGACAGCGGCGAGCAATGCTGGTGGGGTTGGCGGCAGGGGGTGCCGGTCTGATATCGCTCGGCCTGGTGATACCGCTGTCCTACCCGGCCATGGTGGTTCCCCTGATGCTGATGGGCTTCTCGTTTGGACTCGTGGTCACCGTCGTCTCGGACCTGGTGCTGATGAGCGCGAGCACGGACCGGGTCGGCGCGGCCACCGGAATCTCGGAGACGTCCTTTGAATTGGGTAACGCCCTGGGGATCGCGATTGTCGGCAGCCTGGTGTCGCTGCTCTATCTGTTTTCCACCGGATTGCCGGCCAATCTCACCGCGGCGGGGGATTCCGGTGGGTTGACCACCGCGATGTCCGGCGCCACCATCATCTGCGGCGTGCTGGTGTTGGCGACCACGTTCGTGGTGGCGCGCGCGGTCCGGGAACAGGCGGTCGTCGCCGCCGCCGATACCCGCCGGTGACGGGGCGACGCCTGCCCGACCCGCCGTCGGAGCGCCGGCAGATCCGGCAGTGGGTGGACAGTCACCTCGGTGATCTGTGCGTGCCGGCGCCGTCGGCTACCGCCGAGAACACCGACGGCGTGACGTCCCCGCGCATCCGCGGCGGACAGCACGCGGCCGACGCGGCGATGCAGGCCTTCGACGTCGGCGGGTATGCGCGGCGGCGCAACAACGTCTGGCCGCCGGCCGACCGCGGGGCGTCGGGACTGTCGCCCTACATCCGGCACGGCCTGCTCACGTTGCGGGAGGTGTGGGATCACGTGGCCGGCGGTCCGCCGTCGGATGTGACGAAGTTCCGCGACGAACTGCTGTGGCAGGAATATGCCCGGCATCTGTATGCCCGGGTTGGAACGGCATCGCGAGCGTCGCTGCGGTTCGTCGTCAATGAACGCACCCGGGTTTCGGCGGCGCCGGACACTCCGTGGACCTCATCGGCGCCGGACACTCCGTGGACCTCATCGGCACTGTGCATCGAGTCGTCGTGGAATGAACTGGTGACTGACGGTTGGCTGACGAACCAGACCCGGATGTGGCTGGCCTCGCACTGGAACGTTCGCGAGGGGATGGGTTGGCGCGATGGCGAGGATCTGATGTACCGCCACCTGTTGGACGGCTCCCGGGCGGCCAACCGGCTGGGCTGGCAGTGGACCACTGGGGCGCTGACCGGAAAGGCCTACGGGTTCTCCCGATGGCAGGTCGAGAAACGGGCGCCGGGACTGTGCGCGCAGTGTCCGCTTGAGCGCCGGTGCCCGATCGCCGAGTGGCCGCCGACCCAGGAGCGCGCTCCGCAGGCTCTCACCGACCCTCGGTTGCGACGCGATGAGGACCTCGACACCACCGCCGGACCGGTCGGCGCCGAGCGGTCCGGTCAGCCCGAGGTGGTCTGGATGACCGCGGAGAGCCTCAGCGATCGTGATCCGGCGGCCGCGGCCCACCCGGACCTGCCGGTGATGTTCGTGTTCGACGAACCACTGCTGGCACGACTGCGGCTGTCAGCGAACAGGGTGGTCTTCCTCGCGGAGTCGCTGGCCGAACTGTCCACTCGTCGGCAGGTGCAGATGTGGCGCGGCGATCCGGTCGAGGTGCTGCGAGACACGCCGCTGGCGACCACGTTCGCGCCGGTGCCGGGGTGGCGCTCCCGGGCGGCCCGACTTGAGGTGGCCGCGCTGCACCCGTGGCCGTGGCTGCAACGGCCGCGTCCCGGCCCGGTCACGTCGTACACGGCGTGGGTCGGGCGGCGTCGTTGAGAGCCGGCCTCACGCGTAGGTGTTGGCCGGCTCGTCGATCGGGGTGACCTTGGCGACCTCCAGGGTCGGTATCGACGTCGAATCACCGTCGGCCGATCCGGTGATCACGGTGCCCTCAACCCGTACCCAGGTCTCATCCGGCAGGGCGGCGGCTTCTGCGGCGGCCGGTCCGCGTAGATGGATGCGGGCCAACCGCGCATCCGCGGCGCAGCACACGATCGCCACCCGGCCCAGGTCGACGCCGTCGGGCTCACGCAGGGTGAAACCGACGACGGTGATGAGCCTGTTGTCGAGCGTTCCCGCGGTGTCCTGGGCCGCCCGGACCATCACCTCCGGCACGGCCACCTCCGGGGCGCGGCCGTCCGGAATCGGCGGAAACTCCCGGCGCAGCACGTCCGTGGAGACCGCGGTCACCGACGGTGGGAAGGCCTGCGGGCGCAGCGCCGGCGGCGCTATGAAGATCAGCACCACGACCGGCAGCAGCAGCAGCCAGGCCACGGACCCGCGATGGGTGTGGTCCCCGTGCGGCCCGGGGTTCTCGTGGTCCCCGTGGTCCCCGTGGTCTCCGTGCGCGACCCCACGCCGGATGTCGACCGCCATCGCGACCAGGGCCAGCCCGATCACCACCGCCGCGGTCAACCCAAGCCACGGCAGCATGGAAGGCTTGACGTAGCGGGTGAAGGCCCCACCGATGGTGATCATCGCCGTGGCGATTCCGACGAGCAGCAGCAGGGTGTTCTCGGCTTCCCGGCTCATCCGCCGCCGCCCAGCACGAGCAGACCGATGACCGTGGCCGAGACGGTGGCCACCACGAACGTGGCCGGGGCGAATCGGATCGCGAAGGCGCGGCCGAACATCCCGGACTGCATCGCGAACAATTTGACGTCGATCGCCGGACCGACCACCAGGAAGACCAGTCGCGGCACCAACGGGACCATGGTCAAGCTGGCGGCGACGAACGCGTCGGCCTCCGAGCACAACGCCAGCACCACCGCGAGCAGTGCCATCACCAGCACGCCGAGCAGCAGTTGCCCGGCCAGGTGTGCGATCAACCAGTCCGGAACAACCACGTGCAGTGCCGCCGCGGCGGCCGCGCCGATCACCAGGTAGGAGCCCGCCTGGATGAAGTCGTGCCGGGCCGCCTCGGTGAAGGTGAGCCAGCGAGGTCCCTGCCCGGAGGTGGACCGCGGCAGACGCCGGGTGATCCACTCGGCGCGTCCCCACCGCGACCAGGCCAGCCCCATGACGATCGCGGTGACCAGGGAGGCACCGACGCGGGCGAACACCATCTGAGGCTGACCGGGGAACGCGACCACCGTGGAGACGACCACCACCGGATTGATCGCCGGTGCCGCCAGCATGAAGGTCAGCGCCGCGGCACCCAGGGCGCCCTCGCCGAACAATCGGCGGGCCACCGGAACTGAGCCGCACTCGCACCCGGGCAGCGCCGCACCGCCGGCCGCGGCCACCAGCACCGCCGCCGCCGGACGTTTCGGAAGCCATCGGGCGAGCCGATCAGGGGTGACGAACACCGCGATCAGCGCACTCAGCAGAACCCCGACCGCGAGGAAAGGCAGGGCCTGCACAAAGACCCCGGCAAAGATGGTGCCCGCCGTCGACAGAGCGTCGCTGTCGTCGACCGCCGCGCGCATTGTGCTGCCCAGCAGAGCGAAGGCGACCATTGCCGCGACCAGAACCGGCATCGACAGCTTCTGGGACAACTCCGCGCGTTTCACCTCCGGCACCACGCCATTGTGACAGCGGGCCGGGTGGTGCCGGGCCGCACCCGGCCGGTGGGGGGACGATAGCGTCGACACCATTGAAATGACCTCG
>Ga0247841_10013752_pt1 | contig 10275 bp, 11 predicted proteins | sample LaCruzMarch2015__2_FD_192410 | JGI IMG/M metagenome (GOLD analysis project Ga0247841, IMG submission 192410) | Freshwater microbial communities from meromictic Lake La Cruz, Castile-La Mancha, Spain - LaCruzMarch2015_18m | ecosystem: Environmental > Aquatic > Freshwater > Lake | place: Spain...
TTTTATATAAAATAAACTTTATGGAGGTTTTTAGGTTTATCGATTAAGAGGATTTACTATCCCACTGGATTAAACTTTAAATTTTCTTCAATAGTCTTCAAATAAATTTCAGGAGGCCTATGTTGCTTACAAAGCTCAGCAAACTCTAAGGCTAAATCCTTAGAACTTCTAAGACTAAGCGGTGAGCCATCAATATCCTTACCCAGTTCCAAAAAGCAATTAGGATTCTTTAACGCTTGCCTAGCCAACATCACTCCTTGTATATTTTTTCGATTTTCAGGAGCAACTAGAGCAATTAATTTTTTAATATCTTCGGAAGTTTTTATTCCACCATTAATAATTAGGGGTAAATTATAAGTAGCTAATTCCTTAAGAAAAGAATAATCATATTTATCTGATGAATTGGCCTGAGCATGTTTAAGATGAATAGTCACGTTTGTAAAATTAGGGTTATCTTTTGCTATTTTCTCTAACTCTCGAAATAAGGTAAAGATTCTCCTTTCTTCAACTTCCAGTTCATTTAAACCCAATCTTAACTTTATGCCTACCTTATATTTATCCTGTTTCAATAATTCTTTAATAAGATTACATACCTTAGTTGGACGTTTAATTAAAGCTGGCCCCTGACCGATCCTTATCAAATCTGAGGAAGGACAACTAGCATTAAGTTGTATACCATAAACATTATCTTTTTCTGGATGATTCTTTATCTCCTCCTCCAATCTTTGAAGAAAAGCAGCGCATTCTACTTCTTTAGAAGTTATAACTTGAATCCACTGTTTCTGTCCTTCTATTGGAAAAGTATCTATTTCTTCCCAAGTATTATTCCGCTTTATCAAATTAGTTAAGCTCAGCATACCAGTATAAGAATCCGAAGCCCCCTTGCATAATTTTCTAAATGCCCAGCAGGTTATATTTTCCATTGATGCCATGTGAATTTCCATAATTATCTACTCAAGAAGGTTTATTTAAAGCTATATTTTAAAGGATAAATGCTCCTGCCGAGATTCGAACTCGGGTGTCAGCCTTGAGAAGGCTGCATACTTGGCCACTGTATGACAGGAGCATATGGATTTAACTTACATGCGTATATTCTGGAAACGCAAACGCGACCCAGAGCGCCATATATGAATAATCAAACTTTACAATGTTTTTAAAGGTTTATTCCCCTACAAAAAAACTATGAACTGCACATACAAAATGCTTATATACTCACCTAGACTAAAAAAATAATGGCAGAAATAAAAGACGATTGTCCAAAATGTCACGGACATAGACAAATAAAAAAACCAGACGGATCAATTAGCATATGCTTTGAATGTCTTACTTCTGGAAGACTAGATCAACACGATAAAAAAGTTAAAAGTCAATCAGAATTAGGCGTTAGACTTTATTAATTCTAGTTACCCAACGTAACAAGTATCAGCAAATTGCATAAAATCCCAAAATCTAGGCATAGTTTTCTCAACACTAGCGGGATTAACAAATCTAGCTCTAACCTCTTCAAAAGTTGCTGTAGGCTCAGCATTTTTAAACATCATGGCACCAGCCTGAACCACCCTATGATCCTTTGATGAAACTAACTGACCTGCTCTAAACTGTTGAAAGAAAAGATTCATTTCATCAACCCGAGGAGTTTCATGACCCTCAACACTTTCAAACATAGCTTTATATCTTGGATCATTAAGAGCGTTTGGACCAATAAGCTCAAAGGCCCTTGCAAAACAATAATCCTCTGCCTGTTCGGGAGCCCACTCATCAGAGTAACCATTCAAAGATTTCAAAAAAGATAACGCTTGATTCTTTATTGTTGGATCTTTTCTAGGCTGCCAGACCAAACCTGCTGCTCTCGCCTTTTCCCAATGCTCAACTGCATCATAAGTTACCTTTAATTTATATTTGGGATTACTAACCTTTCTTCGATCTCTTAAAAGATAAGCCATAGTCTGCCATTGAGTAGTTCCATGATCCAGGCCTCCTAATTTTTCTGGACTCCAATTAACCAAATCAGGATCATCGCATATTTCTTCTGAAGCTCGCTTTGTTAAAGTTTTTTCTGTAACTAATTGTCTATGGCTTCCCTCCTGCCACAAATGGAATCTTACAAATCTGTAGATAGTTCCAGACTCCCCAACATTCAAAGGACCTTCGCCATTCCAATCTTCTACCACCCTTGAGAGAGCGACTAAATCTTTACCTAAATCATTTTGAGTTTTAAGAAAATTACCTATGTCGCTATAACCGTGAGTTAAATCCTGAATACCCATACGGATAATCCAAGATTTATCCAATGGAATAAATTCAGAAATAGCTGCTTCCACTTCTGCAAAAGTTCTATATCTCGTCATAGATAGCTAACAAGAAAATTATTTTTAAACATTATTATAATAGAAAATATAGCCCCACCCGGATTCGAACCGGGGTCCTGAGCTCCAGAAGCTCATATCCTTGACCGCTGGACGATGGGGCTCTATTCAAAAGGCAGGCTGAAAACATTTATAAATCTACTTTTTTATGATAATTTATGAAAAGATCAAGTAGACGATGGAAAAAGAAAGGCCAGATGAGATGGAAATGGCAAAGAAAGCGACTTAATGAAGAGAAAAGAAGAAGAAAGCTTCATAAACAAAGATCCAAATAATTCTTAAACTAGGTTATCGTCGGCAATTCTATATATTTTATTATATCAAGAAAACCTTGTTTAATCCATTCAGAGCGAATTTGGGTTTTCTGGATGATCCAAAATTTGGATAAATAAAAATTAAAAATTTATGGACATAATTAAGAACGCACGTGGATAAATCAGCGTCTTAATTAGGTAGGAAAAGAAATATCACTTTTACTACAGCAATCTTTATAAGACGCAATACAAGTCTAATTATAGTAAGACTTAAGGCTTACTAGATAAGAAATTATCAAATTTATTATATATAAAAAAATGGTAGACGAAACAACTATTTGGACAGAAAAATACAGACCTAACAAGTTTGAAGACGTATTCGGGCAAGAGGAAATAATAAAGAGAGTTAAGAACCTAACTAATTCATTAAATCTGCCCCATATGCTATTCGCTGGACCTGCTGGAACAGGTAAATCTACTTTAGCAATAATTGTAGCAAAAGAATTATTTAAAGAATATTGGAAAGAAAATTATCTAGAATTAAATGCTTCTGATGCCAGAGGTATTGATGTAATTCGACAAGAGGTAAAGAATTTTGCCAGAACAAAATCTCTTGGTAGTGTTCCATTCAAAATAATCTTTCTGGATGAAGCAGATGCTTTAACAAAAGAAGCCCAACAAGCATTGAGAAGAACCATGGAAAATTATACTTCCACTTGTCGTTTTATTCTATCCTGCAACTACTCCAGTAAAATAATCGATCCTATTCAATCACGTTGCGTAGTTTTCAGATTCAAGCTACTAGAGAAAAAAGATATAGAAAAGATAATGAGAAAGATAGCTGAACGAGAAAAATTAACACTAGATGAAAAAGCCATTCAAGTACTCTATGAAGGCAGTGAAGGCGATTGTAGACGTGCTATAAACCTCCTACAAGCAAGCTCCTCCATCTCACCAGTAATAACTGAAGAGATAATTAATATTCTTCTTTCGAGTGCAAAACCAAAAGATATCAAAGTAGTTCTAGACTATGCTCTCTCCGGAGACTTCTTACAATCTAGAGAAAAATTATTAGATATAATGCTAAAAGAATCAGTTTCTGGAACAGATATTATAAAATCCATTCAAAAAGAAGTATGGAATCTTGACATCGATCCTGAGCTAAAGGTAAAACTTACAGAAAAAACAGGCGAAATCGAATTTAGATTAGTTGAGGGCAGTGATGAATTTATACAACTAGAATCACTTTTAGCCAGCTTTGTTCTTGCAGGCATGGGTCTAAAAAAGATATAATATGCCAATAATAAAAGTACCCTTATCTGAAAAATATCGTCCTAAGAAATTTGTAGAGATAATCGGACAAGATTTAGCTGCAGATAAAATTAAAGCATTTGTAAATTCTTTTAATAAAGGTTTAACTAAGAAAAAGGCCATCTTACTTTATGGCCCAGCAGGAACAGGTAAAACTACCTTAGCTCATGTAATTGCTAATGAACTTGAACACGAGATCTTTGAATTAAATTCAAGTGATCTAAGAAATAGAGCAAAGCTAGAGGAAGTATTGAAACCTTCAACCCTTCAAAAATCCCTATTCGCAAAAGGAAAAATAATTCTTGTCGATGAAGTCGATGGTGTAACCACCACAGATTATGGCGGACTTCCAGAACTTGTAGTATTGATTGAAAGAACAAAATTTCCAATAATAATTACCTGCAATGATATTTGGCAAAATAAATTTTCTTTATTGAGAAGTAAATGTGAATTAGTTCCATTAAAAGAACTCGCTTATTTAGATATATTAAATTTTTTAAAACATATTACTAAACTCGAAAACAGAGTTGTTAACGAAGTAGTTCTAAAAGAAATAGCAGCAAAATCTCGAGGGGATATGCGTGCAGCACTTAACGATTTACAATCCATTATCCATATGGAAGAATCTGAAGTTTTTGAAGAAGAAGTGCATATGAGAGAAAAAGCACAAGATATATTTAAAGTTCTAAGAGAAATATTCAAAACTCGAACAAATAAAGAAACACCTGAACTCTATGATCATGTGGACATGGAGATGGATCAAATAACGCTCTGGCTTGAAGAAAATATCCCAGCCGAATATAAGGGCCAAGATCTAGCCAAAGCATTCGAAGCACTAAGTAAGGCTGATGTTTTCAAAGGACGGATCTATAGACAACAACACTGGAGATTCATGGTCTATCAGAACTTTTTCCTAAGTGCAGGAATATCTGCTGCCAAAGGAAATAGAAATCTATCCAATTTCACAAAATACAATCCTCCTAAAAGAATTTTAAAAATATGGATGATGAATCAAAAAAATGCTAAAAAGAAATCCATAGCAAGCAAGCTTGCAGAATTCACCCACACCAGCAAAAAGCGGGCTATAAAGGACTTTAATATGCTTTCAATGATATTTGATGAGGTTTCATTAAAGAAACTCGATCTTACTGAGCAAGAACTCGAATATATCGCTGAAAAGAAGCAAGAAGTCTTACATTCTCTAGGAAAGATTAGCGCTTAATTAAAAAAATTAATTCTAATTAACTAAAAGTATATTCTAAAGAATATTTATCCGCAAGAAGCAGCACTAGCAGATCCTGTTGAGCTAGAACCAAATGAAGGAGAAGCAGCAGTGCTTGATAATGTTTCTGAACATTCGCTAGGAGCTGTTGTGAAAGCATTACAAATAGCAGTTTTAACTGATTGTGGATCTCTTCCAACTTGAACCTGAACACCGTTTATTACAAAGGTAGGCGATCCAGAAATTCCTAATTCCTGAGCTCTTGCTCCGTCAGCAGCATATAATGCCGTAGCATCGCTGGCCATACAAGTGTCAATCTTAGCTTTATCAATAGAAAGTGAACTCATTAATGAACTAAGTAATGGACTTAAGCAAGAAGCACTACCGCTACAACTACCAATAGTAGTATTTGCATCAAACTTATTCAAATAAGCCCAAAGTTTATCCTTACCATAATTCTTTTGTATACATAATTGTCTCAAAGATTCAACTTTTTCAAACTCGCCATGCATTGCACCAATAGCTACAACATTGATATCGGCTTTATTTTTAAGAAGATCATATACTGGAGAAAGGGCCTTTTCAAATTGAAGACCATAAGGACAATAAGAGAAAATGAATGCCTCAACTACTGGCTTATCTGTTTTTGGAACAGTTGTTGAAGCTGTTTTAGTAGAAGAACTTGTAGAAGCTTTAGTAGTTAATTTATCTAGAGCAACAATACTGTTAGCAAAATATTTTCCATCTTTAGTAATGTAAACAGGCATATCTTGACCCTGAAGAGAAATATTAACTTCATAGAAACCATCTTTAGTATTAACATTCAAAACACTAACATCTGCACCCTGTGATTTAGCAAAATCAACTATCTTTTGACCAGCAGCATCTTTAGAAATACCCTGTGGCCAAGCAACCATCACAATAATAACAACTGCTAAAATAATTGTAGCAATCATCCAAAAATTAATATTCTTAAAAGATTTTTCAATTTTCTTCTCTTCTTTTTTTATCTCTTTTTCTAAATCCATTAGAGCTATAATAAAGTTGGGGCTTTATAAATCTTATGAAAGTCGAGTCAATTCTAGACTAAAATTATTCACAAAACAATTAAAAACATCTATTTCTATAGATTACTAGGAGAGCGAAGTTAAATAAAAAAGAATGTCATACGATATAATTATTGGACGAGATAAGTCCGATACAAAAAAATTTGGAAATAAGGGTCTGGTCTATTTAGGTAAAGGTTATGTAAAGATGGGAAACTATACCTCTCTTTCTAATATGATTTGGTTGGATGTTGCTCGTTCTCACGTAATCATGATTGCGGGTAAAAGAGGTTCAGGAAAATCCTACACTCTTGGAGCCATAGCTGAAGAACTCTGCGATCTACCTGAAGAAGTCTCTGAAAACATCGCGCCATTAATATTTGATACCATGGGAATATTCTGGACCATGAAATATAAAAATGAAAAAGAAGCCGAGCTTCTTCAAGAATGGAATCTAAAACCAAAAAATCTTCCGGTAACCATCTGGGCACCCTATGGCTATTACAGCGAATACGAAAAACGTCAGATTCCTGTAGATAAAAAATTTGCAATAAAAGCTTCTGAACTAACTTCTGAAGATTGGGTAACCACTTTCAATTTAGGAATAACCGACCCAATATCCATAGTTATCGAACGAGCAGTTTCGCAATTAATAGATTCAAAAAAAGATTTCGACATAGAAGATATAATTGAGCTAATCAAGAATCATCCAGCAGATGAAAGAGCAAAGGATGCTGCAGCCTCTCTATTTGAAGCAGCCGAAACCTGGGGAGTCTTTGCCAAGAAAGGACAAAAAGGAACTGCAATTTCAGAATTAATTTCACCCGGCAGATCAACTATATTGGATGTAAGTTGCTATTCTTCCATCGGAACATTCAATGTTCGTGCACTAGTAATCGGACTAGTTTGTAAAAAATTATTTAATGAGAGAATGCTTGCTAGAAAAAAAGAAGAAATGCGCGCACTTCAGCACGGAATAGATTATCTAAATGTTCAAGAAAAAAAAGAAGTTCCACTTATCTGGCTATTTATTGATGAAGCCCATGAATTCCTTGTTAAAGAAGGAAAAACCGCAGCCAGCGATGCACTTATACAGATTCTAAGAGAAGGACGACAGCCAGGAATATCTTTAGTTATGGCAACTCAACAGCCCGGAGTTATCCATAGAGATGCCATGACACAATCGGATGTAGTTATTGCTCATCGACTTACAGCTCAACCCGATATTGAAGCATTAAACAGCATTATGCAAACCTATCTTCTCGAATCAATCCGAAAATCCATGTCAGACTTGCCAGGATTAAAGGGAAGCGCACTAGTTCTGGATGATAATTCTGAAAGAATTTACCCAATTAGAGTTCGCCCAAGATTTACTTGGCACGGTGGAGAAGCCCCAACTGCAATTAATCTAAAGAAAGAGATATAATTCTAACACATAGATTTAAAAGTTTTCATAAAAACTTTTAACTCATTCTTATTATCATAAGAAGATTTAAAAATGAAGTTTTCAAAATAGATTAGGAGCTTCTTAGTTTTTAAGAAAATGACAGACCAAAGAACAACACACCATTTAAGGGACGATATGTGGAATACCTATCTCTACACGAGAATAATTAATCCAATCCTAGATGGAAGAGTACTTGAAGACGATGTTCAAGCAAGACATCATGCCCGAGTAGTATACGATGTATTCAGAACAAAAAAGTATAATACAGATGCAGAAATAAGTTATCGAGCGTTATTCAAACTTCTAAACATTACTAAAATAGAGGATCTTCCAATCTCTCGCCAAACTTAATTCAAAACACTAATTTCAATTCTGTATCTGTGTTCATAAGGAGCTATATCTCCTGCTTCAAGACATTTTAAGATTTTTATTTTTCTTTTAAGTTTTTTTGCCTCTTTTTCTAAATTAAGAATCATTTCATCTTTTTTAGCTTCAGAAGAAAAACCATAATAGATTATCTTTGAACCTTTTTTACTGGCCATAAGTCCTTCTTTAAGAAAGGTTTCTTTCAAATTAGGTCTAGCCATAACAACTAAATCAAACTTTCCACCTGATTTAACAATTTTAGGAATAACATTTTTTACATCACCCTGAATATGAACAACCTTATCCTGAACTTTATTCAGAATAATATTCTCTTGAGCATACTTATTACAATCTTTTCCAAGTTCAACTGAAACTACACTTTTAGGATTCGAGTTTTTAGCAATAACAATTGAAAATGGTGCAACACCCGCAAACATAACTAGAACTTTATCCTTTTTCTTAACCATCCTTGAAACATCAAGTCTTTCATGAGCAAGCCTTGGAGAAAAATAACAAGTTTCTACATTTAGTTTAAATCTGCATTTACTCTCATTATAAAGTGCCACAAGAGTATCTTTACCAAGAATAAATCGAGTCTTGATTGTTCTAAGTCTCCCATGAACCTTATCTGTCTTTTCCAGGACAGTAGTTATAGAAGGATTTTTTAGTAATTCTTCAGCTTTAGCCAGCTTCTCCGCCAGAGGAGTATCATCTAAAAACTTTACTATTGCAATGTTTCCAAGAATATCATAGTTTGCCATCTTTTATTATACGAGGTAAAGTACATTTAAAAACATTTATAAATCTAAAACCCTAAGTAAAATTATAAAAAAGAGAAAATGGGAACAACAAAAATTTTAGGTTATGTTATAGCTATACTAGGACTTGCAGTTATTGCTCTAAGTAATTCTATCGTAAAACTTCCTTTTCTAAATTCTAGTGCTAAAGGATTACTCTACGTTGCCATGACTGGCGTAGTTCTAATTGCAGTGGGAATTGCACTTGCATTAACAGGATCCTCCTCAAGTAGCAGTATTAAACAAGCTGCAGAAGAAGTCCCAATCTACGAAGGCGAAGGCAAAAAGAGAAAAATAGTAGCCTACAAAAAAGAATCTAATTAGTTTTCTAAGTAACGCTGCACATATTCTAATCTATCTACTAAGTCTAATCTTAATTTGACAAGGGTTTATCGCAAGACTTATGCGAGAAGCCTTAACTAATCATTCTTTAGCGGTAAGAATTAAATTAGTACAGATAATAAATCGTTTTAATTGACGAAGTCTAACTTATGCCAAGCGGCTCTAGAAATCAAGAACTAAGCAACTTGCTTATAGAGCTTCTTTAGCTGAGAACGAATATCCTTCAAACGTTGTTCTCTAATGTTATCGGGTATTCCCTGAGATTTAGTCATATAATCATTTTCTTCTTGTTTAAGCCTTCTTATAGCGTCCCAAACATCTTTAGAACCCGCAGCAGTTAATTTTTCCATCATATAGTATCGATGTATAGTCCCGTCTAATACTAAGAATATAACTGAAGCAACAAGAGTCCACATATAGATATCGCCGTACATTCCTTGAGATGTAGTAGACCATAAGCCATAATAGACCAGAATAAAAAATATCCAACCCACCTTTCTTATAGTTCCCTGATCTATAGCTTCAATAAAAAAGAAGAATAAAATAAATGGAAGAATAGAGGTAAGTACCACTCCTAAAACCTGATACTGCATAAAAATATTATCCAACCACATAAAGTCAATAAATCTTATGGCTAGCAATGGAACACCAATAGCAATAATCCATAATACGGGCTTATTATCCTTGAAAACATCAATTTGTTTCACAGAAACATAAACCATAGAAATAAGTAAAATGAATAATAAGAATTTTTCAAAAATTAAATAACTACTATATCCACCATACTGACTGCCAAGTAAAACTTCAAGGAAAGGTTCAGAGAAATCAACAACAGCGCTAATTACCTGTTCACTTCCATATCGAACATTATAAAAAAATCCTCCGCTCCCGAAGCCAATATACGCTGAAACAAAACTTAAAAGAAAAGTACTAAGGATCAATCCTGCAAGTAACAACCCAACTTTTTTATTCATAGTGATTTAAGAAAACAGAAGTTTATAAATATTTAGTAATTACTACATTAATTTAGAAATAGCTTTTCTTTGATCATCTATAAATTTGTCAGCTGATCTAGCTATAGCACTATTAACATTAGTTCCAGGAGCAGGAATCCAAGTAGGACC
>Ga0247841_10013753_pt1 | contig 10274 bp, 8 predicted proteins | sample LaCruzMarch2015__2_FD_192410 | JGI IMG/M metagenome (GOLD analysis project Ga0247841, IMG submission 192410) | Freshwater microbial communities from meromictic Lake La Cruz, Castile-La Mancha, Spain - LaCruzMarch2015_18m | ecosystem: Environmental > Aquatic > Freshwater > Lake | place: Spain...
CGCTGCATCACCCTGGTCAGCACGCTGCTGCCGACCTTGGCGCCACAGCCGCCGCAGCGCATGGCGAGTGTGGACAGCTCGCGGATGGCCGCCTGGTCGGCGAGCCCGGCGGCCAGCGCCGGGGCGGCTTGGTCCGCCGGCATCCGCGGCAGGTCATTGAAGCGCGCCATGAAGCGGCGGTCGATCCAGTCCTTGGCTCGCCACAGCCAGGCCCCCTCCAGCGACCAGCCGCCGCGCGAGGCCACCGCATAGCGGTCGCCGGTGCTGATGAGGCCCAGGAAGCGCCGTTGCGGCCGGTAGCCGACCAGACTCCGACCGGTCGCGGCGCGCCGCAGATTCTCCGCGAGCACCGGCCCCTGGCGCACCGCGAAGACGCCGGACTTGGGCCGCGGATCGGACAACGCGGCCACATCCCCGGCGGCGAAGACACCGGGGTGGGAGACCGATTGCAGGTGCGTGTCGACCCGGATGAAGCCCTCATCCGTCACCGCGAGCCCCGCCGCGCCGGGCCAGACCGGCGCCGCCGCGCTGGTGACCCACAGGGTCGCATCGACCGCAACAGCCGCCTGATCCTCCGCCAGCAGCGCTGTCGCGGTCACCTCCCGCACCCGATGCCCGGTGAGCACGGCGATGCCCCGCGCCCTGAGCACACGCTGGAAGCGGGCCCGCACGCCGGGGTTGTGCGTCGGCAGGATAACCGGCCCGGCGGTGAGCAGGCTGAAGCTCAGGCGGGCCGGATCATCCCCGCGCTCGCGCAGACATTGGCGCAGACGGTGCCGGGTGGCGAGCACCACTTCCACTCCGCCGGCCCCGCCCCCGACGACCCCGATGCGAAAGGGGCCGCGACTGGTCAGTACGCGCGCGATCAGCGCCTCCCAGCGCACCAGAAAGGCGTCGATGGGCTTGACCGGGATGGCGAATTCAGCGGCCCCCGGCACATCCAGGGTCCGCGGCCGGGAACCGATGTTGATGGACAGCAGATCGAAGGTTACCGGCGGGCGGCCGGCGACCTCGAGTCTCCGGTTCGCCGCATCCAGGCCCGCGACTTCGGCATGATAGAGGCGCGCCCCGGCGAACCGGGCCAGCGGTCCCAGATCGATATGGCAGGCATCGTAGTCGTAATGACCGGCCAGGTAGCCGGGCAACATGCCTGAGTAGGGGGTATGCACATCACGGGTGATCAGGGTGAGACGCAGCCCCGGCACCGGCTTCATGCCGAAACGGCGCAGCACGGCCACATGGGCATGACCGCCCCCGACGAGTACCAGATCCTTGATGACGGGCGTAGTGGATGACTGCATAGGAACCGGCTGTCAGAACTGAATGAATCGTGATAAGAAAAAACCGCCGCACCCCGCCTCAGGAACCGCTCCATCCTCAGGGAACGCCGTTGGCATCGCGGTCGGCCTTGATCATCGTTCCGGACGCAAAAAACCGGAGGTCGAGACTTAACCGTGAAAGTCGCGCAGCGACCCTGTGGGAGCGGCGTCCCGCCGCGATGGGGTCGGGCGTGTCCCCGCAGCGTTCGAGATCACCGCGACACCGCATCGCGGCGGGACGCCGCTCCCACGGGGGCCATTCATCGTCCGGGGTGACCGATGCTCCCTCCATAACCGTTAGCCCGTCGAAATCGCGTTCGCGCGGCCCTGGTCCGTACTTCCGACGCTTGATCAGTCCGCGGACGCATCGGGAACCCGCAATAGATGGACGCTGAACAGGTTGCCTGGATCGGTCCACGCCGCCTCGGGGGTGAAGCCCGAACAGGAGGCAATGGACTGGAACTCGGCGATGGAATATTTGTAGGAATTTTCGGTGTGGATGGTTTCCCCCATCGCGAAATCGAAGCAGACGCCGCCGCAGTGGACCCGCTGATCGGCGGTGCTCAGCAGATGCATCTCGATCCGACCCAATTGGGCGTTGTAAAAGGCGCGATGGCGCCAGGCACCCAGGTCGAAGTCCGCTCCAAGCTCGGCGTTGATGCGCGCCAGCAGGTTCAGGTTGAAGGCGGCGGTGACCCCGGCGGCATCGTCATAGGCCGCGTTCAGCACCGCCGGGTTCTTCTTGAGATCGACCCCGATCAGCAGGAAGCCGCCGGGGCCGACCAGGGCAGCCACCACCGCCAGGAAGTCGACCGCCCCGTCCGGGTCGAAGTTGCCGATGCTGGAGCCGGGAAAGAAGGCCACCCGCGGCCCCTCGGGCGCGCTGTCGGGCACTTCCATCCGGCGGGTGAAATCGGTGCAGGCGGCATGGACTTCCAGCCAGGGAAACTCGGCCGCGACCTGCTCCGCGGCCACCCGCAAGTGATCGCGGGAAATGTCCATGGGCACATAGGCGCAGGGTTTCAGACCCTCCAGCAGCAACCGGACTTTCATGCAACTGCCGCTGCCCGGCTCCACCAGCACGCTGCCGGCACCCACGCGGGCGGCGATCTCGGCGGCCCGGGTCTGGAGGATGGCGATCTCGGTGCGGGTCGGGTAATACTCCGGCGTCCGGGTGATGGCGTCGAAGAGCTGGGATCCGCGGGCGTCGTAAAAGAACTTGGGCGGAATCGCGCGGGGCCGGCGCTGGAGACCAGCCAGGACCTCGGCCGCCAGATCGGCCGGGGTCGGGTGCAGGTCAGTCAGTTGCAGCGCGGGTCGGCCGCCGTTTGGTTGCAGGCTCATGGGGCGCAGGTCCGGAAGCCCGCGAAGACATCGTTGCGCTCGGGGCCGTAGTAATTGCGCCAGGTGTTGCGGATGAGCCGGCCGCGGGTCGCCCAGCAGCCGCCGCGCAGAACCCGGGTGTTGCCGAACAGCGGCTGCGAGTAGTCCTGATACATATCCGGACTGAAGCCGGGATAGGGGCCGAACAGGGTATCGGTCCACTCCCAGCAGTTGCCGATCAGTTGGCGGCAGCCAAAGGCGCTGTCGCCGGCCGGCAGGGCCGCCACGTCTCCTGTGCCCAAGGCCGCGCCGTCGAGATTGGCGCGGGTCGGATCGGGAGCGGCATCGCCCCAGGGGTAACGGCGTTTGGAACTGGCCAGGCCCCGACCGCCCTGCGCCGGCGCACCGGCCGCGGCCACTTCCCATTCCAGTTCAGTGGGCAGGCGGCGCCCGGCCCAGCGGCAGTAGGCGCGGGCCTCGTACCAGCTCACATGAATGACCGCGGCGAACGGGGGCAGCGCCTCCCACTGAGCGAAGCGCCGCTGCTCCCAGCCACTCCCCGCCCGACGCCAATAGACCGGCTGATCCAGGGCGGCGGCGGTCCGCCACTGCCAGCCGTCCGGGTCCCATAACGCGGGCCGCCGGTATCCGCCATCGTCCACAAAGGCGGCATACTCGGCGTTGCTGACCGCGGTACGGGCGTTCCGGAAGGACTCACCTCAACCGGATGCGCCCATTGTTCGTTATCGAAACAGAAGCCGTCCGCGGGCGCGGCACCGAGCAGGAACGCGCCGCCCGGAATCGCCGCATCGCCCGACGGCCGGTCGGCTGGTGCGACCCCAGGCACCGCGGCCCCGATGGCGGGCGCCCGATAACCCAGGGTCTGGCGGGTATAGGTGAAGGCCTCGGTATGCATGTCCTCGTGATAGAGGGCGTATTGCGCGAGATAGTCCCGCCGCGGGTCATCCGTGCCATCGGCGAGCCGCGCGCACACCCGCTCCTGCACCGTGCGCATATAGGCCAGGGTGTCCGCCAGCGACGGCAGGGGCAGGTCCCAGCGGGTGTCGTGGGCAATGGTCATGGAGTCGTAGAGCTGGTCCACGTCCGGGCGGATCGGCGCCTCGCCGCCGTGGTGGCGCAGGACCCATAATTCGTAAAAATAGGCCGCGTGGCCGATCTCCCAGCGCAGCGGATTGACGATAGGCAGCCGCGGCCCCATGAGCTGGACGTCATCCAGACCCGCGATCAGGGCCAAGGTACGGGCGCGGGCGTCTTGGATTCGGGCACTCAGGGTCATCACGGTGGTCATGGTGGTCATGGCTTTCAAATGCGCGGTGCAGCGTCACATAGGGTCTTCGACAGCCCCCGACTCAGCACCATCGGTCACAGACTCCGCCGCTCACAGGCCGTGAAGAATACTCCATGTACATCCACTTGATCACCCCGGCGCCCCCGCGCTCCCGGTCCGGGAACCGGGCGACGGCCACCCGTTGGGCCGCGATCCTGCGCGCCCTGGGGCATCAGGTCCAGGTCTCGGTCGACTATGGGGGCGAATCCGCCGACCTGATGGTTGCACTGCATGCCTGGCGCAGTGCGGACGCCATCGCCCGGTTCGCCGCGGACTATCCGGACCGCCCGCTGGTGGTCGCACTGACCGGCACCGACGCGTACCGCTTCATCGACAGCCACCCGGAGCCCACGCTGCGCTCCATCGCACTCGCTCACCGCCTGATCGGCCTGCACGACCTGATCGGTGACCGGGTGCCGCCGGAACACCGGTCCAAAATCCGGATCATTCACCAATCGGCCCGACCCACGGGTCCCCGGCGCCCCTCAAGACGGCATTTCCTGGTCTGCGTCGCCGGGCACCTGCGCGAGGAGAAAGATCCCCTGCGTCCGGCCCTGGCCGTGCGCGATCTGCCGCCCGCGAGTCGGCTGCGGGTCGATCACTACGGGGCCGCGCACAGCCCGGACTGGGCGCTGGCGGCGACCCGGGAAATGGCCGCCAACCCCCGCTACCGCTGGTACGGCGAGGTTCCTCACCACCGGGTACGGCAGGCGTATACACGCGCACATCTACTGGTGCTGCCGTCGCGAATGGAAGGCGGGGCCAACGTCATCTCCGAGGCCCTGATGGCTGGTCTGCCGGTCATCGCCTCGCGGATCAGCGGCTCCGTCGGCCTGCTGGGTTGCGATTACCCCGGCTACTACCCGGTCGAAGACACGCCAGGCCTGCGCGACCTGCTGCTGCGGGCGGAGACCGATCCCCTGTTCTACCACAGCCTGGCGTCCGCTTGCGCTGGACGCCGACATGTATTTACGCTGGAGGGCGAAACGGCTGCCTGGGCGACGTTGCTGGGTGAGCTGTGACGCGTTGATGCAGATCAAGACTCGGTGCGGTCAGGGCGGCCAGGATTCCATCATGAACATCGACGAACCAGGGCCTTGGCCCGACTCCCAGGTGCGGGCGCTGTCCGTGGCAAAGTACCGCAAGCGCGCCGCCGGGTACGACGCCACCTGCGGCCCGACCTGGCCGATCCGCGAGCGCACCATCGCCGCGCTGCACCTGCAACCCGGACAACGGGTGCTCGATGTGGGCTGCGGCACCGGATTGAGCCTGCCGCTGCTGCGCCAGCGGGTGGGTGATTCCGGCTGGGTCTACGGCTGCGACCAGAGCCTCGAAATGCTCGGCCTGGCCCGCGCGCGGGTCGCGGCGGCCGGCTGGACCAATGTCACGCTGTTCGAGACGCCCGCCCAGGGGCTGGCGCTGCCCGCGCCGGTCGACGCCCTGTTGTTACATTACACCCACGACATTCTGCGCTCGCCGTCCGCCCTCGAACGGCTCCTGGCCGGCGCACGGCCGGGGGCGGCGGTGGCCATCGCGGGCATCAAGTTCTTCCCCCGCTGGCTGGCGCCGCTGAACCTCTGGGTCTATTTCAAGAACCACGGTTATAACGGCGCTCCTGGTGCGTTGCGGACGCCCTGGGATCGCATCGCTCCGCGGCTGTCCGACTGGCGGCTGACCCCGACCCAGTACGGCATGGGCTACATCGCCCAAGGCCGGGTGGCGGCGACGACTGGCCTGGGCACCGACCCCGACCCGGCGACGGCGGACCCGACCGACCGGCACTGAGCGCAGGATGACCAACCACACACTCTTCGTTTTCGCCCGTCCCTACCGCCGCATCGCGGCGGCGGTGTTGGCGCTGCTGTTCCTGAACGGCATGCTGAGCTTCAAGGAATGGTGGCCGACGCCCGGCGTCCTGCCCGACCACCGGCTGGCACCGGAGTTCGTCTGGCTGTGGTTGGGGCTCCTGGCCGTGGTGGGTCTACGCGGCGCCCTGTCCCGCGGCGCACTGGCGGCCTTCACCCTGGTGTATCTGCTGCTGGTGATCGGCCGCTATGCCGATGTCACAGTGCCCAGCCTGTTCGGCCGCGCGATCAATCTGTACTGGGACGGCGCCCAGATTCCACGCTTCCTATGGGTGTCGGCCCAGGATCTGGCCTGGTGGCAGAGCGCCGGCCTGGTCGCGGTGGTGCTGCTGTTGTTCTGGGGCCTGTACCGGCTGCTGCGGCTGGCCGTCGCGGTGGCGGCGCGCGAGGCCGTGCCCTATGCGCTGCGCACACCCTGGGTGTGGGCGCTCACCGCCGCCGCGGTGGTGCTCGCGACCGCCAATCTGGCCGGTGTGCAGGCCACCTGGCCGGTGGTCTCCAAACCCGTGATTCCGACCTACTGGCGGCAGGCCCGGTTGCTGACCACGGCCGTTTCGCCCGAACGGCTGGCGCAGGCGCTGCCGCCCTCCGCCGCGCTGAATGAGGCGCTTGCGGCCCCGCCGGGCCAGTCGCTCGGCGCCTTGGGCGGACGCGATCTGTATCTGATCCTGCTCGAATCCTATGGCGCTGTCGCCTACGACAACCCGCAAGCCGCCGCGCGCCTGGCGACGGCGCGCACGCAATTGGCGGACGCCATCGCCGCCGGCGGGCGGCAGGTGGTATCGGCTTTCGTCGGCTCGCCCACCATCGGCGGCGGGTCCGATCTGGCGCACCTGTCGCTGCTCTCGGGACTGGACCTGTCCGACCCGAACCGCCACGACTTGCTGCTGACCACGGACCGGCCAACCTTGATGACACTCTTTCGCGGCCAGGGCTATCAGACGGTCGGCCTCTACCCGGCCCTGTCCTGGGACTGGCCCGAGCGGGCCTTCTACGGGTTCGATGTGTTCCTGGAGGGACGCAGTCTGGACTATCGTGGCCCGCCTCTGGGGTATTGGAACATCCCGGACCAGTTCAGCCTGGCCCGCTTCGAGCAACTGCACCCCCGCGGCCCCGGTGTGCCGCCGCGCTTTCTGTTCTTCCCCACCATCACCTGTCATCTGCCGTTCAGTCAGGTGCCGCCCTACCAGCCGGACTGGCAACGGGTGCTGACCGAGCGGCCCTTCGACCCGGCCGAGGTCGAGCGCACCCTGGCGGAGCAGCCCAACTGGCTGCAGATGTTCCCCGACTATCTGCGCATGGTCGAATACAGCTACCGCTGGCTCGGCGGCTTCCTGCGCGAACCCGAGCCGCGCGAGACGCTGTTCGTACTGGTGGGCGACCATCAACCGACCGCCAACGTCAGCGGCGAAGGCGCCTCCTGGGATGTACCGGTCCACATCATTGCCCGCGACCCTGCACTGCTGGCGCGCTTCACCGCGCTGGGCTTCCACCCCGGACTGGAGCCGCCACGGGCGCCGCTGGGTGGGCTGCACGATCTGACCGCGATGCTGCTGACGGCGCTGGCGCGGGCCGGGCATCCGGCCGGGCCGCGGACCGCCGCCCTGGCGACCCCGGGAGTTTCGCCCTGAGCGGGCGCCGGCGATCGGCCGCACTGCTGCCGCTGGGGATCCTGTCGGCGGCGCTGCTGCTGGCGGGCCTCGCCCGCTACCGGCTGGTGGAACCGGCGGATCTCACCGCCATCTGTGACGCCGCACCCTGGCAGGGTCCGGCCTGCATCCTGCGGAGCGTGACGATTCAGGCCTTCGCCGCCCAGCGCCTGGGTTTATTCGCGCTGGCCTGCGGCCTGATCGCGCTCCTGACCCGGCGGCGGGCCGCGGCTTTGGCGGCGCTGGCGGCGGGCGGCGCGGGGCTGGTGCTCTATTCGACCTCGGCCGCGGCGCCCGCGGTGCTGCTCGCCGGACTGACCCTGGTCCGACCGGCAACCGGGGCCCCACGATGAGGCAACAGAATCGGCACCGCCAGGGCCAGCAACAACCCGACATAGACCATGGCCTGGGTGTTGGCCGGACCCTCCTGGACCGCGATCAAGGGTGCGCAACCGGCACAGACGGCCGCCAGCAACCGCTCCTCCCGGGCACCGGCGGCACGACGATCACCCAACAGCGCCAACGCCGACCACAGCAGGGCCGGCGCCGCCAGAGCCGGCCAGGCGAGCGGCCGATAACGCGGATCGAAGACCAGGCCCAGGGCCGCCATCGCCGTCACGAACAGGAATCCAAGCCTGGCCGCATCAACCAGGCCGGGGCGCCCGCTGCGACTCGGCCAGTCGGCCAGTCGGCCAGCCGCCGCCAGCGCGCAGCGCAGCGCCAACAGCGCGGTCAGTGCACCGAGCCCCCACTCCAGCGGGCCGCGGCTCCACAGCACCAGGGCGTCCCATTGCAAGGGCAGCAGCGCGGCGCTGCCGGCCCCACCCAACACCAAGACCAGCGCCGGCCACAGCCGATCCGCGGTCGCCATCCGGCTCTGACCTCGGCCCCGCCGAGCGGCCCAGAGCAGCCCGGCCAGCCCGCCGAGTGCGGCGGCCACAAGCAATCGCCAGCCATGCGGATCGGCGACCAGGGGGCCGCTCAATGTCACCCGCGCCTGCCCCTGGGCATCGAACAGACCCCAGGCGCCGCCCATGGCGCCTTCCAAGGCGCGCTTCCAGGGCTGGTCGAAGCCCTCGATCAGGTTGAAGGGCAAGGGGTCGGTGGCCTGACGCGCCAGCAATTCGCGCACGAAGCGCGCCTGCTCCAGGCGGCCCGGTACCGCGGGTCCGCGTTGACGGCCCGCCGCCGGCCAGCCGGTCTCGGCGATGAAGACCGGCAGCGGGTCGAAGACGGCACCCAGTGCGGCGGTGATCGCCGCCACATGGTCGACGGCGTCCGCCACGGCCACCGGCCGATCTTCCCAATAGGGCAGGATGTGCGCCGCGACCACATCCACCTGGCCGCGCAGCACCTGGCCGTGGCGCAGCCAGAACTCCCACACATCGGCATAGGCCACGGGCACGGCGGACTCCCGTTTGGCGCGGGCGAGCAAGGCCGCCAAAGCGTCCGGCGCCAGTTCCCGACGCAGCAGCACCTCGTTGCCGACCACCAGCAGATCCACCACGTCGGCATGGGTGCGAACCAGTTCCAGGGCACGGTCGAGCCGGGCCCTGTTCGCCGCCGGGTCGCGGTCGACCCAGACACCCAATACGACATGCAGACCGAGCCCGCGGGCGATCGCGGGGACGGCGTCCAGCCCGTGATCCAGCCCGTAGGTGCGCACACAGCGGGTCAGGGTAGCAAGCAGGCGCAGATCGGCGGCGATCTGCTCCGGCGGAACCAGCAGCAGCGGATCGAAAGGCGCCTGCCCCGGCCGCCGGAACGGTGCGTAGGACACACAGGGCAGTCGCGCGGCGCCCGCATCCGGCAGCGGCACGGGTCGGCCGCGCTCAAGCGTCCAGACCAGCAGGCCGGCCAGGGCCGCGGTCAGCAGCAGCAGGACACCGAACCGGCGCGCCGGGCGGCCGCTGGGTGGCGGCGGCGATGGGGGCGATTCAGCGACTTCAGTGACGGGCATCGGCGACTAGCCTCGCGGGTGCGACATTGAACATGGAGTCCGGAACCACCGTGTGTGCCGGCACGGCCGAATGCCTGGTTGCCCGGATCAGGCCGATCCCGGACCCTGAGCCCCGAGCGCAGCCGGGGGCCGATGCCGGCGCCGTGAGCGATCGGGGCGGCCCACCGCGGCACCGCGCGCGCCGCTGGGACAGCGCCGCCCGGTGGGGCGGCGCCGGCCTCATCGCGGCGCTCGTCCTCTTGCTTAATGTCGCGGTCTGGCGCGCCTTCAACCCGCCGCACGCGGCCCCCGAGGCGCCGGCCCGCGTCCACGGGTTGGCTTACAACGCCTTCCAGCGCTGGGATAGCCCGCTAACCCCGCGCTTTCCCACCGAGACTGAATTGGCAGCCGACCTGCGCCTGCTCGCGGGCCTGACGGGGCGACTGCGCACCTACAGCGCTCTCGAGTTTCCAACGCTGCCGTCGCTGGCGCAGCAATTCGGCCTGCGGTTGTCGCTCGGCGTCTGGCTCGATGAGCGTTTGGACAACAACGAACGGGAGATCGCGGCGGCGCTCGACGCCGTGCGCCAATACGCCGGCGTGGAGCGCGTCATCGCCGGCAACGAGACTCAGGTCCACCACCGGCTGAGCCCGACCGCGTTGTATGCCCATCTGGACCGGCTGCGCGCCGCCCTGCCGGTACCGGTCTCGACCGCCGAACCCTGGCATATCTGGCTGAGTGAACCCGCGCTGGCCGACCATGTGGACTTTATCACCGTCCATCTGCTGCCGTACTGGGAGGGGGTGCCGATGGCAGCGGCATTGGACGAGG
>Ga0247841_10013756_pt1 | contig 10273 bp, 2 predicted proteins | sample LaCruzMarch2015__2_FD_192410 | JGI IMG/M metagenome (GOLD analysis project Ga0247841, IMG submission 192410) | Freshwater microbial communities from meromictic Lake La Cruz, Castile-La Mancha, Spain - LaCruzMarch2015_18m | ecosystem: Environmental > Aquatic > Freshwater > Lake | place: Spain...
GCGAGCGATTGCACTTACCCATCCACTACGCATTGACTTTACGTGGTTCACGTTGATTTCTAACCCGACGCAAAACTTGAGTTTGGAATCGACGCAGAAGTGGGCGGCTACGCTGCCGATTGTTTCGGCAAGGACGCATGATGCGCCGCCGTGCAAGCATCCCAGGGGTTGAATCGTTCTTTCATCTACTGGCATTTTGGCCTGTAAATAATCATCGCCAATCGCGGTGAATTCAATCCCAAGATTGTCCATCAAACGATGGGACGACCATCGATTGATCTCTTCGATGGTTACGGGAATAAACCATATTTGTTTCATTGAAAGCATCTCATTATAATCAATATTTTCGCTATTGTGAGTATAGCAGGACTGCGTCTTATGGAAAATAAACGGCTTTTTCTGGCGACGGAAGTTTTTTCGCCTTGGCCTCAAGTCTTTCCCAATGGAAGGCTTTTGCTTGAGTCTGATCGTCATTTGACTTTGCTGTTTTTAGGTGAAAACCATTTGCCCTCGATTTTAAATTCATTGCAGGAATTTCCCGACCCCGGATTTCGTGTGGGATTAGCAGGGATTTTCGATCGGCCGATTTTTTTACCGGATCGAGACCCAAAAACGGCCGGTTGGCATGTGCATTTGCTGGAACAAAAAGATCTCCTTCATGCATTTCAGCGACGATTATGCCAATGGTTAGAAGAGAAAAACATCGCTTTTATCGAGAAAAAAAATGAGTTTCTCGCCCATGTGACGATTGCGCGGCAGCCGTTTGATATTCAAGAATGGAAAAGCTCTTTTCACAAGCTGCCTCTATATTTGAAAAATATTCATCTCTTCGAAAGTCTCGGCTTTTCACGCTATAATATCTGCTGGACTCATGAAATTTTAGCTCCATTTGAAGGAATCGAGCATACGGCTGATCTCGCCTTTTTGATACGCGGGGAGACAGATGAGCAATTGTTTATTCATGCTAGCTTGGCTCTCGCTTTTCATTTTCCACCCTTGATTCGCTACATGGAGGAGATCAAGCCCCAAGGCATTGACGATCTGATCTTTCAGTTAAATCTCTTGATCGCACGCGCTGATGCGGAGGAAGGATGTCCATTTAAAGCTGTCAGCTATCATAGCACGATGACTAAACGTGCGAATATTTTTGAATGGGAGATGATTGTCGATGTTTGAGCTTAAAAAAATCGCTCCGGCTACTTACGAGCTTGCCAAGACGGGTGGAATGAGAGTCCCGGGACTTATCATTGCAACGGAAGAGTTATTGAAGGGAATCGAACAGGATCGCTCTTTAGAGCAGCTTGTCAATGTCGCACATTTACCGGGGATTGTCGGCTATAGTATGGCGATGCCGGATATTCACTGGGGGTATGGATTTCCGATCGGCGGTGTGGCTGCGATGGATGCTCAGACGGGCGTCATTAGCCCCGGCGGCGTTGGCTATGATATCAATTGCGGTGTGCGTTTGGCGGTTTTGCCGGTTCCTTTTGCAAATATTTCGGAAAGAACCCGATCAGAGCTGTTGCAGGCTATTTTTGAGCGCATTCCCTCGGGCGTCGGTAGAGAGCGTAAAAATGAACGCGGATTAAGCGAGCGGGATTATCGAGAACTGGTTGAACAGGGGGCTCGATGGTCAATTGAACGCGGTTACGGTTATCCGGAGGATCTCGATCATATTGAAAGCAACGGCTACATTGAAGGCGGGAATCTTGGAGCGGTCTCCATGGAGGCGCAAAACCGGGGGCGCAAACAACTCGGATCGATAGGTTCGGGGAACCATTTTATTGAAATTGGTGCGATCGAGCAGATTTTTCAACCGGAAATTGCGAAAGTCTGGGGCGTTGAAGCCGGCTATACCTATGTTTTGATTCACACGGGTTCACGAGGATTCGGCCATCAGATTTGCGTAGATACTCTCGATGCCTTTCTTAAAAAGGGATTTGCCAATGATTTGCCGGATAAACAACTGGTGGCCGCGCCCATTCAAAGTGTGGAGGGGCAGCGTTATTATCAAGCGATGGCTGCAGCCGCCAATTTCGCTTTTAACAATCGCCAGCAAATATTAGCTGGGGTGCGCGATGCTTTTAATGCCGTATGTCGGATTGCCCCTCGAGAACTTCGTCTTCTGTACGACGTTTGTCATAACATTGCGAAATTTGAAGTGCACGAAGTGCAGGGACAGAAAAAACGATTATGCGTGCATCGAAAGGGAGCGACTCGCGCTTTTGGCAAAGGATCAAAAGAGCTCGCTCCCATTTTTCAAACGACAGGCCAGCCCGTTTTGGTGCCTGGCGACATGGGTCGGGCCAGCCATTTGTTGGTGGGGATGGGCAATCCATTGACCTGGTGCAGTTGCTGCCATGGAGCCGGACGCGCGATGAGTCGGATGAAATCTCTTGATTCATGGCGTGGAAAAGATTTAGCCGCGCATATGCAATCTCTGGGCGTTCATGTGCTGGCGGAGTCATTTCGCACAATTGCCGAAGAAATGCCGGATGCTTACAAGGACGTCGATCAAGTTGTCAAAGCGGTTGAGGAAGCGAACCTCGCAAAAATGGTTGCGCGATTGAAGCCCTCTTTGGTGATAAAGGGATAATCATTATTTTATTTCAATCCCGACGGATTGAAATACTTGCTCGAGCGAGGAGTGCTCGAAAGATGCGCGTGATGTAGGTTTGTTCTGCAATATTTTCTCTTGGAAGAACTGATAAATCTCGACGGGGCCTTGCTCCCGGATCCATGCTTTCAGAGCCTCTTGTTCCGGAGCGGAAAAGAAAGTGGCTCCATTCAAGAATTTAGCCTGCGCTTTTAAAAGGATGAACGAGGGGTCGTGTTCGAGTGCTTGTTCATCAAAACCTTCGCTGGATGTCCGGTAGATCCCCGTGTCCGGATGGTAGAGGCAAATATTGACATCACGCCGGCCAAGCTGACGTTTTTTGCAATCCTGTTCAATAAATTTGGCAAACGCATCAGCATCTTCCAAGTCGAGCAGGATCGTTTGGATTTGATGGCTTTTTTTATCCAGAACGACCAACAGATGCGGGTTTGTTTGCTGATATGGACCGAAGGGATCAAACGGCGGGGTAGTAGGAGCGATCCAGTCTTTGTTGATGAAGTATTGAATGAATGAATAGTCTTTGAGCGATCCTCGTCGATACACCGGATAGAAATTGGGAGTAGCGAGTAGGTTGGGATGGAATTGGGGCGTTTTTGCAGATTTGGATACTCCTAAAGCCTCGTTGACAGAGAAAAAGGGTGATCGATGGGAGGAACGAAATTGTTGCAGAGAGAATCCGGATTCTGTGATTTCGGAAGCGGCGCCAACATTGAAATACTCTTTCTGAAATAGATTTTTCGGATTCCATTCAAATACGGGGTATGCGCTAAATTTAGGTGGATCAGGCATGCTAATCTGCATTTCCTTTTCTTTTTCTTTCTCTTTTTCCTTTTCTTTCTCCGCTTCTTTTTCAACCTCCACTTCGGTCTCATATTTTGTGTTGAGTTGGAGGAAATCGGGTAACCGAGGTTGTTCTTCAGCGGTGATTTTTCGGATTTTAGCTTCCAGTTCAGATGCTTTGAAGCGTTTCAGGATCGGATGTTGACGAAATGCAGAGAAAGCATGAGAAGATAGAAATTGCTTGGTGATTTCCTGTACTACTTTTTGAGAGGGCGCTTGTTCAGATAATTGTCCATAAACGAGATAGGGATCTAGCGGCGTAATGGAAATAAAGAGCTCCTGCAGCGCTTTAAAAACCTCGACAATTTCTTTTTCTGTGACGCTCGGATCGCACAAGAGCTCGACGAATGGGTTGAGTAAGACATTTTGCATTTTTTGCTTGAGAGCGCGGAAATTGTCCGCTCCCAGGCGCTCCGCCTGGATATAAAACGTGTAGATGAGAATATCGCCAAGGCTCAATGGAGCGTCAGGGCGATCGGGCCATTCTTTCTTGAGAGTCTCCAGGATCACTTGCCGATCCTCTTCCTTGACTGCGAACGATGCTCTTTGACCCCAATCCAATAGCCGCAGGCGCCAGGCAGCTTGCGATTGATCATACAGCTTCGTGTGGCGGCTGATCGTCACAATCACGCGCATTTCGGGTGAAAGTTTTAAATCCGAGCCTCTTGCGTGTTTTTGATCCCAGAAGGCGGCCATTTGATCATATTTCAAATCCGTATCAGCCAGGGGAATGGAACGGTCTTTGCCTTTTTCAATCACAACCAGTTGATCATTGTCGTTATAAAAAATCACTCCTTTGATCTCGGAATGGGGAGAGCGACGGTCGTACTGCTCCAGCATCTGCCGTGCGATTTGTTCATTTTTAAAATTTCGCAGCATCGCGCCTGCATCGGAAATCGAGACCCCCTTTTCCAGATCAGCGGCTTCAAACATTTTTTCCAAAGACGTTTTCAATGAATCTTGCGAAACAAGTGTTTCGTTGATGACAGTTACCTGGTGTGGAGACTTATCCCATAAAATATGCAATGTCTTCACATCCGTATCGGAAAATTCGCGCCGGCCAAAAGCATCGGGGAATGTTTCGGCATTCCACAATGTTCCTGAAAATCCACTAATCGATCGAAATAGAAGAGATAATATTTGCGCGTTGGTATTTAGTTGTTTAGGGTAGACGCGCACATCGGGAAGAGCATATTTTCGGATGAAGTGAAGTTGCTTGGCCGGATTTTGGTTGATCTCATGGAGAAGCTCTTGGAGTTGTTGGGCCGATGTATGAAGTAAATCGATTTTAAGGCCGTTGCAAAGCTGTAGAAAATCGCGGTAAGAGGGTGAATCTTCGAAGTTGAGCTTTTTTTCTAGAACATCCAGGGAAATTTGATGGCGCAGCAGTTCCAGTTCTTTGATGAGGAAATCAAGAGGAATTCCCAAAGCAAGATATTGTTGGATCGAATAGTTCAAAATTTCCAGTTCTGTGCCGAATTGGGAGCGAACCGCAGGGTTGTCGCTTCCGTGGAAGGGAATCGAAAGCAGCCTGGAAACGTCGGGCGGCGCATTGAGCGGAACAGGGCCGTGATGTACATTTACCTCTTTTTTCATGGTTAGAGCCAGCACCTGGCTAATTTCTTCTTTCAATACGGCTAGGCAGTTTTTGATCTTCATGGATGGGATTTTGTCGACATAAGTTGCCGCAGCGGGGTTAGCCTGGTTGTTGAGATATGCCTTGATAAGCAGTTGTTCGCTCGAAGAGAGTTTTTGGAAAAATCGATTAAGTTCCGGATCATAAGCCGATCCATTCCCGGCTAGAATTTCGTCGATGAGAATGGGGCGGATTGTTTGTTCATAGTGTGTGGTCGTGAAAGGATGGCCGGATCGATGAGCCAAAAATCCGACTTGAAGAAGAGGTTTGATGCGCTCGCTTGTAATCAACAGATGATAGAGAGAAACGGTTGTATCGATGGTTTCTGATTTCAGCGGCTGGGGCGCGCCGACGCTAAAATGGTGCGATTTCAAAATATCGAGAATAAAATCCGCTTCATCTACATTCAATGGGGATTGATGCAGTTCACGGACAATCTCGCGGAAAAGATGAATTTCTTCATACGTATTGGGCTCGACGCTTTCTAATGCGGCCAGCAGCTTTTCATTCAATTTTAAAAAAAGACTTTGCGTGCTCGAGCTTGTCTTAACCATTACTTTTCTTTCGTCTTTGGCGCTTAGCAGTAGATCCCGCAAATTGCGAAGTTTGGCCGCGTCGAGATCTGTTTGACGATTGATGGGAATGCTATCGACCGGTTGATGGAAGGTTTGTCCCAGTATTTGCTTAAGCAGCGCGGCTATGGAGGGGGTCAATGATTCTGGCATCATCGCAAAGGGAACATGCCGGCCATCGGCGGCAGCTGCGGCGATCAATGGCAACAAGATGATGGTCTTGCCAAACCCCATGATCATTTCGAGAAGCACGCCAATATCATGCGGCGTTAGCAAAGATGGTGAGATTTTCATTTTCATTAAAGCGTCCACTTGCTCTTTTCGAAGCAATAAATCATTGGCATGTTCAAAGACGAGGAGCTCGGGATGTTCTCGGATGTCGTATTCTCTTTGGCCTTGCAGGGCTCGAGCCAACGCATCGATATTGAGGTCCAGTTCCGCTTTTTTTCCTTCATTGGCGGCTGATTGGGTCCGACTCAGCATTTGAATGATCCGGAGCAGATGCTGGCGATGGGTCGCCATGACAAGATACTCGACCGTTTGCTGGTAAATTTGCTTGATTTCTATAGCTGTTAGAGACGGATTGGCTCTGGCTAACTGGTCGGAATCCAATAATGAAAACGAGACGATTACATCCTTCATTCCGATTTCTTTTTGATCGGTGCTGGCAAAGTCCAAATGGCGCTCAGTCATTGCTTCGGAAATTGGCGGCATGCGGTTTGCGAGAGAGAGGATCTTTTCTTCCTGTTCCTTAAGTTGGATATCTATTGCGGCTGCATCTTTTTTGAGATGATCTTCTTGAAGCGTCAGATTAAACCCCTCTCGAAGTCGGAACCGTTGAGTGGGCGGCGGGCGGTATCGTTCGATTTTTTTGCGAAGCTCATTGAATTTTTGGCGCATGTAGCTGTCGCGGGGAGCGATGGAAAACATCTTTTGGAGGCCTTCCGATACCGTTTCGGCCCTTTTCTTCTCTTCTTTGGAAGGGATAATCGGAATTAAAAGTCGCTCAATGGGGCTAGGGAGCTGAGGGGTTTGTGGCGGGTTGATTGAAAAACAGGCATGAGGCAAAGGCGCATCCGGCAGCAGAGGTCGGGATGTTGGCCAGATCGATTGTTCAGTTGGGTGGTCCGCTCGTAGTGGGCGGTTCTTGATTTTTTGGTTGATCTGGGCGAGGTGTTGATTGACCGTCTCGATAAAGGAAGAGAAGTCGTAATTTTCATTTTCGTATATTTTTTCAATCGGCGGAAAATCATCTGGCTTTTGGAGGACAGACAATAAGACTACGGCGGCCTGTTTCTCGATATCATTCTCGCTATTGGAGCGGATGAATAAAATCAATTGGGTTTGAATTTCTTCTTTGAGATTTTGCAAAGGCGAGCCGGCAGGCATGATGAGGTTGGATGAAAGTTTGATCCATTGCAAGGCCTTGGATTCATCTAAAGTAGATTGGATGAGTTCATATAATTTACCAAAATTTTTACTGAACGAACTCTGGGCAAGAAGATACGAGGGTACTTTCGGAGGATTCTCGTGAGGATTAAAAAGTGTTTGAACCTTCCAAGAATCGATAGGTACGATATGTATCGGGTTATTATGGGGCAGGGTTCGGACGCTCACCAATGGATCGCTGCTGAAGACGGGTGATTGGGGGAGAAAGTGATTGATCAATTGGAGCTGAGATTCTTGCAGCTGCAAATAGATGGGGATCTGGTCTTTTTTTTGAATATATTCATTCCTGTTATCCTCGATGTTGCTTCCTTTAAGGATCAGTTTTTTGGTTTGAGAAGAAAAATTGATGCAATTGCGGATCAATATGAAGTGTGCATGCAATCGAATCGCGACTGCTCGGGGATCATGGTCAGAATTGATCGAAGCAAATGTGGCGATTTCCCATAATTGGGCGACTTCGCTCAGTGTGTAGGCCCTTGTTTGCGAATCAAAGCTTTTTAAAAGGGTTTGAGCGGATTCATAGTCATGTTCCGACAGCATGAGCATTGCGAGATGAAGATGCGAGCGCAAATCGGATGGTTTGAGATCGCCTTCATCTGAAACCGTATACCGAAAAAAGGTTGGTTGAACAGATTCCGAGTCCAGATTCAAAAGCTCTTGCTTGATTTTGAGTCTTGAGGTTGCAACGTCTCCCAGTGAAAAATCCGATCTTAAAGAGCTGTCGACATCGAGAAGTTCTCGGTTAGGAATCAATACAATTTTTTTGTGCTGGGCGTTTTCTAAAATCAGATATTGAGGAATATCGCCAAGTGCGGGGATTGTCTGGCGATCTGCAATCCAATATCCTTTGATGTCTGAACAATATGCTTTTTTATTTCGAATCTGGAAGTGGAGATTGAGTCGGGGCAAATCAATCGAATGAGAGGTTGTTTCATGTTGTTTTTTCCATACCAAAATATGGGGAAGATCTTCAAATTTTGCGAGTGTTGTGTATGGGGGGGGGTGGTCTAACAGGTTTTCCAGCATAAGATCTGTTTCTTTTCCGTCGATGATCCGGCGGACGACGCAAGAATCGGGTGAAGAAATATCGATGGTAAACAGGAAATGGTTTGAAGAATCGCCTACTAGAATTTTTGATGCTTCGATAAGGTCGGACTGCCAGAAATGAAGAGAACCTCCGAGATGCACCGGAAGAATTTTGGGGTCGATGTGCTCATACCAAATTCCATCGATTTGCTGATAGAGGATGGAAGGGTTGATTCCTGAAATGCGATAGAGTTCGTGATTTGGAGTCGAAATTTCCCATGATGCGGCATCGATTTGGCGTCCGATGACACGAGCGCCTTCAGGAAAAAATTGCTTGATTAATGGATCTTGCAATAGAGAAATCGGCAACGACGCGAGTTTACCTGATTTCATGAATATTGTTCCGGACTGGACATCCACTTCAATCGTTCCATCGATGGATTGGAAACGAGGGTAGCCTTCGCTTTTCCATTTGACATCAGAAAAATCGGGGTAAATGTTTTTTACGATCCGGTTGAGAATTTCATCGTTCTTTTTTGGGTCGGGAGAATGGAGAATCGTATAAATATCCGTGCGAAATTTGGATAACAAATCTCGTATTGTCAGCATTTGTTTGGAAGAGATCTGGAAAGTGGCGGTAGCTGACTCAGTAGAGAGGCGGTGCGGGTGAAGATCTTCGAATATTTCGATCATGGTTAAACTATCGAGAAGCAAATCTATGTCAGATCGGCCCCCCTCTTTTTCTTGAGCTTTTGGGGGAAGCATATTTAAATAAATGATCGCCGATAGGAGTTGAATCACATCGTCTCTCTCAATTGAGCGGGAGCTTTGATATCTTAGAGCTCTAAAGGTCTGTAGCGCAATTTGATCGTCTTCAGTGAGGTCGCTCAGAGCGAGCAATCGATGAAATTCTTTCGTTGAATCGAGAAATGTTGGGCGATAGCCCTCGGGAAACGCATCGGGAGCTTCTTGGGCTGCCACTGCAACGTGTTGAGCCAGTAAATCGTTGATTTCCAATAAAAAGAGGGCGGCCGGAATATCGCCTTGCAAAATCGAATATTGATTTCTACAAAACGTGGCAAGCTGATCGGCTAATTTGCCCGATTTGTGAGGTTGTTTTTTTAACTCTTTTAATAATAAATCTCCTTCGAACAAAAGTTTTTGAAAGAAGCGCTGACGCTCCGGTTTTTGAAGAAGCTGGGACTTTTGAGTGAAGTAACCCAGAGTATTGATGATTTGCGAGCCTTCTTTGGCGCTCAGTTGGAATAAATCATGGGCATCTTGCGTATTGAACCGTTCGGGTGGGAGAATCAATGGAATCGAGTGGGGAAGTTCTCTTCGTCGGCTGATCGTTTGTTGATTATGGCTATAAAATGGTTGTAAATCGCCCGTGATCGGCAGTAAATCACCTTTTTTTAAAAGATGGTGAAAGTCTCTTTCCGAAGAAAACATAAAATTGTCAGCTTCGTTCACATCGTGAGCATCCAAGCCAAACGGCCATTTTCTCTCGATAAAAGTATAACCATAATATTGTAGTTCCAAGCCGGCAGAAAAATCGGGTTTTGTTCGAGACCGTCCGGGCGAGAGCATTAAATAAAAATCGGCAATCATCGAAAGATTGCGCAAGGCAAAGAAAGATGGCGGGATGATTTCTTTGATGGATTCATACTGGGGGTACAGATAATGATCAGTCATTTCACGAGTGATTTCATCCATTTGATAGATCTTTACCTTTCGTCCCGATGGATAGGCGAAATACCGAATCTGGTTGATGGTGCTCATTTGGCTGATTTCCGGGAAATCGGATCGAATCTTGGCCTGAATGTCGCTTTGCTGCAGAAAATTTTGCAGCCATCGAAAATCTTCAAAATGGACGCGAAGAATCGTTTCGGATCCTCTTGTTTCTTCTTGCGCCAGAACACGGCAAAAATCTCCACAATCTGGATGAATGTCGCTTCTACGGTCATTTTGGAATTTGATTTTTTGATCCACGCCAAAGAAGGAAAGATCTTTTCGCTTAGCGCGAGCCGATGGCGGATCGATTTGCTGCCAATAGGATCGAAGGGCATCCAACTGTTGGCCCCATCGAGAATCGAAGAGAGTGATCGAGCTTGATTTTCCGTCGAGTATCGC
>Ga0247841_10013758_pt1 | contig 10271 bp, 7 predicted proteins | sample LaCruzMarch2015__2_FD_192410 | JGI IMG/M metagenome (GOLD analysis project Ga0247841, IMG submission 192410) | Freshwater microbial communities from meromictic Lake La Cruz, Castile-La Mancha, Spain - LaCruzMarch2015_18m | ecosystem: Environmental > Aquatic > Freshwater > Lake | place: Spain...
AGGGATCTCCAGCCACTTGGCGGGAAAATCCATCACTGCCCCGCGGTCGTCAAATTTAACGCTTTCGGGATAGAATATCAAAAGTGCTAATTTAGTAATTTTGTAGCTAGTCCCTTCGGCGGCGTGTTCCAGCGCGTATTTATACGCCCCGAGCTGAGTTTTGTATTTATCAATCTTATCTATTTCCGGCTTGCTTATTTTCAAGTCCACTATGGTATGCGTCCCGTCGCCATTGTCGCAAAGCAAGTCATATTTGCCGGAAATAAAAACTTCGGTGCCCGTCACCGGCTCGGACCGAACCCAGCCTTCTTGAGTAATGACTTTAATTTCGGGCAAATCTTTGCCAAATTCCCGTAAAGAGTGCCCGACCATCTGGCCCTGAACCAGTGAATTCATAGAAGAAAATACTCCGGGGAAAATACTGGACGGCGGCATAATCCCATGCTTGATCTTCAGCCAATAGCAAAGCTTGCAATCTTCATAAAGGTAGGCAAAATCCGATGGTGATAGTTTATACATATTTCCTTTCGATGATTTTTATTTCAAAGTCAGGGTAAAGTTTTCAAAAACTTGAATAATTCATTATTGGTATCATCCATATCAGATATTTTAAGTTCCGAGGAGACTTTTCTGGCTAAATCCGTTTTGCTTGGCAACAACGAGTTGCCTTTCTCTTCTTTTAAGTATTTATTTACCAGCTGTTCATGTGTGCCCTCGAGTTGGAGAATCTTTTTCAAAATTCTGTTAGGGTAAAAAAATTCTATTCCATTTTTCGAAAGAATTTTTATTTTATCAGTTCCTAAGTTGCGAATCCACAATCTAGTTGCTGGAGAATCCTTTATCCTATCGACCAACACCCATGTTTTATCTTTATAAGGAGAATCATTATTAACAGATATAAACTGCGTAATGGCATTAATCGCTGCACTCGTATTGCCATTTCCACCCGCAGGATGGATTTTGAATCCTTTTTTCCCAATTAACTCAAGGGCTCTAGTCACAAATCTGCTATCAGATGGTCCTTCTAAAATTAATATTTTTTCTGGTAAAAGAAGATCTGACAAACTATTTCCTAGAAGCTGATAAATAGTATGTCTAAGCACTTCAAAATTATTAACCCGTTCCACATTAATCTTATTTTCGCTGTTTCTGCATGTGATATAATTATTTGTTAGAAAAGCATGATCTAGGAAATTATGCGAATGTGTAGATATTACCACCTTCTTGTTTTTCGATGTCATAGCTCTTATTGCCTGGTAGAGAAACTTCTGTAAACTCGGCTCCAATCCCATTTCTGGTTCGTCAATACATAAAATTCTGATCTTGGGGTCAAAAAGTTTAACAAAAATTTCCAAAGTACTCCTCATCCCCGATCCTTGCTTGGTCATGGAGTAACCATTTATTTTCAGCAATTTAGGAGAGGCTTCGTTAAGCGGATTTTTTCTTTCTTCGTAAATTTTATTCGGGAAAAACAAATTATACCAATCGCGAATTGGCTGCCGTTCGCTATCGTTTAAATTAAAATAATCCTGCAAGACTTTAATGGGTTTTTTCTTATTATCATCGTCGTAACTCCTGACTTGATTTATATATGCACCATAATCTTTTTCATATCCTTCCTGCGGCGCGCCTTCTCCCTCGAGAACCGTCCTATTTACATCTATTAAATAGCTATCACTAGAGCTTCGCATAATAGCCCTGAGTATAGTTGATTTTCCGGAGTTGTTCCCACCCACTAGGACGAAGAAGTTTCTATTATCTGGTAACGAAATCGTAGATTGATAAAACTGTGGATCTGATATCCTCATTTCACCGACTCCTCGATTATTTTGTAATATTTATTTTCTTGACAGGCTTTTTTGATATCGGTGGCATGAGCCAAACCGATTCTTGAAATAGGCACATCAAAATATGAGGCGAAAACTAAATCATCAATGTAGTTTTTAAGATTTTTTTGTCGGTCGAAATCAATTGTGGGCAGATTTTTAAGAGTACTTAGACCAATTTTTTTATTCTCAAATAACTTTTTGTTTTCAAAGGCCTTGTCAATTGTCTGGCTGACTAAATTTTTATATCCAATAATTTTGCAATCAATGCTTTTTTCGCCTTGATTCAATAAACTTACATTTTGATTAACAATCACGGCGCCATCAAATTTCTGTTGCAAGACTCCCGAAAAATCTACCAAGTCGGATAATTTAACATCTTCCAGCGCAAGCATTTCTTCGGTTCTTTTAATAATTTCGTCTTTGATTATTTTATTTTCTTCCGTAATTTTAGGCACACGAATTTCATTTTTTATTGTCTGGAGACTAACTAAAATAGTCCTTGTGCTTTCCTGCTCAATCATTACAATGCTATTTAATATAAATTTGATAAAGCTAGAATTTAAAATAGATAAAAGATACGTAATTTCAATTTTATCGTCTGATGCTATACCAAGATATTTATTTCTCGCCCAGATTACAGGCTGATCTGTATAATAAAATCTATCAGTTTTATTATATGACCAAATAATTTTATACTTTGCGTCTAGGAAATTATAGCCTTGGCTTCCTTGTCGAAGTTGAATAAAATTATTTTTGTTCTTATCCCTAATATTCGGCCAAAAACCTATTTTCCTTTTAATAGCAAAATAATTATTGTCTAGTTTCGGGTATAGATAATTCAATTCTCCATCTAAAGGAGAAGAAATCACTTTTTCCTCATTGATACTATATCCTCCGTCGAAATAATAACGATTTTTGAAATGATGTTCTGCCCAAGCGTGATTGTAATAAATTGATATATCGTCTGTTATTTTTCGATATTCTTTAATGAAATCAACTTCTTCTTTTGTTTTTTTAATAAAGTTCCAACTTGAAAGGCCGACGAGTAAATCGTCTTGCTTCAATTTCTTTTTCAATAACTTTTTGTTTTTTTGTATATTTTGGAGGCATGTTTCGATATCATCATTAGGGTCAGTGTAATGCAAAATATCTATTTCATTGGCACGATTCGACTGGCTCTTACTAACGACAAAAATTAAGCTGGAAGTAGCAATTGGCTGCTTTTGTTTTAATCCTCGTCCAACAAACATTTTGCCACTAAAAGTAATTATTTTGTTAATCGTCGTGTATTTTGCGAGATGATACCTCAAAACATCAAAATCAGGATTCACTAAAAAGGTTTGTGGCAAAATAAAACAGAGCTTACCATTATCTTTTAAGAGGGCTAGCCCCAGGGCGACAAAAAAGGCATACAAGTTAGGGTTCGGGCGGTATTTTTTAGGATTAGAGGGGACACTATGTAAATTGACCCCATAGACGTTATTTAGTTTTGCCCTTCCTTGTTTCATCAGCTCGAAAAATAGAATCTTCTGCTTGCAACATTCGTTATAGCCGATATAGGGAGGATTACCAATCACATAATCAAATTTTTTTCTAGGGACTGAAGACATATCATCGATCATTTCCTTGAGGTCCTCTTCCACTCTCATATAGCTCTTATATCCCAAATCTTTTTTCTTGGTGAAAAGTAATCTTTGTTGCTCGAAAGCAACGCTTTGATCATTAAAAGTGTTGTCTAGGTCTGAATGAATAAACTCAGCGATTGAGTCAAGGGTTTTGAAAACTTTTATTTTTTTATCAATCGGATTGTTGTATTTTTCATTGATGATCAGCGGAAGCATACGCATCAAAATATTCATTTCTGCTAAATAAAGTGGAAATTCTTCGATGTCCAACCCAAAAATATTTTCGTTTATGAGCTCTTCGATTTTTTTAGATGCTTGTTCGGTGCCATCTGGCACCGCGTTAATTAAACGATCTGTCGCACTGTAAAGAAAAGTGCCGCTACCGCAAGCCGGGTCAATAATCGAAATGCTCTCGTCTTCCGGATTATTGGTCGCGCGTTTTTGTAGATTTTCTTTAGTGTATCCAATTTGATCAAGCATAAAGTTGACTATGGCCGGATCGGTAAAGTATTGGCCTTTCTGCGTATCCTGATAAAGTTCTTTTAAGTAATTTTCATAAATAAACCCAAAAATATCATTTTTAACATTGCCAAAGTTATACTTTTTGATAAAAACAAAAATGTCTAGCCACGGGGAAACATCATGTAGCTCGTTTTTTGGTTTGTGAAATAGTTCTTGCAGTTTTTCATTGATTACTTCTTGTTCTTTCTTAAAAGGCCGGTAAATATTTTGGGAAATTTGAATCGATATGCCGTCGATAATGCCTAAAATCTTTCCATATTGCTCTGATTTTAAGCTTTCAAATATATTATTTTCGCGTTCTTGAAAATCTGCCGCGAAAGTATCAAAAGAATTGTCCACTAAGGTTTTATAAAGAATGAACTGAATAATATAAGCGTAAGTAATTTCAGTAGCAATTTTCTTGCGTTCTTTTACTTCCAAATCTCGAAAATAACCTTCTATCTTCAATTTATTTTGAAAGCTCTTGATCAAAGTAGTAATATCGCGAAAAAAGTCCTGGCGGCGGTTTTCAACCGATAAATCTTCGGGCAAAATTTTTAATTGACCTTTTTCTTCAAAGAAATCAAGGTAATATTTCCGAGGTTTAATGTATTCCTGCCAAAATGTTTTGAAAATGGAGGTCTCTTCTAAAATTTCTTCTAATTGAAAAGTCTTAACCAGATAGGAGTTATTGAAAAAACGCCATGATTGACCGTCGGTTAAGATGCCGTACTTTTTGTCTAGATCGAGCTGATATTGTAGCAACTGCGTTAGGCCAACATCGATATTGCCCAATCTTTCGACTTCAATCGGAATAGCTATCTCATGATTGATATAAATGACAATATCTGCTTGTCTGGCGGCTTTAGTTTTGCTTTCTTCGGTAAATTCATTCTTACGATTTTCGGAAGGAGTGGAAATTAAACCTTCTTTGAGAGCAAAAATTTCTTCGCTTTTTAGAATATCCTTCACGAATTTTTGCACACCAGAACCGACCTCTTGTCGGATGTAAGAATTCTTTTCTTTGATCCATTTCGATTTTAGCTGGGCGATTGTTAGTGTCATTTTTATTCCTTATTATATTCCAAATCTCTTGCTGAAGTATCCTTCTGTGTAATTTGCGAAGTCGAAGAGCTCATTGGCTTCGGTATTTAGCTTATTTATATAATCGAAAAATTCTTTCTGGCTGAGCTGTTTCAGACCGAGTGCCTGACAAGCATTATTTATTTTCTCTATCGCCTTATTTTGGCCCCTTTTATCCGCTAGGCGTGAATTTTTGTTTGAAGATTCATTAACTTCTTATTCGTCTAAATATCTTCGTTTGTTGACTTCTATTTTCGTCATTATGTATAATGTAGTTGATCACGAGAGTGATTACAAGTAAATCCTTGCATGTGGGGCTCCGTATGGTTCCTCGTAAATAGCGTGCAGGGTTTTGTTTTTATTTAGGATACCTTTTTCAAATTATTTTCATAATTCATTTTCGTTTTTCTATTGACATTATTTGTCCACAGATGCTACAATCGGATTGAAGCATGCAATAATAGCTTAGAAAATGCCTAGGTGTTCCCCGAGAGTATCTCGGGCTTAAGCCAAGGATTTCCGTTTTCTGAGACGCTGCTTCACAAAAACCTCAATCACAATGATTGGGTTTTTTGTTTTTAAATAATTCCATCCCTTCGTCGATAATATTATTTTTTAGTAGCGCAAATAAATCATCACCAAGCTTTTTGTTTTCCAGCTTTCTGGCAATTACTCCTGTAATCCAATCGGCAATCTGTATGTTTGGTTCTGATTTGGAATCAACCATATCAACAGTACAAACAGTTTTGGCCGGCGATTTCGACAATACTCCTGACGCAATAATATCTTGAAATTCTTTTTTGCTAATTCCTGATAATTTTCTCTGATCGCAAAATATCCGTACATCACAATCAGTTGAAGGTAGATATTGCTCGATTAAAGCGTTGATGGTCTCTGTGTATAAAATTCCGCTCTGAAGACGCTTTTTTCTCCAGAAGTGATTCGGAATATTTTGCCTTTTGAGATAACAATACCTAATTCTAACATCGAGTTCGGCGATAAACTTAACGGTTTTAATGCGTAGTTTATCGTCGATATTGTTTTGTGAAAATTTTATTTCTTCTTGCGCGCGCATCTTTTTAGGGAATCTTGTGCGACACCAAGATCTAAACTGTTTTTCCGTGCGTCTTGGATCGCCCACGGTAAATGAGCCAATAATAAAATAATCTTCGTGATTATGTTTATTAAATTGGCCACTTTCATCAAGAAAAATATGTGCCATTTTCCCCTCGCTATTTTTGATCTAAATCCACGGTTTGTTCGAAAATATTTGCCGTACTATTTTTCAGTTTTAGTCTACCACTAAATTGCTCCCGTTGGAAGCACAAATGAGCTCGAGAGTTGGTCAACGCCTCCCCCCAAAGGCAGACAGACGCCAATAGCGTCCCTGAGCCATTGGTACGCGACTCGACAACTTCGCCCACGTCGTAGATTTTAGGACGATCGTCACATTTTCTACGACGGAGTATTCGACAATGATAGATGATATATGTAAACAACATGTTTATTTCTGACTTTTTGATAAGATTGCCTTGATGTGGTGGTCAATATTCGAACTATCAACCACAAAATAGGCCACGAAATCGCTGACATGATATTCATCCGCTGCCAGCTCGACCAGATTGCCGATATTGCGGTCGCTGACCCATAGACTCTTCTGGATCTGGACGAAGCCCATCCGCTTGATCGCCCGCCGGAAATTATTCCGATTTGACCTTTTGATTTCCGGGATATCGAAAGAGACAAAGCGGTATTTCCCATTCCATTTATTGGCAAGAGAGATTCGATCGATGATCTTGATCTTGGCCTTGTTGGTCAGTATTACAGAATCGCCATCGACATTTTCGATATATTTCCTTCTCTTCAGCTCATAGACCATTTTCCCGACATCCCGTTGCGAAATATCGAGGTGCCGTGTTTCAGTCAATATGTATTCCCCTATTGCTCCCCGGCCCGCTCTATTCCCGAGAATTTTGATTCCGTCAAATATAAGCCCGATAGCGCTTTCTATACACCAGGTCATAATTTGTTGAGACTGCCGCGGTGTAACCATCTTTATTGCCCATATACTTGCTTATCGTATCTTTCCGTTTGTTCTATCGCTTCGTTTGCGTGATGGGTGTTTGTTTTCTGTTTGATAGTTTTATGTCGTTGATTTTAGGACGATCGTCACATAATCTACGACAATGTATTGCTGATATTGATAATTGCTCGTCGCTTCCGCACTTCCGCTCGCGCTTTTAGCTTTGTTTAGAGAGATTCGAGGGTAAGCATTATTAGCCACGAGTGAGCGGGCCCAGGCCCTTTTGTTTCTTGTTTTTCTTTGGCTTCTTTACCTCTTTTTTCGCGCCTTTGTCTTTTGACATATTTACTCCTTGTATCTTGACAATTATAACTATATTTTGCTATGATGGATACATCATGAGAGAGAAACGAACTTACGACTGCGTGTCGTAAGCAACGCCTCTCATTTTTTATACTCGATTTTGTCACGGTCATACTGTAAAAATACTTTATACTTTTGAAATTGCTTTAGTAAAGATGATTCCGAGTGGGGATTTGGAATCAAAATATTTTGTAATTTGTGCTTGGACTCTAGAAATTCATGCAGGCACCGGAAATCGCCATCGCCGGATACTATCACCGCTTTGTCATAATTTCTAAATTCTATTGCCGCCGCATGTAAAACCAGTTCTGCGTCAGTATTTCCTTTTGGTTTCCCGCCACCATCCTTGGTTGTCGGCTTATAAATAAGGTTATAGCCGTACCGTTTCAAGTCTCGATATAGACCCTCGTTTTCTTTAATGTAACCAATAAACAAAAAAGCTTTAGTGATTCTAAACTTGTCTTTGAGATAGATGAAAAACTTTTTAAAATCAAGTGTCCAGCCAGAGTAGATTTTTCGCCCAGATTTTGTGAATAAATCTTTTTTTGTACCCAAATTAAGGTTTTGGCTGTCAATGAAGGCGTAAATAATTGGGTGTCTTTTTGTCATATATATTTCTCTGCGACAGCAGGGCTGTCAGAATTACAGGTTATGAATTATGGAGTTCTCGCCGAAAGCTCGAACAATATGCTACAGCTCTAATTTACGCCTATCGGACGGATAAATCCAGAGTGGCGCAGTTTCGTTTAACGTGAACCCAGATATTGACCCCAAGGCGATTCTAAAGTATGGTGATGTTGGATTTTTCTGGCGAAAGGAGCAAGCGATGCCGAGAGAAATTTGTATCAGCGACATCCACGGCTGCGATGATGAGTTCAAAAGATTATTGCGCCTGATCGGTCAGATAAAAGAAGATGACATGTTGATCCTCCTCGGCGATTACTTCGACCGCGGACCGGATTCGTACGGGGTATATCAACGCCTCAAAAGACTGAAAAAGCGGTACGGGCGCAGAGTGGTATTGCTTTACGGCAACCATGATGATTTGTTTTGCGACTACTGCGGCCTCGATGCCCTCAGACATTATGATGACGACATCTTCCTTCAAAATCGCGGCGGTGCTACTCTGCGTTCGTTCCAATGGGGCGAGGTCGAGCCGAGAGAAGTAGCAACGTGGATCAGGAGAAGCACCAGCACAATGTTTGAAACCGAGCGGGCAGTCTATGTCCATGCCGGCCTCTATGTTGGGGCCGCGACGAGCGATTATCAGATGATCTGGATGCGTGATCTTACCGAAGCCGGACATCAGCCGAAATTGCTTATCGCCAGCCACACACCCGTGCCAATTCGACAATGTTCGCAGGCGCCGTATCACAACTCCGGATGCAACTATGTAATTATTGACAATGGTTGCGCTTACGGCCTGGGACCGCTGCTTGCTTACGATGCCGTAAATAATGTCGCCTATTACTCGGACGGGAGGAAGCGGGAGAACGCCCTCAAGCTGTATCAGTCCGGGTAGGGTTCAATCCGATCCATACCAATAATGTCTCAAAGGAGGTGAAAATTGAGATAGGTATGGATATCGGCCTTAGTTATTAAAGAAATTTAATAATTGGGGCCGATTTTTTTGTAGTAGCTATATTGTTCTGGATTTTCTGAGCCACCGCACCCTTCCCGAGGTGGGCAGACATAGGGTGGGTTGTTGGGCCATTTGCCATTTTTATTCCCCTGAGGCAGTTGGGCTTTCGGAATTATGAATTATGAATATCCGGCTCAAGCTTGTCAACGCCTCACCGATGGCACCGCTGAGCCATTGACGCAGAAATCTCCCGAACGGGAGATCCCTGTCCGGGAGACGGATGTGTGAGGTGACGCGGTCAAACGGCATGGCTGCCTCCTTCACGAGTGCTGCTTTTTCTTGCCGAAGTCGTACCGCTCCGCTTCTGTTCCTTGGTGCTTTTGTTCGGGCCTTGGTAACTCTGATTCGAATTACGGGCCATAGCACTCCTCCTCTCTGTCGACGCCGGGATATGCCAGATAAAAAAATTATAGCACAAATGCTTTTGATAATTTCAAGATGCTTACGCATTATTATAATCAATACCGCCCCTCCGAGTTGAGGGGCGGTACGGCATGGTGCATGCGCAAGCTATTCCATCAATTCCCGCATGCTGTGTAGTGTGCTGACATACCCACTGCCTCCAGCATCGATCATCTGCTGATCTGTGATCTTTGCGACGTCGGCGGCTTTGAGTAGATCGGCAATGAAACGGCCTTGCTTCTTATCGAGATCCGGATCATTGCCTTTGGTAATAGCACGGGAATACTCCAGCAGATCATTCTGCAGGGTGGAGTAAGTGAGGCATTCAACCGGGTCTTCCAGCTTCTCCGGATGCATCGTCAGCAGAGCGCTCTGCGCCCAAAGCGGGCGCTCTTTCGGCTCAATAAACTGGTTGGCAATGGCCAAGTATTCAACCATCAGCCGAGCGGCCGGCCGAACCTTGGCCGTCTTGCTTTCCTGACAATCCATCAGCATTATGGCTTTGATGAACTCCAGCGTCGCATTGACCGCTTCGTATAGCTCGGGATGGCCTTCTCGGATCGCCTTTGCTCCGTCAATCTCGAAGTCGACCAGAAGGGGGAGCATCCCTTCATTCATTAGTTCGGCCCCTTTGTACCCCCGCCCGGAACCGTCCTCCTCGGCAGTGATGAGAGACAGCATCATGGTGCGGCATTTCTCCAGATCCGCTTCCTCAGTCGAGGAAAAACGCTGAAAATCGCAGGCGGTGAGCCGAGCCTTGATTTTGGCGTGGCCGCTTTCGCCCAGGGGTTTGGCATCTTTGG
>Ga0247841_10013760_pt1 | contig 10270 bp, 11 predicted proteins | sample LaCruzMarch2015__2_FD_192410 | JGI IMG/M metagenome (GOLD analysis project Ga0247841, IMG submission 192410) | Freshwater microbial communities from meromictic Lake La Cruz, Castile-La Mancha, Spain - LaCruzMarch2015_18m | ecosystem: Environmental > Aquatic > Freshwater > Lake | place: Spain...
TAAAAAGCTAAAAATTATCTGCGTTACGCTAAACCCGTCCAAACTCGCTCCTTCGTCGCTCAAACAGGGACGGCTTTTTAACGCTACACTTCGATAATTTTTTTCACGCTTTTTATCCAAGGCGGAAAAAGGCATTAGAGCGAAAAGTAAGCCCCTAATAACTCCATTTCGTGAAAAGATAAAAATAAAAGAGTTTTGTAAGAAAGCTTCAAATTTTTATCGGACACTATTAATTTTTAACTTATATTGAGGCTCTGGTTTTGTGAAAACAATTATTTGAATCTACAAATCAACAGGAATAACCAGCTTAAAACTAATATTTCTCCCCATATTATATACCCCCATTCTTCCTGTCACATTATTGACAGCTGAATATTTTAGACGGCTTAAATGACTTTGATATACTATATCTGCTAAATTGCTTCCACTGAAATAAAGTGAACATACATGCTTGTTTTTTATTACAATATCACCACCAACACTGGCATTTAGCAATGTATATGCAGGTGTTTTTGTTTCGGTATTGAATGCCGAGTAAATTTTTTCCTGTTTGAAATAATACTCCAATCCTAAGGATAAGAAACAGTTTTTCATATATTTACTAAGTTCATCAAAATCTGCCCGTATGTCCGATTTCCATTTGCTTGCAGGAGTAAAAGGTAAATACTTTGTTGAGTCCGATTGATGTTGAAGTTGAGCGTTTACTATCGAAAAACTGTTCTCAAAATGCAACCAATCCAATGGATGTGGGTGAATATCAATAGTTGCTTCGCCACCTACGAGCTGTGCATTGCCCGAATTAAACTTATAAGCCGGAACACCATCCGCAATAGAATCACCACCTAAACTGCCGCTAAGTTTCCGCGAAAAAATATAATTACTGATGTTATTGGCAAAAAAATTGATTTTTGCACTTACATGTTCTGTATTATATCCCAATTCGTAATCCAATTGCAAACTACTTTCCGACTTCAATTTTGGATCGCCTATTTCGTAGCGAATAGTGCCTTCGTGAACCCCGTTTGAGCCTAATTCGCTTATGTTTGGTGCACGAAATCCACGTGATAAGTTCAGCTTGGTATTCCAGTTTTCGCTCAATTGATAAGTAGCTCCCAGACTGCCACTTATGCCGCCAAAGTTACTTGAGAATCCAGCAAATCGATGCATGGAAGCAGCATCAGTTTCTGTAGTTTTTTCGCCATTTGCATTAAGGTACAGCGCTTCACCGGTTTCAAAACGATTGTCGTAACGCAATCCGCCACTAACATTCAATTTCCCCCACGATTTTTTGCCAATCACAAATAGTCCGGCATCAAATAAGCTATATTCAGGCACCAGAAATTCAATTCCTTTATTTAATGAGTTCTGATACATACCATTTGTTCCAAACGAAATTTCAAATCCGTTTTTTTCGGGCAAAAGATAATGAACATCGTAACTAACTGTATGAAGCAAAAAATACAAGCCATAATCGTTGGGGGTTAGTACCTCGGCAAACTCCTGACGACGATTTTGTTGATAACCAATAGTAGCTTTCAAACTACCTTCACCTATCAAAATATTGTTATTCCACACTGCTTTATAATGTTTTACCTGCTGATATGGCATCAGGTTTTTATACAACATAAAATCGGAATTACCAGCAATTGTTTCGCCAGCAGTTCCATTTTCCAACTCTACAGGTTTAATAAATTGACCGGTTGCACTATCGCGATCGCCTTCTACAATTCCTGGGGTAAGATGATAAGTGCTTATGTTCAAGTGTGAATATCCCCACCAACTGCTAATACCCAACAAACCGGAAAGTGCATTTTCTCTAAATCCTGAATTGTAAACATATCCATCTTGTTTGTTTTGATAAGCGTGAGCTTGTTTATTGCTATATCGCACATCCCACACCAAAGCTTTTTTATGTCCCGCAAAGTTGAGCGAATAAGCCATTAATCCGTTGTTAGTTTGATAATTTGCCAGGGCATTGAGTTTCATTTTGCCTTGCGAAAGAATAGGTGCCGAAAAAAAATTGATGACTCCTGCCATTGCATCCGAACCATACATCAAACTGGCCGGCCCTTTAAGAATTTCCACTCTGCTCACTTCGTTTTCGTCCATTTCAATACCATGTTCATCGCCCCATTGCTGGCCTTCCTGACGAACACCATCGTTTAAAACAACTACTCTGTTATATCCCAATCCACGAATTACGGGTTTAGAAATACCACTTCCGGTGGTAATTTGTGAAATCCCCGGTTGCGAACTAATGGCATCAATGAGATTGGTGGACGAATGCTGTTGTAACTCTTTTTGAGTAAGTACGCTTACAGAAGTTGGCATTTTTATCATTTGCGTTGCCCCTGACTGCCCTGTAACTACCACTTCGTTTATTTCAACTACCGATTCAGTAAGCACAAAATCTTTGGTTTTGGAAGTTTTCAAATCAATACTTTCGGCAATTAGTTTATACCCCAAAGCTGCAATTTGAACAAGCAAAGTCCGTTTTGGCAGATTGTCTATCTTGTAATTTCCCAGGTTATTAGTAACAGCTCCTGTTTTTAATTCTGGAAAATAAACTGTTACGCCAATCATTGGTTCTCCGTGCGTGTCAGTAATTTTTCCAATCAGGTTTGTATGTAAATTTCCCACATTGTCGGCCCGGCTACTTGTGCCCAACATCAATGCGAAAAGGATAAATAGTATCTTTTTCATTTTTTATAATTTAGCCCCTAACCCCTGTTTATCACTATTGTTATCATGAGGGGAATAGAGAGAAGTTTGTAATAATATTATTTCTGTTTACGACTTAATGAGTTTTAAGTCAATGATTTTGACTCAGATCTGTTTTTTGAATTTGATTATTTTTCATCAGTTTATTGCTTCTGACGAAAAAATGTTAGTACTCTGATTTTTTGAGTACAACCAAACACACCAGGTAAAAATATTACTTAGCGTTATAGTGAATTTGAAGTTTATTAATGGGAAGATTACAGCACAGGAGGTGCACGTAGTTGGAAAAGATGAGTTGATAAACTTGCCAAGCAAGCAACAGTTTTAAATGATTGCTCGTTGCGAACAACAATAGTTACCTGTGGAATACTGACTTGTTTTTGTGGAATAAATGTACAAAATTCGAAATCACAAACCGGACAATCTTTGAAATGATCAGTTGTAATTTCGTGACCATGTTCTGATGTACATACACCATCGGCATGATGATGTGATGCAAACAAGCTATGAACAGGCTTAATTAGTAATGAACTTATAAACACCGCTAATATTAGCAGCGCAAACCGGGATTGATTGGTATTTTTGGTTTTTTTATTCATTTATCCAAATCGGGTACAAAGATACAATGAATAAAAGTTCAAAATGTTCAGTCTAATTGGTAATTTCACTCCCAACTATTTGTGCTGCTATTGCAACACAACGCGTGCAGGGGCGTAAGGCATAATATTGGGCATTACGGGATGATGGTTCAGGATTTTCGGGCTGGTGTTTTTTTTTCAGTAAATCAGCACAAATATATGTACCCATTTCGGCTTTAAATTTTTGGGCGGTTCGCTGCACAGCATCGTAATTTTTTGTTTTTGCAGCTTTGTCTTTTGTGTCAGTTGCTGGATAATGAAGTCCTAATACCAAAAACATACCACTCACTGCTCCACATACTTCACGCAATCTGCCCATTCCACCTCCAAATGAAGTGGCAATTTTAGCTGCAGTTTCGGTATCAACATTATACAAATCGGCATAAGCCATAAAAACGGCTTGCGAACAGTTATAGCCAACTTCAAAATACGAAATTGCTTGTTTTACTCTCTTTTCGGTTTCCTGACACATGCTATAAATTTTTATTTGCCTCAATGCAGTTAATCAAAAAAACCGGAGCCGTGCAAGGTTTCCAATCATTTAGCCCTACAAAAGCAAGTTCTGTCTCGGCAGTATTTATTAGTTCATTTTGCTCATTGTAAAGCTTATAGGTAAACCAAATCCGTACACCTTTTATTTCTTTCAAGGTAGTTTTTACTGTCAATAACTCATCATAACGGGTGGTTTTGATAAATTTGAAATTCATTCGAATCACCGGACACATAATGCCGGCAGCTTCTATTGAACTATAAGGAACACCAATGCTACGAAGCAATTCCCAACGGGCTGCTTCGTAGTATTTCACATAATTGGCATGATGCATTGTACCCATACGGTCGGTATCGGGATATGTTACTCTGAATTTGTAATCGTGTGTTATCATAAAATACTAATTTATAATGCAAAAATACAAAATTTCAATTACTACAAACATGTCCTGCTTCATGGCCGTGTGAAGCACAGTTTGATCCACTATCCTGTATACTACCTGCCAGATAATCTTCTACCAATTGGTGTACATCCCCCTTACAATTGCGAATAACTTGTATGTTTTGCGATGTTAGTTTATTTACTGCTCCATCTCCAATTCCTCCGGCAAGCATAATTTTCACATCCAGTTCGGCTAAATCGTAAGCGATATTTGATTTACAACCGCAACCTTGTGGAGATTTAAGAATAGTTTCCGCCATGATTTCGTTGTTGTCGGAAATTAAAAAAATGGTGTAAAATTCACAATGACCGAAATGGTCGTCAATTTGGTTGTCTTGTTTTGTTGGTACTGCAATTTTCATATTGTTTTTTTTCTTGTTTAATCTCTTAATGTTTATTCTCAATAATTCCTGCTTTACGACGTTTTCCCATTCCTTGTCCCAATTTATATGGATTTGAACTTTCTACACCACTTTTACTACAGTTACCTAAACTTCGACCTGTACCCAAACCTTTATTTTCCGGTCCTTTTCCATTTAATCTTGCCATAATTTCAAAATTTAGTTTGTTGAAACCAATATCGTAAAACCAGTATAAAACTGTTTTAATTTATCTTTCAGTTTATCTTTCAATAGCTTATATACATTTTCACTGGTACAATGTCCTGTGTAAAATTTGGTTTCGGGATAATGTGAAGACAATTCATCAGCTAGTTTGTTTATTTCAAATTCTGTTTCATATTGTCCTTCATACCCATCAAGCAAATGGAATCCACCAAAAACCATAGAAATAGGTTTTCCAATTGTTTGCTTTACAGAATCCAAGATATTCAAGACACCACAATGAGCACAACCAGAATATACTATCATTTCGTTTATACCAAAACAAACAATTAATTCGTGATTAAAATCATCGGCAATCAACTCATTATCCATTTTTTTTAATAATGTTTTATTTGCCTTCGGCATTGGATTACTACACACTTGACATGGAAAAACATGAATCTCATCTTTCAATATCGTTTCTGAATCAACAAATATAAAACGGTTTTCTGTATTTTGGAGGTTTATTTCGCTGCTAATTTCGTTTAACCCATTTCGGTTTGAGTAAAAACGTTGTGTGAGTGCATTTTTCGACAAAACAATTTTTGCTTTTGAATTAATCTTTAAAAAATCCTCCAAACCGCCAATATGGTCGGAATGACCATGCGAGATAAACACATAATCAATGGATGCTATATCTACTTCCAAATTGGCTGCATTCTGCAGAAACTTGTTGGATGCACCTGTGTCGAGCAAACATTTATAATTGTCAGTTTCGACGTAGATACACAAACCATGTTCTTTTTCAAGAATGGGATGTAATTTTTTATTATCGGATAATATCTGAATTCTCATTTTTAGAGTGTATTAATTGGCGTTAATTCGTCGTTACAAAAACTCTTACAATCTTTACAGGGAATATGATTTTCGAGCCCATCAATTAATTTGAAACAACGCTTGCATCTAAACCATTGACGGTCGAACCGAACAGTTCCACCTTCAATTGTAATCATTTTTCCCTCAACCAATGCCAGCGCAATGGTTTTGCGGGCTTTTTCGTAAATACGTGTCATTGTAGGACGTGAAACATTCATTTTCTCAGCTGCTTCATCCTGATTCATCCCTTCATAATCCAGTAATCGAATTGCTTCGTACTCGTCAAAAAGCAATGATACTGAACTTAATAACTGTCGTGGAATACCGTAAGGTTTAAAACCTTGCATAAGTGGTGGGTTACTTATTTTTCGGTCTTGTTTTGGGCGTGGCATGTTGATGATTTACTTTTAATTCATTTACTATTTACTTTCTAATCGAGTGCAAAGATACAAATAGTTTTGAACTTATGTTCATTTCAATATCAAATTATTTCTGTTTTATTTTTTATTTAGGTGTACAAGCAAGTACAAGAGTAATTTATCGTGTAAAACGAAAGGGTAAAGAATCAAATCTTTATAATTTATCCAGGGCGGAACTCTTTCGGAGTTTTTTCACCAACAATTTGATTGAATAGGACATACTTTCAGTTATATATAAGTTAGGCATAAACTTAGGATACAAGTATAACACATGTAATAGCTTGTATTTTGTTTCCCTATAATGAACCGGATTCTATGCGGGTCAATAGAATATTCATTCAAGAATAAAATAAACTGATAATGGCAAAAAGAATTTATTCATTACGGAAAATTTTTCAATAGGAGAAATTACATCCGCAAACATCAAATAATTATACAATGAGCTAATCCGGCATTCCAATTCTTATTATCACACGCAACAAATAAGTACAAAACGTAAAAAAACATGTTTTCTAACACAATAAACTAACACTGGTTTTCTTAATTTTTTAAGTATTTTTGAGGCGTTCTGTAAATATAAGATTGTAACAAAAAAACAATACACCCATTGGAATCAATAAATGGTCAATTTCAATTATTTTTTCTCAAATTTCAACAATATATTTAATATTGTCAAAAGCTTTCAAAACTGTTTATTATCTTTGTGAACCATTAAATCCTAAAAAACATGTCAAATTTAAGTTGCTACACCGAAAGAGATGCTTTTAATGAAGCACTTTGCACTCAGGTTGAAGAGAATCTTCAGGTAAGAGATTCCACTTATTTAATTTATATAAATACAGATAATGTTAAACTACTATTATACTGACAAAATTGACCAATTTCTTCTTAAAACGAGAAATGAGATTCTCGGACAAATTACAAGTTTAAATCAATTTGATTCAAATAGGAATACTAACCAATCTTGGGAAAGGCAAATTGACATTTTAAAAGATAATTTACAAGGATTAAATGGCGAACTCTTTTTCGAATTTTCAATTCCACGAATGGGGAAGAGGGTAGATTGCATCCTAATTATTAACAGTATAGTTTTCGTTGTTGAATTTAAAGTTGGAGAAAAAGAGTATTTAAGTGCCAATTACGATCAAGTTTGGGATTATGCGCTTGATCTGAAAAATTTCCATAAACCTAGCCATACCGCCTTATTAGTGCCGATATTAGTTGCTACTGAGGCAAAAGATATTGAATTTCAATTCATTGAAACTTCACATGAGGATAATTTAATTAAACCATTAAAAGCTAATAAAAAGAATCTAAGTGGCATTTTACAATATTGCATTGACATTCACAAGGAAAATGAACTTATAAAAGGTGATGAGTTTGTTAGAGGGAGTTATTCACCTACACCTACGATTATTGAAGCTGCAGTAACACTGTATAAAAATCATTCGGTTAATGAGATTACACGAAGTGATGCAGATGCAAAGAATTTAACTACAACAACAAAATCCGTTTCGGATATTATAGAATATGCACAAAACGAAAAGAAAAAAGTAATCTGTTTTGTGACAGGAGTTCCGGGTGCTGGTAAAACATTAGTTGGTTTAGACATTGCGACCAAACATTTAGATAAAGAAAAGGATACACACAGTATATTTTTATCAGGGAATGGGCCATTGGTTGCAATACTTCAAGAGGCCTTAACTCGTGATACAGTTCAACGATCAAAAGAAATTGGAGAACGTATTACAAAAACTAAAGCAAGAGAAGGAGTTAAAGCATTTATACAAATTATTCATCATTATCGTGATGCGTATTTAGTTGACCCCAAAGCACCTTTTGATCATGTGGCTATTTTTGATGAAGCTCAGCGAGCTTGGAACAAAGTGCAAACTGTGAATTTTATGCGCCGCAAAAAGAATCAACCTGATTTTGCATATTCTGAACCTGAATATTTAATCTCGTGTTTAGACAGACATCAAGATTGGGCAGTAATTGTTTGTTTAGTAGGTGGTGGTCAAGAAATCAATACAGGTGAAGCTGGCATTTCAGAATGGTTATATGCAATTAAAAATTCATTTCCACAATGGGAAGTTCAAATATCACCAAATTTAACCGATAGCGAATACAATGCATTTGATGCAATAGCTGAAATAGAAAAAGAATGTAAAACATTTTATGACAAGAACCTTCATCTTTCGGTTTCAAAGCGCTCATACAGAGCCGAAAACGTTTCCCTTTTTATTAAACAATTATTGGATTTAGATACAGAGGCTGCAAGAACGACATTACAACAAATCTCAGATAAATATCCTATTGTGATAACACGAAGTGTTGAAACTGCCAAAATCTGGTTGAAAGAAAAAGCAAGAGGAAGTGAAAGATATGGGATTGTTGTTTCTTCTCAAGCTTATCGACTTAAACCGTTGGCTATCGATGTTCGGGTTGAAACTGATCCTGTGCATTGGTTTTTGGCTGATAAAGAAGATGTTCGTTCGTCCTACTTTTTAGAAGATGTTGCAACAGAATTTCAAGTTCAAGGATTAGAATTAGATTGGGCATGTGTAACTTGGGATGGTGACTTTAGATATTCGCATGAAGGCTGGAAAACATATTCCTTTGTAGGAAGTAAATGGCAGAATATAAATAAAGATGAAAGAAAATTGTATTTAAAAAATGCATATAGAGTTCTACTTACACGTGCCCGTCAAGGAATGGTGATAGTTGTACCTGAAGGTAACAGTGAAGATCATACTCGTCTGCCAGAGTTTTATAATAGCACTTATAATTATTTAAGAGAAATTGGAATATATGAAATCTAACATGACTTATGTATTGAATATAAAACCACCGACTATTGAAAATTACGATTTTATTAATCTTACTCACAGAAAATTTGCAGAATTTGAAATAGTATTTCGAGTAAACGATGGTTATAAATTAAAAAATATTGGTGATTTTCGCTTCAAAGAACAGCTTCTTTTTCAGCGGTTTAAAAATAAAACCCAGCAACTTAATTTAATGTTGATTGACAGTATTTTTCCAATAATTTTAGCGGGCATTGCATTGTTAGTACTTTTGGGGAAAATAAAAAATTTGAACGATTATATTAATTCAAAAGAAAGAATTATTTTCCCTCTAATAATAAATGACAAAATATATTTTGAGCGAAAAGTAATGGACTTTATTAATGGTTTACTTTATGGAGATGTAGGTGGAAAATTAGTTTGGAAAGGCGATAGCGACAATAGAAGGGTTTTTTGTATAAAAAACTCGAATGATGAATTAGATTTCTATTCAATTTATGATAGGCATAAAATAATTCAGCTATTGGCAGAAAATATGAAAACTGAAATTTCAGAGAATCAGATAACTAGTATTAAGGGTAATCTAGTTAATATTTCACTAATATTGAGATTATAAGTATTAGATATCCAAGTCAACAAAAACATTAATTTTCAGAAGTTCACATAAATCAATTACCTACTCTGTCTATTGTTTTCCAACAACATAGAATCCAATTTAATATTTTTTTTTGGAAATTCGATTAAACAAGAGCTAATGAGTGTTGCAGAATATTTCTTTTTTCCGGGGACTTTGCTGACTATCAAGACGATGCTACACGGTCGTAAATGTCCCAAAGGTCACCCGAAAAAAGCAAAAACCAACAACAAAAAGACAAAAACCAACAACCCAAAAACTATGGACAAGTAGTACAACGAAGATGGTTTTATCCCCAAGCACGGTGGCTACGAGAGTTTGATTACTTACCAGAAGTCGGAGTTAATATTTGATGGAACTTACTATTTTGCGCACAAATACCTTAACCGTTTCGACAGGACGATAGACCAAATGGTGCAGTCGGCACGGTCGTGCAAGCAAAATATTGTAGAGGCAAGCATGGCTTCGGGCACTTCCAAAGTTACCGAATTAACCCTTACCAATGTTGCCCGAGCGTCCTTAGAGGAGTTAAAAAAAGATTTCGGAGACTATATCAGAACACGTCATTTGAAGTTATGGGACAAAAACCATCCTTACTATGCCGAACTTACCAAAAAATGGCCCCTAGCCCCTAAAGGGGAACTAAATTACTACCATCTATTTTGTTTCTTATCAATTGGCACTACAAATGATGCATCTATC
>Ga0247841_10013762_pt1 | contig 10268 bp, 12 predicted proteins | sample LaCruzMarch2015__2_FD_192410 | JGI IMG/M metagenome (GOLD analysis project Ga0247841, IMG submission 192410) | Freshwater microbial communities from meromictic Lake La Cruz, Castile-La Mancha, Spain - LaCruzMarch2015_18m | ecosystem: Environmental > Aquatic > Freshwater > Lake | place: Spain...
GGCGAGGTCGAGCGGGTCTCTGGCGCCCCACCGAGCTTGCCTCGGTGGACGCAGAGATTGAGAAAAAGGCGCCGGCGCGCCTTTTTACTCAATCTCATTCACCCACGACGCGAGGTCGTGGGGGTCTCTGTTTGAAAAAAGTGGGAGCCGCCTCCGTGCGGCGATTCTGCTGCATCGGGGCATGGAAGCCCCTCCCACTTTACAGCAGCGGCGAGGTCGAGCGGGTCTCTGGCGCCCCACCGAGCTTGCCTCGGTGGACGCAGAGATTGAGAAAAAGGCGCCGGCGCGCCTTTTTCTCAATCTCATTCACCCACGACGCGAGGTCGTGGGGGTCTCTGCATGAAAAAAGCGGGAGCCGCCTCCGTCTTTTTCCTTTCATCGGAATTTCAGAAAGCGCCGCGTTTTCCTTGACACCAAAAAATGATTATGCTATACTTTCACTGCGGTTGACATAGTACAGCACCGGTGCATTCACCGGCTTTTTCATTCCCGGCTGCGCCGGCAATAGCCCCGAAGGAGTACGGCTGTGAAAGTATTTTTTCTGACCATGATGGGTGCCCTGATCCTGAGCGGCGCGCGCTGCGCCACGGCGGCCAACGCCGCGGTGCTTACCAATGCATCCCAGCGCTACAGCTATGCGCTTGGCATGCAATTGGCCGTGCGCCTCGCCGACACGGCCAAGTCGTTGACCAATATGTTTGACGCCATCGCCTGCAGCCGCGCCCTCGAGGATAATGTCATGCTGCGCCCGTTTGCCATGACGGACCAGGAAGCGGCAACCGTGCTGGCCCAGGCCATTGCGGCGAAGAACCAGTTGGATGGTGACGCCTTCCGCGCCGCCAACGCCAAGCTGCCGGACGTGGTCACGACCCCGAGCGGCTTGCAGTACAAAGTCATGCGCGCAAGCGCCGGCCCGCGCCCGCGCCCGACGGATCAGGTGACCGTCCATTATCGCGGCCTGCTGGTGGATGGCACCGAATTTGAGAACTCCTATCGCAATGGCCAGCCGGCCGTGTTTTCCCTGAGCGGGCCGAATGCCGTGATTGACGGCTGCGCCGAGGCGCTGCAATTGATGGCGCCTGGCAGCCTGTTCCGCGTGGTCGTGCCGCCCCAACTTGGCTACGGCGTGAACGGCGCGGTGCATACCATTGGCCCGAATGCGACCTTGGTTTATGAAATCGAACTGTTGAAAATCGGGCCATAACGCGCGCACGGCGCCGCCCGTGGCGCCTTGATTGTTTAGTTTTCTTGCTTGTTTTTTCATGTCCGCCGAGAATGCCGTATGAGTAATGAAACCGCCGTCACCAACGAGAATTTCGAGCAGGAAGTGCTGCAGTCCACCAAGCCGGTGATCATCGATTTCTGGGCCACGTGGTGCGGCCCGTGCCGCGCCTTCGCGCCAACCCTGGCAAAGTTTGCCGAGGCCCAGCCGGCCGTCAAAGTCTGCAAAGTGGATGTCGATACGGCGCCCGAAATAGGCCAGCGCTTCAATGTCATGAGCATCCCGACCATCGTCTTCATCAAGGATGGCATTGCGGTTGAAACGGCCGTCGGCAGCATGTCGCTGGCCGACCTGACCAAACGGGTCAAAGCCGCCTTTGGCCTGTAACGGGAGCGGGCATGCGGCATAACAGGCACAGACGGGCGGCGGTGTGGATGGCCGCGCTGGTCTGGTGGCTGGTTCGCAGCACGACCGCAGCGGGTGCGCCGCCGGCAGCACACGCGACGATCGCCATGATCATCGCCCCGGCCCAGTTCCGCGATGAAGAATTCCTGGCGCCAAAAAAATGCTTTGAACAAGCGCACTGCACGGTGCGTGTTTTTTCAACAACAACTAATGTGGTGACCGGCATGCTGGGCGCGCAGGTGCGCCCCGATGCGTTGCTAGCAACTTTGGACGTGCGGGCATTCGACGCGCTGGTGTTTGTCGGCGGCAGCGGCGCGCAAACATATTGGAATGACCCGCGCTGTCACACCCTGTGCCGCGCGGCAGTAGCGCAGGGCAAGGTGCTGGGCGCCATCTGCATTGCGCCCGTGATTCTGGCCCGCGCCGGCGTGCTGACCAATGTGCCAGCCACCGTCTTTCCCGGCGTCAAACACGAACTGCAGGCGGGCGCGCGGTACAGCACGAAGCCCATCGTGGTTGCGGGCCGGATTGTCACGGCGGATCGCCCGACCAGCGCCACCACCTTCGCCCAAGCGCTGCTGCGCGTGCTGCAATCCACGCCCGCCACGCCATGACCACCATCCAGCTCGCCGGCGCCACGCTGGCGAGTGTGCTCGTCACCCGCATGGTTGCGCGCGTGGGCGGCCGCATTGCGCCGCCGCTTGGGCTTGTCGCGCAGCCAAGCCCGGAGAAAAATCATGGCCGCGCGGTGCCGGTGGTGGGCGGCCTGGCCATGGCCACCGGATTTCTGCTGAGCCAGTACTGGGTTTTTCATCTCAACGCGCCATTTGTATCCACCCATGCATTTTTCACTTTGATCGTGCCCATGACCATGCTGCCGCTGGCTGCCGGCCTGCTGGATGACCGCTGGGCCCTGCGGCCGCTGCCGAAATTGTTGCTGATGATAGGCGTTGCGGCGGTGAGCGCCTGGCTTATGTGGGGTGCGGCGCCGGCGCACTGCGTGCTTTGGTTTGCCATTTTTCTCGTGGCCATGAACAGCTTTAATCTGCTGGACAACAGCGATGGCGCATGCGCGACAGTGGCGTGCTGTTGCATGCTGGTCAGCTATGCCGCACACCGGCAATGTGGCAGTCTGTTGATGGCCGGCGCCTTGCTTGGCTTTCTGACACTGAACTGGCCGCCGGCGCGGATCTTCATGGGCGACGCCGGCAGTTTGCTGCTGGGCGTCTGGTGCGCCATGATACTCGGGCCCGAGCATGAGTGGCATTTGCTGCCGGTGTTGTGGGTGCCGTTGTACGACACGCTCTCGGTGATGCTGGTGCGCGCTTGGCATGGCCGCCCGGTCTGGATTGGCGGCCAGGATCATTGCGCGCATCGGCTGCAACGCTTGGGCCTGTCGGCCGCACACGTCAATCTCCTGTTTGGCGGCGCAACGCTGGCGGCGGGTGTGCCGAGCATCTGGTTGCCGGGCTGGGCCGGCATTATTTTGACCATGGTGCTGTTGTTGGTGGCCGGCGCAGCCGAGTTATTTGTCCATCGCAAAACACTTTCGTGGCGGCGCGCACATTAAATAAAGAAGCGATCTTGCTGCTGTTGCCGCCGGCGGGCACATGCCTCGACGCGCTCGTGACGTCCTGGCTGACGGCGTGCGCGCCGCGCTACGCAAAGCTCTGCACGGCCGACGCCGCGGATCTCTGGACGCTGACGCCGGACGCATTGGTGCGCGTGCGCACTCTGGACGATGTTCTGCGCCGGCCACTGCTGCGGCTGGCACTACCGGAGGTCAACGAACTGCGGCAGCGCGGCACGGCCCTGCGCGTGCTGCTGGCAACACCCGCGGATTTTTTTGTGGCCGGCGACGCGCACGCCATGCGGCTGGCCGCGCGGCTGGCGCTGTGGTGCCGCGAAAGCGGCGGCGCCGGCACCCTGGTCGGCCTGCCCTGTTGCCCCTATAACAGCGTGCCGTTTACCCACAGCAGTTGCGGCTTTCCCAGTGCCTTGGCGCACTGCATCCAAGCGGTACACCTGATGCATACAACCCGCCAGCATGACCGGCGGCGCGCGCCGATTGGCATCGTCAGGATTATTGGCGACGCGGCCGGCTGGCTGAGCGTTGGTGCGGCGGCGCTCGCGGATGCTGCCACCGGCGTGCTGTGCCTGACTGCGGACACGCCTTTCGATGGTGCGCGCCTGTGCGCCCAGGTCGAGAAAGCCCGCGCACAGGCCGGTGCGGCCGTGATTGTCATGGGCGACGGGGTCGCCACGGCGCAGCGCCGGCCACTGGCCGCGCACGAACACGCCAGTGCGGCTGCGTTGGCCGAGCTGCTGCACGCGCGCCTGCACGTCGGGGTGGCAGTCGGCACGCTCGATCCCGCACAGGCCGGCACGCCCGCCGCGCGCGGCGAACGCGCACTGGCAACCGCCATGGCACGCGCCGCGGTGCGGCAGGCGGCGCGCGGGCCCGGCGCAACCTTGCTTGCCAATCACCGCGCCACGCTTGCATCGGCACGCATGATTATGCATGCCATTCCCCTACTCGAAAGCGTTGACACGCCGCGCAAAGTGCCGGCTGATTTTCTGCGGCCCGCAGCGTATCGCGCCACGGCCGCCGGCGCCCGCGCGCTTGCCCCGCTTGTTTCACCCGCGCCCGGTTTTTCCTCATGAACGCAACATCCGCTGCACCCCCAGTGCGTCGCGCCCTGGTCAATGGCCCGATTTTCACCGGCACGCAGGTGCTGCACGACCATGCCTTGGTGCTCGAGGGCACCCGCATTGCGGACATTGTGCCGCGCGCCGCGTTGCCGCCAAAACAGGCGTGGCTGGATGTGGATGGGCGGCTGATGGTGCCCGGCTTTGTCAACGCGCATCACCATGCCTACTCGGCGTTGGCCACCGGCTGTACCTGTGCGCCCAGCGCCGATTTCATGGCCGTGCTCGAAAACCTTTGGTGGAAACTCGATGCGGCCTTGACCATGGACGACACGCGGCTCTCCGCGCGCTGGACGGCTCTGCAATGTTTGCAGCACGGCGCGACCACGCTGGTTGACCACCACGCGTCCTACGGCGCGATTCGCGGTAGTCTCCAAGTCCTGGCCGAAGAATTTGAATGCGCCGGCCTGAGCGCGGTGCTCTGCTTCGAGGTGTCCGACCGGCGCGGGCCGGCCGCCACTGCGTCGGCCATTGAAGAAAACGTGACGTTCCTGCCGACCCCGCGCACCAACAAGTTATTCGGCTTGCACGCCGCGTTCACGCTTGGCGACGCGACGTTGGCGCAAGTGCGCGCGGCCGCGCCGCCCGACGAAGGATTTCATATTCATTGCGCCGAAGATGCGCTGGATGTTACGCGCAATCACAATGCGTTGCTCGCACGCCTGGCGGCCTTTGATATTCTGCGGCCCGCGTCGCTGCTGGTGCATGGCGTGCATTTGACCGATGCCGAGTTGCAGGCCGTCGCGCAGGCGGGTTGTACCCTGGCACATTGCCCCGACTCGAACATGCACAACGGCGTCGGCGCACTCGATCTCGTCAAGGCGCATGCGCTGGGCGTGCGCGTCGTGGCCGGCACCGACGGCATGCACAGCAACATGCTGAAATCGTACAAGACGGCCTACCAACTGGCGCGCCATTTGCACCACGACCCGCGCGTCGGTTTTGCCGAGACGCTGGCGATGTATCACGCCACCCAGGCGCTGGCCGCGCGTTTCTTTGCGGACAGCACTGGCCGGCTGACGCCGGGCATGCGCGCGGACATCGCGGTGCTCGACTATCGCCCGCACACGCCGCTCACCGACGCCAATATTTGGGGACATTTGCTGTATGGCGCGGCGGAAGCGGCGGTGCATGCAACAATTGCCGGCGGCGAACTGGCGTATCAAGCGGGCGTCTGCACGACGATTGACGTGCCGGCCATGACGGCGGCATGTCAAACCGCGGCGGCGCAGCTCTGGCAGCGCATGCGCGGCTGAGTCCAGAACTCCTGACATACCTTTCGCTATTTTCCTTATTCGAAGGGCGTCGCGGGGTGTTGGAGCAACGGCAATGGGGGGGACCCTAACCTGTCCGCTTTTTTTGCGAATTGGGATTTCCGAGCGCACGGCGGCATCGCGCGGGATTTCAGAACGCAGATGCTTGATGGTACATGGTAGTTTGGGTGCCGTGCGGCTGGCGGAGTGCGGGCTGCCGTGGTGCCCCGACGGGGCAAAGGAATATAGCCCAGGGCAACGCCCTGGGTAACGGCCCATGCCCATCCATTCCCGCCCTGACGGGGCGGGGGTAATCAAGGTGGTGAGACGGAGAAACGCCCATCCTGCCTGCGCCCCGACAGGGCGCACTGATCATCCCGTTCATTTCCCAGGGCGTTGCCCTGGGCTGGCATCCTCCGCACCGTTGGTGCGGCAGCGACACCCAGGTGCGGCCGACGCAACGCGGTTTTCAGCGCGAGTCGCCGGATCTGGGATTCGGCGACGAGCGCTTGACATGCCTGCGCAGTGTTCCTATAATTCGAGCACTATGTCAGCAATTAATACTAGCCAGAGCAACGCAGACCCGCACCGGTGAACTATGTCAACCGCCAGCAGTAAACGCCTGCCCGTCATCGACAACATCAAGGACAATACTGTTCAGACCGTGTTTCAGCAGTGGTTTGAAGTCACCAAATGTCGGTCCAGCGCGGGGTCATGCATTGACTGTTGACAAATTGCAGGGTGCCACGGCCTGATGCAAAACCACCAAGAAGCAGCGCTGGTGGTGCCTACCTTCTTTTGCGCCGCGAATGGAGTACACGGCTCCCGCCGCCATTGTTCAAGCGACTTGTCGCCATTGCCGCTGCTATGACTTGCCGTTTTCTCACGCTGTACGAGTATTTCCAAAGGCATTCAACGTTTGAACTGAGCCGTGGCGGCAGACGTTCGTGTACCGTCAGCCATCGGCGCTAGTGCCTTGTTGGTGCCTTTGGTGATGAACAGTGTAGTAATCAAGGAGATTTCTGATCAATCGCTGATACTGAGATCCGTGCTTGGCCGCTGCCTGTTTGAAGAAAGTAACACTCGACTTGCTCAATGCAATGGTGATCTTCACCGTGTCTTCAGACAATGCCAATTGGTCGGGCGACGGCAGGAAGTCTTTCACCACCCGCAGGTTACCCAACGGTTCATCTGTGTAGTTGATTTTCCGTTTCATAGATGTCTTTCCCTTTGCGCCAGTAACCGGCGCCAATGATTCGTATCGTGTTGCCGCGATACGTAAAACGAACGGTTATGACGCCATCGCCAATCCGTCCAAAACAATAATAACGTTTCTCGCTTCTGCTGTGCGAAGCGTCTTCTGCAATAACACGCTGCGGATCAATAAAGGCGTATTGGGCCGCCGCGAATGAGACTCCATGTTTTGTGCGGTTGGCCGCATCCTTCGCGCGATCCCATTCAAATCGGGTCAATTCCATAGCACGCCGCTCATCTTGGCCATACTATTATACATATTATAGTATGTATTGTCAAGGGTTCACTGAGGAATTTGCTCGCAACAAGCAAATTTATCTCGGCGCACATACCAGCGCGGGCTCCGCTCCGAGTAACTGATCACCGACACTTCTCTGTGCTTCGCGTCCTTCATGCACTTCGTGGTGAACTAGGCTGCAGCACCGGACTTGTCAGCCTCACAGGTCCTCTTCCGCTATGCCCCCCAGCCGCATGATCGCCCGCTGCAGCCCGAGCTTCAGATCCCGATTGGCGTGAACGGGAACGGTGATCCGCGAGGGTGCATATCCGCTTGCCACTGATCGTCTTCATGTCAGACGGCCAGCTCCATGACTGTGTCGGTCTTCTTGAGCGTGATCTTGTCCATGTCGATGCTGAGGCAACCATCGACAGCATCGTACAAACTCTGGATAAGCTCCTTCATCGTCTCTCCCTGTGTCATGCACCCGGGGATGGCTGGTACTTCGGCCCAGAATCCACCTTCCTCAGCCTCGTGGATTATCACCTTCAGTTTCATCTATCGCTTCTCCGTTTGTTCGTGGCTAACACCATCTGATTCATTACAAACAGCAGTTGGGGTCGTTTGTGCGAACCCATCTGCAAATGTGTTTTCTCGTGCTTCAGCATCAGCTACCAAGCGCGTTCTGTCTGGCCGTGAAATTACAGCAGTCGCAGCAACTGGACTCCGGCGAATCCATGCCGCATGCGGACACTAGGCCACTTGCAGATAGAGTGATTGTGTATGCGGTTGCGGTATAGCTGCGCCTTCTTGCCGCAGACCGTCCAAGTGGAACTCAATGGCTTCACTCATGCTGCGTTCAACTTCTTCGCGGGTGCGGCCCGTCGCAACACAACCATCAATGTCCGGTGAGTAGGCCGAGTAGCCACTCGCGCTCTTTTCAATGATGATGAGGTATTTCATGGTTTCAACACCGCCTGCTTCATTATGCTGTTAAGTGTGCCGGTGGCGAGGTCATCGTTCGCATTCCCTGGCATCGTCACCAGCCCCTTTTTCACCGGGTGCTTGTATTGATGGTGACTGCCGCGGGTGCGGGCCAAGAACCACCCGTCCTCACGCAAGAGTTTCACCACTTCACGCACTTTCATGCTGTATTATACCATTACGCGGCGTACAGATCAACCATTTCGCCAAAGCTAGTAAATTCGTTCTGCTGTAAATTCTCGCGTGGCGCGATAATTTGGAAAGTGATCCAAGGCCATAGCAAAGCAGGGATGTCGTCGCGGCGATCACTGATCATCTACGCCGCAGGCGGGATTAGCCAAGCCGGCAGATGCCCCGCCTGAAGGCGGAGCTACAGCAGCGTGCGGCACCTGGCGTGCGTTCGTGCGCCACTGCATTCAGGCAGCCATCCTTCCAACCGGCCAGAGCGGGGTCATGCATTGCGAATTGCTATTTGAGAGCTTGCAGCGCGATCCAGCGCGGGGCCATGCATTGACAGTTGACAAAACGCCGCGGCACCGCATGAAGGCGGATCTACCGCGGCGGAAATTAACAAGGAGTAAAAGAGTCAAGGAGCAGCACGCATTGTGCTCTTGGTTGGCAGACCACAGAAATTGCCGGCTGCAATTCCTCTTTTGCTCATTAACTCCTTGTTAACGTCTTTTTGCAGCAGCGGCGGCGCGGCGCTCAGGCCACCGGCGCGGCTGGGCCTTTCGCGACGGATTTGAGGATATTCCCAATGGTATCGGTCAGTTCCATGGGAAACATGACCACCGTATTCGCGGGGCCAGCCCCCAGCCCGTCGATGGTTTGCAGGGTGCGCAGCTTCATCGCGCCCGGCGTCTGTTCCATGATAACGGCCGCGGCCGCCAGATTGGTGGCCGCAATCTTATCGCCTTCCGCCTTGGTAATCGTGGCCCGTTTTTCGCGTTCGGCCGAGGCCTGGCGTGACATGATGCGTTTCAGGTCTTCGGGCATTTCAATGTCTTGCAGGCGAATGGAGTCAAGATGCAAGCCCCAGGCGCAAATGTGTTCCTCGACGATCTCGGCAATGCGCTTCTGGATATGCTCGCGCTCGGACAGGAGTTCGTCCAGCGAGAGTCCGCCGACGACGTCGCGCAAGGTTGCTTGGGCATACTGGGCGATGGCAAAGGCGAAGTCCTGAATGCTAATGATGGCCTTCTCCGCGTCGGCCACCCGGAAAAACAGGACGCCATCAATGGCCGCCGGAACATTGTCCTTGGTAATCACCTGCTGGCTGGGAATGTTGAGCGTGAGCAAGCGCAAATCAACAAAGCGGATATTATCGAGAAAGGGCATGATATACATGATGCCCGGCCCTTTGACCGACTGGAACCGCCCGAGGCGGAGGACCACCCCGCGTTCCCACTGCGCGGCCACGCGAATGCCGGAGACCAGCATGCCCCACAGGATTGCCGCCAGCACTTCGGCTACCACCGCCGTAATCTTCTGCACCTCGGTGCCGCGCCCCGGTCCCAAGTACAGCAGGATGCCCAGCAGGCCGACGGGCACAAGGAAAAGAATAAAGCGCAACGATGTTCCCAAGGAAACGTGGCCACGTTGCGGTTCCGCAAAGACTTTTTGTGCATTCATGGTATCCTCGATTGCTGATGCGAACAGTATACCAAAAAGGCGGGCCGCGTGTCAGGGAGCACCGATCGCATCTTCTGGCGGGAGCTGCGTCGCGTCATACATTCTCGCGCGGCGCGAGAATTTAGCGGGATATGGAAATCCCGCCTACCCTCAGCGGCACAGGCGTGCCGCGTTCCCCTCGGCCGCCGGTCGGCGGCAAGGCGTTCGGCGGATGGCACCGCGCACGGAACCGCCGAAAACTTCCGCAGCTCTGCAACCGTAAATTATCGTGTCGCACTTGAATTTAACGGGGTTCCGCGTGATGTGCTGCGCGCCGCACGCCGTGCGGCGGCTACGGGCAGAGGTAGCGACCGCTGTTTGCATTGGTGTTCCGCGCGATGTGCTGCACGCCGCACGCCGTGCGGCGAAGGGAGCGCCGATCGCCGGATCGGCTGAAGGCAGGTGCGATCGCCCGATCGCATCTCTAACATTGGCGGGATGCGGTGATCCCGCCTACCCTCAGCGGCACAGGCGTGCCGCGTTCCCCTCGGCCGCCGGTCGGCGGCAAGGCGTTCGGCGGATGGCACCGCGCACGGAACCGCCGAAAACTACC
>Ga0247841_10013764_pt1 | contig 10267 bp, 7 predicted proteins | sample LaCruzMarch2015__2_FD_192410 | JGI IMG/M metagenome (GOLD analysis project Ga0247841, IMG submission 192410) | Freshwater microbial communities from meromictic Lake La Cruz, Castile-La Mancha, Spain - LaCruzMarch2015_18m | ecosystem: Environmental > Aquatic > Freshwater > Lake | place: Spain...
GAGAATATATCTTCTTAAGCACTTCTCGAAAAAGAAGAATGCTCTTTTTAACATTCAAAAAAGACAAAAATTTATAATCGGTGTAGTAACTTTGTCTTTAGCCTTGTTCTTTTCAGAACAGTTATTTGGTAAAGGGGGAATGTATATAGCTTTTTATCTTTCCCTTCTTACAGATCTTTTTATATTTTGGGCTATAAGGCTCGATCTTAAGGATAATTTATCGCCTCAAGTATTTATTTTACCGTTCTTTTATACACTAGCATGTGCCTTATTTTATTTTTTGGTTCCGGCTCGATTCCTTACCCGTATAGGAATGACATCGTTATATGCTTTCGGACTTTATTCGTTGTTCCTCTCGGAGAATATTTTTATTGTTTCCTCGATTAGAACGATTGCTTTGTTATCGTCTGCACGCACGGTTTCATTTATCGTAACACTTCTATCCTACTTTTTTATGGCAAATGTTGTTTTTGCTTTGCATCTGAATATTTTCATTACGCTTGTTTTTGTCTTTTCTTTTACTTTCCCCTTAATTTTACATTCTATTTGGTCTCATACTTTGGAAAGTGATTTTCGCTTAAATCTAGAATGGATACTGATGATTACGATTTGTATTGTTGAAATTGCAATTGCATTATGGTTTTGGCCCACAGCGCCGACAATAGTTGGACTTTTCTTAGCCTGTTTGTTCTATATTTTGGTGGGTATTTCTCAGGTTTGGTTAGATAAGAGGCTTTTCAAAGGTGTAATGTGGGAATATATCTGGGTTGCAGTGATTATTTTTCTAGTTTTCGTAACCTTCAGTGGTAGGACATAAAAATAAATCCGCCGAGATAGGGAAGAGGGGAGAGTCCTCATACCAGCTTCAGATGATATAGTTTGATATGGCCCTCTTGAATATTATAGGATATAATGTGGATAACTTTTCACGAGTTTTTGCGGGAATTTTCACACAGATGCGCGTTTCTACTTGATTCGGGGTCCTGTCGCTCGATTCCTTCCCGTCAGTGCTCCTTCTAGCATTCTGATGAATGACGAAGTGCGCGTTGCCGGGCACCCTTCTTCTCGCACCACCCCTCACTTTATTAGTAATCTTCGTTAATTTAGCCTCAAGATTAAGAGTTTGGATTGATAAATTAACCTAAACACGAAAAAAATACGAACACGCTAAATTGATGATTTTTGAAGCTAAAATCGTGAGTTTGGACTGATAAAGCAATCTAAATTACGACGTATCCCGGTGTAGGGTAGAGAGGGGCTGTGGTCTAATGATTAATGATTAAGGATTAATTGCTAAGGATTAAGAGCCGAAACATTATTGTTGCGAATACCAAGGAGTAGCGTGCCTTATTCTCTGCGTTTTTATACATCTAATTTGTCAGCCTTTTTAAATAGCGGAAAATATGTGTTTTAAGCACCTGTGGAGTAGAAAGTGATTATGTCGCACAATATAACTTTTGCGACACCACCCAGCTTCATTTCCACGGAGAAGTGGTTAAAATTTCTTATATTTTCTTGACAAATTTGCTGTTAATTCATTAGTCCCTCATTCGCTGTGGTCATTATTCTCTTTAATTTCCCGGGTCTGAATTTTGATATACTTCCCTACTACAGGACTAATATTCTAAATTTTCATGAGGCTATTTGAAGCTAATTTAATGTCTTTTTTTGTCTCTCCGTTGCCTTTTGATTATAAGAGAAGACATCATTTATATCTTAATTGGAACAATTTGAGACATGTAAATAGTCAGGCTTGTTATTTCAGAAGCCTCCATGGGCCTTCTTTTGAAGGCATTAGATTAATCTTAAAACCTAGATTTCGTATGCCTTCTTTGAAGGAATCTACGTTATTTTCATCAAGATGTCTAAAAGTAAGGCTTAGCTGTTCTGTAAATTTAAGTTGACGCGTAGACAATCTGCCCATTAATAGACTAAATCTTTCTCTTGGATCCTCGGGTTCAATCAGTTCAATGTATTTTCTGGCAATCCATAAACGATATCTTGCATCATGATAAGCCCACTTATATGGATCTAGTTTATCAAATTCTTCTTCGGTAATTCCGAAGCTTGACATCAGATTTCTCTTCATTACTTCAGCAATAACTTCAGAGTTTATATCGTGCAAATCGGAAAAAATTCCTCTTTCGCTAGTCATGGTTATGGAATTTTAGCATTCTTCAGAATAATTAACAACCCATCTTAACATTGGATATATGTAAATTGAAATAAATCGATATAATCCAACATAATCGTTAGGAATGGAAATAAAATTTACTCAAAAAAGAGGAGGAAAAAAGCTTAATTTCTCGGTTGACAAAGGCTTTCTTACGTCGCATAATGTAACTATGATTGGTTCCCTACCCGGATTAATAGATCAATTTTTAGAATATCTGGAAATTGAAAAAAATTGCTCCAAACTTACCATCCGTGATTACAGACATTATTTGGAGGTTTTTGCGGATTGGCACTCTTCTACTCAAGGCGCCAGGGCCATAGGGAGTTTAGATTTAGCAACGGTCAGAAAGTACCGGGTTTTTCTGGCAAATAGAGAAGATACAAAGGGAATGACCTTAAAACGAGTTACTCAAAACTATTATGTAATAGCGCTTCGTTCGTTCCTGCGCTTTCTGATCAAAAACGATCACGAGACATTGGAGCCCTCGAAAATTGATTTGCCGAAAACCGAAAGCAGGTCGCTAAAGGTCTTAGATAAAAGCCAAATTGATAGGCTCGTAACAGCTTGCGATACTTCTAAAGAAGAAGGAATAAGAGATAGAGCGATTATGGAGCTTCTTTTTTCTACGGGATTGCGTGTTTCGGAATTGGTAGGTCTTAATAGGGATCAAATTAATTTTGAAAGACGCGAATTTGGGGTAATTGGAAAAGGAGGAAAATCACGTTTGGTATTTATTTCTGATCATGCAGCCGATTGGGTTGGTCGCTATCTTAAAGAAAGAAAAGAAAACTACAAACCTTTATTTATAAGATATTCCGGGAGAATTATTGAAGAGAATAATGGAGAAAAAATGAGATTGACTGCCCGAAGTGTTGAGCGGATTGTAAAAAAATATGTTCGATCCGCTCGGATACCAATTGATGCAACAGTTCACACATTGCGCCATTCGTTTGCTACAGATCTGTTAATGAACGGAGCTGATATTCGATCGATTCAAGAGATGCTCGGACACAAAAATATCGCAACCACTCAAATCTATACACACTATACCAATAAGCAGCTCCGCGACGTCCACAAGAGCTTCCATTCGGGAAATAAGTAGAAGCTCAATTCTCTGCAATTAAGTCTTATTAAGAGTATAAACGTTGTCAAATTGAGTAACAGGGATTTTAGCTACATATTCTGTTATCCCGCGATGACGCATGTTGGGAATCTCTATTTTTACATAGTATTTGATTCCATCATATCCGACGCCAATAATAGTTCCGGGTTTGTCTCCTTCCTTTGCTTTAATAAACCAAACCTGTTGTCCGTTCTTAAAATCTTCAGGTTCTCTTTCGGGATGTTCGGGTAAGGGCACAGTCGGATTTTTCGACTCCTGCCTTTGTGCGGAAATATAACCTCCTAGCGCAATGTCATTTCTCGGTTTTTCTTCTTGATTAACTTTGGATGAAACTGTTTTTTTAGAAATTTCAGTTTTTGCTACAGGTCTTTTAAATATAACATTTGGTTCAGATGTATTATTTTCCGATATTTGTCCGAGTGACAATTTGGGTTTTAACTGCGATAGTAAAGATGCTAGTTCCGGATCTGTCTTTCGTATGGTATCCGATATTAAATTTTCAGTTTTTATTATATCTTGCTCTGTTTTTTTAAATATTATTCCTACATCTTTTTTGGAGAGTCCATATTCTTTTAACAATATAAATACACTGCGAAAATCAGTAGGTAAATTCAAAACAACTTTGCGAATCAATTGTAAAACTTTCTCGTCAGTTATTTGATTTGAATTTGCTTTTTCCTTAAAACCCGCGGTAACCATAAGTATTTTTGCAATCCGTTTTTCAGCAGAAAATAATTCATCTGCCAATCCCCTTCCATTTATAAATTCTTCTTTTTGAACAGGAATTTCTATGGGTATTCCTTGTTCTTTGGCTTCTTTCCAAGATCCACTTTTAACTATTTCGTTAGCCTCTTCTGCTGAATTTACTTTGGATACCGCTTTTGTTAATTCTTTAGCTTGAGGAACATGTAATTCTTTTCGAAGAACTTCTGCTGCAACAATGTTCTGAAATTCAAAATTTCCCTGCAATAATTTTACTATTTCCTTCAGATGGTTTACGGTAAGAGCCTTTAATCCTCCCGAACCTCCGGCTCTAAATCTAACTGATTTTACTAGTTGAGGATCGGCTGTTTCTGCAATAATAAGATATTGATGAAGTGTAGGAGCATGAACTCCCCAAACACTACATTTATCATCAATCCATTTTTTAATATCTGTTACGTCTTCTTTTGTTATTCCTGCTTTTGTTCTTCTTTCTGAAAAGCGAAGATCAAATGCTTCTGTAAGTTTTAATTTTTTTCCCCACGGAGAAAGATTCCACGCCTGGGTTGACCATTCGACTGTACGTACAAAATTAACTGATTTATGACTTACAGCGGCAATAATACGATGATCCAAAACATCCCCTTCAGTACAATTTAAACGAATAGTAGAAAGAATTTCATTTTTCCCCAATTCTTTTAGTGCTTTATATCTGTGAAATCCATCGAGCACCTTAAGATACATGCAGTTATTTAATTGACCCAGAAGGAGTGCGGAAAGCTGCCCGTTTTCTTTGCCGCTTGCCTCTTCTTTTAAAATTGACACTTTGAGATTTTGCACATGTCCATTATCAACCGGTACATCTTCATCATAAATTACTTCTGGTAGAACATATGCCTCAACTATATCTTTTTCCCGCCACCTAACAATTCTTATTTTGTTTAAAAGGCAATCTCTAGAGTCTTTTTGATCATTATTTCCGACACTAGCTTCTTTAGAAGATAATACCATTCCAAATTTATAACAGGACGTTTCAAAATTGTCAATAGATTATTTTTACAATCTAATCTGAATGAAAAAAACAATATTGCAGCTAATTTTTCTATTTTAGGAAGCGAGAATATTTCAGAAATCCATTGAAGATCTTATTTCAGAAAGTTTCGTAGGAGAGGGTGATGGCGGTGGTGATTGAGTTTTCCCCTGGTTGAAGCTGGGTATTTGCAGTTTTGCTTTCTCCACTTTGAGCATCCATCATGAGATATCTGGGTTCAAAATTTCCTGATTCTTGTACATCTACAATTTTGCCCAAACGGATTCCTGTTGCTTTTGCAAGGCTTTCAGCCTTTTCTTTGGCCATTTTGACTGCTTCTGTTCTTGCTTTATTTTCTAAATCTTTTTTTGTTTTTTCATTAAATGTAAAGTTTATGCTACCGATTAGATTGGCTCCATCCGCAGTTGCAGCATCAATAGCTTTATTGGCAATATCTATTGGGGTAATTTCTACTTGGAGAGTTTGAGTCACAGTATAACCGGTTATATTTTGTTCTCCCCCATTATAATCATACTTTGGGCTGACGCTATAATCCGTAGTCTGAATATTTTTTTCCGCAATTCCTAAGTTTTTCAAATCTTGAATAATTTTGTTTGAGGCAGTATTTGTCTGATTTTGAGCATCTGCAACAGTTAATGCGGTCTTGGTGACTCCGATTGAAAGCAAAGCTGTATCGGGAATTCCGGTTGCTTTTCCTGTGCCAGTTGCACTGAATAAATTTGTTTTTGTCGTTTGAATACTCTGTACGGAGAAAGGAATCGGTCCGGCGAATTTGGTATATAAAAAAAAGACTATAAGAATGGTTACAGCTATAAGCAGTGTAGTCTTAAATTCTTTCATAATTAAATACTAGCATTGTTCTAAATTATTTGTCAAATTTGCATTTTTCTTTTTCGTTTGTTTGAAATTAGTATAAACGGGAGATAAATAACTTTCAGCAACTGCTGAAAACTCTGGGTTTGAGGGGCATTGACGACACAGTTCGGGCCTGTAATTTTCGGGATATTTCCAGGGATTATTTTTACAATCATCAGGTCTTCCTCCAATTCCCTCAAAACCGCATTTCTTATTGCCGTTTAAATTTATCGGAATTTTTTCGGTCATAAAACTTTTATCGTTAGCCGGCAGAGGTTCTGAAAATTAACTTTAGCAAAGAGTTTATTCCTTGTCAACGGCATTTTTCGGGAAGTTTTCACTTTTTAGAGAAGATTTTTCGCAGGCTAATATTAAATTTTTCAAAAGCATGGCGACGTTGACTGGGCCGATTCCCCCCGGAGTAGGCGTGTAAAAAGAAGCGATATTCTTGATTTCATTCTCAGAATAATCCCCTACCAGTTTTGCATTTTTTCCTCTTGAAATACCAATGCCAATTAAGACAACTCCTTTTTTTATCATTTCCGGTTTTAAGATGTTTTTTTTGCCAACAGCGCTGATGATAATGTCTGCTTTTTTTGTCAGATTCTCCGGCTGCTTTGTTTTACTGTCAATTACAATAACGGGAATTTTCATTTTCTCAAACATTTGAATTATTGGTTTTCCGCCTGTTTCCCCTTTGCCGATAACAGCAATTTTATTATTTCTTAGCCAGTCTAAAAATCTAGATTCTATTTTTGGATTGTAGGAATAAACTTTTTCCAAAATTTTCAAAATCGCCATAATTATTGGCATTTGGAAATGAGAATTTAGGTGAAATCCGTCAACATCCTTTTTAGGATCAATTGTTTGAGTTATAATTTTTGCATTTATGTTTTTTGGCAGGGGTTGTTGAACAATAATGCCATGAATGTTCTTGTCATTGTTTAATTCTTCAATAAGCTCAACTAATTCTGAAGCCTTAATGTTGGATTTTAATTTGTATGTAATCGTTTTTGTTCCGATACTTTCTGCTTTCAGTTCCTTTTGTTTGATATATGCGACAGAAGCGAGGTTGTCGGCAACCATAATTATTGCAAGTTTTGGGTAAATATTTTTTTTCCTAAGTTTTTCTGCTTTTTTCTTAAGATTGCCTAAAATTTCCTGAGTAATTTGTTTTCCGTCAATTTTCATTGTGTCTATTCCTCAACACACGTTGCGGAGGTAACTCTATCGGACGAATCAGAAAATCTCATAAGTTTTACTCCCTGGGTATTCCTTGAATGTTTTGGAACTGAAGTTAATTCTAGTTTTACAACTTGTCCCTTTTTGGAGGTAATGATTATGTTCTTGTAGTTTGGCGGAATTACTTGGGCAAAAGCAACTTTTCCGGTTTTAGGTGTTACTTTCGCAACTTTTACTCCCTGACCTCCCCTGCTTTGTCCTCTAAATTGATCAACAGAAGATTTTTTACCAACACCGTTTTCCATAATCGTTAAAAGGTCTGCCTTATCTCTTTTCTTAATAACGTCCATACCGATTACTTGATCCTGATCTTTGAGCTTTATTCCGCGTACTCCGGATGTAGCCCGGCCCAACGGTCTGACTGATTTTTCAGAAAATCTTATTGCTTTTCCTTCTTTTGTTGTCAGAATAACGTCATTATCTCCTTCAGTCAAATTGCTCCATGCCAATTCGTCTCCTTTATCCAGTTTGATTGCAATAATTCCGCTTCTTCTGATATTTTCAAATTGTGACAAAGCTGTTTTCTTGACAGTTCCCTTTTGAGTGGTTAAGAAAACATATTTGTACGGAAATTCATCGCTTGCTTTGCCTGTTTTATAGTTTATAAATGATTCGACTTTTTCGTCCTGTTCAATATTGATTAGATTTACGATGGCTGTTCCCTTACTTGTGCGACTGCTTTCAGCTATTTCAAAAGCTCTAAGTTGATAAACTTTTCCGCGATTAGTAAAGAACAAAATATTGTCGTGAGTTTGTGCGTAACGGATATTCAAAATTCCATCCTCTTCCTTGGTTGTCATTCCCCGCACTCCTTTTCCGCCCCGATGCTGAATCCTAAAACTATTCAGGCTTTGGCGTTTGATATAACCCGTATCAGTAATTGTCATAACTGTTGGTTCATTTGGAATCAAATCTTCTTCTGAAAATTCTCCGACTTTGCTTTTATATACCTTGGTTCGTCTTGGATCTGCAAATTTTTCCTTAAGAACCTTTAGCTCTTCCTTGATTACACTTAATATCTTTCCGGGATGTGAAAGGAGATCTTCTAAATATTCAATTGTTTCTTTGACCATAATCAGTTCGTCTTCTATTTTTTGTCGTTCCAGTGCCGCAAGACGCCGAAGCTGCATGTCTAAAATTGCAGTTGCTTGAATATCGGAGAGTTTGAATTTCTTTATTAAGTTTTGTTTTGCGTCTTCTTGAGTCTTAGATTCCCGGATTGTTTTGATTACTGAATCAATTGAATCAACGGCAATTTTAAGTCCCTCTAAAATATGAAGTCTGGCTTTTGACTGGCGCAGCTCAAATTCAGACCGTTTGGTGACAACATGATAGCGGTGCTTTAGGTATTCTTCGAGAATAGTCTTTAAGTTAAGTGTTTGGGGCGTGCCATTAACAAGAGCGACGATATTGGCAGGGAAACTTGTCTGAAGACTAGTATGCTTAAACAAATTGTTAAGAACTTTTTTCGGAGCAGTATCTCTTTTCAATTCAATAACAACTCTGATTCCATGTCTGTCCGATTCGTCTCTCAAATCTGAAATCCCTTCAATCTTTTTTTCGCGTGCCAGTTCTGCAATTCGGGCAACCATGAGTGCTTTATTAACTTGGTAAGGAAGTTCAGTAACAATAATTGCTGATTTTCCCTGACCTATTTCTTCGATTTCTGCTTTTCCACGAATTATTATTTTGCCGCGTCCGGTTGTATAAACATTTTTAATCTCCGTTATGTCGTAAATTGCACCGGCTGTTGGAAAATCAGGTCCTTTGATAAATTCCAAAAGATCGTCAACAGTTACATTGCTGGTTAGGGAAAAACTTTTGCCGGCAATTATTGTTTTTGTTTTTCCAATCATAAAAGTAATGGCATCAATCAATTCACCTAAATTGTGTGGCGGAATTTTGGTTGCCATACCTACAGCAATTCCCTCAGATCCCATTAATAATAAATTCGGAAGTTTTGCCGGAAGAAAGGTTGGCTCTTGAAGTGTCGCGTCAAAATTTGGAAGATAATCTACAGTTTCTTTGTCCAAATCCGTAAGCATCTCACCGGTTATGGCTGCAAGACGCGCTTCAGTATAGCGCATTGCAGCCGGCGGATCCCCGTCCATAGATCCGAAGTTTCCCTGCCCGTCTACTAAGGGATATCTCATTGAGAAATCCTGCGCTAAACGTACTAAAGCGTCATAAATTGGCAAATCTCCATGCGGATGATATTTTCCCATGACTTCTCCGACAATTTTTGCTGATTTTGCATATTTTGCAGTATGAGTTAAATTTAGTTCATGAAGCGCAAAAAGAATTCTTCGGTGAACCGGTTTTAGTCCGTCTTTAACGTCAGGAAGCGCTCGGGAAACAATAACAGACATGGCATAATCCAAATAGGCTCTTTTAACTTCACCTGTAATCTCTGTTTGTTTTAAAACGCCAATATTCATAATTTTTGACGAAAGACAATAAGGCTACCTAATTTTATATCAAGAAGGAGGCAATTAACAGTGCGACAATATTTAAAATTTTTATCATTGGATTTATTGCCGGTCCTGCCGTATCTTTGTAAGGGTCTCCTACTGTATCTCCTGTTACAGCTGCTTGGTGAGCAAAGCTTCCCTTGCCTCCCAAATGCCCTTCTTCTATATATTTTTTTGTGTTATCCCAAGCAGCGCCACCTGTTGTCATGGAGATTGCAACAAAAAGTCCGGTGATAATGCTTCCGATTAAAAGTCCGCCAAGTGCTTTTGGACCAAGCAGAAATCCAACTAGAATTGGCGCTAAAACCGGAATAAGAGCCGGAAACATCATCTGTTTTATGGCAGCTCCTGTTACTAAAGAAACCAATTTTCCATATTGTGGCTTTGCAGTTCCCTTCATAATACCTTTAATTTCTTTAAATTGCCGTCTTACCTCATTTACAACAGCAACACTTGTTTTTCCGACTGCTTCCATTGCTAAAGCGCCAAAAAAGTAAGGCAATGCTCCTCCAATAAATAGTCCGATTATAACCAGCGGATCAGAAAGAGAGAATGAGCCTTTGCTAGCTGTATTCGTCAATTCTTGAGTATAGCTTGCAAAAAGAACTAAAGCTGCTAAACCTGCTGAACCAATTGCGTAAGCTTTG
>Ga0247841_10013765_pt1 | contig 10267 bp, 12 predicted proteins | sample LaCruzMarch2015__2_FD_192410 | JGI IMG/M metagenome (GOLD analysis project Ga0247841, IMG submission 192410) | Freshwater microbial communities from meromictic Lake La Cruz, Castile-La Mancha, Spain - LaCruzMarch2015_18m | ecosystem: Environmental > Aquatic > Freshwater > Lake | place: Spain...
ACGACTGCCAGGGAGCGCTGACCGCCATGGGCGTGTTAATGGAGAAGACGGCGGGCTTCCTCGCATCCGCGAGTGTACACTCTTGCAGCGTGAACTCCAGTTCAGTCTCATGCAAAGCGCAAAACTTCATCTATCCCTCAGTTAAGCTTGTGCTCAACGAGTCGTTTGCTGGCGCGCCTATCCCTCAAGGCCGGCAATTCGTGGATTCGGGAGTGACCGTGGAGGTGAGGACGCGGTGAGTTTTTCGTTCGCTAGTTTTCTGCATGAAAACGGGAGAAAAGGGGAGGGCGAGTTAGCGTCCAAGGACACAGCGATGAATGCGCCGAGCGGCGCCTCTAATTCTGCGCACCGTCCTTGCATCGCGGCAACCGAACCTGATTCTTGCGAGCCCCACTCGCCCCTCCTCTCCAAACAATGCAGAAAAGCGCAGGCCGCTCTCGAGTACTACCTGCTTATCGTTTTGGGCATTGTAGTACTCGTCGCGGTGGCGGCATGGGCATCGCGCCTCTCGATAGCCGAGCAAGCCGCGCTTTCGAACGCGTCCGGGCTGCTCGCGAACGGCAGCTTCGTTCCGCGCGATACTGAGGCAATGCCCTCTTCGTCCGGAATGGGTCCTACGCTCGAACTCCGGACGTTCGAACCGTACGAAACGGGGAGGCCCGCGTTCTTCGAAATCGTTATCCACGCCCAATACGGTGTTTCCCTGCAGACTCTCTCCGTGGCGGTTTTTGACGGAAGCGGTGTTGAAATGCCGACGAACCCTCGCCGGTGGAGCGGAGGTGACGTCGCCGTCTCCCGCGAGTACTCGTCGCAATTCGTTCCGAACGCATCGGGCATTTTCACCATAACGGCGGTTTGCGGGAATGCGTCGGCCCGGCAACAAGTTATCGTGCGGTGAACCGAATGCTCCGCGGACAAGCTTTTTCGATTGACGGATTTTTCGCGCTCATGCTCGCGCTGCTTCTGGCCCAAATCATCCAAGTTTCAATTCCAATCGATTCCGCTGGCCCGCAAAACCGCCTCCCGCACGCTTGCTTCGACTTGAGCAACGCCGTTTTTTCAGACCGCGAATTGTACACTGCAATTTCGGGCAATGCGTCTGTCGGTGGCGGATTACCCGCTGCGGATATGGACCTCGTTCGCCAAAAAATCATTTCCTACGCCTCGATGCTGGGCGTCGAGCCGGTTGCGTTCGAAATCGAAGGCGGGGAACGATATGCTTTCGGTTTCCCATTGATTCGCGAGACGGAACGCTGCTGCTTCCCCGTCCCGTCCAATGCGACGGGAAAAACAGTTATCGCATGCCTCGAGGTGGGAGAATGAAGGGGTTCGGTTTTTTCACCATGCTTTTCGCCGCGTTCGGCCTCGCGCTCATTCTCTACGCGCAGTCATCCCTGCAAGACTCGAACGACAACGGCGTGGCCGCCGCGCAGGCAGCCCGCCTCGAGCGCATTGCGACCCTCCGTAATGTCGTCGAGAAATCATACGCTGAAACCACTTCGGATTCGCTTCCCGCGTGGCGGATTGCGGTGCAAACTCGGCTTGGGGAAGATTACGGCGTGAGCGTGCTTCTTGACGGGCAGCAGGCCAGCATCATCGACCCGGTTGCGAAGGCGGAGACGACGTTTTACTTAGTTCATCGAGTTTGAATCACCATCGGAAGGAAGGGGAAAACGAATGCAATAAAAGCCCCGGGGAGATAAATTGGTTAGAGGTGGTGGCGCATGAAGAAGGGATTTTCTGTCGAGTTGGAGCGCGAGACGAGGGCGAATTCGGACTTCCGCCGGGTGCTCTACACCGGGAAACACAGTCAATTAGTTGTCATGTGCTTGAAGCCCGGCGAGGAAATCGGCGCGGAAGTCCACGAGACAATAGACCAGTTCTTCCGCTTCGAGGCAGGCGAAGGCCTCGTCGTCATCGACGGAAACAAGTACCCCGTGAAGGACGGCAGCGGCGCCATCGTCCCCTCCGGCGCGAGGCACAACGTCATCAACACGGGTAAAACGGATTTGAAGCTCTACACGATTTACTCGCCGCCCGAGCACGTCGACAAGACCATCCGCAAGACCAAACAAGACGCACAGGCCCAGCCCGAAGAGTATGACGGGAAGCCGACGGAGCCGTAAAACCGTCGACTTATCGTACATTTTCATCGTGAATTGTAAGATAAGTTTTCACGTCGTGAAATTTAGGCATACATTTTGCTTAGTAAATGTAAGATAAGTTTAAATATCTCGGGCCGCTTAAGGTATGCGTGGGAATTCGGAGCAAGACGGTGAACGGCCGGCAGTATTACTACTTGGAGGAAACGGTCCGCCTCGAAAAGCCGGTCGTCTTCTCGATATACGTTGGAAGAAAAATTCCGGGGAAAGACGAGCTGGAAAAGAAGAAGCAGGAGCTGCAGGATAAAATCTTTAACGAGCTGCTTGGCGGCGCTGCGAGATTATACCTCACGCGGGAGCAGCTCATCGAGGCCGAGAAGAAGCGGCGGCAGTACGAGGCGAAAATGAAGCGGCGAGGCAAGGGCGCCCGCGACGAAAAGGAAGAAATCGACACCGTAAATTTTGTTTACACGACGCTTTCAACGGAAGGCGTGCCGGTGACAATGGAGGACGCGGGGCTCGCGTACCGGTTCAGCCAAAAGAACGCGAAGAGCGTGCGGGACGAGAACCTGCAGGTCGCCTTGGACATGATTAACGGGGTGCGTTTTGTCAAGGAGAGCGCGAAAGGAATTTCGCTTGAATTCATCCGAAAGCTTCACGGAATCGTCATGGCGGAGTTCAAGCAGAAGAATCCGGGGGTTTTCAGGCGAAAGCAGGCGTTCATTTACCTCAAAAGCTACGAGAAAGCCGAGGAAATCGGGTTCAGGCCGCCACCGCCAGCCGAAATCGAAGGGAAGCTTGCCGAACTAGTGGAATGGTATAACGCGAATTTGGGGAAACTGGATGGGCTCGAACTCGCGGCAATCCTTCACTTGAGATTCTACCGGATTCACCCGTTTGAGGACGGCAACAAGCGGGTTTCGCGGCTCCTATTCAACAAGGCGCTTTTCGAGGCGGGCTACCCGTTGCTGAACGTGTCAAAAGAAACGCAAGCGTATTTTGACGCTTTAATTAACTCGGTGGAGAAGAACGACGAGCGGCCGTTCATTGAATTTGTGTACCGAAAATTCATTGAGACTATCTAGGAACGCTTAAATTCGGGGAACCAATAGACTTAGTCATGCCGCTCAAGGCAATCCTGTTTGACGTTGACAACACGCTGCTGGACTTCTCGCGCTTCAAGCGGGAGTCCGCAATTGCGGCGGCGAAAGCGATGCGGAAAGCCGGCGTGAAGGAGTCAGAGAAAAAACTCTACGAACTGATTTTCAAGATCTATGACGAGAAAGGCATCGAGTACCAGAATACCTTCCAAGACCTTCTCGCGCGCTATAACCTCGGAGCTAATCTGCACGAGCACGCAAAAGAGGCGGCAATCGTCGCGTACCAAAAGAAGAAGTATTCGCTCGTGAAGCCAAGACAAAACGTCATCCGCACGCTCACGTCACTGAGGAAGAGGTTCAAGCTCGGAATCGTGACGGACGCGCCGAGAGAGAAGGCGTGGCAGCGGCTCGTTTTGTCTGGCTTGGACCACTTTTTCGAGGTCGTTGTCACGCTGGATGACACGAACGAATTCAAGCCGTCAAAAAAACCGTTTCTGCTCGCGTTGAGCCGACTGGGAGTCAAGCCCGAAGAAGCGCTGTTCGTCGGCGATAATCCGGAGCGGGACATCCTGGGCGCGCGGAAAGCCGGAATCAAGTCATGCTTCGCCAAATACGGGTGCATTGATTACACGCCCGAGAGGGACGTTGCGGATTTTACGCTGAACAAATTCGAGGACGTGCTGAAAGTGCTTGAAGGACTCGATTGAGGTGAAGAAAACGGTTTCTCTGACTTTTTACGGCGGGGCGAACGAAATCGGGGGCAACAAGATTCTCGTTGAAGACAAGGGAACAAAAATATTCCTTGACTTCGGCCAGTCTTTCACGCTGCTCGACGACTTTTTCGTGCCGGAGGCGTTCCTCACGCCGAGAACGAGGTTCGGATTGCGGGATTACTTCGCGCTGGGCCTGATGCCGAAGTTGGACGGCTTGTACAACGAGAAGGCGTTGGATGGGACGGACGTGAAGTTCAAGCCCCCTGAATTTGACGCCGTGTTCATTTCGCACGCGCACATGGACCACGTCGCCCATCTGGAGTACTTGCACCCGGAAATCCCTGTGTACATGGGCGAATGCACGAAATTAATCTTGGATTCCGTTCAGGAGACGGTGAGAGGCGCGAACTTCTATGGGGAAGAAAGCGCAATCAAGACGTTCAAGACCGGCAAGACCGTGAAAGTCGGCTCGATGACCATTCACCCGATTCACGTGGACCACTCGGTTCCGGGGGCGTACGGCTTCATAGTGGAGACGAGCGAGGGAGCGATTGCGTACACTGGAGACTTGAGGAGGCACGGGCCGCGGGCGGACATGACGAAAGACTTCATCGAAAAGGCGAAAGAGTACGAGCCGGAAGCGTTAATCATTGAGGGGACGAGAGTGGCTCTGGAAGAGAAGAGAAAGAACTTCTCGGAAGAGACGGTATGCGATGGCTGCAAGAAGGTGGCAAAGGACACCGAAGGCCTCATTCTCGCCATGCGGTACCCGAAAGACTTGGACCGCTTCAGAACGTTTTACGGCGTGGCGAAAGAAGCTGGCCGCGAACTCGTCATTTCCCCGAAAACCGCGCACTTGCTCCAAACGCTGGAGGGAGACGGGAATTTGGAGCTGCCTGACCCCTTCATGGATGGGATTAAGGTGTACGACCGGCAGCTGAAGCGGGAAGAGAAGTGGATGGCGCCGTTTCTTGAAGACGCAGTTGATTCCGAGTATGTGCGGAAAAACCAGAAGAATATTTTGTTGGAACTGGATTTCTATTACCTCGCGGAACTCGTTGACATCCAGCCGGAGAAGGCCGCGTGCATCCACTCCATGAGCGAGCCGTTCGAGGAAGACCCGATAAGCCAAATTAGCGACGAGGTCTTAACCAACTGGATGGAGCGATTCAAGATGGCGCGCCACCAGCTCCACGCCTCCGGCCATGCGGGCAAGACCGAAATATTCCAGATTATCGAAGAGATTGGGGCGAAAAAGGTTTATCCAGTTCATACGCTGCACGCGGGGCTGTTCAAGAACGCGCAGGCATTCGAGAAAGGGACGCGCGTTGAAATCTGATTACGAAGACCACCCTTTCGCGCGTTCCCGGCATTCAAGGAGGCAAACGTTCTCCGAGTCGAATTGGTAAATAATTCGAAGACGTCCGACCCGCTCTGCCCAGAATCCCGAGAGCGGCGCCCGCAACGGCTTTCCGAGTTCGGGTTTCTCGCGAATCTTATCGAGCGCTAAAAGGACGCGTGCTTGCTCCGCCTTGTCCAGCTTCCGAAATGCATTTACAAACAATTCGGCATAGTGAAGGCGGCGCATGGCCTCACTTCACATACTTTAGGATATCCGCGTCGGTTCCGACAAATTTGGGTTTTATCCTGCCGCTTTTTACGCCTAGAAGGTATGCCTCGAGCTTTGGGTCATCGGATATATCCTCGTAATCCATGGGGTCTTCCAAATTCGCTATCGCCTTGCGGATGACTTCCGCTTTTGAAGTAGCCAAGCCAGAACGAATGTACAGATCTACTTTCCGGGCGAGCGCGCCCTCAAGCCGAAAGTTCACGACAACCATGCAAGTCACTCTCGGAGATGTTACGCACGAATGATATAAGAATACCACACATATCTTGGGTGGATATTGTAATCAGAGCACTTTCTTCAGCCACTCGCCGGTGTAGCTCTTCTTGTTCCGGGCCACGTCTTCAGGCGTTCCGGAGGCAACAATCTCGCCGCCGCCGTCACCGCCTTCCGGGCCCAAGTCGATAATCCAGTCGGCGGACTTCACGACGTCCAAGTTGTGCTCAATCACGATGACGGAGTTCCCCAACTCAACAAGGTCGGAGAGGACTTTAATCAAGTTCTTGACATCGTGGAAGTGCAGGCCGGTCGTCGGCTCGTCAAGAAGATAGACGGTTCTGCCGGTCGCCCGCTTGGCCAACTCGCGCGTAATCTTAATTCGCTGCGCCTCGCCGCCGGAGAGCGTCGTCGAGCTCTGCCCCAATTTGACGTAACCAAGGCCAACGCGCTTGAGCGTGTCGAGTTTAATTCGAATGGAGGGAACATTCTGGAAGACTTCGAACGCCTCATCCACGGTCATATCCAAAACGTCGGCAATGGTTTTCCCGCGGTAGCGAATCTCAAGCGTCTCCGTGTTGTACCGCTTCCCGCGGCACTCCTCGCATTCCACGTACACGTCCGGAAGGAACTGCATCTCGATTTTCTTGACTCCGTCGCCCGAGCATGCCTCGCAGCGGCCGCCTTCCACGTTGAACGAAAACCTGCCGGGCCCGTAGCCGCGGGCTTTCGCTTCGGGAACGAGCGAGAAAATGAAGCGGATTTCGTCGAACAATTTCGTGTACGTTGCGGGGTTGCTGCGCGGCGTGCGGCCAATCGGTGACTGGTCGATGACGATGACTTTGTCGATTGCCGCCGTCGCCGTCAAGCCGTCGTGCCTGCCGGTTGGCAAGTGGGAGCCGTTGACGTGGTTCATGAGAGCGGGATACAGAATCTCGTAGACGAGCGAGGACTTCCCGCTTCCGGAGACGCCCGTGACGAGCGTGAGCACGCCGAGCGGAATCGAGACGTCGAAGTTCTTCAAGTTGTTCTCGCGGCAGCCGAGGAGCTGAAGCGAGCCGGCCGGCTTGCGGCGGGAGGGGGGCGTGTCAATTTTCATTCTGCCGGAGAGGTATGCCCCCGTGAGCGAATCGGAATTGCTCTCAATCTCAGCGGGCGTTCCGGTTGCGATTATTTTTCCTCCATTCGCGCCAGCTCCGGGCCCCATGTCAACGACAAAATCAGCGGAACGAATCGTGTCCTCGTCATGCTCGACGACGAGGAGCGTGTTGCCGAGGTCGCGCAAATTGCGCAGGGTTTCAATCAATTTGTGGTTATCCCGTTGGTGCAGGCCAATCGAGGGCTCATCCAAGACGTAGAGTACTCCCATGAGGTTCGCGCCAATCTGCGTCGCGAGGCGAATCCGCTGCGATTCGCCACCGGAAAGCGAACCAGATGCGCGCGAGAGAGTCAAATAAGCGAGGCCAACGCGGTCGAGGAATTGCAGGCGTTCGCGAACCTCTTTCAAGATTTGCTTGCTGATTTCTTTCTCTTTCTCCGTGAGCGAGAGGGAGTTGAAGAATGCGAGCGCGTCGGAGATGGAGAAATCCGAGACGTCGGCAATGGATTTGCCGTTTATCTTCACGGCGAGAATTTTTGGCTTGAGCCGCTTGCCTTTGCATGAGGGGCAGGGCGAGACGCGCATGAATTTCTCGAGTTCCGTCCTGCGGTACTCGGATTCCGTCTCGCGGTAGAGGCGGTCGCTCTGCGGAATGAGGCCTTCCCACGTGCCCGAATGGCTCCAACTCGAGTCTGCGTTCTCCATTTTGAACCGCAACGTATCCGGAGAGCCGTACATGAGCGCGTCGTACTGCTTGCGCGTCAGGTCTTTAATCGGTGTGAGAACGGTATAGTCGTAGTGCTTGGCGACCGCGGAAAGGTAGTGGGCCCGCCACCCGTCAACCATGTTCCGGTAGAGAGCGATTGCCCCGTCCGCAATGGACTTGGAGGTGTCCGGAATAATCAAGTCGGGGTCAAACCACATTTTTACGCCCAAGCCGTGGCACTCTTCGCACGCGCCGAACGGCGAGTTGAACGAGAACATGCGCGGCTGGAGCTCCTCGAACGACTCGCCGCAGAGCGGGCAGGAGAGTTTCGAGGAATAAAGAATCTCTTTCTTGTCAGTCGAGGCGATTACGAGGCCATCCGCTTTCTTGAGCGCGTTCTGAACGGCTTCAGCGAGGCGCGAGGAGTCCTTCACTTCCACGCGGTCGATGACGACGTCGATGTCCTGCTTCTCGTAGCGGGCGAGAGTGAATTTCTCGTCGGTCCGGTGGATTTCGCCGTTCACGCGGGCGCGCGCGTAGCCGTCCTTGTTCAAGTCCTCGAACAGCTTCGCGTACGTCCCCTTCTTCTGGCGGACGATGGGCGCGAGAATTGAGACGGTTCCGGAGAAATCGGATGCGACCCGTTGGGCGATGCGCTGGGGAGACTGGGATTCAATGGGCACGCCGTGCGTGGAGCACTGGGGCCTGCCGATGCGCGCAAAGAGAAGCCGCAAGTAGTCATAAATCTCGGTGACGGTTCCAACCGTGCTGCGCGGGTTCGAGCTTGCGGCTTTCTGCTCAATCGAGATTGCCGGCGAGAGGCCTTCTATCGAGTCAACGTCCGGCTTGCCCATCACGCCGATGAACTGGCGCGCGTACGCGGAGAGGGATTCCACGTAGCGGCGCTGGCCTTCCGCATAAATCGTGTCGAAAGCGAGCGTCGACTTGCCACTGCCGGAGAGTCCAGTAACGACGATGAACTTATCCCGCGGAAGCGTCAGGTTGATGTTCTTCAGGTTGTGCTGGCGCGCGCCGCGAACCACGATGTCTTTCATGCGAACCACGAGCGACTGTCCATCCGCCAAGCGTGAAATCTAAGCAGGCAAAAACAATTTTTTCGAGCCGCCTAATGAACCTGAATTTGCGCCCGGTTATTCATAAATGTTCTGCAACGGGTGGGTTCCAGTTCTCCAAACCCGCTAGAATACCGCTAAACATAGGTATTTTATAGGTGTTTTATAGTAACTTTAGCAGGTGAGATGAAATGGAAGCAGTAGTCAAATTGGATGGCGCGGTTGCAATAATCTTGGAGAAGCTCGTTTCTCTCGGCTACTTCAAGACGAAATCGGAAGCGATTCGGTCGGGAATCCTCGGGCTCGGGAAGGAGTACCGGGTAATTAATTCACCGGAGGATATCGAAGCCGAATTGGTGATTCGGAAGGCTCAACGGATTGAGAGCGAAATCAAACAAGGCAAAAGAAAGACGATTTCTCTGGACGATGCACTCAAGAGAACTGACCGCGGGTGAACCGGTTGCCGTTCACGATCCGATTCGAAGAAGGGGCATTCCACGCGTTTGCCAAACTCGATAAAGGCATTCGCGGGGATGTAACCAAGAAGCTGCGCCAGCTTGAACGCGATGATTTCGTTTCGCGCCATCTCAAGCATGGCGTGAACGTCTCCGTTGAAGAGGTTGGACAATATCGAATCGCGTTTACCATAGACGAAAAAGAAAAAATCAAGTACATCGTTTTCATCGGCAAGCACAAGGACTACGAATCGTGGTATTGGAAGTTTTGACCCGCGAACCCCAAAACCCGTTTTTCATCTCTTTCTTGCGCCCGAAAGGGCCGCGGGGCACAGGATTTCGCATGCGAAAAGTCTAAGGATAATTTTTTTGTAGAAATTGAAAATCCCGCATATTCGGCAAGTAAATATACTTGGAAAGACATAAAATAGTTATATGGCTACGGCGGAGAAACGGAAAGGCATTGTTGCGGGTTCGCAGGCGGAGCGGACGTTTGCCGTGCTCCCGAATGATACGAAGCCGTGGGCAACGGAAGCGGGAAACGCCATAAAAAAGTTCTTGGAGAAACGCAAGTTATCGTGCGAGAAAGAAGACCCTGAGTTCGCGATAGTAATTGGCGGGGACGGAACGCTCTACTATTACCGCGACCTGCTGGAAGAGCTGGGAGCGAAAGTCGTATTGATTGGCTCGGAGACCACGTACCGCGCTCAATTAAGCAAATCAAGTTGGCGGGAAGGGCTCATCGAGCTTATGCAGAAAGGCAAACCGGTGAGCTTGCCGTTCCTGGAAGTAAAAAGTGGCTCGAAGCAGCTCGGCAATGCAATAAATGACGTCGTCTTCCGCTCGTTCGACCATCGCGTCATTTCAATAACGTGCAAGATGGGCGCAGACCAGTTGACTTTCCGCGGCGATGGGCTGATTATCGCGACGCCGTGCGGTTCGACTGGCTACTCTATGTCCGCGAACGGCCCCGAGCTGCCGCTCGGCTGCGCGAGCCTCATCGCCACGCCAATCTGCCCCTGCCGAAGCAACGGCTTGCCGAGAGTGGAACCAAAAATCACGGATGCACATAGACTGAAAGTGACGGCGGGAAAAGGCGCGACGCTCGAGAACGCTTCCCTCATACTGGATGGCGCCGAGCCCGTGCTGGACTCGTGCGGGAACAAGAAGTTTATC
>Ga0247841_10013767_pt1 | contig 10263 bp, 6 predicted proteins | sample LaCruzMarch2015__2_FD_192410 | JGI IMG/M metagenome (GOLD analysis project Ga0247841, IMG submission 192410) | Freshwater microbial communities from meromictic Lake La Cruz, Castile-La Mancha, Spain - LaCruzMarch2015_18m | ecosystem: Environmental > Aquatic > Freshwater > Lake | place: Spain...
ATGAAAATTCACCTCCTTTCGTCAGAGCTGACCAATAAGATAGCCGCCGGTGAGGTAATCGAGCGGCCGGCCTCCATCCTCAAGGAGTTGATGGAAAATGCCCTGGACGCCGGGGCGACCACCCTCCAGATCGAAATCGAAAAGGGGGGATGCGCATCGCTTCGCATCATCGATGACGGCGAGGGGATGAACCCGGCCGATGTCCCCCTGGCCTTCCAGCGTCATGCCACAAGCAAGCTCGCCGTTTTTGACGACCTCTACCGGCTGTCCACCTTCGGTTTCCGGGGGGAAGCCCTGCCCAGCATCGCCGCCATTGCCAGGGTCGAACTCCTTACCCGTCAGCCCCAGGCCATCGCGGGGACAAGGATCGTGGTGGAAAACGGCCAGGTAGAAGAGGTTCGGGAGACGGGTTGCCCGGTGGGGACGGCGATATTTATCAGCAAGATCTTTGACGCCGTGCCGGTGCGCAAAAAATTTCTCAAGACGGAGGCGACGGAACAGGCGGCCTGCCTGGAGGTGATCACCCGGACCGCCCTCTCCCATGAAGGAGTCAAGATCCGCGTGCTGAGCAACGGCCGTACGCTCTGGGATATCCCCGCCGCCCCGGATAAGGGTGAGCGGCTGAGCCTCGTTCTTGGCAAAGACACCCGCGAGGCGCTCCTCGCCGTAAAGGGTTCACGGGGAAACATGGGTATCGCCGGCTACATATCCCGACCCGAGGTCGCCCGGTCCAATACGAAAAGCATCTACTGTTATGTCAATGGCCGGTATGTCCGGGACCCCCTGCTGAACCACGCCATCATGACGGCCTACCGGAATCTCATGGAGGCGAAACGCTACCCCGCGGCGGCCCTTTTCCTCGCGATCCCCCCGGAAGACGTGGATGTGAACGTCCACCCGGCAAAGCTGGAGGTCCGCTTCCGCAATCCCCGGGAACTTTATGGATTGATCGTTGAAGCCCTCCTCCACAGCCTCGCCCAGGTTTCCCTGGACATGGACGCCGGACAGAGGGGGCTGGCAACGGCGCCGGCAGCATCCGCAAGAGCCGCGGCCCCGCCGGCGGCCTACCAGACCCGGATCGAGGAGGCCCTTAAACGCTACACCGTCTATGGGGGAAAGAAAAAAGTCCCCTACCGGGAGGCCGTAAACGAGACGCCGGAACGGACGGGAAGTTCGGGAGCGTGGGGTTTTACGGGGGAAGGTGGTGTCCATAGAGGTCTCTCATCCCCTTCTGTGGGAGGTGGAAGAGGGAAATATGGGGGCGCGACCTCTGATTCTCTTCCGGGAGTAGGATACAATCCCTCCGGACTTCCGGATCATGTCTCCGTTGCTCGCGATCTCAGCGGGATGGGGACATCATTGAATGACGCCCCTGGTGATGCATTTGCTGTGGAATCCAAACCCGCGAGTGACGATGAGCCCGCTGCCGCTTCTTATCCGTCGGCGGCGGGAGAACGCTCCTTGGCCCGGATGACCTATCTGGGGCAGACCGGGGGGACCTATCTCGTTTTTTCCGATCCCGACGGCCTGGTTCTGGTGGATCAACATGCCGCCCATGAGCGCATCCTTTATGAACAGTTCCGTCAGGCGGGAACGGGGGAGCATGTCATTGGCCAGCCCCTGCTCCTCCCCGAGGTTGTTTCCCTTTCCCCCGCGGACTATGGCCTGCTAACGGATAATATTGATATTATAAAGGAAACGGGATTGGAGGTCGAACCCTTCGGGGGCCATACCGTGGTGATCAAGTCCCTGCCGGCCATCCTGGGCCATCTTAACCCCGAGGGGCTCCTCCAGGACCTGATCGAACAGCTCGCCGACGCGGGTTCAACGGTCTCCTGGCAGGACAAAAGGGATAAGGTGCTGATTTCTCTGGCCTGCAAGGGGGCCGTCAAGGCCGGACAGCTCCTTTCCGGGCAGGAGGTCTCCAGAATCTGCCAGGATCTCGATCGTCTGCCCTTTGCGGCGACATGCCCCCACGGCCGCCCGGTCTGGATCGTCATAACGGGGAAACAGTTGGCCCGGCTTTTCAAACGGGCATAAAGAGACGGCTTCAGGGGGGGACTTTTCTCCCTCCCCTTCAAGGGGAGGGTTAAGGTGGGGATGGGGTTAAGATTCCGCAATGACTGCATAAACCCCACCCTCACCCTAACCCTCTCCCTGAGGGAGAGGGGATTATAGAGTAGGATATTTCTATAATTTTTGTAAGATTATAAATAGTTTAACTTACAATGCCAAACTTGATTCACACCAGCAGGCCACGCCTGGTCGTCATTACCGGTCCGACGGGCGCCGGCAAGACCGATATCGCCCTAAAGCTGGCCCGGGAATTCAACGCAGGGATCATCAGCGCTGATTCCATGCAGGTATACCGTTATCTGGACATCGGGACGGCCAAACCCTCCCGGGAAGAGCAGCAGCAGGTTCCCCATCATCTCATCGACTGCGTTAACCCTGACGAATGGTTCAACGCCGCCCGTTTTCGTGAAGAGGCGGACCTCGCGATCAACCGGCTGCACGGTCAGGGAAAAACGGTTTTTCTCGTGGGAGGGACAGGTCTGTACATCCGTGTTCTTCTGGGGGGACTTCTGCCGGGACCGGGACCGGACGAAGTGCTGAGAGGTAATTACAAGGAATTGATGGCGATACACGGCAAGGATTATCTTTACGAGGAACTCCGGATGAAGGACCCGGCCGCCGCCCTGTCCATCGATCCCAACGACGCGGTGCGGATGATCCGGGCCCTGGAATATTTTGCCGCCACGGGCCGTTCCATCACGGAAGCGCAGGGACGGCACGGATTTCAGGATAAACGCTATGAGTTCATAAAGATCGGCATTTTTGACGATCGGGATAGCCTGTTTGAGCGCATTGACGGACGGGCCGCCGCCATGATCGCGGCCGGGCTGGTTGAGGAAACGCAGGAGCTGCTGGTCCGGGGCTACGGCGAAGATCTCAAACCCATGCAATCACTGGGCTACAAGCATATATTCAGTTATCTCAAAGGGATATGCAGCCTGGAAGAGGCGCAGGCGTCAATGGGCCGGGATACAAGAAAATACGCCAAGAGACAGCTGACGTGGTTCCGGGCGGAAAAGGACATTATCTGGAAGTCTCCCGACGACATAGCCGGGATAGGGAGACGCATATCTGAATTTCTCAGCAGGCGAAATCTGATCCCCGAATTGCCATAACGATTCCTTATTCGGAGCAATTGAAATTTGAAAAGAAGAAACCAATTGAATCAGACACGATGGAGTGTGATACTTTGGACCTCTGAGCAAATACGCTTCACAAAATAAATGTGTCCAAGATATCCTCGAAAGTGAGGTTGTTGTCATGGAAATTCATGAGCTTGTGGTTGTGTAACGGTATTATATTATTTTATGTTTGTCATTATCATTTACCGGTCAGAACAAATGCAGCCCAAAAAAACGGATGGGAAGGATCAATATTTTTACTCTTATTTTGAAATTTGATACTCCGCTCCCTGTTATCCTTTACTCTTGATTTCAATATGGCCAATTGAGCTTTCTGCAATGCTTCGGATTTAGACATAGTCTGTATATTCCTATAGAAATGAGACATTAACAATGCTGTTATTTCATCGTTTACATTCCAGAGACTTGAAACAACCGATGAGGCTCCAGCAAAAAGAAATGCCCTGTTCAAACCAATGACCTCATCCCCCATGGTAAGTTTTCCGAGGCCAGTTTGACAGGCACTCATCACAACCATTTCGGCGCTTAAATTGAAAGATAGGATATCGGTCGTAGTTAATCTTCCGTCATCTGCTCCAACCGGTGATAAGCGAAGCGCCGATTGCAGCGGAAACAACTCGTTATATTCGCCATGTGATGCAAAATGAATGATTCTCTTATCGTTAATACCGCTGGATATATTGGTTCGATTGGCATCTTTTTTTAGAAAGATTTGCGTTGATGGATATATCTCCTTTATTTGCTTTACTTCGTATTCGGCAGCGGGAAGATCCAATTCCGGCTTGCCCAGATAAGGGTTGCCAACAGCTAAAATTGATTTTTGAGAATTCTCAGTACCTAGGCTAATATATTTCATTACGGTTGCGCTGGGGAGATAGGTTAATGTATAGTTTTCAATAAGATATTTGCCTTTATGGACAAGGGCCGAATAAGGAAGGTAATGGAGTACACTGTGAGGAACGACTATCAGTTCTGAAGATTTCAGATATTTGTAAACCGGTGCAATTAGCTCTTCGTATAGTTTTTCTGCTATGATTTGTGAATTCTCATTGTCGTTATTGGTAATACTTAAGCGCAATTGATTGACTTGAGAGAATAGGCTTTTTCTGGATATCGAAATTTCAGCGACATTGATTCTATCTTTCGTTACAGTAAATATAAAAGTCTTCTCTTTGGCAACAAAATATTCAACCATCGTTTGATTTCTGCCTAGCAGAGACTGAATTTCCTGCACGGATGCTGTATTTATTGTGACGATAGATGCAAGCTTAGGATTTTTTCTTTCAAGTTCAATACTTACATCCTGATGGTCTCTCATGAGTTGCTTTATTTGTGTATCATAGGCGATAATTTGATTTCTATTGCCCTGATTGTTCTTCAGTTGAGCTACCTGATCAGTGCCCTTCTGTAGAGCTGCTATTTGACTACGAAGTTCTCTTTCCTTTTCCAGGAGTTTGTCACTGTCGATTTTCTTATTCGATAATAACTTCGCCTGCCCCATGAGATCAACAAATGCCCTTGCTTTTGCCCTCTCTACATACTCTAGGCCCTGACGGATTGAACCGGTTTTTATGAATAGTCCGACAATATCTTCATAAATTTCGATTTTGTTTCCGACAAATCCTGACTTAAAGCTGTCAATCTTTAAACTTGAACGGATGTCTTCTATTGTATCTATAGATTTCTTGTATTCGCTTATGGCAACATCACTCTTGCCTTCTTGACTGGCGGCATCTCCCATAATCTTATGATAATACCATTTCAGCTCCGGTTTATTTAAATCCTTTAAAATACTTTCTGCAAGTTTAAGATATTTTTGTGCTTCCACGACGTTATTTCTTGCTGTATGAATATCCGCAAGAATGAGCATGTTGTTGACAATATCCATGCTCCCCATCTTTTTTGCTATTTCATAGCTCTCCAGGGCAATGTTTAACGCGTCTTCATAATTTCCTGATTGCTTGCGGACAATGGCAAGAGTCAATCCGATTTTGGAGACTCTTCCCATATTCTTCAAGGCTTTTGCCAGATCATAGGCATTATTTAGATTTATTAGCGCCAGTTCATCCTGATCCAAATATGAACGGGCAATGCCCATACCGTTATAGACTTCCACCAGAACGTCAGGATGAACATCTTTCGATACAATTTTCATAGCCTTGTTAAACTGGTCTACTGCTTTTTCATAATCACCGAGTTTAATGAAGGTTTCGCCCAATCCAACGAAGCAATCTGCTGTACCTTTCATGTTAAGATGGGCTTTATGGATCCTCAGAGCCTTTTCAAAATAATCTATGGACTCGGAATATTGCCCCATATTTTTGTATATCTGACCGATCCTCTGGAAGTCCGAACCTATCCACTGCATTTTTTTTGGATCCATAGATGATTGATGGATCTGAATAGCCTTGTTTGCATATTCAAGCGCCTCAGAATAGTACCCGACTGAATCGAGAATTGTACTCATAAGGTTATAATCTAGAGCAAGGAGGTGTTTCTTGCTCATCCTTGAATCGTTGTCGATGGCTTGTTTTACAAAGCCAATTGCTTTTGAATATTCACCCATATTTATACTCAAGATTGATAGAGAACGGCAGTATTCACTCCTGTAGTACTTAGCTTCGTCAAGATAAGGCGAGTCAGTGTATAATCTGCCATAAGCACCTTGCAGCGTGATTAAGTCAGCAAGGCCTATTCCCTGGATATACATCTCTCTCGCTTCGTTATACTTCCCTGAAAGCTCGTTCAATTTACCTATTCGCTCGTAGAGGAGAAAATGCGGGTTGAGAGTGCCGGCTTCTTCATCACTACTTTCGATTGAATCACTCGGTGCGGCAGTTGAGACTCTTCCGCTAGCATCCCCTCTCCAAGTAACCCAGGATTCATTCCCGGTATCATTGAGAAATTTCGAGTATATCTCATAAGCGGCCGTATAGTCTCCCTTTTTATAAGCGACATGGCCTGATTTCAGTACTTGCTCCTCATGTGAAGTCATTTTAGGAGCGACAAAGCACCCATACTGGAGAAGAGTAAAAACAGCTGCAATAAATAACAGCATCGGCCTTTTACATATATTAGCCACCTTGTACGACCGCATATTCGATCTCCTTGATGATTTCGTCCGCAATATTTTTAAAAATATGATTCAATACCTCATTTATGTTGGGGCTTATGTTCTTTTTTGCCTTGATTCCTTCCTTGCTTATAACATATGCCTTGTTAACAACATTGGTATAGTCGGTTGTACGCACCATCCGGAATGTTACTGCCACGCCGATTTCCTGCTTCTGCCATTCATTTATTTGCATTGCCTCTATCATACCAACGTTTAAGGTAGCAAAGGCTAGTATCGTTGCCGCCACTCTTAGAGCTTGGTGGGCTTCCGATTCGAAACCGGTGGCAACGAGCTTTATCTCACCCGATGCAATAAAATCTTCATCTTCGTGAGTTTTTGATTCCACAGTTGTAATCTTCTTGAAGAGTCCGTGTCTTATCATCTCCTGATTCAGATATTTATTGAAAGCATTTGACGGATCATCCCCTATCCTGAGCCCTGTGATTGCCATGGCATCTTTTATGACAATAGCATCCCGCTTGATGGAACACTGAAAACCATTGAAAAGTAGTGTGTATTTTGGAGCCTGATTTGCTTTGTTTGACGCATTTGGAGATTTCAAATCGAGTAAAAAGGGCGTGGGAGTTTTCTGCCCGGATGCACAGCCCGAAAAAAAAAATAGACAAAGGAGTATAGCTAATCTTCCGAAATTTTGTCTATACACAGCCGTCTTTCTTGAGCAACCTGTTATTCATTTGTAAAACATGACGACCTCGTAAAAAGTCGTTATTGTTCTATTTTGTCATTCCGTGCTCGACACGGAATCCAGTTCTTTCACGTAGTTATGGACTCCGGCTTTCGCCGGAGTGACGGTTTGGTGACTTTTTACGGGTTCATCAAACATGGTCGTATAAAAACTATTGGAAATCGTATTTAGTAAGTGAGCGCGGAAGAAAAATATTGCTTTTATAGTTTTCTTCTCTGGCACTATAATATCCGCCGAAATGAGAGACCCGCAATGTATTGCTGGCACCTGGCGAAATGAGAACCGTCTTGCCTAAATCAACGCCACCAGTCATATAATTTGGCATCTGATCATAACTTTGCACACCTCTAGGACACATCGCAGAACGATTATTCTCCATGCATTGTTTGAACATCCAGTAGTTGTCGTAAAAAACGACCTTGATCCTACTAATCCCCGGTGCTAAAGGGAACTCATGCTGATATTTGAAACTATGGATTATTTCCCTTTTATCTGTAATTTTTTCATGACCCGAGGAGGGAATCATCGCTTCGTGTATCATATTGTCATCCACAAATATTTTTATAGGTATAACAGAAGTATAACGATAATAATCCTTAAATACTTGACCGCCCACCCAACCGACTTGCGCATCCCCCGTGAAGTCGATAAGTAACTTTGCCGGCTTTTGCAGTTCGGTGGATGTTATGAGCAAGGCATCTTTCGATATAATTCCTACAGGGCGAGTTTTTTTGTCAAAATCGAGCAACGATTGTGAATTTCCCAAGATATCGATGATTTTTACCAGACACCGGTCTTCGGTATGCCTGCTTTCTTTTTCCCCTTTATTGCCGCTTGATGAATCGGCTGATAGATCGAGCATCTGAGTGACTTCTTCGGTTAAGAGGGCTTCACCACCCTTATTATAGAGCGAATATTGGATTGTAAAATTGTAGAGTTGCTCCTTACCCCCGATTTTTCTGAAAAGCTGCTTCAATTCTCCTTCATACAAGAGGTCGAGTCTATAGCGTTCAATTACACTCTTTATCCTTGCTTTTTTATTTTCCAGATATATTAACGGCTTCTCGGGGATTAATACAGCGTTGGTAAAAAGCTCTGACTCCTGAAATGCCCTTACAGTTTTCATGGTGAGATCGTTTTTGAGGTCCTGATAATTAACAGTTCTAATAATACTCCCTTGGATAAAGGTAACTTGAAGCGGTTCTTTGGTGTCATATGGCATAACGCCGACAATAGTGGAATAATTATTAGCAGCACGTTTGTTAAAAAAGTTGGTTTTCGGCGTCTGGTAATTCTGATGCATATAATAAGGTCCACATCCAACAAGAAAGCATAAGGCAATTAATGATAAGCATGCAGATGTCTTTCCCATAGTATCTCCTTGTTAGTATTATATAACTTTTTCTCTATAACTGTTCTTTTGCTGAAAAGCGCCCGCTCAATTCGTTCGGCGTTATTGACTGCGTGTCGGAGTTGGCGGTTAGCAGTCGGATTCGCATATTTATTAATAGCGACGGTAACTGTTTAGGCTATATAATTAGGTAGTGTCAAGATTTATATGTAAATTTTTCATAGGCCAATTCTTTGAAGAAAGGCTGTGGATAACCCCTTACCCAAAAAAGTCGAAGAAAGCGCACATCCGCCGCTCACCTCACCTGTTCAAAAATCAGGTCCCCTATGGGGCAGAAAAAGCGGACAATCCTATTTGTCCTTGACCCTGAATTTCTCAACACTTGACACGATCAAAAAAGGACCCTATGATCAGAAGCGATATGAAACCGAGAAAGCCCTCTTGTCAGGGACTTTGAAATTGCTTGACTTTAAAAAACGCTGCCCCTATATGGAGGCATAAAGTAACGAAAGGAGAAGGCTTATGAAGCGAGTGACAGACTATCGAAGGTTGTTTGTTGTCTTGGCAATCCTGACTACGATCCTCATGCTTGCATCCTGCGGACCGAAGGCAGTCAAACCGATGGGAGAAATGGACACTCCTGAACATCACGTATATACAGGCCTGAAACTTCTGGATCAGGGTCAGTATCTCCAGGCGCAGGGTGAATTTGACCGGGCCATCCAGTTAGCACCGAAATTTTCCCGGGCCTTTGCCGGCACGGCATTGGTCAAGGCCTATCAGGGCGACTTCACCGGGGCCTTCAAAGCTCTGGATAAAGCCTGGGAATACGCCAACAATAACGACGAGAAACTCGTCGTCCATATTGGCTACATTCGCGTCAACACCATGAGCAAGGCCGCCTGCGCCCGCATTGGCACCGATTGCTCGCAAGATACGGGTTGGATCGACAAATGCAGGAGTGAATTCGATAACGCCATCGCCATTAACCCGAAATCCGCCGCCGCCTACTATTACATGGGCATCTGCTACAAGACGGCCCTCAATTTCAACAAAGCCGGCGAAATGTTTGCCAAGGTCATGGAGATCAAGGCCGAATATACCGCTGAGGCAGACGTCCAGTGGAAACTGGTTCAGGATATCCAGCGGGCCATGCCGGGCACCATCACAGGAAAGAAGATCGCTCTGGTGGAAAAACTCACCCGGGCCGACGCGGCCGCCCTGTTCATGGAAGAGCTGAAAATCGATGTCCTCTACAAGAAGCGGACCCCCAAGGAATTTGACACCTCCTTCAAAGACCCCGACAAGGCAAAAGCGACCGGCCGGGGCGCGCCTTCAGCCAACGACATCGCTACCAATCCCCTGAAAATGGATATCGAGGGGATCATGCAGTTGGGTGTCCGGGGCCTCGAAGTATACCCCGACGGAAATTTCCAACCCAATGACTTTGTCAACCGGGCCGCCTACGCCATGATGATCGAGGATATCCTGATCAAGGTCACGGGGGACAACAAGCTGGCCACGAAATTCATCGGCAGCATTTCGACCTTCCCGGATCTGCGGTCCGACCTGCCCTACTTCAATGCCGTTATGGTCGTGACGTCGGCTGGGATCATGCAGGCCAAAAGTATCACAACCAGGGAATTCGCACCCATGGACGCCGTCTCGGGCGTGGAAGCGCTGTTGATCATCAAGAAATTCAAAGAAGAGCTTAAATTCTAAGAAGGAGACCTTTCATGAGTAGAGGGCAGTTGAGCAAGGCGTTCGAGCCGCACGCGGCGGAGCGGAAGTGGTATCAATACTGGACGGACAATGATTTCTTCCACGCTGTGGATGGAAGCGCCAAGCCGCAGTTTTCCATTGTCATCCCCCC